>JAESFU010000552.1_pt1 | contig 17196 bp, 18 predicted proteins | sample 9269461 | NCBI WGS metagenome assembly JAESFU01 (sample SAMN14502556, study PRJNA617107) | algae metagenome | isolation source: Stenomitos rutilans HA7619-LM2 and co-occurring heterotrophs from cave walls | place: USA: Waikapalae cave, Hawaii | collected 2009-07-28
GATCGGCCAGCATGAACTGCCCGCATCTGTGCTGGCAGTTTTAAAAAATGAGTATGCCGGTTTTAAAGTAGAAGAAGCTGCAAAGATTATGGCCAATGGCGTGCAAACCTATGAAGCTGAAATTGACAAAGAAGAGCAGGCTTTTGAATTGATTTTTGATGAGCAGGGCAAGGTTTTGAAGAAAGAAGCCGAAAAAAAAGAAAAGGATAAAGATTAGGTATTATACAATTGTAGCGAACAACAGAATGCCTCCAGAATTGTGCGCTACAATTGTTGTATAAACTGAATGTTGTCGCTTCAGTTTACGGCGTGCTTTAATCCTTTATCCATGAAATATTTGTTTATGTTAATGTTCAGCCTGCTCCTGTCGGGGGCAGGCTTTGTCCGCGCACAGATACAATACCAACCGCCTGCACCTCACCCGCAGGGTGCAGGTTTTGAAAAAGATCTGTATGTCCCGTTTAAAAACAGGCCTGCACAATCATGGCGAAAAGTAGTGGCGGTGCCTGTCCTGTTTACGGTAGCCGGACTGTACTCGCTCACCGACAACGATGTGCTGAATAAATACGATGTCCGGGAAGAGCGCAACGAAAATATTCCAGCCTTCCATCACCATGCCGACGACTTCCTGCAGTATGCGCCGGCGGCGGCAGTATATGGATTGAATGTGGTGGGCGTTAAAAGCAAAAACAATTTCGCAAACCGAACGGCGATCCTCATCAAGTCGGAGCTGATTATGGTAGCACTTACGTATCCCCTCAAAAAAATCACCGCTGTCCCGCGACCTGATACGGGACAACCTACGTCCTTCCCATCGGGACACACGGCGCAGGCTTTCGCTGCCGCCACGTTTATGGCAAAGGAATACGGACATAAAAGTATCTGGTACAGCATCGGTGCCTATACGGTGGCAACGGGCGTTGGCACGATGCGCGTATTGAACAATCGTCATTGGGTTTCGGATGTGCTGGTGGGCGCTGGCATCGGCATCCTGTCCACCAACATTGCGTACAAAACACATAAGTATGCGTGGGGTAAAAAACACCCATCGGGACAAACGCTGGTAGTACCTTCGTATGATGGACAGACGGGCATGATCAATGTCGTTCACCGGTTCAACTAATGGAACTTTCAGGCCCTGCATATTCTGATCGGTTGTGTGCCGCGGAGCAATACGCCACAACGATAATATTGAAAGAAGTTCCGCCGACGCGCTTCTTTCACCACCTGCGCCATACAGCCGCGGTGGCGGAACAATGCAGGCGTTTCGCCATCCACTATGCATTGTCCCCGGAGGACACGGAAGCCCTGCTTATCGCAGCCTGGTTTCACGATACGGGCTATGCGCGGGGTGAAGAGGGTCACGAAGCGGAGAGCGCGCACTTGGCCCGTTCATTCCTGTCCCGATATTCCGTCAGCGAGTCCTTTCATACGCTGGTGCATAGCCTGATCTTGTCCACGCGGTTCCCTCCGGCGCCCGTTTCGCGCCTGCAGGAAATCCTGTGCGACGCAGACATGAATCACCTCGGTTCCGCAGACTATGCCACCTGGGCCGCGATGCTGCGTCGCGAGCTTGTGCATCATCATCACATGATTCTGTCCGACGGTGAATGGGCAGCCAAAAATCTATCCTTCTTTCAAAGACATCGGTATCACACCGGGTATGCGTGTTCGCTGTGGGACAATCAGAAATCGCTAAACATGCAGGCGCTTTCGCTTATGCAATCTTCCTGATAAAGTCTGAACATCTGCCCACTGCAGGTTTTTAAAATCAATCTTTCTTTTTTCACGAAAACCGTCCGCGGGGTGAACGGGGGTGGCGCTGCCCGCCCCGTTTGCAGGGTTGGCATAAGATTTAACGCTAGGTGTACACGTATGCCGCACGTTTTGCCGGAGGCCGCAATCTAACCAACATGCTGACGAACATTTCGAAATTCAAAATCCTCATGGTCGACGACCGTCATGAGAATTTGCTTGCCCTGGAAACAATCCTGCAAAACGAGAATTATACACTGGTGAAAGCCAATTCAGGCCGCGAGGCGTTGTCGGTTCTGCTCAATGATGTAGACTTTCACCTGATTTTGCTCGACGTCATTATGCCGGTGATGAACGGTTTTGAAACCGCAGAATTGATTTACCACCGGGACAAGCTGGTCAATATCCCCATCATCTTTCTGACGGCGATGGATATTGAGGGAAACATCTATAAAGGTTATCAGTCGGGCGCCATCGACTACATCAGCAAGCCCATTATTCCGGAACTGCTCAAGGTAAAAGTGAAAGCTTTCGTGGAGTTAAGTGAAAAAACGCGCGAGCTTGTGCGGCAGGAGCAAATGCTGCGTGCCACAAACGAAAAACTGGAGCTCGAAATAACAGAACGCAAGATCTCCGAAGCCAAAGTAAAATCGCTCAACGAAAGCTTACAGGCGCGACTGGAGCAGGTGGAATTTCTGGATTCGTTCAATTCCTCCATATCGCACGATCTGATGAGTCCGCTGAACAGCATTATAGCACTTACAGGTTTGTTGCAGGAAATGCAAATCGATACCGAGGCACGGGAGATCGTAAACTTTATTATGGACTCCTCAGACCGGATGGCCAAACTGATCAAAGACCTTCTGCATTTTTCACGACAAGCCCACGAGCAAATCTCCATGACGGAGTTCAGCATGCAGGAGCTGGTACAGGAAGCTGTCCATGTCATTTCGCTGGGTACGCCACTCGATCGCACGGAAGTCATTGTCCACGATATGCCCACCGTACGCGGCGACAGTAATATGCTGAAGCAAGTGTGGGTAAACCTGATTTCGAATGCCGTGAAGTATTCGCAGAAAAAAGAAAATCCACGCGTAGAGATTGGCGTCCGCGATGAACAGGGTGCTTTCGTATATTTTATCAAGGATAACGGCGCCGGCTTCGATATGAAAAACTATAACAAGTTGTTCGAAATATTCCGCCGCCTGCACAGCGAACGCGAATTTGCCGGAACGGGCATCGGACTGGCCATCGTGAAAAGAATTATTGACAAGCACGACGGAAAAATCTGGGCTGAATCAAATCCCGGCGAAGGCTCCAATTTCTATTTTACATTGCAGCGCTGAAAAAACCGGAAAGAAATGCCTCAATGCGCGCAAAATTATCCTCAACACGCGGTAGAAAAAATCAATTTCGGGTTCTTTGATTGATGTTGAGAGCCTTCAATTTTAAATTTTCGGCCTGTGTCTTGAGCTTTTCCGAGAACAGTTCATACAAGCTCTCTCCCGCATACAATAGATCATAGTGATCTGGCGAATCAAGAACCGAATCTCATATTGGACAACGATAGCATACATATAGCGTAGGAAAAACCAACTCCAGCGCTGCTGCCCGTAATTAATGGGACAAGCTGATCCATGAAGCCGGGTGGAATTTTTCAGACCGCCTTGCCACGACATCTTTACAGAGCACTCTTCCTTCTTAAACATAATCGTGCAGCAGTTTTAGCCTATGCAATCCGTTTGCGGTCGATCACATGTGCCGGTCCAGGCTGCACCCGCCTTCGCGGCAAATCCATCGACGACGCCCCCCTTTAACATCACGCCAGCGGCTATGCCCATTTGATTAAAAAAACTGATATTTTTTTTCGAAGTCTTTGGAATATTAAGCCTCAACCCATTAATATTGCACTCCCAAATAAAACATTCCTCCTTAGCTCAGCTGGTTAGAGCACCTGACTGTTAATCAGGGGGTCCTTGGTTCAAGTCCAAGAGGGGGAGCAAAAGCCACCAGTCCGGTGGCTTTTTTCGTTTCTGCGCCGCGCCCCCTCACCTTCAAGCAGCATTTTCTAAAAATATTTTTTACTGTAACCTAAAAACATTCTCGCCGTTCGTTAACTTTGAACCACAAAGTACTTTCCAATGAAGCAAATTCCGGAGTATGAAAAAGACCTGGCGTCCATACGCAACATGATGGAGCGCTCCGCCAAGTTCATTTCACTGAGCGGACTGTCGGGTGTTCTCGCAGGGTTGTATGCCATACTTGGCGCAGTGGCCGCATACTTTATTACGCACTATCCGCTCTCTCCTTTCCGCTACCGGATCGAGACAATCAATACGCCCGACATGCTGCTGAAGCTACTGGCCATCGCCACGGTTGTACTTGTGGCCTCCCTCGGTACAGGTCTTTGGCTCAGTCACAAAAAAGCAAAACAGCACGACACAAAACTTTGGACACCTGCCAGCCGGCAACTCTTTATCAACGTGGCCATACCGTTGCTGACCGGCGGAATTTTCATCCTCATCATGCTTTATACAGGACACTACGGACTCGCCGCGCCGGGCTGTCTCATATTCTATGGACTCGCCCTGATTCAAGGCAGCTCCAACACGGTGGACGAGATCCGCTACCTCGGTTATTGTGAAATCATACTAGGGTTGATATCGGCCCTGTACCCGGGCTTCGGACTTGTTTTCTGGACAATCGGTTTTGGCGTGCTGCATATTATTTACGGCGGCATCATGCATAACAAGTACGACAAGTGAAGAATCCGTTCGACAACCTCGATAAAATCCTGGAGCATCGTGTGCGGTTGCAGATCATGTCCGTGCTCGTGGCGAACGATGGCTATGAATTCAGCGGGTTGAAAGAAGTGCTCGCCGTTACCGACGGCAACCTGGCCTCGCATATTAAAGCCCTGGAGAAAGAAAAATATGTAGCCGTCCACAAGTCCTTCATCGATCGTAAGCCCAATACGAAATATAAAATTACCGAGCGCGGCCGCACCGCTTTTCGCAAGCACCTCGATGCGCTGGAGCTCGTCATCAAACAACAAAAATAATTTTTTTATCCATGAACTTTGATTTTAAAAGTACTTTCATCGTAAACAGAACCGCAGCCTGGTTCTCGTTCACCGCAGTCATCAGTTTGCTGATGAAGCTCCTCTTCGAATGGAGCAATCCGGAAGACATGACAATCTTTGCAGAACCCGCAGCGTTTTTGCTCGGCGCGATCTTTCACACGCCGATTGTCCACCTCACCGATGGCATCGCCCTGCCCGGCCTGTATGTAACGTTGGACAAATACGCCATCGGCGCCAATTTTTTTATGATGGGTTTCTTTTTAATGGCCTGCACCATTCCCCATCACCTATTGCGAAAAGGACAGTCCCTGCTGGCGCTCACCGGCGTTGCTTTTACCGGTGCATTCATTACCGTGATGGTGAGTGTTACGCGCATCGTCTGCATGGTGTCCTTCCAGAAGATATTCTATCACACCGACACAGCGATGCCGCTGTGGTTCTTCCGGGCCGAAAGTATCGCCGTCTACCTGTTCTTTCTGATCGTCAGTGTACTCGTCTTCAAACATACGTTACTGAAGTTCTTCCGGAAGCTGATCAGGCCGAAGCGGATGTCCTATTTTATAAACAACTAATCATCATACAACATAATCATTTATACGCATGGAAACACCGTCCTATCCCTCCCAGAACCTGACCGAGAAGATTGCTTCCTGGTTCAGCGAATCTATTGTTATCAAGCTCTCTGCCATCGGCATTCTGATTCTCATCCTGCTGATACCGCAGACGTGGATTCAGTCCATCATGTACGAGCGGCAGAACCGCGCGAGCAGCGTGGTGAACGAAATCACATCAAAATGGTCGGGACAACAAACGCTGGCCGGCCCGGTACTGGTGGTACCGTTTACACAACGCGAAAAAATTGACAAAGGAAAAAACGGCGTCGAGATCCGCGAGTGGACACAGGATGCATTTTTTCTGCCTGAAAATCTCACCGTGAACGGGACAGTCGCGCCGCAAATTCTGCACCGCGGATTGTTCGACGCCGCTGTGTATGAATCGGGACTTGAAATGAAGACTACGTTTCTGAAGCCCAACTTTCAGAAACTGAACATCGCCGAGCAGGATGTCCACTGGCAGGAAGCGCGCCTGGTGCTTTGCATCAGCGACCTGCGTGGCATCAACGAAAATCCGTTGTTTAAGGTGGGCAACACACCGCTCTCCAGCGAGCCCTCCAACCAGATAGGTTTCGGCGCACAGGCTCCTGCAAAAACAGCATCGGCAGATGATGAAACAGACACCTATGCTTATACACAACCACCGGCCCCGTCAAGTCATACGGGCATTATCGCGCCATTGTCCTGGAAAACTGCTGCCGACTTTCAGGGGGACATTACGACAACGCTGAAACTGAAAGGCAGCACGGCGCTTAATTTCATTCCTACCGGTAAAACAACAAACGTAACCTTGCAGGGGCCCTGGGCAAGTCCAAGCTTCGATGGTGAATTTCTGCCGGAGTCGCGCGAGATTAACAATGCGGGCTTTACCGCTACCTGGAAAGTATTGCACTACAATCGCCCTTTTGCGCAAGAATGGACAGGACAAGAGCAGGAATTCTCCAGTGCCGCCTTCGGGACAACGCTGCTGATCCCGGTGGATCAATATCAGAAAAGTGTACGCACGGCCAAATACGGAATCCTGATAATCATTCTCACGTTCGTGTCCTTATTCCTCGTAGAACTCATCAAGAAAATACGCATCCATGCTTTTCAATACCTGCTTATCGGTGTGGCGCTGATTATTTATTATACGCTGCTGCTTTCGTTGTCCGAACACCTTGGCTACAACCTCGCGTACCTGGTAGCGTCTACTGCAACCGTGGTGCTCGTGTCCCTTTACTCGGCATCGTTTTTACGAGGCAAGCCGCTCGTTATGTTCTTTACCAGCGTAATCACCTTTGTCTATGGATTCATCTTCGTTATTATACAGTTGCAGGATTACTCGCTTCTGCTGGGCAGCGTCGGGTTGTTTATTGTGCTGGGGCTGATCATGTATTTCTCCCGGAATATCAAATGGTACAAATCTGTTGAGGGAGGGGCTTCAACGGCTGCGTTGAATTAAAAAATCGTTGTCCTGAAAACCGTTGTATAGCCTGCATGCATTGCAGGCTTTTTTTATTGCATTTTTCGCGGGCTTCCGTGTTTTCTGTGAGCCATTTTTTTCCGATTCATTTTTACTGAAACGGAATACCAAGCTCTTACAGAAAACACGGAATTTCACGAAATTAAATGCACCTGATTATTCTTTATCGAGGAACGGGTATCGGTAATCGGTTGGTGTTACGAATGTCTCTTTGATGGTGCGCATAGACGCCCAGCGCAGCAGGTTTACTTTGGCGCCGGCTTTGTCGTTTGTGCCGGAACCGCGTGCACCGCCGAAGGGCTGTTGTCCTACCACGGCGCCGGTAGGCTTATCGTTGATGTAGAAATTACCGGCGGCGTTGGACAATTTCTTTGTAGCCAGCTCTACCGCGTAACGATCTTTCGCGATGATTGATCCGGTCAATGCGTATGGCGACGTCTGATCGACAAGCTCAAGTGTTTCCTCAAAATTTTCTTCGTGGTATACGTAGATCGTTAACACGGGGCCGAAGATTTCCTCGCACATGGTGATGGATGACGGGTCTTTGGACACGATAACCGTAGGGTTCACAAAATACCCGGTAGACTTATCGTACGTTCCGCCCGCGATAATTTCGTTCATCGGGTTCTGGCGCGCTTTCTCGATATAACCCGTGATGGTATTGAAGGCGCGTTCGTCGATCACGGCATTCACGAAGTTTCCAAAATCTTCGGTCACTCCTACCTTGAAGCTCTTGATGTCCTCCAGCAGATATTGTTTCACATCTTCCCAGAGGTTCGATGGAATGTATGCGCGTGACGCAGCGGAACACTTCTGTCCCTGGTATTCAAATGCGCCGCGGGACAACGCCGTGGAAACTTCTTTTGCGTTGGCACTCTTGTGTACCATCACGAAGTCCTTCCCTCCTGTTTCGCCGACAATGCGCGGATAGGTTCTGTACTTATGAATATTTGTACCAATAGTCTTCCACAGGTTCTGGAAAACTTTTGTGCTGCCGGTAAAGTGAAGTCCGGCGAAGTCGCGGTGATTGAAAATGATGTCCCCCGCAACCGGTCCATCAACGTAAATCAGGTTAATCACGCCATCGGGCAGTCCGGCTTCTTTCAGCACTTGCATAATCACGTTGGCAGCATATACTTGCGTATCCGCAGGCTTCCATACAACCGTGTTACCCATCAGCGCCATGCTGGTGGGCAGGTTACCGGCAATGGCTGTAAAATTGAATGGTGTAATGGCAAATGTGAATCCTTCCAGCGGGCGATATTCCATGCGGTTCCATACTCCTGGCGATGACTCCGGTTGCTCCTGGTAAATCTGGGACATGAAGTGGACATTGAAGCGGAGGAAGTCAATGAACTCGCAAGCCGCATCGATCTCTGCCTGAAATGCATTTTTGGATTGTCCTAACATGGTGGCGGCGTTGATGCGCGCGCGATACGGGCCGGCCAGCAGGTCAGCGGCCTTCAGAAAAACGCTGGCGCGATTTTCCCAGCTCAGGTTGGCCCATAATTCTTTTGCGGCCAGCGCAGCGTTGATAGCCTGCTCTACATGTCCCGCATCGCCTTCGTGGAAATAACCCAGCGTATGTTGATGATCGTGCGGCGGTGCCAATCTTTTCTTTTGTCCTGTACGAACTTCGTCGGCGCCGATATACATCGGTATGTCCTGTTCGTGCGCCCGGGCATCGGCCAGTGCTTTTTTAAGCGCTGCGCGCTCTTTGCTGCCCGGGGCATAACTCAAAACCGGTTCGTTCTTGGGATAGGGTACAGTGAAAAATCCAGTTGACATACTCGTTTAATATTAAAGGTTAATGAATGTATTCAGGTGCGCAAAGGTATTGAATTCAAAGAATCCGGCGAAGCTCCGAGAGACAGGAGATTTCGTGCGTCACGACGCTGTTATGCGGAATCTTTTCAGGATTGTAAAACACGTGATCGATGGAGGCATCGCGTGCGCCGCCCATGTCCGTATTCAGGTTGTCACCGATCATGATGGCCTGGTGGCAGGTGATGGCATGATGGTTCAGCGCGAAATCAAAAATACCGCGGGATGGCTTGCGGCAGCCGGCTTTTTGCGACGTGATCACGTTATCAAAATAGCCGTGCAGGTTTCCCGCCGTCATTTTCAGATGCTGAATTTCTTCGAAGCCGTTGGTGATGATGGTAAGTTTGTAATGCTGTTTTAAATATTCCAGCACTTCAATGGCATACGGCATCAGCTTTCCTTTCTGTGGACATGTCTGTAAATAGTCAGCCGAAAGATCGAAGCAGAGTTTTTCCTCATGTGCTTCGAAAGTTTGCAAAATCTGTTTGAAGCGCTCCTTGCGAATGGTTGCGCTGTCGAGCTGGCCGGCGTCGTACAAATCCCACAGCAACGTATTTACTTTTTTAAACTCTTTCTGAAAATCATGCAGCGAGGTAACACCCTTTGACGCGAGGTTGTAGGATACATAAAGTTCGGCCAGCGTCTCGTTGGAGTTGCTCTCAAAATCCCACAGGGTGTGGTCGAGGTCAAAAAAAATGCTGGTGTACTTATCGTTCTTCGTGGTGCGTTCAGTCATGATTCTTTCAGCCTATTCAAAACATCACGCGGATGGGTGATGCTACCGGTATTACAATTGTTTTTATCATCGGGTTCAGCCTTTTAATTGCGGCCATTATTCTGCGATTTGTTGCCGCGCCATTCCTGGATCTGAAGTTTGTTAACGGCGAGCTCGCGATTGGTGAACAGCGTCTGGTAAATATGCTGATCGTGCTGCAGCTGTGTATCCTTGCGCAGAAACTGAAAAATCTGTTTGATGATCTCGCCTACTTCGTCCTTGAGCTGATAAAATACCCAGTTGTTGTAACGGCGATGGCTCACGATACCCGCATTTTTCAGATAAATCATGTGTCGCGAAGTTTTGGCCTGCGTGAAATCGAGGATTTTTTCCAGGTCGGTGATACACATTTCGCCGTTCTCAAAAATAAGATGAAGAATGCGCAGTCGCGATTCGTCGGCGCAAGCCTTGAAAATCTGTGATCCGAGTGTAAGATTAAAACTTTTCAGACGCATGGCACATCCTCACTTTAGGCCAAAGTTATAGAAATTAGTACTTGTAACCGTGGTTCTGGGGAGTTATCCCTATATTTGAAGAAGTGAGGAAGCTTAATGTGAAACCATACCTGAAAAAATCTCTCGTACTGGCTGCCATGCTGATAGCGTTTATGTGCATTACGCAGGTAGCCCAGGCTCAGCAAAAACGACGTGTCATACAACTATCGGGTGTTGTTATTGAAGACGATAGCGTGAATGGCAGACCTGTAAGCGGCGTTCACGTATACGTGCCGAAGGCTGGTCGCGGAACGACCACCAACAACGTAGGCTTCTTTTCCATGCCTGTATTAACCGGCGACGAAATTCTGATCAGCTCGGTTGGCTATCAGCATCAGAATTTTACCGTACCCGATAACTCACCGGAATATCAAACCATCATCATCACCCTCGTGCAGGACACAACCATTCTGCCCGAAGTACTGGTTGTCCAATTCCCTACGGAGGAAGTATTCAAGCAGGCTGTGCTGGCGCTGAATGTTCCGCTCAACGAAAACATTACCAAGGAAAATTTGAACCAGGAGCTCCTGGCACTTATGTTAAAAACAACACCCATGGATGGCTATCAGAACCAGCGATACTACCTGAACCAGTGGGCCAGCCATGCCACCGACAAATATCAGCCTGTTAGCAACCCGTTTCTCAATCCATTCAACTGGGTGAAGTTCTTTAACTCGCTCAAGAAGAGTAATACGAAGAAGAAGAGGTGATCTTTAGCAAGCATACATTTAGAAAACAAAAAACTCCGGCAATTGCCGGAGTTTTGTTTTTAAGGGGCAACGGGGATTAGCCTTACTTAACTATAAACAAACCGGCTATATCCAATACTGCTTCTTTCGTCAGGGGCTCATCGAATGCTTCTGATGCAACGGCTGCGCTATAGCCCAGTGATGTTACATTCGCTCCGCCTTGCGTTACATTGTCCTCGCCGGCATAGATTGCGGCAGGAAGTCCACTGTTGCTGTTGCCGGTGATCCAGCCTTTTTCCGCGCGAAGTTTCCGCACCATCGCGGCATGGCGTGCTTCTACGGAGTGAATCTGCAAGGCTGCTGTCAGGACATCGTCGTTGCCCAGCAGCTCGCCTGCGCGGCCTTTGTAAGCACGTACACCGGTGTCTTCAAACGCCTGGGACAAGGCAAGAAAGGTCTGATAATTGGAGAACACATCTTTATAGGTACCGTTTGCTGTGAAATCAAACTCCGGCTTTGAGACAGGCGTTACACTCATCGAAGTCAACACGCCCTTTAAAAGAGTAACGTGTGCCGACTCATGTTTGCTGATCTGTTGGAAAATAGCCAGGCGATCAGCAGGGATAAGTCCACTCGCCGCTACGCCGGCTTTGTAGAATTCGTCTTCCAGGTACTCCAGTGTAAGTGCATAGTTCAGCACATCGGCTACGGTGGAAGGTGATTGCGCATACGCCTTTTTAAATGCACCACCCAGCGCGAGTGGTATCGCCGCCATAGCAACTTTTTTACTCATAGAGGTTGCCTGCTTGAACATATTGCGACGGGACAGACGTTCGGTCATGTCCGTATCGATCTTTTCAACTTCTTGTAATATTTTGAAGATATTCATAGTGAGGAGTGTTTAGATATCAGGAAGGAAGTTTATCGAAGGCGATGGAATTTTTTACGTAGGTTTTCGCTGCGTCCAGTACCTGGGCCGGTGATTTCGCACCATCGAGGCCTGTGTTCACTGTCACTACATCGTCGCCTGCGTAATACGCCGTGTTGGGTTTCAGCAAGTCGCGTATAGCCGAAGCGTGGCGGGCCTCGACGGAAACGATCTTGCCGGCTATCAGCAGATAATCCTTGCTTTCAAACAATTTACCGGCACCATTGTAAGCTGATACACCCAGATCTTCGAATACCATGGCAGTGCCCAATACGCTGGCGCGGTCGCTGAAGTTAATAGAGGTAAAATTAAATTCTACGTCGGCGATGGCTGCGGATGAAAGAGCGGCCTTGAAGAAATCGCGGTGCGCCAGTTCATGATCGCGAATGTCCTTGAGGATAGCCGTCTCTGCGGCAGTAATGCCGCTGTACGGGGACATCAATACCTGTACATAGAATGCTGCTTCTAGTTGCTCAAGCAGATAGGCATAGTTGAGAATGCCGGGATCGCCACTGCCCAGGTCTACCCCACCGGGCATGTTGTTGTTGTTATCGTCATCATCGCTGCAGCCGGCAATGATGAGTCCTGTAGCGGCAGCGGAAACACCGGCATACTTCAGGAACGTGTTTCGCTTCATCGGTGTCATCAGCTTTGTGCCGATGCCCGGAAGGCTTTCGAGCGAGCTCTCTTTTTTTTGTGTCATAGATGTTGGAGTTTAAAATCCCAGTACCTACGATGTGACGCATATACATTGGATCTCGGGATTATAAAATATATTTGAATGATGCAGGCATGATATTTATGTCTGCCGATTTTTCAGTGGTATGGGGAAATGATTGCGCTGTCGATCGTTGGTTTCTTCTCTTGTGCTCGGGATTCCCCATATTATTTCAGCTAAAGAAAAGTGGCTCACAGAAATCACGGAAGGGCACGGAATAAATGCAGAAAAGAATAGGACATACGAATTGCCTTCAGCGAACTAGCTTTGGACTGTGAAAATGAAAAGTGGCTCACAGAAATCATGGAAGGGCACGGAATAAATGCAGAAAAGAATAGGACAAACGAATTGCCTGCAGCAAACGAGCCTTGGACTGTGAAATGAAAAGTGGCTCACAGAAATCATGGAAGTGAACGAAAATAAATGTAGAAAAAGAATAGGACAAACGAATCGCCTTCAACCAACCGACCGTGGTCTGACTGCCGTGGACTGAAAAAGTGGCTTACGAAAATCGCAGAAGTGCACGGAATAATGTAAAGAATAGGACAAGGTGGAGAAATCGCCCCCGTGTTCCGTGCGTTAAAGATTACATTGCGTTAGCGATAGGAGCGGAAGCCGCTGCCGCAGCGGGTGGAGCGGATAGCGCGGCCCGAGGTACGAGGGAAACGCCCTGCCTTCGCGGATGATTCAAAGTATCTTGTTATCTTCACGCTGCTGACTTTCTTTTAGCACCTAACTCTTTTACCCTAACAATCCAATACAGTATGACAACGCGCAGAAAATTCATTCAGCTTTCGGCTCTCGGTACGATGCTCCCCTTTGCAAAATCGTGGGGCGCAAAACAGGTTACGGCCGGGACAAAGCCCATTGTATTGTCCACCTGGAATTTTGGGTTGGCCGCCAATGTGGAGGCCTGGAAAATATTGTCCAAAGGCGGGCGTGCATTAGATGCCGTGGAAGCGGGCGCCCATGTGCCGGAGGGAGATCCCAAGGAGACTTCGGTTGGACTTGGCGGCTTGCCGGACCGGGACGGCCGTGTAACGCTGGATGCGTGTATTATGGACGAGCATGGCGGCTGCGGCTCGGTAGCGTTCCTGGAACATATTGTGCACCCGATTTCGGTGGCGCGCAAGGTGATGGAAAAAACGCCGCACGTGATGCTGGTAGGCGACGGTGCCTTACAGTTTGCATTGGACAATGGTTTTAAAAAAGAAAATCTGCTGACGCCGGAATCGGAGAAAGCGTGGAAGGAATGGCTGAAAAAAGGCGAATATAAACCGGTGGCCAATATCGAGAACCATGACACGATTGGCATTATTGCGCTGGATGCACAGGGGAATTTATCGGGCGCATGCACTACGAGCGGTATGGCTTACAAAATGCGCGGCCGCGTGGGAGACTCACCCATCATCGGAGCAGGACTGTATGTGGACAATGAAATAGGTGCAGCAACATCTACCGGTGTGGGCGAAGAAGTGATCCGGATTGTGGGCTGCCACCTGGTGGTGGAGTTAATGAGACAAGGACACAGCCCGGCGGAAGCGTGTAGGCTGGCCGTTGAACGGATTCTGAAAAAAAATCCCGAAAAAGCGAAGCAAGTACAGGTTGGATTTCTGGCGCTGAATAAAAAAGGGGAACATGGTGCGTATTGTTTACAAAAGGGTTTTACATTCGCCGTGCATACACAGGCTGGCAACAACCTGTATAACGGCGAAAGCCATTTTTAACCTTTAAAACAACGTATAGGCTACATGTTTCGCATTGCTAAAAAAAACAATCTCTTTGTCCTGGTAATTTCCGTTGCTTCTTTCGTATCGCTTATCACGGGCATTATCCTGATGTCGTCGGGGTGGCTGATGGGTGCCGGCGTATTGATGGCCGTTACGTTGTATTTCGCGGTGGCGGAAAGCGTACAACTGAACCGTGAGAACGAGGCTCTGTCGAAATCACTTGGCGAGAAGTCCAGAGAATTTGAGGACAGCCAGCAAACCTTGAAGCAGTATACGCTTGACGTAGAGAAAACACACGCCGCCGAGGTAAAACGTTTGTGGGTGTCGGATGGTGTAGCGGGCGTGACCGATATTTTGCGGGGACACGAAAACAGCAACGAGCTGTTTGACCAACTGATCTCGTATGTGGTAAGGCATCTGGACGCAAACCAGGGCGGCATTTTTGTGGCCGAAGAAAACGAGTTGCAGGAGACCGAGATCACATTGAAAGCGTGCTATGCGTACGACCGCAAAAAATTTGTGCAGAAGAAATTTGCCGTGGGCGAAGGGCTGGTAGGACAATGTTTCCTGGAAGGTGAGACGATCTACATTACCCAGCTGAAGGAAAGTTTTATTTCGATTACATCGGGACTGGGCGGCGCTACACCGCGGGCGTTGCTGCTGGTGCCGTTAAAGACGGACGTTAATGTAACCGGCATCATCGAAATTGCCTCGTTTACGGCTTTCATGCCGCACCAGATCGAATTTGTAGAAAAGCTTTCCGCCATCTGCGGTGCGGCATTAAATACGCTTCGTGTAAACGAACAGACACGCACGTTGCTCCAGCAATCGCAGATGTTCGGCGAGCAGATCAAAGCCCAGGAAGAGGTGATGCGCCAAAGCATGGAGGAGTTGATGGCCACACAGGAGGAAATGCGCCGCAAGGAATCGCACCTGCAGGGACAGATGGACCTGATGGAATTTGTAATCGACAATGTGCCGTTCCCGGTATTTATAAAGGACGAGACCGGCCACTATGTGCTGGTAAACAAAGCCAACGCCGCGCTGCTGCAAAGCAACAAGCAGGACATCATTGGCTATGACGATAGCAAGTTTATACGAAACGAGGCGGAGATGCAGGTAATACGCGAATCGGACAAACGCATTATAGAAGAGCAGCGGGAAGTGCATTTGCCAGAGCAACAGCTCACGCTGTCCAACGGACGGCAGCAGTTTTTTAAGACATCCAAAATTCCGTTTGTCAACCCGGTAACAGGAAAAACAAGTATCCTGGGTGTATCGCTCGACCTGACAGATATTAAAAATACGGAGCGCAAGCTCGGCCTGGAGATAAGTGCGCTGAAACAATTGCTGATGGCCGAACCATCGCGAGAGGGACAGGCGCAGGAAATTTTAACTAGTGGACGATGAAGCTGGAAATTGTAGTGTATACGATTGAGTCGGCGCGCAAAGCACAGGAAGGCGGGGCCGACCGTATTGAGCTTTGCGATAACCCCGGCGACGGCGGGACAACGCCCTCGTATGGTGTGATTGAAGTAGTGCGCCAACACGTAAGCATGGATGTCTATGTGATGATCCGGCCACGTGGCGGCGACTTTCTGTATGACAGCTACGAGTTTCACTCGATGAAGCGGGACATCCTGCAATGCCAAAAGCTGAGCGTGGATGGTATTGTATTCGGCATCGTAACGCCGGAGGGCACAATCGACAAAAAACGCTGCAAAGAATTAATAGACAAGGCTCGCCCGCTGAAGGTAACGTGTCATCGTGCCTTCGACATGACGCGCGACCCGTTTGAAGCACTGGAGGACTGCATCGAAGTTGGCTTCGATCGCATTTTAACATCGGGACAACGCCCGCAGGCGCTGCAAGGCGTGGACTTGCTGGCCGAATTGATAAAACGTGCCAACGGTCGCATAGCCATTATGCCCGGATCGGGTGTGAATGAAAACACCGTTGAAGAGATTGTGTCCAAAACAGGTGCTACTGAAATTCATTTTTCCGCAACGGCTTTCCGCGATAGCGGCATGCAATACAAGAATGAGAAAATTGCGGGTATGGGTTCCGTTGAAGGCGGCGAATTTGCGCTGCGTACGGTGGACCCGGAACGGATCAGAAAGATGCGTGTTTTGGCGGAGGGAGCCCGGCGTTAGCCGATGAATCGTTAACCGTTATCAGTAAATGGTTAAAAGTAATTGCTTTACTTCTTTCGGTTGTATCAATTTATAGCTTTATCACCAATACCAATTCTTCATCTGGTCGTATGGATAGTGCTCCGGTTATTTTTGAGAAATCCCAGCTGGAACCGTTGCTGCCAGTGAACGGGTCCGTGCCGGTACCCAGATCGGACGCACCGCGATTGCCTGTCCAACGCCAGGCATCGATGGTGTAAGTATAATTTCCCGGTGGCAGGATGTGTTGGATTTCGTTTGAGCCGGTCAGTTCGGTTACCGTGCCCTCGGTGCTGGTGAGTTTTATGCGCACGTGATCGCCCGTAACAAAATTATTCATTACAAGTTTAACTGCCCCCTTGCCGTTTCCCGATGGTTTCGCTGTATAGTATGAATCGGCCACCGAAATAGCGTTCTCTTCGCAGGCAAAAAGCAGCGATGAAAAGAAACAAACTGATAAGATAATTTTTCTCAGCAAGCGGTATGTTGTTTACAGTGTCCTATATTAAAATCCGGCCGTTACTTTTATGCCGGTATTAAAAAAGGCAAGATCAAAATTGGATTGCACCGGACTGATTTGTGTTCCCACGGATGGCTTTACCTTTTCCCGCGCCGCAGAATACTGTCCAAATACTCCGACTTTCAGGAAATCGGTTAGCCTGAAATTGGCAGACAACCCGAGCAGATAGCTAAAGTTTGGCGACCCTTTAAAACCAATGAGCTCCTGGAGCGCAACATTACCATTAGGACTGTACATCGTAATCACAAAAGGATCAATATTCGTAAAGATCACACCCACGCCGGTCTCAATGTTAATGTCCACGATTTCAGAAACGGGAATCTGGAAGAATGGCCCCACGGTGACGAGCAGCGGCTTATATTCCGCCTCTTCCACTTCAGTCCTGTTGTTCAAAGCTTCAGAAAACACTTGCTGTAACTTTATATTGTCCA
>JAESFU010000553.1_pt1 | contig 17154 bp, 16 predicted proteins | sample 9269461 | NCBI WGS metagenome assembly JAESFU01 (sample SAMN14502556, study PRJNA617107) | algae metagenome | isolation source: Stenomitos rutilans HA7619-LM2 and co-occurring heterotrophs from cave walls | place: USA: Waikapalae cave, Hawaii | collected 2009-07-28
GAATCAATTCCAAAAGCTCGACGCGGTTCTCGACAGCCTGCCTGACGATTCCGAGCCAACACGTTCCGATAAGCCCGGAAGGAGCCCATCATCAACATGAGCCTCGATCTGACCAAGCTGCAAATCGAACTGGTTGGCGAAACCGACATTATTATGCGGCGCGACTTCAACCATCCGCCGGCCCGTGTCTGGCGCGCCCTGACAGAGCCCGGCTTGATCCGCCAGTGGATGTCCTCACGTGATGACATGACACGTTGCGAGGTGGACCTTCGTCCGGGCGGGTCGTTCCACTATGAATGGCCTGAATTCTTCTTTTCAGGCCCGATCCTGGCCGTCGAGGCCCCGTATCACATGGTTCATGTCGAGCACTTCAACGGCGACACCTCGTCGGGTCCAACGATCACGACCGACCTGGTCGCGCGTGGAACCGGGTCTCGTATGACCATGGTGATGCGCTACCCCGATGATAAGGCACGGGCCGTCGCGATCGAGATGGGCTTTGTCGACGGCATGGACGAAGTCTTCGGCAGGCTCGAGGCATTGACGATCGCGGGGTGACAGATTGGTGAGAGCCTGCTGAATTATTGCTTGACCTAGTTCCCTCTATGTTCTATGTGGTTTGCATGGACACGCCCCAGCACACGTCCCGGATCTATGCCATCGAAAGCAACCGCGAACGGCTCCTGGAAGTCGTCGCAGACCTGTTTGCCATGATCGGCCTCACCGCGGGCGGTATGGTGGAGAAAGTGCCGAGGCCGCTTTACCGCAAGGTGCGAAGGCTTCTCGTCTCGGCTGAATCCTGTGTCAGGCGATTGGTTGTCTCCGCAGCCCGCGGCGTTGTGGTTGAGCCCGGACCACAGCCTCAGCCTCCGGCGTCGAAAGAGCGCACCGGCGAAAGCAAAGCAGCCAAAAGCCAAGAGCAAGAAAATGGGAACGGTAGTCCCAAGCGCACACGCCGCCTGCTCTTCAACCTGTTCGACCGACCCAGGCGAAAGGATTGGGGCATTCCCAGTCGCCGGTCCAGGAAGCGCAGCAAGATCGAGCCGCGTATTCGCCTCCTCGGTGATCCTCCCGATCCGCGCCATCTGATGTTCCGCGAGTTCGGTCCGAAGGAGCCTCCTCCCGCGCCGCCAGCACCACTTGTCGAGCAAGAGACAGCCTTCGATGACGGCACCGTCAGTGCCACCCATCTCTGCCGGCGTATCTTCGCTCTCGCCGATGCCTTGGCCGACATCCCACGCCAGGCCCAGCGCTATCTGCGCTGGGAGAGGAAGCCCATCGAAGTACGCCGACCACAACGGGCCTCGCCCTTCCGTGTCGGCCGGCCGCCGGGCTGGCGCATCAGAGCGGCCCACGCGGTCGATGAGATCCTCAAAGACTGCCACTGGCTCGTCAACGAGACCCGGTTCGACACGTCGTAAGCGTATTCGTCCGTATACAGAGGGTTTTATAACTCGTCCTCGCAATGCGCCTCAGGACGTGGGGGCGTTTGTATTGGCCCACACCCATACCCGTCACCCCAGCGAAAGCTGGGGTCCCCTGAATCATTTCAGCAACGGCACCGGCTCAGGGGATGCCAGCTTTCGCTGGCATGACGGTCTGTGTGCGGACTCTGTCTTCACTCACCCTCGTCCTTCCTCTCCCCGCTCACGTGGGGCGAGAACGCTGTTGAGGACGAAATTTACGAAAAGCAAATTTCTGTGGGGGGTCTTGAGTGTTCGGCTGAACCGTCTGGCGCGCCCTACGGGAATCGAACCCGTCTTTGCAACGTGAAAGGCTGCCGTCCTAACCGATAGACGAAGGGCGCGCTGAGGTGGGCGTTCTATAGTGAGGTTCCCCTGCCAGCGCAAGCATGGCGGGCATAGCTCAAGGGATGGGAGAAGCATCCTCGATATGGAGTGCGGGGCGCCTGCCGCCGTTCCATTCGTCTATCACCAGCCGGCCGACAAAATGCAGGGGATGCTGGCGTTCCGAGAGCAGGAGTTCGCCCAGGCCCGTCCCGAGCGCCCGGAATGCGATCGCCTTGAGCTGGGTGCCGTCGGCGCTGGCGATGGTGCAGCGGATATGGTCGGTCCCCGCGGCATCGGCATAGACCACGTGATGCGCCGGCAAGGCAAAGAGCGGCGGCGGATTGGCAGCGCCGAAGGGACCGGCCTGCTCCAGAAGCTCGATCAGGTCGAGCGTGGCCCCGCTGGCGGTCACGACCGCATCGACATCCAGCCAATGCCTGGCCAGCGCGTCCGAAGCCGACGCAAAACGTTGTTCCAGGAAATCGCGCAACTCGCCAATGCGCTCGCGCGAAATCGTGAGGCCCGCCGCCATGGCGTGACCGCCGCCCTTGACCAGGATGCCAGCATCGAGGGCGGCACGCACTGCGGCGCCAAGATCGATGCCCGCCACCGACCTGCCGGAGCCGGACGCCATCATCCCTCCACGTGGATAGCCGAGCGCAAAGCTTGGAAGCTGAAAGCGCTCCTTCAACCGCGCGGCGACGAGTCCCAAAACACCCGGATGCCAATTCTCCCCCGACACGAGGATCACCGGCCCTGCTCGCTCCTTTCCCAGAGCGGCTTCGGCTTGCGCGGCCGCTTCATCCACAACGCGCATTTCGATCGCCTGGCGTTTCTTGTTGAGCCGTTCCAGCTCGAGCGCGACGCTGCTTGCCTCGCCACGATCGGCAGTGAGCAACAATCGCAAAGCAAGACTGGCTTGCCCCACGCGCCCGGCAGCATTCAATCGTGGACCCAGGACGAAACCCAGTGCGTAGGGATCGGGCCGGCGCGTCAGACGCGCGACATCGGCAAGCGCCGCAAGACCGACATTCTCGCGCCGTGCCATGATCTTGAGTCCTTGGACGACATAGGCGCGGTTGAGTCCGACCAAGGGAACGACATCGCAGACGGTCGCGAGGGCGACGAGTTCCAGCCATTGCAGCAGGTTCGGTTCGGGACGGTTCGCGCCGTACCAACCAAGCTTGCGCAGCAGGCGGCTGGTCGCGGCCACCAGAATCATGGTCACGCCCGCCGCGCAGAGGTAGCCCGCGCCCGAGAGATCATCGAGACGATTGGGATTGATGACGGCAAGGGCGGCGGGAAGATCTTCGCCCGGCTGATGGTGATCGACGACCACGACGTCGAGTCCGAGTTCGGCCGCCTTCGCCAAGGGATCGTGAGCGAGGACGCCGCAGTCAAGCGTCAGCAAGAGCGTGGCGCCGCGGCCATGCAGGTCGCGGACCGCCGCCTCGCTTGGCCCATAGCCCTCGGTGATGCGATCGGGAATGTGAGTTTCGGCATCGCTGCCGGCGGCTCGAAGAAACCTCGTTAGCAGCGCGGCAGAAGCAATCCCGTCGACGTCGTAATCGCTGATGACGGCAATCTTCTCGCCCTGCATGATCGCCCGCGCCAGGCGCTCGGCGCCCAACTCCATGTCGCGCAACGCCGAAGGCTGCGGCATGGAAGTCCGCAAGGTCGGATTGAGGAACCCTTCCACATTATCGAGATCGACCCGCCGGCCCGCCAAGACGCGGCCAAGGATTTCCGGCAACTCATGCCGCTCCGCGATGGCAAGCGCGTCGCGATTGGAGGCAAGCCGCGTCCGCCAAGCGCGACCGCTCGCCGATCGCGCCACGCCAAGCAGTTCGGCCGGCCCGGCAGTCGTCACGGAAATAGCGCTACCTGCTCAAGCCCCAAGGTTTCGGCCAGTCCAAACATGAGGTTGAAGTTCTGGATGGCTTGGCCCGCCGACCCCTTCACGAGATTGTCCAGGGTAGAAATCAGGATGACGCGTCCCGGAATCCGATCGGGGTAGACGCCAAGCATCACGTTGTTCGAACCCCGGACGAACTGCGTCGACGGCAGGACGCCTTTGGGCGCCATGCTCACGAAGGGCTCGTTTGCGTAACGATCGCTCAACGTCGCGGCGCAGTCGGCAGCGGTCGCCGGACCAGCAAGCTTTGCGTAGATCGTGCAGAGCTCGCCGCGGCTCATCGGGATGAGATGAGGCGTGAAGTTCACGGTCACGTTCCGGCCGGCGACGAGCGACAATTCCTGTTCTATCTCCGGCGCGTGGCGGTGGCTCGCAATGCCATAAGGCGAGAGCCCCTCGCCCGCCTCGCAAAACAGGATGTTTTGCTTGAGCGAACGCCCGGCTCCCGAAACGCCGGACTTCGCGTCAATGATCAGGTCGGCCGGATCGATCACCCCGGCAGAGATGAGCGGGAGCAGCATCGTGAGCACCGCCGTCGGGTAGCAGCCCGGACAGGCCACGAGTCGCGCCCGCCGAATTGCGTCGCGATAGTGTTCGGTCAGCCCGTAGACGGCTTCCCCCTGGAGCTCGAACGCCTTGTGCGGACCGCCATACCAGGTGGCATAGGTTTGCGGGTCGCGCAGCCGAAAATCCGCCGACATGTCGATGACTTTGAGATGCCGCGGCAACCCGAGGATGACTTCCTGGCTGGTCGCGTGGGGCAAGCCGCAAAACACCGCCTCTACGTCCGACCAGTCGGCTTCTTCATTCTTGATGAGCGGCGGCAAGGAAACCGATGCCAGATGCGGAAACACCTCCGCCATCTTTTTTCCGGCATGCGAGTTCGCCGTCAGCACGGCGATATCCATGCCCGGGTGGCAGGCCGCCAATCGCACGAGATCGGCACCGGTATAGCCAGAGGCTCCAATCACGCCGATCTTGATCTTCCGCATGTCCTTATCCTCGGTTCGGGAATTGGCATTACATAAAGCAAAACGGCCGGAAAACATCCGGCCGTTTCGCAGTCGTTGATATGGCCGGTTAGCGTTTCGAGAACTGGAACGAACGACGCGCCTTGGCGCGGCCGTACTTCTTGCGCTCGACGGCACGGCTGTCACGGGTGAGGTAGCCACCCTTCTTCAGCAGCGGCCGCAAATCGGGTTCGAACGAGATCATGGCGCGCGCCAGACCATGGCGCACCGCACCTGCCTGACCGGAGAGGCCGCCGCCGACCACGGTGCATTCGACATCGAATTGCGTGGCGCGGTTGGCGCTGACCAGCGGCTGCTGCAAGAGCATGCGCAGGACGGGGCGTGCGAAATAAACATCGAGGGCCTTGCCGTTGACGGTGATCCGCCCGGCGCCGCGCTTCACCCAGACGCGAGCAACCGCGTCTTTGCGGCGCCCGGTCGCGTAGGCGCGGCCCTTGGCGTCGAGTTTCGGCTTGGCGGGCGCGGCGGCAGCCGGCGCCGTGGTCAAGCCGACGGCCTGACCCAGATTGGAGAGTGTTGTCGGTTCAGCCATGGTGGTCAGCCTCTCAGCGTGTTCTTCGGGTTGAGCGATGCAATGTCGAGCTTCTCCGGGGCCTGCGCATCATGCGGATGGCTGGTGCCCTTGTAGATGCGGAGGTTGCTCAGTTGCTGGCGCTTGAGCGGACCGCCAGGCATCATGCGCCTGACCGCCGCTTCGAGCACGCGCTCGGGAAACTTTCCGTCCAGATACTGGTGAGCCTTGCGCTCCTTGATGCCGCCCGGAAAGCCGGTGTGCCAGTAATAGGTCTTGGCCTGGCGCTTATTGCCGGTCAGCACGACCTTCTCGGCATTGATGACGACGACATTATCGCCACAATCGAGGTGTGGAGTGAATGTGGGCTTGTGCTTGCCGCGCAGGCGGTTGGCGATGATCGTTGCGGCGCGGCCGACGATCAGGCCGTCTGCATCGACGAGCACCCATTTCTTTTGAATATCCTTGGCGCGAGCCGAGTAGGTTTTCATGATGTGTCCCGTGAGTTTGGAAGGGCGGATGCGATCTAGGGCAAATGGTCCCTGCCCCGTTCCGCCCAGGAGATGGCGCCCGCTTAAGCGAAGACATACCGGTGGTCAAGAAGAAACCGCATAAATAAAGGTGATTCTTTATGTGGTATTCGGATACCTGTTCTTGTGTCACTGCTGCAACACTAGTTTGATCTCTGACTTGCAGTCTTTTCGATCGGCTTTGCAAAACATAGACTTAGGGAGCAGGAGTAATGCGTTAATGGTCCGTTCCGTCTGGGGAGTCGTGATCCTGGCCGTCATGCTTGCGGCCGGCAGCAGTGCCTTTGCACAAGCCGCCAAGGATCAGTCCCGCGTCCAGACGGATGAATCGCAGCCACCGGCAACGGTTACGCCACAGGCGCCGGCCACCGACAACCCGGCCCAACCGTCGACCCCGGAGGGCGAAGGCGAAGATTTGACCCAGCCCGATGCTGACACGGCTACGGAGCCTGTCGAACCGGTAACGCCGGACCTCAGCCTTGGGGAAATCCCCGTCATCCAAACGATCGAGTTGACCGTCGATGCGGCCAAGCGTGCGCTCGATGTCTTCGCGATCGTCCGTGACAAATACAAGGACGCAAATCTCGAGGAATATGAAGATCTCCAGGAATTCGTCGACAAGGCGCCGCAAGGCAAGGCCTTCGAGGCCGATGTGAAGGCGCAATGGTTCTCAACTGTCACCGAGTGGAATTCGGTAATCACCAGCGTGGGCTTTGCCTATTCCGCGATCGTCGACGATCAGAGTTCCGAAATCGCCATGCAGATCGAAGAAATAAAGAAAGATACGACGATTGCGCAGGACATGAAGGACAAGATGATCGCCAGCCTTTCGGCGATGATTCCCTCGGATAACAATCGTCGCGTGGTCGAAGACCTGATGAAAGAGCCTGGCTACGCCGACAAGCTGGCGCTGCTCGTCGAGGACGAATGACGTCACCAGTCCTCCTGTCGGACATCGAAAACGGCATCCTGCGCCTGACACTGAATGATCCGGCGAGCCGGAATTCTTTGTCTGAAGCGATGATGGCAGCGCTTGAGCACGCACTCGACGGCGCCGAAGCGGATCAGAACGTCCGTGTCATCGTCATTGCAGCAACCGGACCGGCATTCTGCTCCGGCCATAATCTGAAAGAGATCACCGCTCACCGGTCGGATGCCGACCGCGGCCGCAATTACTTCGGCCGGCTCATGGAACGCTGTTCGGATTTGATGCTGAAGATAGCCGGACACCCGCGGCCGGTCATCGCCGAGGTCCAAGGGATCGCCAGCGCGGCAGGCTGCCAGCTCGTAGCAAGCTGCGACCTTGCCATAGCCTCCGATACCGCGACGTTCTGCACGCCGGGCGTTGATATCGGCCTGTTTTGCTCGACGCCGATGGTTGCATTGTCGCGCAATGTGGCTCCGAAACATGCCCTGGAGATGTTGCTGACTGGCGTGCCGATCACAGCGGCAGAGGCTTGGAGATTCGGTCTCGTCAATCGCGTCGTTTCGCCCAACCAACTGCCCAAAGCCGCGAGCGACCTCGCGAAACAAATCGCCAGCAAATCGACATTGACGGTCAAGACCGGCAAGCAGGCATTCCAGCAGCAGCGCGGCATGGGCCTTGAAGACGCCTATGCCTTTGCCTCCGCCGTCATGACCGAGAACCTGCTTGCGCACGACGCCGAAGAAGGTATAGGCGCCTTTATCGATAAGCGCCGGCCTCAGTGGAAAGACCGCTAGGCGGCAAGCTCCTGAGTCTTATGGACCACGACAATTATCCGACGGCCTATATCCGCGACATCCTGAATACGGTGAAGACCATCGCCATGGTCGGCGCTTCAGCCAATGACGTGCGACCGTCGCACTTCGTCATGAAGTATCTCATCGATAAGGGCTATCGGGTCATCCCAATAAACCCGGGTTTGGCCGGAAAGACCATCCTCGATCAGCCGGTATTCGGTTCCCTGCTCGATGTCCCCGAACCGGTCGACATGGTGGACGTTTTCCGCAACTCGGATGCTGCGCTGGCGGTCACGCGAGAAGCCTTGCGCATGGAACCGCTGCCAAAGGTCATCTGGATGCAGCTTGGGGTACGAAACGACGAAGCCGCAGCCCTTGCCGAGGCGAAGGGCGTGAAGGTCGTCATGAACCGCTGCCCAAAGATGGAATACGGCAAGCTCTCCGGCGAATGGGCCTGGGTTGGCGGCAATTCCGGCATCCTCTCTTCGCGCCGGCAGACGCTGCACAAGAGCGGCAGGGTTCAAAGCCTTGGAATTGCACAAAAAGACTAAAGCGTCGCCTTAGAAAACTATCCGCGCCGCGGCGATTGTCCGGACCCCGATAGTCCGCTAGCAGATACGGCGTCCGCTCAGGATTAGGGAGATCATCATGGCCGACAAGACACCTGGCTTCGACACATTGGCGCTGCATGCGGGCGCTCAGCCCGATCCCGCCACCGGGGCACGCATCACGCCAATCTATCAAACGACCGCCTATGTCTTCGACGACGTCAAGCACGCGGCCGACCTGTTTGCGCTGCGCGCCTTCGGCAACATCTACACGCGGATCATGAATCCCACGCAGGCGGTCCTTGAAGCAAAGGTGGCGGCGCTCGAGGGCGGCACGGCCGCATTGGCGGTCGCCTCCGGCCATGCAGCGCAAATGCTCGCCTTCCATACGATCATGCAGCCCGGCGATGAATTCGTCGCGGTCCGCCAGCTTTACGGCGGCTCAATCAACCAGTTCAATCATTCGTTCAAATCATTCGGCTGGCATGTCGTCTGGGCCGATGCCGAAGATTTCGGCTCGATCGAGAAGGCCATCAGCGACAAGACCAAGGCGATCTTCATCGAATCCATCGCCAATCCCGGCGGACTCATCACCGACATCGCAGCGATCGCCAAGATCGCGCGAAAGGCGGGCGTGCCGCTCATCGTCGACAACACCTTGGCCACGCCCTATCTGATCAAGCCCTTCGAACACGGCGCCAATATCGTGATCCACTCGCTCACGAAATTCATGGGCGGCCATGGCAATTCGATGGGCGGCATCATTGTCGATGGCGGCAATTTCGACTGGTCGAAAAGCGGACGCTATCCGCTGCTGTCGGAGCCGAACGACTCCTATCACGGGATCAAGCTGCACGAGACATTCGGCAATATCGCCTATGCCATCGCCGCACGCGTTCTCGGCCTGCGCGATCTCGGGCCTTCGATCGCGCCACTCAATGCCTTCCTCATCCTGACCGGCATGGAGACTCTGGGGTTGCGCATGCAACGGCATTGCGACAATGCGCTCAAGGTCGCAGAGTGGCTCAGCAAGAACCCGAAAGTTTCGTGGGTCAACTACGCCGGCCTCAAAGGCCATAAGCACTATGACCTGATGAAGAAGTACTCGCCGCGCGGCGCAGGTTCAGTGTTCACCTTCGGCTTGAAGGGCGGCTACGACGAAGGCGTCAAAGTCGTGTCGAATGTCAAGCTGCTTTCGCATCTCGCCAATCTCGGCGATGCGCGCTCGCTGATCATCCATCCGGCATCGACCACCCACAGCCAGCTTTCGGCCGAGCAGTTAAAGCGTGCCGGCGCAGGTCCCGATGTGATCCGATTGTCGATCGGTATCGAGGATGTCGAGGACATCATCGCCGATCTGGCACAGGCGATCGGCTGACAAGCAAGGTGTGAGCATTCCACAGGGCGGCGGCGAGAAGGATAAGCGCGCCGCCCTGATGAACGAGGGCGAGGCTCAACGGCACCTGATGCAGGAGGGTCAGGATGCCGAAGGCGATTTGAAGCGCGACCACCGCGACCAAGACAAATGCTGGAGAACTGCGCTGCCGCCAAGCGTAGAACAGCACACATACCGCGATGATGTAGGCGATGAGCCTGTGTGTGAACTGCACCGTTAGCGCGTTTTCAAAGATGTTTCGCCAAGCTGGGTTCATGACCCATAGTCCGCTTGGAATAATTCGCCCATCCATTAGCGGCCAGGTGTTGTAGCCCATGCCTGCATCAATGCCGGCGACGAAGCCTCCCATCCCGATCTGGATGACGACCAGAGCGAACAGGATCATCGCGAACCAGGGGCGATGTTCTCTCATGCTCCGGCGCTGATTGCTCAATCCCAGAGCAACCCAGACGATCGCGCCAAAGATCAGGGTCGCGAGGACGAGGTGAGCGGCAAGCCGGTATTGACTGACGTCGACACGCTCGCTCAAGCCTGAAGCGACCATGTACCAGCCCAGGGCGCCCTGCAGGCCGCCCAGGATGAAGATCATGGCAAGGCGCGCGATGAGCGGCTTTGTCAGGTATCCTTTGATCCAGAAGAACAAGAAGGGAAGCAGGAAGGCGACACCGATCAATCGCCCTAGCAGCCTGTGGCTCCATTCCCACCAGTATATGAACTTGAAATCGCCAAGGCTCATCCCCTTGTTGACGAGCGCATATTCCGGAATCTGACGATATTTCTCGAATGCGACTGCCCAATCGGCCTCGGTCAGCGGCGGTATTGCACCAAGCAGCGGCTGCCATTCGGTAATCGAAAGCCCCGAATCCGTCAGACGCACGGCGCCACCGACAAGCACCATGCAGAAGACCAGAAGCGCCATGACCAGCAGCCAGATGCGGATGGCCATAACGCCGGCCTTGGTATCGTGCGGTGAGCGCATGATCCGGGGATAGAGCCGACCTGTTGCGTCAGGCAAGCGCCCAAGCGCCGCAGCCTTTCGGGTTGCGCATTGGCTCACGCCGCCTTACCCAACGGGCATGAAGCAGCGTCAGCGGAAATTCATCGGCGTGTTTGCGACGGTCGCCTTCATGATCGTTTACAGCCTGGTCGCCATGGCGATCGGCGGCGAAATCGCCGTCGGACGATCTGCGATAGTCGAAATCGGCTTCTACCTCCTAGCCGGCATCGCCTGGCTGCCGGTCGTGATGTGGATCATCCGCTGGATGGCTCGGGCGGACACTGCTCCCGACTAGGCAGCCTTCACCCGCTTCAAGCCGTTCCACAGCATGAAGGCCGTACCCGACATCAGGACATCGACATAGCGCAGCTTCTGGAATCCGCCATTAAGGGAAACACGCGGCAACGACAGAAGATGATCCTTGTGCGTCGGAAAGATCAGGCCTTTCCGCGTGGTGACCGCTGCTTCGAAACCGGCCTCGCGCACGATCTCGAAGTCGCGCGGGCCGGCGGAAGTCTCATCGCCATAGGGATAGGCAAAGAATTTGGGGAGAATACCGAGTTCCTGCTGAATGCGGTCGCGCGAGGCCACGACTTCCGATCGAACTTCCTCGGGCGTCAGCTTGGCAACCGCGTAGTGATTTACGGTGTGCGCACCAATCGTGCAGAGCGGATCGGCGGCGATCCTGCGCAGTTCGGCCCACGTCATCGCTTCGGAGCGACAGATCGCTTCGAGATTGACCCCTCGGGCCTGGCAGAAACTTCTAATCCACTCCCGCTGCGCATGCTCATCCATTGACCGCACGGGCCAGTAAAGCCGCTCGAAGGCAGCCTGTTTCTGGGCATCGGTGAAGGCATCGAGCTCGATTTCCTCATCGTCGATCTTCGCTCTGACGCGCGTCTCGCCGGCGATGACCGCCTCGAGGCCGCGCCACCATAATTCACATGTCCCGTCGGTGATCGAGGGCGCGACGAAAATCGTAAACGGGCACTGGTGGCGTCGAAACACCGGCCAAGCATGGACGAGGTTGTCGCGGTAACCATCATCGATGGTGAATGCCGCGAATGGCGCTCCGGTATCGTCTCCCTGCTCCAGCCGGCGAACGGCGGCTTCGAGCGACAAAAGTTCGTAACCGCGCGACTTTGCATGGTCGATGACGGTATCGAGAAATTCGGGCGTCAGTTCCAATCCGGCATTGGGGGCAAATCCGCTCTGCAGGCCACCGCCCGGGCGGATGTGATGCAGCATGAAGATTGCACCCACCCCTCCACATGCGCGGCGCAGCGCTTGCGATGCTCCAGAATAGAACAGGAGATCAAGACTCGTCCGTAGAATTGACGTCTTCGCCATCGGATTTGCCTGACAGTCTGTGAGAATGGTGGTTAATGCGCCTGGGAGCCTATCAAACAAACCTTGACGAGGGTTTTATGCCCCTCGGCGAAGTGTCGCTGACGCGCAGGAGCCTGCGATGAGCCGCCTCGAGCGCATCAACGCGGGCGATTCCATCGCCCTGCCCCGCGACTTCACGATTGCCGATCATCATTCACCGCTGCTTACGCTTCACGTTTACCGACAGCTTTCGGAAATTGCCGACGAATGGCGCGATTTCGAGGCGGAGGCGGCTGGTACCTTCTACCAAACCCATGCCTGGTGCTCCGCCTGGTTCGAAACCAGCGACGACACATCGGAACCCTGCGTCGTTGCCGGGCGGGACCGCGGTGGCGAACTGCGCTTTCTTCTGCCCCTCTGCCTCAGGCGCCATCACGGCCTAGTCATCCTCGAATGGATAGCAATGCCGCAAACGACCTATGGCTACGGCCTATATGACCGGGAATTCCTGCCGCGCGCACGGTCGTGGTTCTCCGGTCGCGGTTGGGAGATCGCCCGGCAAATCGGGCGCGTCGATGCGTTGAATCTCGGGGAGATGCCCGAAACTTTCCACGGCTTTCCGCATCCCTTGAGCGATTGGTTTTCCTGCGAAGGCGCCAATCGCGGCTATCAGATCCTGCTCGAGGCCGACTACAACCGCCTCTATGAGCGCAAGCGGTCCTCGGCGACCCGGCGCAGCAATCGCAAGCGCGACAATAAACTCGCTTCGCTCGGCGAATTGGAATTCGGACTGCCCGCGACACATTCGCAAAATCACGACCGGATCGACGAAATGTTCCGCCAGCAGCAGCGGCGCTTGTCGGAACGGGGTATCCACGGCGTATTCGATGCACGCGACCGCCGGTTCATTCACAGGCTGGCAGACGCGCAGCATGGCGAAGGGGCAGCACTCCTTGCCTACAACCTCAGCATCGATCGTCGCATGGTGGCGATGAAGCTGGGTGGCCGCTATGGCAACATATATTGGGGCCTAATTTCCTCGCTGGAATCGGGCTTCGCGCCAAATCTGTCGCCAGGCGACGCCGCGTTGCGCCACCTCATTGCCACTTGTTGCAAGGAACGCATTGCAGTTCTCGACCTCGCGGCCGGCGATGCCGACTATAAAAGTCATTGGGCCGATGTCGTCATCCCGTTGCACGCCTGCATCCGCGGGGTTTCTCCACTCGGCTATGTGTGGGCAGGCATTGCCATGACCTGCCTGGTGGCAAAGCGAACCGTAAAGCGTTCGCCGCGACTTTGGGAGCTGGCGCAGCATCTCCGGCGGACATTTGCAGACGTGCAGGCCAGAGTGACGGCCGAGCCGCCCTTAGGCTGCCTGATAGGCCTGAATCTCGCCGGGATCGGCTAGCCGCACATATTGCGCGGCCAGAATGCCTTCACCGCGCAGTGTTTGAAGCTTTCTTCCTGCATCGGCTGCGGCGCTGCTCGGCGCGAGCAGCAGAATGGCCTGCGCCGCCTTGATGAAGGGCGACGTTGCAAGCGTGATCTCGCCACAATCGAGCAGGATCTGGTCATAGACAGTCTCAAGAGCATTGAGCGCCTGCGCAAACCGGTTGCCGGCGAGCTGTGCTGCAAGGCCCGCAGTATCTCGACCGGCGGAAATGACATTGAGCGGCGACGCCATGTCGCGCGCGATGACGGCATTGAAATCGGCCTGGCCGGAAAGAAGCTCGGCTAATCCCGCCTGCGGCTGAAGCCCGAAAACATGCGCGAAATTGTCGCCCGATCCCGCCACATCGAGAATGATCGTCTTGGCGCCTTGCCTCACGAGCGTCCGCGCCAAAGCGGCACTCGCGGCACCGGTGTCGAGAGAGGTGCCGGTCGCCAGCGCGGCGACGGCAATACGCTTCACGCCAAGCGTCTGGCGCACGCTCGTCGCCCAGGAGCCAAGTACAGTGGCCGCCTTGGCATAATCCTGCGTCGGCTTGCCGATGACTTCATAGCCATGCGCGACAGCCGCAGCGAGATCGCGCGAAGCAGCCATGGTGCAAAGCGCGGGAACGACCTCATGAGGAGACGCCGAACCAAGTGCCTGTGGCATGCCACCTTTGGGTACTTCGACCACCAACGGAGAATGCAACGCTTCGGCTTCCGTCGCCGATTTCGGGGGCTCCGGCTTGTGCGAATCCAAAGGGGCCGGCGTCGAAATCGGGCTCGCCTCGATCAACACCGGCGGGAACGCGGCGGGCAGGCTCGGTCCTTGGGCGACACGCGCGGCTGCATTCATGACTTCAGCGACAAAAGCAAGGCCGAGACCGAGCGCCAGACCTGCCAGCATGGCCAGCAGCACGGTCGGACCGGTCTTCGGAAAGGACGGCGACGTCGGCAGCGGGGCGCGCTCGATGATGCGTGCCGTTCCCGGCTGGGCGATAACGTCCTGCCGTGCGCTCGCGTCCATGTAGCGATTGAGAAACGTCTCAAGGAGGCTGCGATTGGCGGCTGCCTCGCGTTCAAGCGCGCGCAGTTTGACTTCATCAAGGTTTGTTTCGGATGCCCTGGCTTTCGCGGCATTGAGGCTCGCGCGCAGTTCCGCTTCGCGTGACGCCGCAACCTTGGCCTGATCCTCGAGCCCACGCACGACCTTCAGTGCCTCAGAACGAATTTGCCGATCAAGACTCGCCAATTCGCTGCGCGCGGCGATCACTCGTGGATGAGAGGGCAGATAGCGTACCGAGAGTTCCGCAAGGTTGCGGTTCAACACCACCTGCTGTTCGCGCAACCGCTGGATCAAGGCCGAGTTCAGGACTTCGCCGGAACCGTCGACGACGCCGTCGTTCGTCAGCATTGCCCTGATCTGTCGGGCCTTGGCTTCCGCTTCGGATCTTGCCGATTCGGCGAGCACGATCTGGCTGTTGAGCTCGCTAAGCTCCTGGGCGCTCAAGGTCGATTGCGCGCCCTTAAGCAGTCCGGCCTTGGCGCGGAACTCCTCTGCCGCGGATTCCGACTCCGCCACCTTCTTGCGGAGTTCTTCTATCTGTTGCGCCAGCCATTCGCGTGCACGATTAGTGGGTTCAGACTGCGCTTCGCGGGTCGACGTGACGTATGTTTCGGCGAGCGTGTTGGCAACCTCGGCGGCGACCATCGGGTCGTTGGCCGAGTATTGGATCGCAATGACCTTGGAGAGCGGTATCTGGTAGACGCTGAGCATGCTGTCGTAGCGTGCCAGCGCCCGCTGCTCCGGCGTCTTGTTGCGCGGATCGTCGCCGAACCCCAGTGCGATCCGCAGGCGCGACACAAGCCCGAGGCCGTTCGTGCCGAGCGAATCGAATTCCGGGTTCTTCTGGAGCTCGAGCTTCTTCACCACCCTGTCGCCGAGATCCCGTGATTCGATAACCGAGACCTGGCTCAAGACGTCGCGATCATCCATCGCCGGACGCGGCTGTGCGGCATCGGGCTGCGTCCTGTCGAAAGGCGTCTCCAGGCTGTCGACGAGGACGAGCGCCTGCGTGGTGTAGCGCGGCTTCTGTGTAGATACATAGGCGATCGCAAGAATTGCCGAGACGATCGTCAGTGCAAGGATCATCTTGCGGCGGCGCCAGATGCCGCGCAGCACATCGCTTAGCGCGATCGACGCTGGCTGGGCGGAGGCCATCTCGCGGGAATACTGCATTATCCGAAAAGCCGACTAACCTGACGGGGACTTAGCAAGTACCTTGCCGCGATCATGGTAAGAAAACCCTTAACGGCGGACCGTGGGTCGTACGTCCGATTAAGCGAATGCTAACCATAACTGCCTAACCTCCAGACATTCTTTCGGAGACGAAGGTTTGGGAGTGGGCCCGATGGCCTTGCGTAAAGCCGTACTGATCATCTTGGCGTTGACGTTGTCCGCATGCAGCAATGCATGGGAAAGCAACCCGCCCGAATCCGCGACCGGCGGCACAGGCATCATGGCCGACGGCATGCTGGCACAAGGTCCGGCGGCCGTGTCCAGCACATCGCAGCTTCCCGCCAGCAATTCACACGGCATCCAGCCGCCTTTCGGCGCCAAGGGCACAGCGGCGGCCTATGAGTATGAGTCGGGTTACAGGCTCGGTGCCGGAGATCGCCTGACCGTGCGCGTCGCCGGCGAACAGGAACTGACGAATGACTACCTCGTCGATGGCGCCGGCAATATCTCCGTGCCCTACATACAGACGGTACACGTCGCAGGACTCAGCGCGCCTGAGACGGAGAAGCTTCTCGCGGCACGTCTGCGCGGCGGCTTCCTGCGTAATCCCAGCGTTTCGGTGCAGGTTACAACCTCGCGGCCCTTCTTCATCCTGGGCGAAGTGAACACCGCCGGGAGCTATCCCTATCAAGCCAACATGACGGTCCAGAATGCCGTCGCGCTTGCCGGCGGGTATAGCCCCCGCGGCAACCAGGGCGATGTGCTCATCACGCGCCGCAATGTCGAGGGCACCCAGACATTCAAAGTACCGGTGACGACGCAGGTCTATCCGGGCGATGTCGTGTTCGTGCGCGAGCGCTGGTTCTAGCGCCCGCCCGGATGTCGGCGGGCCTCCGCATCCTTCACATTCTCAGGGCGCCGGCAGGCGGCCTATTCCGGCATGTGCGCGACTTGGTTCGCGGTCAAAGCGAAGCGGGCCACGAGGTCGGCGTCATTTGCGACAGTCTCGCAGGTGGCGATCGCGCCGACGCCGCACTCGCCGAACTGGGACCGCAGTGCAGTCTTGGCGTTGCGCGCATGCCGATGTCGCGGCTACCAGGACCGGGAGACGTGACCGCCGCGTTCAAGCTGGCTCGCGCTTGCCGACCGTTGCGCCCCGAAATCCTGCACGGTCACGGCGCCAAGGGCGGGCTCTATGCCCGCCTCGCCGGCAAACGTCTCGGTGTCAAAAGCATCTACACGCCACATGGCGGCAGCCTTCACTATGAATGGCGGCAGCCGCAGGGCGCGCTCTTTCTCGCAACCGAACGCGCCTTGAGAGCGCTGACCAGCGGCCTCCTCTTCGTGTGCGATTATGAGATGCAGGCCTTCGCGCGAAAAGTCGGGCTTGGTGATGTTCCATGGCGGGTCGTGCACAACGGGCTATGGCCGGAAGAATTCACGCCAATCCCAGCCGCTGCGGATGCGAGCGACCTCATCTTCATTGGCGAACTCCGGCACCTCAAAGGGATTGCCGATCTTCTTGCGGCTCTAGCCCTTCTCAACAAGACGCGCAAAGTGAGCCTGACGATCACCGGCGACGGTCCCGACCGCGCCGAATTCGAGGCTCAGGCGAATGCGCTCGGCCTCACCCAGGTCGTGCGCTTCACCGGCGCACTTCCGGCGCGCCAGGCTTTCGGGCTTGGGCGGATCTTCGTCATGCCGTCGCACGCCGA
>JAESFU010000554.1_pt1 | contig 17100 bp, 18 predicted proteins | sample 9269461 | NCBI WGS metagenome assembly JAESFU01 (sample SAMN14502556, study PRJNA617107) | algae metagenome | isolation source: Stenomitos rutilans HA7619-LM2 and co-occurring heterotrophs from cave walls | place: USA: Waikapalae cave, Hawaii | collected 2009-07-28
TTGATGACTTCGAGATTGTGCTCGATGACCACGACCGTGTTGCCCTGATCGACAAGTTCATGGAGCACTTCGAGCAGTTTCTTCACGTCGTGGAAGTGGAGGCCCGTCGTAGGTTCATCGAGTAGATAGAGCGTGCGGCCGGTGGCGCGGCGAGAGAGTTCCTTCGCAAGCTTCACGCGCTGCGCCTCGCCGCCCGACAAGGTCGTCGCCTGCTGGCCGACATGGATATAGCCAAGGCCGACGCGCTCGAGCGTCGTCATCTTGTCGCGCACGCTCGGCACGGCACGGAAGAAATCGGCCGCCTCCGAGACCGTCATGTCGAGCACGTCGGCGATCGATTTGTCCTTGAACTTGATCTCGAGCGTCTCGCGATTGTAGCGCTTGCCGTGGCACTCATCGCAGGTGACATAGACATCGGGCAGGAAGTGCATCTCGATCTTAATAACACCGTCGCCCTGGCAAGTTTCGCAGCGCCCACCCTTGACGTTGAACGAGAAGCGGCCAGGCTCATAGCCGCGCGCCTTGGCCTCGGGGAGACCCGCGAACCAGTCGCGGATCGGCGTGAAGGCGCCGGTATAGGTGGCGGGATTGGAGCGTGGCGTTCGGCCGATCGGCGATTGATCGATGTCGATGATCTTGTCGAGGGCTTCGAGACCTTCGATGCGGTCATGCTCGGCGGGTGCTTCGCGCGAACCCATGAGCTTGCGGGCCGCGGCGCGATAGACCGTATCGATGAGGAGCGTCGACTTCCCGCCGCCGGAAACGCCAGTCACACAAGTGAAGACGCCAAGCGGAATTTCGGCCGAGACGTTCTTGAGGTTGTTGGCGCGGGCGCCCTTGACGCGGATCGAGCGGCCCTTTTCCGTCTTGCGACGGAAGGCGGGCTGCGGGATCTGCTGGAAGCCGGTGAGATACTGGCCGGTGAGTGAATTGGGGTTGGCCATGATCTCGGCGGGCGTGCCTTGCGCCACGACCTTGCCGCCATGGACGCCGGCGCCGGGGCCGATATCGACGACGTAATCGGCGCTGCGGATCGCATCCTCGTCATGCTCGACAACGATCACCGTGTTGCCGAGGTCGCGCAAATGAACGAGCGTTTCGAGCAGGCGTTCATTGTCGCGCTGGTGAAGACCGATCGAGGGTTCGTCCAGGACATAGAGAACGCCGGTGAGACCTGAGCCGATCTGCGAGGCCAAGCGAATGCGCTGGCTTTCGCCGCCGGACAACGTGCCGGAGCGGCGGGAAAGGGTCAGATAGTCGAGGCCGACATCGACCAGGAAGCGCAGCCGCTCGCGAATTTCCTTCAGGATTCGCGCGGCGATTTCCTTCTGCTTCGGCTTGAGCTTGCCGAGGAGATCGGTGAACCATTGGTCGGCGCCGCGGATCGACAGGTCCGAGACCTGGCCGATATGCTTGTTGTCGATCTTGACGGCCAATGCCTGCGGCTTGAGGCGGTAGCCTTTGCACTCTTCGCACGGGTGATCCGACTGGAAGCGCGACAGTTCCTCGCGCATCCATTGCGAGTCAGTCTCGCGCCAGCGCCGCTCGATATTGCCGATGACACCCTCGAAAGTCTTCTTGGTCTTGTAGGTGCGCAAGCCGTCGTCATAGACGAAGGTGACTTCGTCATCGCCAGTGCCGAAAAGGATCGCGTCCTTTGCCTTCTTGGGGAGCTGCGACCAGGCTGCGGTCATCGAGAACTTGTAGTGCTTGGCGAGCGCCTCGAGGGTCTGTGCGTAGTAGGGCGAGGTGTTGCCGGTCTTGGCCCAGGGCAGGATCGCGCCATCGCGAAGCGACAGGCTCTCGTCGGGCACGACTAGGTCGGGCTCGAATTTGAGCTCGGTGCCGAGGCCGTCGCATTTCGGGCAGGCACCAAAGGGATTGTTGAAGGAGAAAAGCCGCGGCTCGATCTCGTCGATGGTGAAGCCCGAGACGGGGCAGGCGAAGCGCTCCGAGAAGAGAGTGCGCTCATGCGTCTCGTTCTTCGACTTGTTGGCGCTTTCGGCCGCGGTGTCCGAGGCGGGCAAGGGCTTGTCGGCGAATTCGGCGATCGCCAGCCCGTCGGCCAGCTTGAGCGCGGTTTCGAATGAATCAGCGAGCCGGTTTCCGAGATCGCCGCGAACGACGAGACGATCCACCACGACATCGATGTCGTGCTTGTATTTCTTGTCGAGGGCAGGGACGGCGTCGATCTCGTGGAAGTGGCCGTCGACCTTGACGCGCTGAAATCCCTTCTTCTGGAGGTCGGCGAATTCCTTGCGGTACTCGCCCTTACGACCGCGCACGATCGGAGCGAGCAGATAAAGCCGCGTGCCCTCGGGCAAGGCCATGACGCGGTCGACCATCTGGGTCACCGTCTGGGCTTCGATCGGCAGGCCGGTGGCGGGCGAATAGGCGATACCGATGCGCGCAAAAAGGAGCCGCATATAGTCGTAAATCTCAGTGACCGTGCCGACAGTCGAGCGAGGGTTGCGGCTCGTCGTCTTCTGCTCGATCGAAATGGCAGGAGAGAGCCCGTCGATCTGGTCGACGTCGGGCTTCTGCATCATTTCCAAGAACTGGCGGGCATAGGCCGAAAGGCTTTCGACATAGCGGCGCTGGCCCTCGGCATAGATCGTGTCGAAAGCTAGCGAGGACTTCCCCGAGCCCGAAAGACCGGTGAAGACGATCAGGGAATCGCGCGGCAACTCAAGAGAGATGTTCTTGAGGTTGTGCTCGCGGGCACCTTGAATGGAGATGACTTTGCGCTGTTCTGGCATGCTGGTTGGCTACGCTCTAAATGGGCTGCCAGCTGGTGCCCGGCAACGTCTGGCCGCGATAAAGATAGGCCTAGTCCAAAGGGTGAACGACTGCAATGGGTTTGGCACGTATTGTCAGCAGTCTGGCGTCAGAACATGTCAGTATGTGGGGTATTGTCCACAGGACGTGCCAATTGGCCGCGCTGCTTGCTTCGGTTTGCATCGCCGCTGGTACGTGTCCGGCGGCTGGTCCCGGAGATTTGGATTTCGCGACAGGCGCCAGCCTGCCGCCACCTGTCGTTGAAGCCCTGACGACATTCAAGCAGACCGCAAAGTACGCGCTAACAGCCCGGGTCAATCCCTTCTATTTGCAGGGCGATTTCGACGGCGATGGCAAATCGGACACCGCTGTCCTCGTCGTCGAAAAAGTTAGCGGCAAACACGGGATCGCATTCATTCTCCATGAAGGCATCGAGATCGTTGGCGCTGGCGAAACTATCGGCAATGGTGGGGACGAACTGTCCTGGATGGATGCCTGGTATGTCTATGACAATGGCAGAGTGGAGCAGGGCGCCTTCGACGAGGCACCTCCTAGACTGAGGGGAGATGCGGTGATGGCTATCAAGACCGAATCTGCGAGCGGCCTCATTTATTGGAACGGTTCGGGCTTCGCTTGGTATCAGCAGGGCGATTAGGCCAGAGACGGATCTATTATCGTCTTCAGTCTCGTTGGTTTACCGGCGATCAGGTCCTGATAGGCGCGCGGAACGTCGGCAAGGCTGATCGGGCCTTCGACATAGCGGGCGAGGTCGGCGGCATAGGCCGGCAATCGCGCGACGGCCAAAGGCAATTCGTCGGAAAATGCACCACACCCTATGAGATCGACTTCTCGCTCGACGATGAGATTGGGATCGATCGTCAGCTTTTCGTGGAAGATGCCGACAAAGACGATGCGTGCCCCGCTTAACGAGCGTGCTGCGAGAGTTTCGGCGACCGTGGCGCTTCCGGTGGCGTCCACGGCAAATCTGGTAGGCGGCGCGGTATCGAGCGTTACCGGCTCAGCGCCCGTAACATCGGCGACGAGACGCTGACGGGCCTCATTCCGATCGACGATGTAAAGCGGACCGTATCCCTCGCGCGCGAGGACAAGGGCGACTAAACCGCCGATCGGCCCGGCGCCGGTAATGACGATCGGCTCTCCAAGCGAGGGCGCGAGTCGGCTGACGGCGTGCAGAGCGACGGCCAAGGGCTCGGCCATCGCGGCAATGGCCGGTGGCAGCGATCCATCAACGGGAAGAAGGATCGCCTCCGGCAAAACCGTCATCTCGGCAAAGCCGCCATCGCAGACCTCGCCGACAAAGCCGAGCTTCTGGCAGAGATTGGGCGAACCGCGGCGGCAGGCAGAGCAGGTTCCGCAAGCGACACGCGAGTCTGTCACAACGCGATCGCCCGGTCTGAACCTGCTGACGTTTGGCCCCACAGCAATGACCTCACCGGCGAGTTCGTGGCCCGGCGTAGAGGGGCTGCGCGAGAGCCACTGGCCAGTTTTGAAATTGTGAAGGTCGGAACCACAGATGCCGGCGGCCAGGACTTTGATGAGGACTTCGGTGCCGGCCGGTGGAGCGGGCACAGGAACCGTTTCGACTCTGAGATCGCCAATTCCATAGAGGCGCGCGGCGCGCATCTCAGTTGCCGATGAGCCGCGTGCGAAGCTCGGACACGGCGTTGGCGTGGGCGTCGAAGCCTTCATACGTCGCAATGACGCGCGCGTGCTTGGCGAGTTCGGGATAACCCTTTTGTGTCACATAGCCGATCGAAGTCCGCTTCATGAAATCGAACACCGAGAGGGGCGAGAACGACTTGGCCCATCCACCGGTCGGCAGCACGTGGTTGGGGCCGATGACGAAGTTCCCAAGCGTAGTGGGTGTGTGTTCGCCAAGAAGGATCTCGCCGGCATTCTTGAACTTGCCAAGATAGGCGAAGGGTTCGCGCGAGAGGATTTCAAGATGCTCCGGAGCGTAGTCATTGACGAAGTCAGCGGCTTCCGCTGCATCGCGCGCGACCAGGATGCCACCGCGATTGGAGCCAAGCACGGATTTCGTGAAGGACACGCGCTGGTCGCTCATCTTCTTCCAGTAATCCGGCAAGGAATCTAGAGCCGCTTTGGCGACCTCTTCGCTCGTCGTGACAAGAAAGGCCGATGAATCAGGACCGTGCTCGGCTTCGATGAGAAGATCGAGACCGGCGAGCCGCCCGTCGACTGTGTCGTCCGCGAAGATGATGACCTCGCTCGGTCCGGCAGGCGTGCCGGTATCGATGAGGTCGGCGAGCAGGCGTTTCGCCGCGACGACCCATGGCGAGCCGGGACCCACGATCTTCACGACTTTCGGTATCGTCTGCGTGCCATAGGCAACCGCGGCAACGGCCTGCGCACCGCCACAGCGATAGACGCGTGAGACGCCGGCGGCACGCGCCGCGACCAAAGTTGCGGCATCGATGTTTCCATCAGGGCCAGGCGGCGTAATGATCTGAATCGACTCGACACCTGCCACTGTCGCGGGGATGCATTGCATCATGACCGAGCTTGGAAACGCGCCTTTGCCGCGCGGGATGTAACAGGCAACCGACGGGATCGGATTCATGCGGTCGCCGGCAAAGACGCCGGGCCGCATTTCGTGAAACCACATTTCCTCGGGCTTCTGGTCCTCGTGGAATTTGCGGATATTGCCCGCGGCGTAAGTAATCGCTTCGAGTACTTCGGGTTCGAGTTCCTTGTGCGCGCGCTCGAAATCTTCTTCGCTTGCCGCGATGCGCTTGGCATCGACCGGCGCCTTGTCGAAATCGCGCGCAAAGCGGGCCAAGGCTTCGTCGCCCTCGGTGCGAACGGCCTCGATGATCGGCTTCACCTTCTCGAGATAGGGACCAAGGTCGGATTCGGTGCGCTTAAGTAATTGCGCGCGAGCCTCGGGCTTAAGATCGGCGAGGCGAAGGAAATTGACGGACGCGGACATAGGAACCTCAGAGTGACGCGAGAATGCCACCATCGACCGGCAGCATGATGCCGGTGACATAGGCCGAAGCGGGCGCTGCAAGAAAGACGACGGCGCCGGCGAGATCGTCGAGCTGGCCGAAGCGGCGCAAAGGGATGTGCGCCAACATGCGTTCACGCCAAGCCTCGTCCTTATAAAAGGCTTCCGTCATGGCGGTGCGGTAGTAGCCGGGTGCGATGCCATTGACCCTAATGCCGTGCGGCGCCCATTCGGCGGCGAGCGCCCGGGTCATGCCGAGAAGGCCGGTTTTCGACGTGCCATAGGGCACCGCGGTCGGGATGCCGACGGCGGAAGTGAGCGAGAGAAGATTGATGATCGAGCCCCCGGTGCCGGCGGCAATCATGTGTTTGGCTGCAGCTTGGGCGCAGAAGAACGCGCCTTTCAGATTGGTGTCGATGATCTTGTCCCACAGTGCCTCGTCGATCGAGACGGAGGCACGAACTTCCTCGGTACCGGCATTGTTGACCAGAATATCGAGGCCTCCCAAGGCATCGACGGCCTGCTGAACGCCACGTGCTGCGGACTTTGCGTCCGACACATCGTGGGCAATCCTGTAGGCCTTGCGTTCTAGCGCTGCGATCTCCGCAGCGGTATCTTCGAGATCGCTTTCATTGCGCGACGTGATCGCGACATCGGCCCCGGCACGGGCCAAAGCCAGCGCAATCGCCTTGCCGATGCCGCGGCTTGCACCGGTGACCAGTGTGGCGCATCCATCAAGGCTGAATAGGGAGACGTCGCTCATGTCGTCGAAGCATGCCAGGTGGTCGAGATGTATTCGTCATCTTCCTGTGCGTTGCGTTCGAAAGCCAGGAAATCCCAATAACCGCAGTTAGACTCGCCGGGAAATTCTCGGCAAGCGCGCGGGCGCGCATGATAGATAGTGCAACGGCGTTCCTTTGTGTCGAAGAACTGGCAAATGCGGCCGAAATGCTCGTCCTTCTGCCGACGCATGACGCGGCCATGCGTGCGGTCGACGCGGAAATACTTCTTCTCGGCCTTGGCGAGCGGCATGTCGAAATGCTTGGCGATGCGCGCAGCGTCGCGGTCCTTCACTTCGATGATCGGATAGGAGCAGCAATAGCCCGGGCATTTCAGGCAATCATATCTCTTGCGCGGCATCGTCTACTTCTTCTGACCCTGGGCCTTGATGGAATTGAACTTGCGCTGCGTCTCGGCCATTTCCGACATCAGCCATTCGCGGAATGAGCGCGCCGGGGCCGATTCCTTCGAGCCCTTTGCACGCACGAAGAAGTAGCTGCCGTGATCGCGCATGTCGAGCGCGAAGGGCCGCACAAGCCAGCCTTCCACGATGGAATCGGTGCAGAGAATCTGGTCGCCCAAGGCAAAGCCCTGGCCGGCTTCGGCAGCCTCTAAGGCGAGATGGTTCTGGAAGACCGTGCCGCGCCAATCCTCGACGCCGGTGACGCCGGCCTGGGTCAGCCAGTCGGTCCAGAACTGTTTGCGCGTCTCGTGGAGCAGGTTGAAGTCGGAAAGCTCGGCGGGAACAAGATGGCCACGTCCGGCGATCAGTTGCGGGCTGCAGACCGGAAAGATCTCGATATTGTCGACGAGCTTGGTCACTTCGACGTCCGGCCAGCGGCCGAGCCCGTAGCGAATGCCTACATCGGCTTCGCCGGCGCGGAAATCGACCAACCTAGAGGTCGGATCGATGTTGAGCTCGATGTCGGGGTGAAGCTCCTGGAAGCGACCCAGGCGGTGTACGAGCCAGCGCGAGGCGATGGCGGGCTCGACGGAGACATTGAGCGTGCGAACCTGGCCCTGGGCCGCCGCTTCGCGGGTGGCGTCGGACAGCGCATCGAAGAGGGGAGTCAAACGGCTGCCAAACCGGCGCCCAGGCTCGGTCAATTCGACGCCGCGGCCAGTGCGGATGAAGAGCTCCGTTCCCAGCCATTCCTCGAGATCGCGGATATGGCGGCTAATCGCGGCATGGGTGACGAAAAGCTCGCCCGCGGCCTCGGTGAAGCTCTCAAGCCGGGATGCCGCCTCGAAGGCTTTCAAGGCATTGAGGGATGGAAGCCGGCGGGCCATGCGTCACACGTAAGTTTTCCTTACAGGCAGCGTAGGATAATGCCGTTTGTGATGCAAGCGCGAAATCCTTATGTTCTGCTTACACAAGAAGACGCATAGGAGTTAGGCCATGAATTGGATTTTCGAAGCTTATACAAATGTTTACAGCACTGCTCTGATGCAGGGCGTTGATGGCCCGGCTCATGTTGCAGGTGCGAAGGAAGCGGTTTCCACGAAGCCTGGCCGTCTGGCCCGGTTGCTTGGGCGCCACTAACACTCCTTCCAAAAGGAAGTTTTCCCAGCGGCCTCGCCTATAGCGGGGCCGCTGCCGTCACGGAGACCTCCATCACCATGGCCGGATGCGCCAATCCAGCCACGATCAGCAAGGTGGCAGCGCAACGATGGCCCTGCAGAATGCGGTCCCGGACTTCCCTGTAGATGCCAATATGGGCTGCATCGGTAATGTAGACATGGGCATCGACGATATTACGCTGATCCATGCCTTCGGCAGCCAGGATCGCCAGGACATTCTTCCACGCATTCTCATGCTGGTGCTCCGGAAGCACCGCAATGATGCCGCTTGGGTCAGCGCCGACCTGGCCTGAGACGTAGAGGAGCCGCTGCGCCGATTCGACGGCGATCGCCTGGGCGTAGTTCGAAAATGGTTTGGCTGCCTTGTCGGTCTTCACTTCACGGATCATCGGCGTCTCCCTTTTCGCCAGCATCGCGCGTCTTGCTTTGAACGAAAAGAGAACATATATGCGGTGGATAAGCAGTCGATCCGACTGCCGGGACCGCCGCATTCGATTAGGGTGCGGGCGACAAAGTGGAGCGAAGACATGGCGGGTTCAGTCAACAAGGTCATTCTGGTCGGCAATCTCGGCCGCGATCCGGAAGTGCGGCACACGCAAGACGGGCGCGCGATCGTCAATCTCAGCATCGCGACGTCCGAGAACTGGCGCGACAAGCAGACGGGCGAGCGCAAGGAAAAGACGGAATGGCATCGCGTCGTCATCTTCAATGAGAACCTCGCCAAAGTGGCCGAGCAGTATCTCAAGAAGGGTGCGAAAGTTTATATCGAAGGCCAGTTGCAGACGCGCAAATACACCGACAATGCCGGCGTCGAAAAATACTCGACTGAAGTCGTGCTGCAACAATATCGCGGCGAGTTGACCATGCTCGACGGCCGTAGCGGCGGCGGTGGTGCCAGCGAATCAGGCGACGACTTTGGTCAGGCAAGTCCGATGGATCGCCCGCGCGCGGCTGCGGGCGGCGGCGGGCGGCAGAATTTCTCGCGCGATCTCGACGACGAGGTACCCTTCTAACTCTACTTAGACGAACTCGGCAAACCAGTTCACGAGCTCGAATGCCGATATCGCAATGATGAGCAGGCTGACGGCTATCGTCAGCGGCTTGCGCGGCGCTTTCTTGAGCAACACGCCCGAGAGGAGTGCGGCGGGAATTCCCCCGGCGATCAGCGCTGCGATCGACATCGCATTGTCGAGCATGCCTTGCGATTGCTCGCTGATGCCGAAGTAGAAGCTCGCCAGGAATATGGTGAGGACTGCGGACGTCACAAGAAATTCCGCGGCATTAACCGAGCCGATCACATAGCGCGGCGGCGCCCCTGACCCGATCAAAGTGGATGTCACGACCGGCCCCCAACCGCCGCCTTCCAGCGCGTCGAGGAAGCCGCCGGTCGCGCCGACGAGGGCGACAAATCGGCCGCGCGGCAGCGTTTCAGCCGCCGGCCAGAAGACACGGACCAGGATGAGGATGCCGACGATCAACAGATACGCGAAAATGAAGGGGCGAATGATCGCGCTGGAGACATGGGTCAGCAGCAGGGCGCCGCAGATTCCACCGATGACACCCGCAACTGCGAGCTGAATCATCAGTTTGCGATCGACGTTGCCGTTCAACCAGTGCGACGTGCCCGCGGTTCCACTGGTGAAAAGCTTGGCTGCGTGAACGCTTGCTGAGGTCTGGACGGGGGGAACGCCCGTCGCCAAAAGCAGGATCGAGCAGATGACGCCGTAGCCCATGCCGAGGGCGCCGTCGATCAATTGGGCGAGAAAGCCCACAATCGCAAATGCAACGAAATCGAACATCCTGACGCGCCTCGAGCGTCAAAATAATCTGGCGGCCTTAATGTTTTCTCTATCCGATGGCGCGCCTAAGGCTTCTCAGAAAAACCATCTCACCAACTCGAATGACGAGAGCGCAATAATCAAGAGGCTGACTGCAAGCATCAACGGCCTGCGCGGCGCCTTTTTCAGCAGGCGGCCGGCCAGCAAAGCCGCTGGTATTCCACCGACGATCAGCGCGATGACCGGAACCGCATGTTCGAGCAGGCCTTCCGATTCATGCCAGACGCCGAAGATCAGACTCGTCACAAACACGGAAACGACGGCGCAGGTGACGATGAATTCGGCCGCATTGACCGAACCGATGACATAACGGGGCGGCGCACCCGATCCTATCAATGTCGAAGTCACGACCGGCCCCCAGCCACCACCGCCGATTGCATCGAGAAATCCGCCCGTGGCGCCGAGTGGAAGGACGAGGCGCACGCGCGGGAAAGCCTCGGGGGCAGGTCTGAAACATCGCCTCAGAATGAGAAAGCCGACTGCAAGCAGATAGGCGAACACGAGCGGGCGCATGGTAGCGCCGGAAACCTGGGTGAGAATCGCGGCCCCAAAGACTCCACCGACAACCCCAGTCGCTGCGAGCTGAATCATCAATTTGCGGTCGACATTGCCGTGCAAGAAATGTGACGTGCCGGATGTTGCCGTCGTGAAGAGCTTCGCAGCATGGACGCTCGCCGATGTTTGTGCCGGCGGAACCCCGGTCGTGAGGAGCATGACCGACGAAATCACGCCGTAGCCCATGCCCAGTGCGCCGTCGATCAACTGCGCAAGGAAGCCGACGGCCGCGAAGACGACGAAATCGAACACCCCCTGCAAGCCCCCTCAGCGTCGTCGGGATAATAACAGTCGAACCTGGTCGTCTCGCTTCAGGAGCGCGTCAGATTGATCGGGCGCCCGTTGGCGGTCCAATGGATGCCACATTCGCTCTTCGACGTTCCGAACCAACGGCCGGCGCGGGGATTGTCTGTGGTGCCGCCCTTGGTCGTGCACGGCATGCAGCCGATCGAGCGATAGCCCTCGGCGAGAAGCGGATGTCGCGGCAGATCGTAGTGGCGCGCATAGGCGTCGAGATCGCCAGCCGTGAAACGTGCAAGCGGTTCGATCTTCAAGCGCCCATCGGCCATTTCAATCGTCGGAATTGTCGCGCGGGAGCCGCCGTGAAAGCGCTTGCGACCGGAGATCCACGCATCAAAGCCTTCCAGTGCCCGTTCCAGCGGCGCCGTCTTGCGGATATGGCAGCACATGTCGGGGTTGGACTTGTGCAAAGTGCCATCCGGATCGAGCAGGCGAACATCGTCCGTGTCGGGCTGGATGTTGCGGATGTCGGTTAGTCCCAGATGGTCGACAAGCTTCGATCGATAGGACAGCGTCTCCCAGAAGTGCTTCTTGGTGTCGATGAAGATCACCGGCACGTTTTTGTCGACCTGGGAGACCATGTGCAGGAGCACGGCCGACTCCGCGCCAAACGACGAGACGAGCGCGATGCGATCCTTGTAGAGGCGCTTAATGAGCGGCTCGAGGACATCGACGCCGTCAAAGCCGCCGAAGCGGGCGACAATCTCGGAGTTGGGAGCCATGGCCTGCACAATCAGCCTCGGTTCACTCAACCGGCATGCGGCTGTTCGAGCCAAGGCTCGGCGTCGCGATGACGCTCCGACCAGACTTCGGCTTCGCCTGCGGGGCGATAGAGTCCGCGCTGATAGGCGAGCGACATAAGGCGCGAAGACTTGAGCCAGACTTCCGGAGCAAAGCGCTCGGTCACCTCGAAGGCATCGAAGCCGACCTGGCGCATGAACTGGAGCTGATCGGGGAGCACATTGCCGCTGGCGCGCAATTCACCGACGAACCCGGTCTCGCGGATCTGGCGGGCAAGCGAATAGGCGCGCCCATCGGTAAAGGAAGGGAAGGGGAGCACGATCAAGGCGAGGCGCGGCAGAAACAGCGTCAATGCCTCGACACGATCGATGTTAGTGAAGACGACGCCGAGACGACCGTCATGCTTGGTGAGCGCTTCCCATTCCTTGAGGAAGCGCGCGTAGGGAACGACGATGTCGCCCGATGCCGGCAATGCCTCTTCGAGGCCGACGTGAGACCATGGATCGTCGATGAACCGGTCGTTCTTAATGAGCGGCATAGAGGGCCTCCTTAAAAGGCTGAGCGCCGAGCCGGCGATAGGCGGCGAGGAATTCCTCGCCCGGCTGGCGATACTTGAGATAGGTGTCCAGGATCTTCTCGATTGCGTCAGGAACATCATGTCCGGCAAAGCCGGGGCCGATGATCTGACCGATCGAGGCGCTCGTCGCCGAGGAGCCGCCGAGCGTGATCTGGTAATACTCCTCGCCCTTCTTATCGAGGCCGAGGATACCGATATGGCCGACATGATGATGGCCGCAGGCATTGATGCAGCCCGAGATGTTGATCTTGAGCGGACCGATATCCTGCTGGCGGTCGTAATCGGCGAACTTGCGGGAAATCGCCTGGGCAACCGGGATCGAGCGGGCAGTGGCGAGTGTGCAGTAGTCAAGGCCGGGGCAGGCGATGATATCGCCGGCGAGGCCAAGATTGGACGCGGCAAGGTCGGCCTCCGAGAGCGTTTTCCATAGATCGAAGAGATCGTCGCGCTTTACATGCGGCAGGACGAGGTTCTGCGCATGGCTGACGCGAATTTCGCTGAAGCTGTGCCTATCTGCCAGATCGGCGACGAGTTCCATCTGCTCTGAAGTCGCATCGCCGGGGATGCCGCCTTCGGGTTTGAGCGAAATATTGACGATCGCATAACCGTCGGCGAAATGCGCCGCGACATTGGTGCGCACCCAGCGTGCGAAGGCCGGATTGGCGAGGCGCGCTTCCTCGAACTTCGGCGACCAGCGGGGAAGGCGTTCGAATTGCGGCGGCGCGAAATAGGCTGCGATGCGCGCAAGCTCGCGCTCCTCGACCTCGGTTTCCTGACGCGGCTTCTTGGCATACTCGGCCTCGACCTCGGCGCGAAACTTCTCCGGCCCGAGTTCGTGCACCAGGATCTTAATGCGCGCCTTGTACTTGTTGTCGCGCCGTCCATAGAGATTATAGACGCGCATGATCGCCTCGAGATAGGCGATAAGCTCATGCTGCGGCAGGAACTCGCGCACGGTGACGCCGATCAAAGGCGTGCGGCCAAGCCCGCCGCCGACGATGACTTCCCAGCCAGCTTCGCCCTTGTCGTTCTTGTGTAAGCGCAACCCGATGTCATGTACCTTGACGGCGGCGCGGTCGTTCGGAGCGCCGGTCACGGCGATCTTGAACTTGCGCGGCAGGTAGGAGAACTCGGGGTGCAATGACGACCACTGGCGGATCAGTTCGGCGACAGGGCGCGGATCGGCGATCTCGTCAGCCGCGGCGCCTGCCCATTGGTCGGTCGTTACATTGCGGATGCAATTGCCGGAGGTCTGGATTGCATGCATCTCGACATCGGCGAGAGCGGCGAGAATCTCCGGAGTGTCTTCCAGCTTGATCCAGTTGAACTGGATGTTCTGGCGGGTGGTGAAGTGGCCGTAATTCTTGTCCCAGCGGCGCGCGATCATCGCAAGCTGGCGCAACTGGCGCGACGAGAGCGTGCCGTAGGGGATCGCGATCCGCAGCATGTAGGCGTGAAGCTGCAGGTAAAGACCGTTCATGAGCCGCAAGGGGCGGAACTCGTCTTCGGTCAATTCGCCGCTCAGGCGGCGCTTGGCTTGATCCGAGAACTGCGCGGTGCGGTCGCGCACGAACTGATAGTCGAATTCGTCATAGCGATACATGGTTCAGCCTCCGATCTCGGCTGGGAAAGCGCCGCCAAGGCCTTCGGCCTGCTTGCCCAGGTCGAGACGTACTGTTGGCCCAAGAGTGCGGATGCGCTCGCGAATATGGAGCGCACGGATGTGACCGTCTTCGCGCTCGGCATCGAATAGATAGACGCCGGTAACGAGGGTCGCGCGCTCATCGTCCTTGCCGCGCGCTTCGAGCGCCTTCGCAGCCTGGGGTTCGGTCGCAAGCACGGCGCCGTCGATCGCCTCGCTCCAATCGCCTGTGCGCGTGAAGAAAACGACCGCACCGTCGCGCAGGCGGTTGGCAGTCATGGCCTGGCCCTTTTCGGTAATGCTCATGACACGGCTCGCAAGGCTTCGGGCTCGCTTGGTGCCCGAACTGGGAAGCTAACGATATCCGCAGAAGCCTTGGCCTTGGCGAGGCCGACATAAATCATGGCCGGCCCATAGATGCCCTTGCTGGCGACGGTTTCCCAGAGATCGCCAATGGTGGTCACGAAGGAACGTTCATTCTCGAGCGTGCCGTTCTCGACCAGCGTGACCGGGCAGGCGGGATCAATACCGGCGTCGAGCAGCTTCGCTGCGATGTCGCCTGCCATGTTGACGCCCATGTAGACCGCGAAGGCCTGTCCAGGTTGTGCAAGAGCCGTCCAGTTCTGTTCGGCGAGGCCGCGCTCGGATGTGGCAGTCAACAAGGTGATCGATGTGTTCTGGCCGCGTTGGGTCAAAGGCAAACCGATCGAGGCTGCGCAGCCCAATGCCGCAGTGATGCCGGGGACGACATCAACAGAAATGCCAGCAGCTTCGAGCGCTGCCTGTTCCTCGCCGCCACGGCCGAAGATGTAGGGATCGCCGCCCTTGAGACGAACGACACGGCGCCCGGCCTTGGCTTCAGCGATCAGGATGCGGTTGATCTCGCCCTGCTTGGGGGAGGGCTCATAAGGCGTTTTTCCGACCGGGATGCGGATCGCATCACGGCGCGCCATTTCGAGCACAGCCGGACCGACGAGACGGTCATAGACAATGACATCGGCCTCGATGAGCTTGCGCTGGGCCTTCAACGTCAGCAATTCCGGATCGCCAGGGCCGGCGCCCACGAGCGAGACGCGCCCGGCCGGTGGGGAGGTAACTCCGGCCAGCGCGGCTTCAAGCTCGCGGGCATAGGCCGACTTGTCGCCGGCCAGGAAGCTGTCGCGGATCGATCCGAAAAAGTACTTCTGCCAGAAGTCGCGGCGGGCGAAGCCGGGCGCCACGGTGCCGGCGATGCGCTCGCGCAAGCTTTCCGCGGTCGCGGCAAGTCGGCCGAGCGTTGCCGGGAGCATGGCATCGATGCGGGCGCGCAGACCCTGGCCGAGCACCGGCGCCGCACCCTCGGTGCCGATCGCCACGACGACCGGATCGCGATCGACGATCGAGGGCTGGATGAAGCTCGACAATTCGGCGCGGTCGACGACGTTCACCGGAAGATTGCGCTTGCGGGCTTCCGACGACACGACCTCTTCGAGGTCCTTGTCGGCGACATAGACGACGGCGGCATCATCGAGGTGGCGGGCTGCAAAGCGCTTGGCCTTCCAGGCGATGCGACCGGCATCGCGTAGGTCGGCAAGCTCGCCACCAAGCTCCGGCGCAATGATGTCGATCGCCACGTCGGTCTTAAGCAACAGGCGCACTTTGCGCAGGGCTTCCTCGCCAGAGCCGACGACGACGGCGCGGCGGTCCTTCAGATCGACGAAAAGGGGAAAGTAACGCATGACACTACTCCTCACGCCCCGTCGATGAGGCGTACCGCCAGGCCATCGAGCTCCGGCGTGTAGATGATCTGGCAGGAAAGCCGCGAACCCGGATGGATGAGCGGCAGTTCGTCGAGCATGGCCTCTTCGTCTTCACGGGCCGGGTGAAGTTTGTCGGACCAGGTCTCGCAGACTTCGACATGGCAGGTGGCGCAGGCGCAGGCGCCGCCGCACAAGCCGCCGACGTCGAAACCATGCTCGCGAATGATTTCCATGATCCGCCAGCCCTCCACGGCTTCCACCTCGTGGTCGCGGCCAGCTTGATCCTTGATCCGTATAACGCCCATATCAAATCCGTTCGCTATGCCGTTCGGTATTTCCTATCGCTTTGCCATCTTCCTGAATTCGTTTGATTCCAGGCTCAGAATGAGGGTAGAAGCGGGCGATAGGGTTCGTAATTCCGAACGTTCGATTTAACGAACATAAGTACTAAGGAAAGAACTGCAATATGTCAACGCGCCGGAGCCGCAAAACGGGCGAGTCACAGCAGGTTGATCCGACCCCGGCCCTCGGCAAGACGATCCAGCGGCTCCGCAAGGCCTACAACATGTCGCTAGGTGAGCTTTCGGAGCAGTCCGGGGTCGCCAAATCGATCATTTCCCAGATCGAACGCAACGAGACCAACCCCACCATCGGCACGGTTTACCGCCTCTCCAAGGCGCTCGAGACCACGATCGACGAGGTGTTGCGTGTCGATTCCGGTGTCAATTTCATCGAGCATCAGACGAAATCAGGGATCCCCATCCTCGAAAGCCAGGACGGGCTCTGCCGGTTGGCGATCGCCGGTCCGCTGAACCTGGTCGAGAGCCTGCAATGGTATGATTTCCAGGCGAAGCCCGGCGGCGTGCTCGAGTCCGACCCGCATCCGCCTGGAACGATCGAGCATCTCTATCTTCTCAAGGGCGAGCTCGAAGTGACCGCTGGCGAGGAAAGCCGCACGCTCAAGACCGGCGAGGCAATCCGCTTCCATGGCGATAGGCCGCACAAGCTCGTCAATGCCGGCAATGTCGATGCGCATGCGACAATGGTCCTCGTGATCCGCAGCGAGGAGCGTCGGACCTAGCTTCCGCGCTGGCGTCCCGGTCCCAAAATCGCAAGTATGCCGGCCGCCGCGATGAGCAGGGCGCCTATCACCGTTCCCCAGGTCGGTACTTCGGCGAAGAAGAAAAATCCCCAAAGCGGTGTCCACAGCATGCCGGTATATTCGAAGACAGAGACCAGGCTCGCCTGCGCGAGCCGATAAGCATTGGTGAGGAGCGACATCGCGATGGCGGCAATGACACCGCAAGCGCCCATCAGGAGAAGGTCGCGCATGGTCGGCCAAGTCCACGGCCGCACCAGGAATTCGAGACTGGGATGCGCCGACTGTTCGATGCCGAAGCCAGCAAAGAAAACGGCCATCGCCACGGCACCCGTCAGGAACACGATGTTCTGATAGAAGGCCATGACGGAGGCCTTTTCCTCGACGCCGAGCTTCCTCGCGACGATGGCGGCGACCGAATAGAAGAAGGCACTGGCGAGGCTTAGGAGTGCTGCCGGTTCGAACAATCCGCTGCCGGGTC
>JAESFU010000555.1_pt1 | contig 17025 bp, 12 predicted proteins | sample 9269461 | NCBI WGS metagenome assembly JAESFU01 (sample SAMN14502556, study PRJNA617107) | algae metagenome | isolation source: Stenomitos rutilans HA7619-LM2 and co-occurring heterotrophs from cave walls | place: USA: Waikapalae cave, Hawaii | collected 2009-07-28
ACCACGGTGACCGTCAACATTCTCGGCACCAATGACGCGGCTGTGCTGACGCCGGCGGTGGCTAACCTCACTGAGACGAACTCATCCGCCGATATCTCGACCTCCGGTACATTGTCCATCAGCGACGTCGACAATCCCGCGACGTTTGTCACGCAGTCAGGCACCGAGGGCACATACGGCACGTTCAGCATCGATGCGAACGGCGCCTGGACCTATACGGCGGATAGCGCTCACAACGAGTTCATCGCCGGCCAGACCTATACTGACACGTTCACAGTCACGGCCGCCGACGGCACGCAAACCACGGTGACCGTCAACATTCTCGGCACCAATGACGCGGCTGTGCTGACGCCAGCGGTGGCCAATCTCACGGAGACGAACTCATCCGCCGATATCTCGACCTCCGGTACATTGCCCATCAGCGATGTCGACAATCCCGAGACGTTCGTTGCGCAATCGGGCACCGAGGGGGCATACGGCACGTTCAGCATCGATGCGAACGGCGCCTGGACCTATACGGCGGACAGTGCTCACAACGAGTTCATCGCCGGCCAGACCTATACTGACACGTTCACGGTCACGGCAGCCGACGGCACGCAGACCACGGTGACCGTCAACATTCTCGGCACCAATGATGTGGCTGTGATTGGTGGCGTTTCGACCGGCTCGGTCACTGAAGACGAAACAGTTGGCGAGGGTCAGCTTTTTACCGATGGCCAGCTCACGATCGCCGATCCGGATGCGGGGCAGGCCACCTTCGTTGCGCAGGCCAGCATTGCCGGGACCTATGGCACCTTCACGCTCGATGCCAATGGCAACTGGACTTATACTGCCGACAACTCTCAGGAAGCGATCCAGCAACTTGGCTCCGAAGGCACGCTGACCGACAGCTTCACCGCCGTCTCGGCCGATGGCACCGCCAGCCAGGTCGTGACCGTCATCATAAATGGCACGAATGACGGCGCTGAAATCGGCGGCGTTTCGACCGGCTCGGTCACCGAAGATGTAACAATTGGCGAAGGCCAGCTATACACCAATGGCCAGCTCACGATTGCCGATCCGGATGCGGGTCAATCGGCCTTCGTTGCGCAGGCAAGTGTTGCTGGGACCTATGGCACCTTCACGCTCGATGCCGCCGGCAACTGGACCTACACCGCAAACAACAGCCAAGAAGCGATCCAGCAACTTGGCTCCGAAGGCACGCTGACCGACAGCTTCACCGCCGTCTCGGCCGATGGCACAGATAGCCAGATCGTCACCGTCACCATAAACGGCACGAATGACGGCGCCGAAATCGGCGGCGTTTCGACCAGCTCGGTCACCGAAGACGTAACAATTGGCGAAGGCCAGCTATACACCAATGGCCAGCTCACGATTGCCGATCCGGATTCGGGCCAGGCCGCCTTCGTTGCGCAGGCCAGCATTGCCGGAACCTATGGCACCTTCACGCTCGATGCCGCCGGCAACTGGACCTACACCGCCGACAACTCTCACGAAGCGATCCAGACGCTGGGCGCCGAAGGCACGCTCACCGACAGCTTCACGGCCGTCTCGGCCGATGGCACCGCCAGCCAGGTCGTCACCGTTACGATTCATGGAACCAATGACGGCGCTGAAATCGGCGGCGTTTCGACCGGCTCTGTTACCGAAGACGTAACAATTGGCGAAGGCCAGCTTTACACCAATGGCCAGCTCACGATTGCCGATCCGGATTCGAGTCAATCGGCCTTCGTTGCGCAGGCAAGCGTCGCCGGAACTTATGGCACATTCACGCTCGATGCCGCGGGCAACTGGACCTACACCGCCGATAACTCACAGGAAGCGATCCAGGCGCTGGGTGCCGAAGGCACGCTGACCGACAGCTTCACGGCCGTCTCGGCCGATGGCACTGCCAGCCAGGTGGTCACCGTCACCATAAACGGCACGAATGACGGCGCTGAAATCGGCGGCGTTTCGACCGGCTCGGTCACCGAAGATGTTGCGGTGAATAACGCGGGCGATCTCACGGCTCAGGGTTCACTCACCATTGCCGATCCGGATGCGGGGCAGGCGTCATTCGTTGCGCAGGCTAGCATTGCCGGGACCTATGGCACCTTCACGCTCGATGCCGCGGGCAACTGGACCTACACGGCCGATAACTCACAGGAAGCGATCCAGGCGCTCGGCTCCGAAGGCACGCTCACCGATAGCTTCACGGCCTATTCCACCGATGGCACCGACAGCCAGGTCGTAACCGTCACGATTCACGGAACCGATGACGGACCGGTGGGTGCTCCGGACACGCTCGAGGCTACTGAAGATACGACGGCCTATTATTCCGCTTCCGCCTTGCTCGGCAATGATTCGAGCAGTAGCGGCGGCGAGCTGTCTATCGGCGAACTGATCAACGGGAGTGGCGGAACCGTATCCTTCAGCGAAGGTGGTTCTATCGCGTTCACGCCTGATGCGAATTTCAGCGGCGTGGCGACCTTCTACTACACGGTATCGGACGGAACTTCGACAAGCGAGCCGATTGCGGTGACGGTGAATGTCGAAGCTGTCGCCGACACGCCGACATTGAGCGTCGGCAATTACGGCTTCGAACTGGGCGATGCGTCCGGCTGGACAGTCAACGGCGTCGTGAATGTCAGCCAGTCGTTTGTCTATACCGACAATTATTACCCCGACAGCAATCCGCCCACGCAACCGACGCCGACGACCGTCACCATTCTCCCCCTCGAGGGCAGCTACCTGACCGTGCTGAATACCGATGGCGCGACCCAGGCGAGCATGGAGACATTCTTAGGCCTCGATCAGGGCGAGCTCGATCAGTGGGCGCAGCAGGATAGTCAAGCTCCCGGTTATAATAATTCGCTCTCCGGGAACGCGACGTCGGGCTCGGCGGCAGTCATTCAGATAGAGGTCGTGGCCGGCCAGACCGTTTCGTTCGACTGGAACTTCATCGCCAGCGACTACATGCCCTATAACGACTATGCCATCGTGACGATCAATGGCGAAATCTATGGCGAGCTCTCGGATGTTCTTGCACTCCAGAACGAGCAAGGCGACGTCACCTCGACCGGCTGGCAGACATTCACCTATACGGCGACCGAATCCGGCACATTGACGATCGGCATTGCCGACATCGATGTCGGAGATCAGGTCGTCGACTCGCATTTGCTCATCGACAATGTGAGAGTGGGCGTCAGCGGCGATGCGGGCGAGCCGATCGCCCTCGATATCGCAGCCAATCTGGTCGATACCGACGGTTCGGAGACTCTGTCGATCCTCCTCCAGGGCCTCCCCGAGGGCGCGACGCCGTCGGCGGGAACCTACAATGCCGACCTCGGCGGCTGGGTCCTCTCACAAGCACAGCTCGACGGTCTTACTGTCACGTCGTCTACTGCCGGCGTCTTCACGCTGACGGTGACTGCGACGGCGACCGAGACGTCGAACCTCGACACCGCTTCATCGACGAGTACGGTTACGCTAACGGTCTATGGCGAGAGTAATTTTGCCCAGTCCTTCTCGTCCGACATGAGCCTGATGGTGGCGGATACCACTGAGGCGCCGGAGCAGACCTTGTTTGCGGCTTCGAGTGCGCCCGAGGCGAAAGTCTCAACGACGAGCCTTATCCAGCGCGGCAGCGATTGGCGCAGTGGCGGCGACATTGCCACCATGCAGGCGATCGCGGCTGCGGCCGGTCTCGTTGCTGTTGCTCCGCACTTTGCCCAGGCCGAAACCCATCAAGCCGCCGATGATCTTACGTCGCTGCTATCGGAACTGGCTGACGGCCATGATTGGCAGGGCTTGGCTCTTGCCGCCGCTGCAATCCCGCGCGGGGGTATCAATCTTGATGCTCACGCGCTGGCCGCAGTGAATGATGCGGGCGATGCCGTGGGCATCGATCGTCACGTGCAAAGTCTCTCCGATATCATCGCCCAGCATTTCGAAAGCCTCTCATCGGAAGATGGCGCCGACGGGCCGGAAGGGCGGGAATTGTCGCCCTTTGCGGCGCGTGGGGAGAGTGCCGAGGCCGCCGACTATGACCAACCGGCCCCAGCTCACACGGCCCCGCAATCGCAAGCGGTATCGCAGCAGCATGAGACGGCTGCCGAGCCGCCCGATGCAGGTTCTAAGACCGAAGCGCCTGGTCATGACGCGCCTTCCCCGCATCTCGGCCCGATCGTCGATTTCTCCAACCTTCCGAGCTTCCAGGCCACGTTGAACGAGGTCCAGGCGAAACTGGCCGCCATTCCGGACTTGAAGCATGGCGATTTCGCAGGCATCGTCGATTTCAGTCGCGATCTGCTGCCCGAACCGCATGCGCCTTTGGCGGCGATACCGGAAGCCGGGAGCTCCAAGGGAGATGGCTTCACCATGCACGCGCCGGTTGTCGAGGCTGTCCATGTGGCGATCAATGACGTGATTCAGAACATGGCGCACGACGCGGAAGCCGCGAGCCATCATCCGCACTGAGCCTCAGGAGAAATCGGCCAGTCGCGCGAGCACGATCCGATGCCTGGGTGGCTTGCCAGATTTATCCGTCGCAGCGGCCTGACCGCCGGCGGCCGGGCTTTGGCGCTGGCCTTGCTCGCCGGATTCCTCGCCCTGCGCATTGCCGACCCGCAAGTGGTCGAGGAATTGCGCCTGCGCACGTTCGATTTCTATCAGCGCCTGTCGATGCGCGAGGCCGGACCGCAGCCGGTCGTGATCGTCGATATCGACGAGGCGAGCCTGCGTGAATATGGCCAATGGCCCTGGCCGCGCACATTGATCGGCGATCTCATCACCGACATTGCCCGCGCCGGTGCCGTGGCGGTGGCCTTCGACGTCATCTTCCCCGAGCCCGACCGCACTTCGCCCGCGATGATTGCCAAGCAGATGCGCGGTCTCGATGCCGAGACCAAGGCCAGGCTTGAAGGCCTTGAAAGCAACGATGCGGCCATGGCCCGGTCCTTCGGTAAGATCCGGGCGATCGTTGCCCAATCGGGCCAGGCAAGCCCGGCGCCCGACGGCACCCCGAAGCCGGCGGATACGCCGCTCGGGCTGATGGGTCCCGATCCGACGGCTTTCATCGTCAATTTCCCCGGCCTTCTGCAAAACGTGCCGGAATTGGAGGCGACCGCCGCTGGCCGCGGCCTCTTCACTATCAGGCCCGATCCAGACGGCATCGTGCGCCGCGTGCCGGTGATCATGAAGGCGGGCGGCCATTTCCGCCCGGCGCTCGCCATCGAATTGTTGCGCGTCGCGACGGGCTCGAACGCGATGGTTGTGAAATCATCGCAGAATGGCGTCGGTTTGGTTGTGATTGCCGGTGTGCAGATTCCGACCGACGCCAATGGCCGGGTGTGGGTCAAGTTCAACAAGCACGATCCCAATCGCTATGTCTCGGCCGCCGCCATCCTGCGCGGCGACCCGGCGGCGATGAAGAAATTGCAAGGCAGGCTCGCCATCGTTGGAACCTCGGCGATCGGCCTTCTCGATACCAAGACGACGCCGGTCGAATCGGTCATGCCGGGGGTGGAAATCCACGCCCAGCTCATCGAGAACATCATGTCGAACCAATTATTGTCGCGCCCGAGCTACGCGATCGGCGCTGAACTCGTCGCCATGGTGGTAACGGCGGGGATCATCATCCTGCTCGTGCCGGTCCTGGGCGCGGTCTGGGTCCTGGCGATCGGCGCGGCAATGGCGGCGATCCTTGTCGGCGGCGCCTTTTACCTCTTCGAGAAATACGGCCTCCTCTTCGATGTCACGATGCCATTGTTGGCGAGCCTCACGGTCTATCTGGCGCTGGTCTTCACCAATTACTTCCGCGAAGAAGGCCGCCGCCAGCAGATCCGCAGCGCCTTCAGCCAGTATCTCTCGCCCGCTTTCGTCGAGGAACTCGCCAACAATCCCGATAAGCTCAAGCTCGGCGGAGAGACCAAGGAACTGAGCATCCTGTTCATGGATGTGCGCGACTTCACCAGCATCTCCGAGCGCTACAAGAAAGACCCGCAAGGCCTGACGCGCCTGATGAACCGATTGCTCTCGCCTCTGTCGCATGAAATCGTCGCCACCAAGGGCACCATCGACAAGTATATCGGCGATAGCATCATGGCCTTCTGGAATGCGCCGCTCGATGACGCCGACCATGCCGCGAATTCCTGCGCCGCGGCCCTTGCCATGTCCGGCGCCGTCAAGAAACTCAATGACGAGCGCCGTGACGAGGAGGGTGGGCAGTCCGACAATTTCCTCGAACTCAAGATCGGCGTCGGCATCAATACCGGCCAGGGCGTCGTCGGCAATATGGGTTCGGACGTACGCTTCGATTACACGGTTCTGGGCGACAGCGTGAACCTCGCTTCGCGCGTCGAGGGCCAGACCAAGGCCTATGGCGTGACGACGATCATCGGCTCTCGCACCAATGAACTCGCCGGCGACAGTTTCGCGACCTTGCTGCTCGATCGCGTCGCCGTCAAAGGCAAGACCGAGCCTGAGAAAATCTATGCCCTGCTGGGAACTACAGAAATGCGCGCCGATGCGGACTTCTCGCGCTTGCGCAAGGCGCATGAAGAGTTGCTTGCCGCTTATGGCGAGCGGCGCTGGTCGGATGCTGTACGACTGCTGAAAGAGTACCGCGACAGCTATGTGAAATGGGGACTGTCGATCTTGTGGTCGATCTATGATGAGCGTGTGAAGCAGTATCTCGAATCCCCCCCGCCCGAAGATTGGGACGGCGTCTATCGCCTGCGGACGAAGTAATATGAAGCCGCACTTGCTTGTCGTATTGATTGCATGTTCGCTCGGCGCGCCGGCCAATGCCCAGCAAACGGGTCGAACATTTCTCCACGTCTCCGATATTCACCTTGACCCGTTTACGGCTTTTGCCGGAAGCAAGCTCGCGCATTATGGCGAGGACACGAATTACGCGCTCTTTGCAACTTCGCTTGCCGCCATCAAGAAGGCCGGCGCGTCCGCCGATTTCGTCATCGTGACCGGCGATCTGCTCGTACATGACTTCGAAAAGAACCTTCGGACGGCGACTGCCAATCCTCCAAGTCAACCGGCGATCGTCGATGCCGCGGTGTCGACCAGCGAATTCGTCGCCGATGCGCTCGCCATGACCGTGCCGGGCAAACCGGTCATTCTCGCGCTCGGCAACAACGACTCCGACTGCGGCGACTATCAGATCGATCCGGGCGGTCCTTATCTTGCCGGAACGCGCGACCTGGTGAAGCGCCTGGCCGGCGCCGATCGCGTGGCCGATGATTTCGATGCGACCTATCGTGCCGGCGGCTACTATGCCATGCGCCATCCGACTGCGCCCGACACGAAATCATCGTTCTGAACGATGTCTTGTGGTCGGCGGAATATCGCGATGTCTGCGGAGCGAATGGCAAGGCTGCCGCCGAAGCGATGCTGAATTGGTTCAAGGCGCGGCTCGACGCGGCGAGGGCGGCCAACCACAAGGTCTGGATGGTGCATCACATCCCGGCGGGGATCGATGCTTACGCGACCCATAACTCGAAACAGACGGTCTGCGTCCGGAAGCCGGTCGCCTTCATGGGCGAGCCTTTCGCTACGCGCTTTCCGGAATTGCTTGCCGAGTATGCGGCGGTCATCACCGCCAATCTGACAGGCCATGTGCATTTCGACGGCTATCGCTTGATCTTCGACAAGGACAGAAAGGCGCTCGATGTCGAGAAGATCGCGCCCGGGATCAGCCCGATCTTCGGCCAGAATCCGGGCTTCCACGTCTTCGACTATGATGTGAAGACCGGTGAGCCGACGGATTTCACCACTGTCTATCTCGATCTCGCCAATCCCGCCGCTGAATGGCAGACCGAATACCGCTTTACCAAGGCTTACAATCAGAAACGCTTCGATCCGGCTGCGGTCAACGCGATCTGGATGGCGATAGGGGCAAAGGGGCCAGAGCGCGAGACATATGGCGCTTACTACGATGTCGGCAGCGCCAAGTTTGCATCGACCTTGGAACCTGCCTTCTATTGTGCGCTGGGCGCGTCGAAGCTCTCGTCATTCACCACCTGCATGTGCAAGGAATAACCCGAAAACGGGAGGCTCGAATGCGCATTGGATTCATCGGCGTCGGCATGATGGGCGAGGGGGTCGTGCGCAACCTCATGAAGGGGGGCCATGAGCTTTGGCTCTACGCGCATCGCAATCGTGCGCCGCTTGAGCGGCTCGTCTCGGAAGGCGCGCACGAGGCAGGCTCGCTTTCCGGTCTCGCCGAACACAGCGAGGTCATCATGCTGTGCCTCACGACATCGAAGGTCGTCGGCGAGACGATCGAGGCCTTGCTTCCCTTCCTCAAGCCCGGACATATCGTCATCGACACCGGCACTTCCGATCCCGTCGAAACCAAGAAACTCGCCCATCGCCTCAGCGAACGTGGCATTGCCTTCGTGGATGCGCCGATGACCGGCGGCCCCGAACAGGCCGCCAAGGCCGCCGTCGGTGCATTGGTCGGGGCCGATGAAGAAACCTATGCGCGGATCGCTCCCGTCATTTCATGTTACGCCGCGCGCCAGCGCCGCTTCGGGCCACCGGGCTCGGGCCAGACGGCCAAGCTCGTATCGAACTACGTCATCACCGGCATGATCGCGCTCGTTGCCGAAGCTTTCGGCACCGCGCGCCAGGCCGGTATCGATTGGGCCGACCTCTATGATGTCATGCAGGCGGGCTCGGGCAATTCCGGTGTGCTCAAAAAGATGATGGAGGCAGCCCTTGCCGGCGATTTCGACGGCTATCGCTGGTCGCTTGCCAATGCCAGCAAGGATATCTCCTACTACGCCGATCTTGCCGAGAGTCTCGATCGCATGACGCCCCTGACCGAAGCCGTGCGTGAAGTCTTCGCCGAGGCCTCAGCACAGGGCCATGGCGGCCGCAATGTCAGCCACCTGCTTGACCCGGCTGTGGACGAGGTGAGCTGAAACAAGCTCTCCAATTTGTTCCATGTGGCCGCCCTTGAGGCAGCCATCCAGACTGGATCGGCGGGTCAAGCCCGCCGATGGAGGTTGAGTTACTTGCTTCTATCTTCCTTTTCCGTCACCCCAGCGAAAGCTGGGGTCCCCTGAATCATTTCCGCTAGCGACACCTTCTCAGGGGATGCCAGCTTGCGCTGGCACGACAGTTTGTATACGGAGCAAATCTCGTGCCCGGCATTACCCACCGGTGGTACGCGCGATCGTCTCCTTCATGCGCGCGTCGAGCGCTTCCCAATTGGCGCCGAACTTCGTCCAGCCATCGAGGCTGAAGAGATTGAAGGTCTTCTCCATATCCGCATTAGATTTGGGGTAACCCGGCCAATGCGGCGGAGCCGTCAGATCCGAGCGCGACATGAAGTCGGTCGCGACATCGAGGAAGCGCTGCTGGGTATCCTTCTCCAGCACATAGGCAAGGAAGAGATCGGCGAGGTCGCTGTGCTTGGTGCCGCGCACTTTCATGAACCAGTTGGTGTAAGAGGCCGATCCTTCCTTGGGGATCGCCGCGGAAAACTCCGCACCATGCTCCTTCAGGAAGCCATAGGCGTCGGCCGAGTACATCATGGCGACTTGGGCCTCGTCCTGCAGCATCAGATTGGAGAGCTCGGCGCCGTCCTTGTACCACTTCGCCATCTTGAGCTTCTCGAGCTCGAGAAACAGCGGCTCCATTTCGGCAGGCGTGCCGAACACCTCATCGATACCGGGCTTGGCATCGGAAAGCAACGCCGGCACGCACAGGTCCCAATAGAAGGCGGCGGCATCCATCGTCGTCTTGCCACGTACGCTCTCGAGCCAGAAATTGCGCCAGCTGTCGGGTGCGACGCCGGATGCCTTCGACGTCAACATCCACAACGAGCCGCCGCCAAACGGAACGCCGAATTTCTTGGCATCGCCGCGCTTCTCGTCGAACCATGGATAGACCGCGGCAAAACCCGGGATCTTGCTGCGATCGGTCTCGAGAAAGAGATTTTCGGCAAGCCCGGTCGAGGTCGTGTATTCATCGGCAATGGTGATGTCGAAAGGCGGATTGTCCTTCGGAGCGGCAACGATCTGCGCGACCATCTGGTCCCATCCGCCCACCGTTTCGGCCTTGGTCCCGTAAGCCGCATTGAAGGGCTCGATCACCGCGCTGCGGAAGCTCAACTCGTGATTGCCCGACCACGAGACGACGATCAGTTCTTCACCGGCAAAGGAGGCTTGCGCGGATGCGAGCGAAGCGCGTCCGGTGATCGCCGGAGCGGTGAGAGCGGCACCGGCTTTGAGAAGATTGCGGCGAGATAGCGTCATGTTCATTCCTTTTGGTTGCATGGCCGAAGGCTGCCATCAGGAATGCGCAGAGGCAAGCGCCGCCGGTTGTTCTGAAATATTGCCAGACTTGCGCCGGGGGCTTATGTCGCTTGGCATCGGATCGAAGGAAAGCCGGAACGCCCCATGTCACAGCTCAATCCCAATATCACCGCCATTGAAGAAGAAGGCGCCTTTGCCGTCCTCGACCGCGCCTTGGCGCTCAAGGCGAAGGGCGCCCCGGTCATCAATCTTGGCATCGGCCAGCCCGACTTCTCGCCGCCTGAACATGTCTTGGCCGCGGCTGAGAAAGCGGCGCGCGACGGCCCGCATGGCTACACCTCGCCGATAGGCATCCCGGCCTTGCGCGAAGCCGTGGCGGCGCATGTGGCGGGTCGCTTCAAGGTTCCTGTTTCTGCCGATGAAGTGGTGATCGTTCCGGGCGGCAAGGTGACCTTCTACTTCGCCTGCCTGCTGTTCGGCGGCCCGGGCAGCGAGATCCTTTATCCCGATCCGGGCTTTCCGCCCTATCGCGAGGCCATTCGCTCGGGCGGCGCGACAGGCGTGCCTTACCCGATCCGCGAAGAGCGCGACTTCGGTTTCGATGCCGATGAGGTCCTGTCGCTGATTACGCCACGCACCCGCCTGATCATCATCAATTCGCCGGCCAATCCGACGGGCGGCGTCGTCGATGCCCGCGAGATCGAGAAGCTTGCTGCGGGCCTTTTGCGTCATCCTGGCGTCGCCGTCCTCTCCGATGAAATCTACAGCCAACTGGTCTTTTCCGGCGTGCGCTTCGAAAGCTTCCTGACATTCCCGGAATTGCGCGAACGCACCATCCTGCTCGACGGATGGTCGAAGACATTCGCGATGACCGGCTGGCGCCTCGGCTTCGGCATCTGGCCGAAATCGCTGGTCGAACATGTGAGGAAACTCATCACCGTCGATCATTCCTGCACCAATGGTGTCGCGCAGATGGCGGGGCTCGCTGCGATCAGCGGCCCGATGCACGAGATCGAAGGTTTCCGCAAAAGCTTCGAGAAGCGCCGCAAGCTGATCGTCGACGGGCTCAATGCCTTGCCGGGCGTTTCCTGCCGCATGCCCGGCGGCGCCTTCTACGCGTTTCCGAATATTCGCGGCACCGGCCGGCCGTCGCGCGAACTCGCCCGCGATCTTCTCGAGAAAAAGCACGTCGCGCTCATTCCCGGCGAAAGCTTCGGGGCCAATGGCGCGGGCTATTTGCGTATTTCCTACGCAGCGAGCGAGAAGGAACTCAGCGAGGCTTTGTCGCGAATGCGCGACTACCTGAATTCTTGAAGAAAAGTGGCCATGCCGGATGCGAGGCCGAGGGGCAGTTCAAGGGGCAGCATCGGGCATGGCCGGGCAGTCGGGGTGTTGCAGGAGAGTTTTTGGGAACGCGAGACTGCCTCCCTGCGCCATCTTGCTTGCCCATTCTGAGTGACAGCTAAATGACAGATCTGCCGGGAAACCAGATTTCCACAGTATCGAATCGAAACCTCTATTCGAGGCTGGATGCAAGCTTTGCGCGGGGCGGCGACCATCCGGCATTTATCGGTTCCGATCTCAAGCCAAGACTGACCTACGCCGAATTGCGCGACGGGGTTGCGCGCTATGCAAATGCGCTCGCTATCCTCGGCGTCTCACCAGGCGATCGCGTGACCGTGCAGACCGAAAAGTCGCTGTCGGCGGTGATACTCTATCTTGCTACTCTTAAGGCGGGTGCCGTCTATCAACCACTCAACACGGCCTATACGCTGGCGGAAGTCGAATACTTCGTTGACGATGCGGCGCCCTCATTGATCGTTTGCGATCCTTCGCGCCATGCCGATATGCGCAAGCTCGCCGACAGCAAGGGCGTTCGTGCGGTGACGACGCTCGATGACACGGGCGCCGGCGCATTGGCCGATCTCGCGGCGCGGATGACGTGCGAGCACGAGACGGTCGCCCGATCGGATGACGATCTCGCCGCGCTGCTTTATACGTCGGGCACCACCGGCCGTTCCAAGGGCGCGATGCTCACCCATCGCAATCTCGCTTCCAATGCCGAGACCTTGCGCGATATCTGGGCCTTCACGGCGAACGACATTCTGATCCATGCCTTGCCCATCTACCATGTCCACGGACTCTTCGTGGCGCTCAACACGATCTTCCTCTCGGGCGGAACATTGCTCTGGCTCGACAAGTTCGATGCCCGCATCATTCTCGACTCGCTGCCGCATGCAACGGCACTGATGGGGGTCCCGACATTCTACACGCGCCTGCTCGGTCTTGCCGAGCTGGATGCCGCGGCGTGTTCCAGGATGAGGTTGTTCATCTCTGGCTCCGCGCCGCTTCTCGCCGAAACCCATCGGCAGTTTCGCGAGCGAACCGGACACGCCATTCTCGAGCGCTACGGCATGACCGAGACCGGCATGATCACCTCCAATCCGTATGAGGGTGAGCGCATACCCGGCACGGTCGGCTATGCATTGCCGGCGGTTGACGTGCGCATCGCCGATGCGGAAGGGCGCGAACTCCCGCGGGGCGAGCCGGGGGTGATCGAAGTCCGCGGCCCCAATGTCTTCAAGGGCTATTGGCGTAATCCGCAAAAGAGCGCCGAAGAGATCAGGAAGGACGGCTTCTTCATCACCGGTGACGTTGCAATTATGGATGGCGACGGCCGGGTCACGATTTCGGGTCGCGCCAAGGACCTGATCATTACCGGCGGTTTCAATGTCTATCCGCGCGAGGTTGAGGATGTCATCGATTCGCTTCCCGGCGTGAGCGAATCCGCGGCGATCGGCGTACCGCATCCTGATTTTGGCGAGGCCGTTGTTGCGGTGATCGCAACCGCGGGCGCCCTGCCCGGCGAGCGCGAATTGATCGCGTTGATGGCCGAGCGTCTTGCCAAGTTCAAACTGCCCAAACGGGTTTTCGCCGTTCGCGAATTGCCGCGCAATGCTATGGGCAAGGTGCAGAAGGCAGAACTGCGCAAGACTTACGCTAAAACCTTCTGTCAGTAAGGCCTTAGGCGAGCCGCAAGGCGACCGCGCCGGCGACGACGAGGCCGGCGCCGAAGAGGCGCTTCGGGCTCACATGCTCCTTCAGCACATAGGCCGACATGCCCATGACGAACAGAATTGATACTTCGCGCAAGGCGGCAACCGCCGCGATCGGCGCGCGACTCATGGCCCAGATCGCGATCCAGTAGGCGCCGGCCGACATCGCCGCACCGACTAGCCCGCTCTTCCAGTAAGGCGCCACTTGCTTGACGATTCCGGGGCCGCGCATCAGCACGCCGGCAACGAAGAGGAACGAAGCATCGAAAATGAAGACGAAACCGGCATAGGACGAGGGCGAGCCGGATACGCGCCCGCCCAATCCATCGACGATCGTATAAAGAGCGATGAACAGCGATGTCCCCAGCGCGTAGAACAGCACAGTGCTGTCAAGGTTGAGGGCGCGCCGGTCCGCCAGCGTGACAAGCCACAGTCCGGCCACCAGAAGTGCGACGCCGAGCCCGATCATCGGAGTCGCGGCTTCGCCGGCGAATATCCAGGCGCCGGCGAAGGTCAGGAGCGGCGCGGCGCCCCGCGCCACCGGATAGACTTGGCTGAGATCGCCGGTGCGATAGCTGCGGGCGAGGAAGAGATTGTATCCGAGATGGATGACCCCGGAGGAAATCGCATAGGGCAGGCACGCCGGGTCGGGCCACGGAAAGACCGCGACCATAGCGAGCCCGAGCAATCCCATGATCGTCTGGATGAGGAACAAGGACAGGAACCGGTCGAGCGCCAGCTTGACCACCAGATTCCAGCTTGCATGCAGGAGTGCCGCGAAGAGAACCGCGGCGAAGACATAGAATTCCAAAACCGTAACCCCGCCCCGGCGACCGCCACATGGGCGCCGGCGAATGCGGGGCTTCTAGAGCATCCGGGGGAGAATTAGCAATCGGTGCAGGCGAGCGCGGTCGATTGGCGCGGCCTGAGGATCACTTCGTCCTGCAATGTGATGTCGCTGGTTCCGAAGACCAGTCCCGTAATCGGCGGATAGCTGACGCAGACTCGCGAGATGACAAGGTCGTTGCCGTCGCCCATCAATGTCGAGAGGCCCGCTGTCGATGGTGCCGAGCCGCAGCTGCCATTCTTGGAATTGCTCCAGGAGAGGATCGCGCTTTCACCGCTTTTCTTGTACCCAAAGATCTGAATCTTCACCGTGTTGGACGGGAATGGGTCCATGATCGGCGCCACGGCCGCATAGATTCCGTTGAGGTCGGCTTTCTTGATCGTCTCGGCGCTTTGCGTCACGAGGTCGCCCAGCGTGCTTGCGGCAAGGGTTACCCGGCGATTGGCCGACAGCAGGGCTGTGACGTCGACGAGTCCGAAATAAAGCAGCAGCATGACCGGGAAGATGAAGGCCATTTCGATGGCCGCCACACCGCTCTCGGCCCGCGCGAACCGCTGGAGATGCCGCTTGAGGTTATGGGTCATGGCAAGGCTCATGTCGTGTATGGTTCGTTACGGAAGGCGGCGCCGGCGGTCAGTGAGCGGCGTCCGCCCGATAGATTGGCGAGATGGCTGAGGCCTGGAACGACGAGCTGCCATTCGTAGTAGACGCGCACGACGACGACGTCCAAGGCGACGCCCGGCTGGAACTTCGCCGCGGTCGTGACATCGGCCGACAATTCCTGGCCGCTGAAGGCGTTCGGCAGCGAGATGCTGGAGAAGTTCGAGAACTTGCGCACATCGACATGGAGCTTGTTCTGGCAATCGAGGTAGGCTCCGAGATTGCCGCAAATCTCCTCCTTGAACTCTGACGATGAAATGCCATTGATCTGCACTTGGCCGGTGCGAATCATGCGGGCCGCGCGCGCCACACCATTCTCGATGACATACTCGCTCAGCAACATGGTGCCGGTTTCGAAGATCACACACATGAGATAGAGAAAGGGCGCGCCGACCAATGCGAATTCGATCGCGGTGACGCCATCCTTGTTCTTGAGAAAGTGACGGATCAGGCCCCGGCGTTTCGGCTCTGACTGCTTTTTACGCCACCACATGAACACCACTCCCGCCCGTCTCGGGCTTGGCGGGTCGATATCCACGCGCCCGCCCAAATTCCGCAAGGCTCATGGGTTAGCAGTCTGCGCTTACGTCAGAATGAACAAAGCCGTTTAAATTTTATTCAAACTTTAGGCGCGGCCGGATCTTACTTGGCCAGTCCGGTGGCGAGGCCGATCTTCTTCGTTGTCTCGCCCTCGATAGCCTCGAAGTAATCGAGCTTATCGCCGATCTCGAGCGCCGATTCGCATAGAGAGTCGCACACATATGAGAATTTGCCGCCGCCGCGGAACACGGTGACATTACTATTGCCGCCCAGCATGACGTTGACATCGAGGCTGGCGATCTGGCTGCCTTGCTTGTCGAGGACAATCAGGTTGGTCGAGCCGAAGGAGCGGCCATGGACGAATATGTTCGAGCCCTGGACCGTCGCATCGGCAATGCTGGGATTGCCGACCACGACGGTAGAGACGTCCCCGCCCACGCTGATGAGCTTGGCTTGGTCGGCCATGACGACGATAGAGGCCGCCAGCCCTGTCGCGCTGGCAAGCAAGCTTGCAGAAGCGACAGTCAGCGCGATGAGCGATAGACGTCTGTACATGGCGAACTCCCTAATTGCGCCCGCATCATTGCGCGAGGCAATGCCCGTATTCGCTCTGCATTTGAGACAAGAATGGTGAATCTTCCCTTACCGGCGGTCCTCGCACAGGCAATGCGAGGGTCGTGCGCAGTAACGCCTCAGGCCAGCGAGTGGTTATCGGCAAGCTCTGATTCATGATGTTCCATTCGTTACTGTGACCGGAGGGATGAATATCTCGCGGGGCATTGAGCGTAATCGCTGCATTACGAAGAATGGTTTTGCCTGTAACACAGTATAAGTTCGATGTACCCAAAGTATACTTACGAAAATTCTCAATATCTAAAATTGTATGAAAATTATTATTGGGTGTAGAAAGGCTTTAATAACTAAGCGCGGAAGGAAGGCTGTGGGCGTTACTGAAATGGACGCCTAATTTACTAGCCGTTAAAGGGTCGTTCCTATTCTCGGCCTCGGTTCACGCAAGACGGCATCAGATCGCCGAGGGGTGAGCCGGTGCTGTAAGTGTTCAAATGGAGTGTAAAATGAACAAGCTCGTACGTTTTGTGAAGGATGAGTCGGGTGCGACGGCCATCGAATATGGTCTGATTGCCGCTGCCACGGGCCTCGCCCTGGTTGCGATCATGCCGACCATCAAGACCCAGCTCTCTGGTATCTTCACGCAGATCAGCTCTGGCCTCGACACCGGCACGGGCGGCTGAGGTATCGAATTTATCTCGGGGCGCGCGTTCGTCGCGCCGCGGGAACCTCCATCAGGAGACATGAAAGGCCGCCGGCTGGTCCGGCGGCCTTCTTGTTTGGCTGGAAGGCTTAACCGGCCCTTTACGCGACCTGTGGGACTGTCGAGAAAGCCCGTCCAGTCGGCGCACGGGCCTTTCAAACAAGAGACAGCCAATGTTTAGCGACGTCGCGCACCTGGTCTTCCCGGCCCTTTTGATACTCGCCGGCGTATTGGATTGTCTCACGCTGAAGATTCCGAACTGGCTGACGGCTCTGGTCGCCATCATGTTCTTCCCGGCGGCGTTACTTTCGGGCCTGCCGTGGGCGGACTATCTGCCCCATTTCGCTTCCGCCCTCATCATACTGGGCATCGGATTCATCCTTTACGCCT
>JAESFU010000556.1_pt1 | contig 16995 bp, 18 predicted proteins | sample 9269461 | NCBI WGS metagenome assembly JAESFU01 (sample SAMN14502556, study PRJNA617107) | algae metagenome | isolation source: Stenomitos rutilans HA7619-LM2 and co-occurring heterotrophs from cave walls | place: USA: Waikapalae cave, Hawaii | collected 2009-07-28
AAACGGTAGCCTCTTGATCCTCCCCTGCGCAGCGGGGGAGGGGGACCAGCGAAGCTGGTGGAGGGGGCGACGGGAAGCTCGGTGTTTTTGGCCGGCCCCCTCCACCGCCTTCGGCGGTCCCTCTCCCCCGTGAACGGGGGCGGCCGCAAGCCCCTACCTTCCTCCCGTTGCAATTCATCCGCCCTCGCCTATAACCACCGCGCAAATCCCGCTCTGGAACCCCTGATGTTTGAGACCCTGAACAAGGCCACGCTCGACAAGATTTTCGTGCTGATGGCCGAGTACGCCGCCGATCCCCGCAACGGTAAGATCGATCTGGGCGTGGGCGTCTACAAAGACCCGGGCAACAACACCCCGATCATGTCGGCGGTGAAGAAGGCCGAGCAGCGCATCCTCGATGGCGCCAAGACCAAGACCTACAAGGGCGTGGTCGGCAACAAGGAGTTCAGCTCCGCCATTGTCGACCTGGCGCTCGGCGGCACGGTCGATCAATCCCGCATCCGCACCGTCAACGGCGCCGGCGGCACCGGCGCGCTGATGATCCTCTTGCACGTGCTCGGCCGGGCGCGTCCGGGCGGGCGCATCTTCATTTCCGATCCGACCTGGCCCAACCACATTCCGCTCGCCGAAAATGCGGGGCTGAAGGTCAACTACTACCCGTACTTCAACGCCCAGACCCGCGGCGTCGACTTTGACGCCATGATGAAGGTGCTCGACAGCTTGGGCAGCGACGACATCGTCCTGTTGCACGGCTGCTGCCACAACCCGACCGGCGCCAACCTCACCGATGCCCAGTGGGACACCGTGGTCGAGAGCCTGAAGCGTACTGGCGCCTTCCCGCTCGTCGATCTCGCCTATCTCGGCTTCGGCGATGGCCTCGAGGCCGATGCCTATGGCGTCCGCAAGGTCGCGACCAGCGTCCCCGAGACGATGATCGCCTTCTCGGCCTCCAAGAATTTTGGCCTCTATCGCGAGCGCGCCGGCGTCGCCATCGCCATCGCCCGCGATGCGGCCGTTGCCGATGTCGTTTCGAGCCAAATGCAGAACATCATCCGCGGCACCATCAGCCAGACCCCCGACCATGGCGCCGAAGTCGTCCGCGTCATCCTCGAGGACAAGGAACTGCGCGCCGAGTGGGAGACCGAGCTCACCGAAATGCGCGAACGCATGAAGCGCCTGCGGGTCAAGCTCGCCGACGCCATCCGCCAGCGTTCGAACTCCAAGGATTTCGATTTCATCGCCCAGCACTCGGGCATGTTCTCGCTGCTCGGCCTGCCCGAGGATGTCGTCACGAAACTGAAGATCGATGATGCGATCTACATGATCAACGACAGCCGCATCAACGTCGCCGGCATCCCCGAAGATCGCGTCGGGGAACTGGCCGACAAACTGCTCGCTGCCGTCCGCTGATGAGACGTTGCGCGCACTTGCGGCGCGCCGCAAACAGCATACGTTAGTCGCACAAAAACAAGTCTCCCTGGAGGGGAACGATCATGAAGTTCTTCGCTGATACCGCTGAGATCGAGGACATCAAGAAGCTCAACGAGACCGGGCTGCTCGATGGCATCACCACCAATCCCTCGCTGATCGCGAAATCGGGTCGCGACTTCAAGGAAGTCATCAAGGAAATCTGCGGCATCGTTTCGGGCCCGGTTTCCGCCGAAGTCGCCTCCACCGATTTCGATACCATCATCAAGGAAGCCCACGTGCTGCGGAAGATCGCGGACAACGTGGTGGTCAAGCTCCCGCTCACCGTCGATGGCCTCAAGGCCTGCAAGGTGCTGACCGACGAAGGCACCAAGACCAACGTCACGCTCTGCTTCTCGCCCAACCAGGCGCTGCTCGCCGCCAAGGTCGGCGCGACCTACATCTCGCCCTTCATCGGCCGCCTCGACGACATCAACCTCGAGGGCATGCAGCTGATCCGCGACATCCGCACCATCTACGACAACTACGCCTTCTCGACCGAAATCCTCGCCGCCTCGATCCGCTCGGCCAACCACGTGACCGAAGCCGCCCTCGCCGGCGCCGACGTCGCGACGATCCCGCCGGCCGTGATCTACAAGCTGGCCGATCACCCGCTGACCAAGTCGGGCCTCGAGCAGTTCGTGAAGGACTGGAAGGGCACGGGTCAGAGCATTCTCTGATCTTGATCCTCCCCTGCGTAGCGGGGGAGGGGGACCAGCGAAGCTGGTGGAGGGGCGACCGCACACTCGGTGTCATCCCCGCGAAAGCGGGGATCCCTGTTCGCGGCAGTGCCCCAGTAGCTGAAACAGAGGTTCCCGCTTTCGCGGGAATGACCCGGTGACAGCGGGGAGAGATAGGGAACGAGACCCTTTCCATGCCCAATGACACCATCGCCGCCGCCGTAAAATCCGCTCTCGCCGCCGTGGAAATCCCTGGTGGCGGAGCGCTGGCCGGCTATGGCGGCCTCAGCGAAATCATCGTGACCACCGGCGCCGTCGCCTTCGCCATCTCGGTCGCCCCGGGCATGGAGGCCGCCTTCGGCCCGGCCCGCGAGCGTGCCCAGGCGGTGGCCGAAAAGGTCGCCGAAGGCCGCAAGGTCATGGTCTCGATCACCTCCGATCGCCAGTTGGCGGCGCAGAGCCATGCCCGCCCGCTGCCCTCCGGCAGGGAAGCCGTGAACGGCATCCGCCACGTGATCGCCGTCGGTTCGGGCAAGGGTGGCGTCGGTAAGTCCACCGTGGCCGTCAACCTCGCCCTCGGCTTTGCGGCGGAGGGCCTGCGCACCGGCCTGCTCGATGCCGATCTCTATGGCCCGTCCGTGCCCAAGCTGCTCGGCCTCGAAGGCCAGCCCGCCGTGCGCGAGGACGGCATCTTCGCCCCGCACGAGGCTTACGGGCTCAAGGCCATGTCGATCGGCTCCATGCTCACCAAGGACCAGGCGGTCGTCTGGCGTGGCCCAATGGCGACGTCGGCGCTTCGCCAGCTGCTGCGCGAGAGCGCCTGGGGCGATCTCGACGTCCTCGTCGTCGACCTGCCCCCCGGCACCGGCGACATCCAGATTTCGCTGGTCCAGCAGGTCCCCCTCATGGGTGCCGTCATCGTCTCCACCCCGCAGGATCTGGCGCTGATCGATGCCAAGAAGGCGATGGACATGCTGCGCCGCACCGATGTCCCCATTCTCGGGCTAGTCGAGAACATGAGCTACTTCGTCGCCCCCGATACTGGCGCGCGCTACGACATCTTCGGCCATGGCGGTGCCCAGCGCGCCGCCGCCGCTTTCGAGGTCCCGTTCCTCGGCGAAATCCCGCTGGTGATGTCGATCCGCGAAACCTCCGACGCGGGGCGGCCAGTGGTCGCAACCAACCCCGCCGGACCTGAGGCGCAGCCCTTCCGCGCCATCGTGGGCAAGCTGATCGCTGCCCACCCGCAGCTGAGGCCGTGACCACCATCCGGCCCGCGACCGGCGCGGACATCGCGGCGGTCGTCGCGACCGACAGCTTTGCGGTCAACCATCCAGTCCGCGCCGACGAGATCGCCGCCTGGATCGCTGCCGGCCAGTGCGTCCTTGCCGAGCACGCGGGCAGGGTTGCCGGCTATGCCGTACTCACCGAGGGCTTCTTCCATCGCCCCTTCGTCGAGATGCTGATGGTGGATGAACGTACCCGCCGCCGCGGCATCGGCGCCGCCCTGCTGGACCACTGCGCCACTCTCGCCGGCACCGAGCTCTGGACCTCGACCAACGCAAGCAACACGCCGATGCGCGCCTTGCTCGTGCGCCGCGGCTTCACCGAGAGCGGCCGGATCGACAATCTCGACCCCGGCGATCCGGAGATCGTCTACCTCCGTCGCCCCTGATCCTTCCCTGCTGGTGGAGCGGCGGCGGGGCAGGCGCGTCCACAGGGTGACATCGCCGCCTCACATTGCTATGCAATCGATTACAAGGCAGCCGTCGGTCGAGTTGCGGCCAGCTCGAACGACCACGATAGAGCGCCCTCGAGGCGTCACCAGTCGAGGAGAGACCAGTGTTTTCCATCACCCGTGACGAACTCGGCCCGAACTTCACCTTCGGTGCCGCCACCGCCGCTTACCAGATCGAAGGCGGCCAGACCGACGGTCGAGGCTCCGCCACCTGGGACACGTTCGCCGCAACGCCCGGCAACGTTAAGAACCGCGACGATGGCTCGGTCGCCACCGACCACTACAATCGCTGGCCCGGCGACCTCGACCTCATCCGCGATGGCGGCTTCGATGCCTATCGCTTCTCCATCGCCTGGCCGCGCCTCATCCCCGAAGGCACCGGCGCCATCAACCAGCCCGGCCTCGACTATTACGACCGGCTGATCGACGGCATGCTCGAGCGCGGCCTCAAGCCCTATGCGACGCTCTATCACTGGGATCTGCCCAGCGCGCTGATGGACAAGGGCGGCTGGATGAATCGCGACATTGCCGGCTGGTTCGCCGACTACGCCGCCCTCGTCGGCGAGCATTTCGGCGATCGCCTGCACGCCACCGCCACCATCAACGAGCCCTGGTGCGTCGCCTGGCTGAGCCACTTCCTCGGCATCCACGCCCCCGGCTATCGCGATCTGCGCGCCGCCGCCCGCGCCATGCACCACGTCCTCTTTGCCCATGGTACCGCCATCGACGCGCTGCGGGCCAATGGGGTCAAGAACCTCGGCATCGTGCTCAACCTCGAAAAGGCCGAGGCTGCTTCCGACAAGCCCAAGGATCAGGCGGCACAGAATATCGGCGACGCCATCTTCAACCGCTGGTACCTGGGTGGCGTGTTCAAGGGCCAGTATCCCGAGGAACTGACCAGCGCCCTTGCCCCCTACCTGCCGCAGGGCTTCGAGCGCGACATGGAGGTCGTCTCCCGGCCGCTCGACTGGCTCGGGATCAACTACTACACGCGCGGCATCTATGCCGCCGATCCCAAGGGCTGGCTCGGTCACGGCAAGGTGGCGGGTCCGCTGCCCAAGTCAGACCTCGGCTGGGAGATCTATCCCGAAGGCCTCACCGATCTCCTCGTCCGCGTCAGCCGCGACTACACCAGGGTGCCGCTTTACGTCACCGAGACCGGCATGAGCGAGACCGACGACACGCGCCGCGTCGATTTCTACGATCGCCACCTGCGCGCCGTCGCCAATGCCCAGGGGCAGGGCGCCGATGTCCGGGGCTTCTTCGCCTGGTCGCTGCTCGACAACTACGAATGGGCCGAAGGCTACACGTCACGCTTCGGCATCGTGCATGTCGACTACGAAACCCAGGTCCGCACCCCCAAGGGCAGCTACCGCGCCTTCCAGGGTATGCTCCACAACACGCGGTAACTAGGCGACCCGCTTGCCACCCCACCGGGTGTCACCCCTGCGAAGGCAGGGGGCCATGTCGCAGCGTCTGCCGAGCGGAGAGTTGGATCCCTGCCTTCGCAGGGATGACATACCGTGCGGGGGAGGCTGTCATGCTCACCTCCCGCCCCCTACGGAAATACCAGCAGCTTCACCGCCAGCGCGATCGACACCACCACCACCAGCGGACGAATGACCTTCGCCCCGAAGCGGATCCCCGTCAGCGCGCCGAGATAGCCGCCTGCGATCTGCCCTACGATCATCACCCCGGCGATCGGCCACACCACGTCGCCGGACGGAATGAACAGCGCCAGCGCGCCCAGGTTCGAGGTGAGGTTCAGCACCTTGGTGTTCCCGGCCGCGCGCGTCAGCCCCAGCCCGAACAGGGTGACGAAGCCCAGCGTCATGAACGAGCCGGTGCCCGGCCCCAGCAGCCCGTCATAGAACCCGACGACAAAGCCCAGCACCGGCGCGAACACCGCGAACGCCAGCCGCTCCTGGCTATCCTCGTCGCTGAGCTTGGGCGCGAAGGCGAAGTACAGCGCCACCGCGATCAGGGCCACCGGGATGGCATAGCTGAGCAACGTGGTATCGACCTGCTTCACCACCAGCGCGCCGATGAAAGAACCGGCGAACGTCAGGGGGATGGCGATCGCCAGCGCCTTCAGCGACACGAACCCGCGCCGCCAGTACGTGCCGGCCGCGATGATCGTGCCGATCACCGACTGCACCTTGTTGGTGCCGAACGCCGCGATCGGCGGCACGCCCGCGGCGAGGAGCGCCGGCACGGCAATCAACCCGCCGCCGCCCGAAATGGCATCGACGAACCCCGCCAGCAAGCCGACGAAGCCCAAGGCGACAAGCGTCAAGAGGTCAAAGCTCAAAGCAGCGTCGAAATCCCCGGCGGCACGCCGCCCATGATCGACAGCAGCGCCTCGAGCTGCGCCTTGCGCAGCGGCGTCCAGTCGGCAGTGCGCGACACGATCAGGTTGGCTTCCGACTTCATGATCAGCCCGTCTTCCAGCACGCGGAGCTGGTTGGCGGCGAGCGTCGAACCCGACGAGGTGATGTCGACGATGAGATCCGCCGAGCCCGAAGCCGGCGCCGATTCGGTCGCGCCCGCGCTCTCGACGATGCGGTACTCGGCGATGCCGTACTTGGCGAAATGCCGGCGCGTCAGGTTGATATACTTGGTCGCAACGCGCAGCCAGCGACCGTGCCGCGCCCGGAAGTCCGAGGCGACGTCGGCGAGATCGCTCATCGTCTGCACGTCGATCCAGCTGTCGGGGATCGCCACCACCACGTCCGCTTCGCCAAAGCCGAGGCCGCGCACGAACAGCACGTTCTCCTCGCCATTCTCGCTGGCCTCGTGGATCAGGTCCGAACCGGTGACGCCGATATCGATGCCGCCCAGGATCAGTTCGCGCGCAATCTCGGCCGCCGGATAGAAGCGCACCGTCACCTGCGGCTGGTTCTTGATCGAGCCGATATAGCTGCGCGCTCCGCCCGGCCGCGCAATGGTCAGCCGCGACGACGAGAACGCCTTGCGCGTCATTTCCTCGAGCCGGCCCTTCGAAGGCACGGCGAGCGTGATGCCGCCCGGTAGCGTACTCATTGGCTCGCCTCCCGCTCCAGCCGGTCCACCCACAGCGCGCAGCCCGTGGCCGACACGGCGGTTTCCGAGCCGAGCCGCTCGAGCATCCGGTCATACTCGCCGCCCGAGGCCAGCACTTCGCCATCTGCGCCGGTCATCTCGAACACGATGCCCGTGTAGTAGTCGAGCCGCGGCGAAAAGCTCGCATCGAAGATCACATCCGCCTCTGGCGACAGCGCCTGCAGCGCCCCGGCATGGTTGCGCACCTGGTAGAGCGGCTCGTCGAGATCGAACCCGGCCTCGCGGCACATTTCCGAGATGCGGTCGAACGCCGTCTCGGCGCGCTCGGAAATCGACAGGTAGTTCTGCAGCAGCGCCACCGTTTCGGGCGGCACTGGCGCGGCATCGAGCGCCTGCTTTTCGATATAGCGGTCGGCGATTTCCTCGGGCGTGCGGCTGCCGATGAGGCTGAGGCCACCCGACAGCATCGCATCGGTTACGATCTCGATCACCGTGTCGCGGCTATCGGGGGCAGGGCCCTCGACCCGCTCGTCCGGCGTCTCCAGCCGCTCGACCAGCCGCTGCAGCGCCTCAGGATGGCCGAAGCGGTGGCGGATGCGACTGCGCCAGGCGGCCGGGATCTGCGCCGCCTCGAGGAAGGATTCGAACAGCCCCACGCCGCCCAGCCGTACGTTCGGCGCAGTGATGTCGTAGATGGCGAGCGCCCAGCGCGCGAAGGTCAGCACCTGGTCGAGCGCGTTATCCGCGTCCGGCTGGCCCAGCAGTTCGAGCCCCGCCTGTTCGTACTCCACCGGCACCGAACTCTCCTGCCGGAAGATCGGCCCGAGATAGGTGAAGGCAGACGGTACGCCCACCAGCCCATCCTCGAGATATTGCTGGGCAATCGGCAGCGTGAAATCCGGCCTCAGGCAATATTCATTGCCGTTGTTGGTTGTCGTCAGGAGGAGCTTCCGCCCGAATTCCTCGCCCGCGAGATCGAAATACGGTCCCGCCGGCAGCAGCAGCGGCACCGTCGCGCGCGTCACCGTCCGCGATTCGACCAGTCGCACCAGCGAGGCGTATCTCTCGGACGCCGTCTTCAACGGTTGGCCTCGATATAGGCCGCAACCGCCGGCAGCGCCTTCACGGCGGCGATGATCGCGCCGATATCGCCCGCGCACTCGAACTGCCCCGGCCGCGCCGCCTTGTACTCGGCATTGTCGGTGATGGCCTTGGCCTCTTCCTTGCCCACGAACATGTCCTTGATCTGGACGATGCCCTGCTCGCGCTCCTGCGACCCTTCGATGATCACGGCTGGCGAGTTGCGCTTGTCGGCATAGCTCACCTGCTTGCCGAAATTCTTGGTGTTGCCCATGAACATTTCGGCCCGGATGCCCGCCTTGCGCAGCCCCGAGACGATGGCCTGATAACGGGCCGTCTGCTCCTTATCCATCACAAGCACGACCACCGGCCCCACCGGCTGTGTTGCGCCGAGATTGCCGGTCAGCTTCAGCGCATTGGCGAGCCGCGACACGCCAATCGAAAACCCCGTCGCCGGCACCGGCTCGGACCGGAAACGCGACACGAGCCCATCGTAGCGCCCACCGCCACCGACCGAGCCGAACACCACGTCCTGGCCCTTCTCGTTCTGCACCTTGAAGGTGAGTTCGATCTCGAACACGGGGCCGGTGTAGTACTCGAGGCCGCGGACGACGGAGGGATTGATTTCGATGTTGTCACCGTACCCGGCCGCACGAACCAAGGTCTCGATGGACGCGAGTTCATTCAAGCCCTCAACCAATCTGTCATTGGCATCGAACAGCAGCGCAAAAAGGCTGAGGCGATCCATACCCAACGTGTCAGCGAACTGTTCGGGCACCCTCGCCAAGGCCTTCAACGAGACAGCCTTGCGGAGAGCGGCATCGCGATCGCGCGGTGGAGTTTGATTGTTCCAAACCGCCTCCCAATCATCGGGGTGATCGCGGAATGGAAGTGGGCAGCCGCCGGTCAGGTCGTCGACAGCGTTGCTGTAACGCAGGCCCGTCTCGAGATTGGAAAAGTCGATAAATTTCGTGAGCGTTTCGAGCTGGTCGCCGGCAAGCCCTGCGCCCTTGGTGAAATCGCCGCTCTCGTCCTTGCGGCCGGCGCCTAGCAGCAGCTGGACACCTTCAACCCCAAACTTATCGAGCTTGTCGATTGCACGCAGCACGGTGAGCTTCTGCTCGTCGGAAGTGACTCCAGCGGAGGCGAGCACCCCATCCAGCACCTTCCGGTTGTTCACCTTCACCACGTACTTCCCGGCGAGGCCGAGCGCATCCATGGTGTCGGCCATCATCATGCACATCTCGGCATCCGCTTCCGGACCCGCGGCGCCCACCGTGTCGGCGTCGAACTGCATGAACTGCCGGAATCGCCCCGGCCCCGGCTTCTCGTTGCGGAACACATAGCCCGCCCGATAGCTGCGGTAGGGCTTGGCCACATCCTGGAAATTCTCGGCAAAGTGCCGGGCGAGCGGCGCCGTCAGGTCGTAGCGCAGGCTCATCCACTGCTCGTCATCGTCCTGCAGCGAAAAGACGCCGGCATTGGGCCGGTCCGTATCGGGCAGGAACTTGCCCAGCGTCTCGGTATATTCGAGCAGCGGCGTTTCGACCGGATCGAAACCATAGCGCTCGTAGACCGTGCGAATCTTCGCCGTCATCTCGTTGATGGCGCCGATCTCTGCGGGCAAACGGTCTTCGAAACCGCGGGGCAACCGCGGCGCGATGAGCTTCTTCTTGTCGGTCATTTGTCGAAAACTGGTGGGCCCGAGACTTGGGTGGTTCCTAACGGAAAGCACCCTCTGACTCAAGGAAGGGGGCTGTGTCGATACGGCAACAGTCCTATAGGGCCTGCGGCAGGCTGTCGCAACTTATGCTTGGCAAGTGCTTCGACTTCGTCTATCAGCGCCGTTGTTCAACGCCAGCAACAGAGGAGGCGTGCATATGAAGCTCATGTTCAATCACGTCACCGGTCCTGGTGTATTCGCCGCTGGTCCTCGTATCGCCCGCTGAGGCGTACCCGCCTCGTCCCACGAGGCCGTTTCACCAGCCGCTTTCCTAGCCTGACCTAGTTCTAGCCACCGGCTTCGCTTCCGCCCGTACTGCGTCCGGAATCCGTCGCCACCCCAAAACCGTCTTCCAACCAGAGGGCCGGGCCGCTTTGCGCCCGGATTGACACAATGACGATCAGGATTCGCACCACCATCACCCCCGCCTACGCCGCGGAGCGCCTCGGCAGCCGGCTGGTTTCAGCCGTTCTCTCGAGACTTCCCGGCCGCATGGGCCACGCCGCAGCCGAGCGACACCGCTCGCGCGGTTCACCCCCGGTGCGCCGGCTCCCGCATGATCTGGGCCTGCCCGAGATCATCGAGCCGCTCCGCTACTGGGATCATCCGTAGGTCTTCGCACCTGCGACGCGACCGGCCTGAGGGGCTGGTCGCGACCCCACCGGAATAAACGAGGGACCGGGCATTTGCCCGGACAGGGACATGTTTGACGATATCCAGGAGCGCCTGAACGCGCGCGTTCCCGACATCCACTACGAGCAACGGTTCGGGCTGATTGCCCGGCTGCGGCAATACATCCTCGAGCGGCGTGCCAACGCCATGCTGAAACGGACGCTGGGCGTACCCAAGGTCACGCCGTCCCATCAGCTGCCCCCGCATCTGCTCAAGGACATCGGCCTGCCGCCGGACATGCATCTGTAGGAAGCGCCAGCGCGACCACAGCCGCAGTTTCAGCACTACCCGGGAGCCGCGCGCTCCCGGGTCACCCACTCATCATCTTTCAGGAGCCGGCGCGGCACACCCGCGTCCGGAGACGCCATGACTTTCTTCCGATTCCCGTTTCGCCGACCGAGGCCAAAACCACCGGCCGACCCCAACCGGGTGTTCGAGTACCCCATCGACAAGTTCAACCGCGTCGAGATTCTCGCCTACCTGATCCTCAGGCCGTGAGGCCGGTGATCCTCCCCTGCGCGAGCGGGGAAGGCGGACCAGCGAAGCTCTCGAACCCCGAACTTTACTGGGCCAAAACTTCCGGCCGTCCATTAGGCCGGACTTAACAGGCAGCGGCTAGGCTCCGGCAGTTTCGGAGTCTGGCCGCATGCCGCAGTCGGTCACATCGCAGTGGATCAACGGGATCGGCGTCGCCGGCCTGGTGCTCGCCACCCTCGCTTCGGCCATCCTTGGCATCCCATCGGTGCTGGCCGGTCTGATCTGCATCCTCGCCTACGCCATCCCGATCGCCGTGCTCGAGCTCGTCGTGCTCAAGGTGCACCGGCGCGAAACGACCGGGCTCGATTGGTCGGCGCCACAGCCGCTCGATTGGCCGCGCATCGGTACCAAGCTCATCGGCCTCGCCGGCTTCCTCGGTGCCACTGCCGCCGCGCACTGGCTGCTGCGCTTTTATCCCATCGAGCAGATGGCCCTGTTCGGCACTGTGGCCCTCATCGCCTCTTTCGTGCTTGTCCCCGCAATCTTTGCCTATTTCGTCCTCGTCGACCGGGTGATGCTCTCGCCGCGCGACGGCTACTGGCACGCCGGCATGGCCATTCGCGGCCGTTTCGACCAGGTCGACATGAAGCTTGTGCGTGATCTCGCCATGGGCTGGCTGGTGAAAGGCTTCTTTCTGCCCGTGATGGTCGTCTACCTGATCTCCAGCCACGGTCGCCTGCAGGTCGATGTCGAAATGCTCGTCTCCGGCCACATCCTCGCCGTGCGCTGGCTCACCGAAATGGTCGCCGCCTGCGAGCTGGCCATCGTCGTCGTCGGCTACACCATGACCGCGCGCGCCTTCGACGCCCACATCCGTTCAACCAACCCGCTCGTCTGGGGCTGGCTCGTGACGCTCGCCTGCTACGAGCCGTTCAACCATGTCGTGTCGGGCCGCATCCTCGCCTACGAGGATGGCTTGCGCTGGTACGATTGGTTCGAGGGTGTGCCAGCCATCTCTTGGATCTGGGCCGTGCTGCTGCTGTTCAGCTTCGTGGGCTGGCTCTGGGCCACCGCCGCCTATGGCCTGCGCTGGTCCAATCTCACCAATCGCGGCATCATCACCAACGGTCCATACCGCTTCACCAAGCATCCGGACTATCTGACCAAGTCGATCTTCTTCTGGCTGCTCTCGGTCCCGTTCCTCGCCAATTCAGGTCCCCTCGATGCCGCGCGGAACTGTGCTCTCCTGGCGCTGGTCAACGTGCTCTATCTCCTGCGCGCCCGCGCCGAGGAAAAGCATCTGTCGGCCGATCCGGCCTATGTCGCCTACGCCCTCGCCATGAACGAGCGCGGCATGTTCAGCGCCCTCAGCCGCATCATCCCCGCCCTGCGCTACCGCCAGCCCGTCCCTTCATCCTCCCCTGCGTAGCGGGGGAGGGGGACCAGCGAAGCTGGTGGTGGGGGCGGCCACAGGCATCAGACCGTGTCGGCTCCGCCTAAGGCCGCCTCAGCGCCTTCCGCTCAGCCTCGCATTCGCCTCGGCAGAAGCAGCCGTCGACATGGTCGTTCACCAGCCCCATCGCCTGCATGAACGCATAGACCGTCGTCGGTCCCACGAATGAAAACCCGCGCTTGCGCAGGTCCTTGCTCAGCGCCTTGGATGCATCGGTCTCGGCCGGGATCTGCCCCGTGGTCACCGGCCCCTTCACCGGCTCGGGCTCGAACCGCCAGATGTAGCGCGCCAGCGAGCCGAACTCCTTCCGGATGTCCTGGGCGCGTTTGGCATTGTTGATCGTCGAGGCGATCTTGCCGCGGTGCCGGATGATCCCCGCATCGAGCACCAGTCGCTCGATATCGGCCTCTCCCATTGCCGCCACCGTGTCGATGTCGAAACCGCGGAACGCCGCGCGGAAGTTTTCGCGCTTCCTCAGGATGGTGATCCAGGCGAGCCCCGACTGAAACCCTTCGAGGCAGAGCTTTTCGAACAGCCGGTTGTCATCCACCACCGGCCGCCCCCATTCGCCGTCGTGATAGCCGATATAGAGGGCGTCGCTGCCGGCCCAACCGCAGCGGCTCTGTTGCTCTTCCGTTGACATTAAGTCCTCCGAATCGAAGATGGGGCAGGGTGGCGATTCGGCTGGGGGCCAACGCCTTTGATCGTTCCGCAGCAGTTGAAGGCACTGGTCGTTGACGACAATGCCTATGCGCGCGCCGCCATGGCCGCAACCCTGCGCAAGCTTGGCCTGGGCACCATCGACGAGCTCCCCGGCGCTGCGCCGGCCATCGGTGCCATCGCGGGCAACGCCTACGATATCGTCTTCATGGATTGGTACATGCCGGAAATGAACGGCGCCGCCATGCTCGAGGTGCTGCGTGACCACCGCTTCCAGGCGGGCCTGCGCGTACCGGTGGTGGTCATGACCGCCTATCCGACCAAGGAAATGTTCGCGCGCGCCCGCGAACTCGGCGCCGGCGACATCCTCGTCAAGCCCGTCCAGCTCAACCAGACCGCCGCCGCACTCGGCAAGCTCCTCCCCTCCGGCTGGGGCAAGCAGGACGACGACGGCAAGGTGCTGCTGTAGCGCGAAGCTAGGACGACGACGCACTCGGCCTGTGTGCCCACCGGCTGCCACCCCTGCGCAGGCAGGGGTCCATCGCCCCACCCGCGCCAGCTGAGGTTTGGATCCCTGCCTTCGCAGTGATGACAACCGAGTACTCGTGTCACGCGCCGGTTTCCCGCCCTTCACGCTCTGCTAACCACTCCGCTTCACCACCCCTTCGCCATTCCATCGGCATACTCGGCGCACCCAAACCAATGAGTGTGTGCCATGCTGCGTCCGTCCCGCGCGGTGCTTGCCGCGACCGCCTTCGTTCTGACCGCCACCATGTTCGCCGATGCAGCAATGGCTGCGCCGCGCAGTTTCCTGATGGACCTGTTCCACACCCAGGGCGCCGACGGTCGGCCGCGCGAGGGCGTGCGGCTCAGCAATGGCAAGGTCAAGCTCGACCCCCAGTTTCGTCGCCAGCTTGTCGCCTACGAGACCAGCCAGCCGGTCGGCACCATCATCGTCAATACCGGCGAGAAGTTCCTGTATCTCGTCGTGGGCAACGGCAAGGCCATGCGCTACGGCATCGGCACCGCCCGCACCGGCTTTGAGTGGAGCGGTACGCACCGCATCACCAACAAGCGCGAATGGCCCGGCTGGACCCCGCCGGCCGAAATGAAGGCGCGTCAGCCCAATCTGCCCGACTACATGCCAGGCGGCATCAATAACCCGCTGGGCGCCCGCGCCATCTATATCGGTTCGACCCTCTATCGCATCCACGGCACCAATGAGCCCTGGACGATCGGCCAGAATGTCAGCTCCGGCTGCATCCGCATGGTCAATGCCGACGTGGAAGATCTTTACGAGCGGGTGAAGGTCGGCGCCAAAGTGGTGGTCCTCTAACCACCCGCACGCGCTAGCACTTCCGCCCGGTTAAGGTTGCCAAGCGAAATTGCGCGACGTCCGTTGCGCATTGATTCAGGATTTTACGCCAGATTAGCGGCGAATCCTGGGGTTTCGGCATGCGCAGCGTCATTGGGCTACTGAAGCGGTTCCACTCCGACGAGCGCGGCATCTTTGCCGTGATCTTCGGCGTCATGGCAATTGTGCTCGTCGCGCTCGCCGGTGCGGCCGTCGACTACACGGCCATGGAAACGGCCCGCGCCCGTATGCAGATCGCCATGGACAGCGCGGCGCTCGGTCTTGTCGACGACATCTACAACGAAGATGCGACCGAACAGCAGATGGCCACCGCTGCCGAGAACGTGGTGCTGGAACGTCTGGCCAATGACCCGACCCTCTCCATTGCCGTCGATGAGGCCGACATCGATATCGGCAATGCCACGCTCCGCCTCACCGGCACCGTCACCGTGCCGATGGCCTTCGTGCAGCTTGTCGGCATTCCCTCGCTGACGGCCACGGTCGTCTCCGAGGCCACCCGCCGCTCGATCAATCTCGAAGTGGCCATCGCGCTCGACAACACCGGCTCGATGGGCGACGACATCGCGTTCCTCACCGAAGGGCTCAACGGCGTTATCGACATCCTGGTCAACGACATCCAGGAGCCGACCTACACCAAGATGGCGCTCGCGCCCTATGCCGACGGCGTCAACGCCGGCGACTACGCTGCCGACATCCGCGGCGCGATCCCGGCCGCGCGTCCGATCGACAAGGTCTACTGGAACGGTCCGCTGCTCGACATCACCAACGCCACCAAGACCAATCCGCTGGTGGTCACCACCTCGACCAACCACGGCTACAATGTCGGCGATATCGTCTTCATCAACGGCGTCACCGGCATGACGCAGCTGAACAGCAAATTCTACCGTGTCGGCGCAAAGACCAACACGACCATCTCGCTGCAGACGCCCGACGGCACCAACACCAACATCAACGGGACCAGCGGCTACAGCACCTTCACCGGCGCGACCACGAACAACAATGACAAGGTCCGCAAGTGCCTGAGCTACTCGACCTCGGCCCAGGCCTGCCAGGTCTATGTCGACTCGACCGACCATGGCTTCGCCACGGGCGACTACGTCCGCACCAATGAACTGGTCGGTGTCACCGAGAACAACACCACCTATCGCAGCAAGTTCTTCACCGTGACCCGGGTGTCCGCCAACACTTATTCGCTCGACGGCCTGACCAGCAAGGTCATCACCAATCCGTCCCTCGCCACGGGTGGTGGCACCTGGTGCACCAACTACGGCTGCGAGTGGTACCGCTTCACCCGCAAGAACCGCACTGATCAGTACACCTACCGCGTCAGCAAGTGCGTCACCGAGCGGACGACGAACACCTACACCGATGCCCCGCCGACCACGACCTTGCTCGGTCCGAACTACGTCAGCAACACCAGCGGCAACTGCGACATGCCCAATGCGATCGTTCCGCTGACATCGGACAAGGACGTCCTGCACGCTGCGGCGAACGCCATGGACGACTACGGCTCCACCGCCGGCCACCTCGGTACGGCCTGGGCCTGGTATCTGCTGTCGCCTACCTTCGGCTACATCTGGGACGACGCGGAGGCCGCCCCCTCCGAATACCACGCCGAAAACACGATGAAGGTTGCCATCCTGATGACCGACGGCGCCTATAACCTGCAATACTGCAACGGCGTCGTGGACGGGACGATCAACTGCAACGCTCCGGCCTCATCGACCACCCAGGCCCGCGAGCTCTGTACGAAGATGAAGCTCGAGGGCATCGAGATCTTTACGGTGGGCTTCCGCATCGCTGCCAACTCGTCGCAGGCGACGACCCTCAACCACTGCTCGACCGACGTCGATCATCGCTTCCTGCCGACCGACGGCGAGGAGCTCGTCGACGACTTCCGCACGATCGCCCAGGCGATCAGCGACCTGCGACTGTCGTTCTAGCCCGCGAGCACGAAGCGCTTGCCGCCGGGAAAGGCGGCGAGCGCCGCGCGCTGCTCTGCCGGGCTCAGACCCTCGAAACGGATCTCCATCGGCAGTTCCGGCTCATCTATGGGCGCGAGCCTCAAGAGCGGGCCCGGAACCATGTCATTGGCGGCAGCCAGCCACATGAATGCCCGCCGGTTCGCCAGCGGCGAGGTCAGGCGGGTAACGCGGCGCATCGATTTGCTGTGGCTCGGCACGTCCATGGCTCCATGCAACGTCATCGCGCCGACAATGGTTGCCGACGCCTACGCATGCTGGAGCAGGAGCATTGAACCTGCCGCCAATGCGCCATTCACCTGCCGTTCAGGCCGATGAGGTTGCGCACGACCTCGACCCGCTCGTCGATCGGCAGTGGGGGCACGTGAATCAGCTCGAAGCCGAACCGTTCATACACCTCGACATGGAACGCCTCGAAACGCTGCGACTCGGCATAGCTGATCCGGCGCGCGGCGGTGTTCTCGATAAAGCCGAGCAGATCGACGAACAGCGCCCTTCGCTCGAACGTCCTCGCTTCGAGCGCCGCCGCGATCGCCCGCTCCAGCTCACCAGCGACCGGATGATCGAGATACTCGGCCAGCGCCAGCGTACAGATCAGCGATCGGTCCGACACACGCACGGCACCTGCCGCCGGCCGCGCGAGACG
>JAESFU010000557.1_pt1 | contig 16959 bp, 13 predicted proteins | sample 9269461 | NCBI WGS metagenome assembly JAESFU01 (sample SAMN14502556, study PRJNA617107) | algae metagenome | isolation source: Stenomitos rutilans HA7619-LM2 and co-occurring heterotrophs from cave walls | place: USA: Waikapalae cave, Hawaii | collected 2009-07-28
CCGCAGCGCAAGCAAGGGCATCAACCGAGCGGTCCAAGCGGTTCAACAACAAGAGCCGCCCCTGCAGGGCTCCATGTACAAAAAGACCACATATACCCTGGGCTCGCGCCCAGGGCTGTCAAAAACCGCTGCTTCGCAGCTCAGAACCATAAATACCCAAGATGTACGAGCCGCTGTGCCGCTGTGCCGCTGTGCCGCTGTGCTCTTGCAGTCTGCAGCCCGCCGTCCGCAGTCTGCTTCTTCGCACTTCAAGGCACTTCAAACACCACCGGCACGCCAACCTTCGGTGCCCAGTTGCTTGGCGGCTGCGTCCACCACAGGACCTCGTCCGGGTTGAACGTCGCTTCGGTCGTCATCGGCTCGGGGAGCTCGACAAGTTCGACCACCACGCCGCCCTTGGAGGCCATGGCCTTCTGGAACGACTCGATCGCACCTGCCTCTGCATCGATATCCACGCGAGCCACTGCACGGCGCGTCTGCTGACGCGTCGAGAGGTTCGAGAACTCAGGGCGAACGAGTTCCAGCGCCTGCACCGTCCGGTCACGCGTCACGACGTCCTGCGCACTCATCGCGGGGATGATGTGCCGCGACCTCGTGTCGAACGCATCTGCGAGTTCCATGTCGCGGCGATGCGAGAGCGGACGCATGGTCTCCGCGACCGATGCGATGCGTTCGACGTCGCTCGGCGTCGTCCGAACGCCCGTCACGACATCCGCCAGCCTGCGATCGTTCCCGTCGCGCACCTTCGCGAGCGTCTGGTCGACGCTCCCGGTCACGACGCGGATCATCAGCCTGCCTTCGCGTGCGAGCTCGAGTGCACGTTCAGAGCTCAGGCCGACATCGACCTTCATCAGTGCAGCAGAAGCAGCGCCTGCCTGCTCACGAGCGTCAGGTGCAGCAGCGATCATCGTGCTGCCCGATTCCTGCTTCGCGGCTTCGCGCTGGCCTGTCTCGCCGTGCTCTGCTCCATGCTTTGACGAGATCGAAGGCGGAAGCTCGCCGTTTGCAGGGCCGCTCGGCGTGTTATTCATCGCGATCTGCTCGCCATCGTTCGGCGAGGTCGCGTCAGTGATCGAAGGCTGAACGGTCGGTGCAGGGAGTCCGCCGCCACGCATGACCATGAACGTCACGCCTGCAGCGAGCACAAGACCCGCAGCCATCCCGCTGTACCGCAGCACGCGCGAGATTGACCAGCGACTACCGATGTCAACAGTGGGGGGGCGATTTGACACCAGCGTGCCGTGCTCAACGCCGCTTGCAAACTCAGAACCGTTGTCGCCGCCAAGAAGCGACTCGCGCTCAAGCAGAGCCTCGACGCCATCAAGCAACCCAACCGGTGCGGACAACACAGGCAACGAACCAAGCTGCGTGCGGTCCTTGACCATCCCCTCGATGAGGCGGATGACCTCGGGCCTGCCCTGCCAGCGACGGATCACTGCACGTTCCTGATCGGGCGACAGTTCACCCTCGACCAGCGACAGCAGCTCTGCTTCGTCGGATGCAGAGAGCCCTGCAGGGACACCCCGTGGGCGACCGTTCCCGCCTGATCTGCGGTTACCGGCTGCATCGAAGTTGGAACCCTGTCCGTTCGTCATTGATCCCTGATTCAATCGTGATCCAAATCGCCTACCAGCCCTGCCTGGAACTTCCCGGGCAGGGGTTCATTCATCGACCTGTTCCGGCGATTCGCCGGCTTCGATTCGTTCCAGAGCCTCCCTCAATGCAGCTCGTGCACGGAAAAGACGACTCTTCACGGTGCCGACTGGCACCTCAAGGACATCCGCGATCTGGTCGTAGTCGAGATCCCTCGTGTCGCGGAGCAGAAGGATCGCTCTTTGTTCGGTATCCAGACTTTCCAAGGCCGCCAGAACGTGCCCCCTGCGTTCATCAGATAGGACGCCCTGGCCCGAGTTTGGTTCCCGCCCGGCCAGCATTGAGGCTGCGGTCGGACCATCATCCCGGGGTTGATCGTCCAGACTCGAGTGCCTGCGGACCTTCTCCGCACGGAGCCTGGAGAGACAGACGTTCATCGTGATGCGGTAGAGCCATGTGGAGAACTTGGCGCGACCGTCGAAACGTCCGATATTCTGGACCAGTTTGACCAGCGTGTCCTGTGCGAGATCCTCCGCAAGGTCGCGGTTGCCGACCAGCCGGACGCACAGGTTGTAGATGTTGGTCTTGTGCCGACCGAGCAAGAGTCGCCACGCACCCTGCTCGCCACGGGTAATCGCATCGACCAGCGCCTGGTCCTGCAGCTCCTCGTCGGGTCCTTTGCCGGATGGGACGCCCGGACCTGCCGGTGTGGCGGAGGAGCGCGGTGGTCTTGGTGCTGACCCGGGTCGTTCGGGCATGAATCGTGGTGGATGGTAGCGTTGGCGGTTCGCGTGCGCGTGCTCTGGCACGGGAACCTGTAACTCGTGAGCGACGTGCAGGTTCGGTGCAATCTGGTCCGGAGCTTGTTATGTCGGACGTAGATTGGCCGATACATAAGGCAGACGCCCGATGAACGCTTGTGGGTGTTGCTGCGTACAGTGGCTAGCTCTGGCTGTAGGTGGCACGTGGTGCCAAGTTCACATGCGATCGCCGATCCTCCTCATCTCCATCCTTGTTCTCATGCTGATGCAGGCGTGGATGGGTGTGATTCCGACACGGCTGATCTGCCTCCCTTCGCCCAGCGTGGCCTCCGCATGCAGCGGGCACTTGGAAGCGCAGGACGCTGCGTGCAGTTCGCATGATGATGCGGATTGTGGCACTGGCGGGCACGTCCATGCCGATGCTCAAGCTTCAATCGACTCGCACGCAGGCATGCACGATGGTGAATGCCTGAACCATTCGCACGGGTTGATCGGAACGCTCCTGCACGAGTCGCACGACTGTGCATGCCACGTCCACTACCCCTCGGATGATGACTCCAAGCCTGCACCGGGCACGCAGACGCGGATCGATCCCGTCGAGCTTCGCCCGCTGTTGACGCAGAGCGTCGCTGCACTTCTCGCGACGGTTTCCAAGCCTTCCATCTTCACGCCCTCGCGCGATGGATCGATCGATCTCCTGCTTTCGCAGCAGGTCCTGGGTCTCAAGGCGACCCGCATTCTCGTCTAGAACATCGCATCAGGACGTTCATGCGCGTGCACTTCTCTTGAGTGTGCTGCATGGCGATTTCACGTCATTCTTCGCACGGGTGCGGAGCCTCTCTGCATCGCCGCCCGCGCGACCGCGATGGTTCATCGTCCACAACCTGACCATGCGTTGTCACGCCATGCAGCCCACCTGCTGCACCATCACGGAGCGTGTACATGCCTTGTTTCACATCGATCGGTGCCACGATGCATCGGTTGCTTCCCGCAGGACTGCTTGCAGCACTCGTACTGAGCGGCGGCTGCCAGCGGTATGAACGCGCGCCCTTGGACCTTGGGGTCCATCGCGACGAGTTTCTTGCCCGTTCCATCGATTCTCAGCCGCTGACCGAGTTCGCCGCGCAGATGCGAGAGGACCCTGCGAGCGCCCAGGCAGGGTTTGATCTTGCCAACGGTGTCTCGCTTGCAGAGGGCCAGGCGATCGCCATGGTCTTCAATGCCAAGCTCAGGACCGAGCGGCTCCGTGCAGGGGTCACCGCTGCATCCGCCGAGCATGCAGGCCTCTGGGAAGATCCGGTCCTCGGCGTCGATCTGACGCGGATCATCGAGAGCGTGACGCACCCGTGGAAGCTGGGGGCGACGATCGGTCTGACGATCCCGATCTCTGGAAGGCTGGAGCACGAGAAGCAACTCGCGGGCGATGAGCATGCAGTGGAGCTTGCGAAGGTTGCCCAGGCAGAATGGGAACTCCGTGCAGAGCTTCAGCGTGCATGGGCAAGGTGGTCTGCGCTGCAAACCCAGCAGCAGGTGACGGGCGAGTTTCTCCAGCAGGCAGAGCAGGTCCTTGGCGTCGTAGACACCATGGAACGTGCAGGGGAGCTTTCACGAACCGAAGCGAGGCTCTTCAAGATCGAGCAGACTGCACGTCGCGCGGATCTTCAGCGTGTTGAGGCGATGATCCGCCAGTCGGAGCTTGAAATCCGCGCGTTGCTCGGTCTTTCACCCGCAGCAGAGGTTTCACTTGTCGCGATCCCACTGGGTGCGTCGGGCGAGACTGCGATCGCGATTCGCGATGGATCAGGCGTCGATACAAGTATTGGTGCAGGGATTGGTGATGGGGCATCGCATCCCCTGCTTGTGGTTGCACAGGCAGAGTACCAGGCATCAGAACGCACGCTTGAGCTTGAGATCAGTAAGCAGGTGCCGGATCTCTCGATTTCGCCGGGATATGGACGTGAGGAAGGGCAGGACCAGATCCTGTTTGGGTTCGGGCTGCCGATCCCGATCCTCAACGGCAATCGCAGGGCGATCGAAGAGGCACGTGCAGCACGCGAAGCTGCACGCGGGAATGCGTACGAAGTGCAGGAATCGCTGCTGAGCGCAATCGCGATCGCGCGTGCGGAGCTTGAAGCAGCGAATAGGCATCGCGTTCTGATCGAATCGGAACTGATCCCCCTTGTGGATGCACAGGATGGCGACGCGAGGAAGCTTGCGCAGCTTGGGGAAGTCAACACGCTCGTCCTGCTTGAGAGCCTTGTTCGCAGGCAGGAAGCCAAGGTCCAGTTGATCGAAGCGATGCGAGATGAAGAGCTTGCAGCGATGCGGCTGAGCGAACTGCTTGGCCCCACACCTGCAGCGTTGACGCACAGCGAGAACGCACCGACGAGTGAGCAAACGGTCGAGGGGGAGGAAAAGCCATGAGCCTGACCATGAAGACGATGTTGAGCGGCGATGTGCTTCGGATGACGACCGTGCTTGCGGCCGCTTCACTGCTCGCGGTGTCTGGCTGCAGCAAGCCAGGAGAAGAATCTGCAGCGAAGGAACATTCGCACGGCGAGGAACCTGCAGAAGCTCCCACCAACCGCGTCGAGATTCCCGGGCCTGTCCGTACCAACCTTGGGATTACGTTCGCCAAGGTCGAGAAGCGAAACGTGGCCAGGACGTTGCGGATTCCTGGCAGATTTGAGCTTCTGCCGACTGCAACCCGCGAGTATCGCACGCACCTTGATGGGCGGATCGAGCTCCTGGTATCGCAGTACCAGCGGGTAGAAGCAGGGCAAGCGTTGTACAAGCTCGCATCGCCGACGTGGCGCGACCTGCTTGAAGAAATCACCGCTGCACAGGCGGCGGTTGATTCGATGCAGCCGCTGCGCGAGGCGCACCGCGTGCACGAAGAGAGCCTGAAGGACAAGGTCAAGCTGTGGGAAGAACGCCTCAAGCAGCTGGAGGAGCTTCGCACTGCAGGCGGCGGGAGTGCATCGCTCTTCACCGAGGCACGTGCGACGCTGAACGCGACGCAGGCAGAGCTTGCAGATGTCATGGAGAAGGACGCGGAGCTCCAGGCCCAGCAGGTGCGTGCAGAGTCGCAGCTCCGTGCAGTGCTTGCACGTCGGGACCAGATCATCGCCGCGAGCGGTGCTGGTGGCACCGATGACGCAAAGCAGTTACATGAAATCACGGTCCGTGCATCGACCGCTGGCGTGGTGGAGTCGCTGAGTGTCACGACGGGCGGGCTTGTCGAGGATGGCGGGCTCGTGATGACGCTTGTGCAGCCTGAACTGATCCGGTTCCGTGCACAGGCTCTTCAGGGCGATCTTGGTGGTCTCCACGCAGGGCTTGGTGCGAGAATTGCGCCGCCGCAGGGCGCGGGGCAGAATCTCAATAGTGCAGTCGAAGCAGCGATCGAGCTTGCACCGATCGCAAACGCGGACCAGCGGACGATCGACGTGCTCGCGCATCCGGTGATCAATGCAGCCGGTGCATTGTGGGCGCGGCCGGGCGTGCTTGCGCATCTTGAAGTGACGTTGGCAGGCGGACACGAAGAGCTCGCGATTCCGCGGTCGGCGGTCGTGCAGGACGGTGCGACGCCAATCATTTTCCGGCGTGATCCATCGAATCCTGATCGCGCGATCCGCATGACCGCGGACATCGGGCTTTCGGATGGAACGTGGGTCGTGATCCAGAGCGGTGTGAAGGCTGGCGACGAGATCATCGTTGACGGCAGCTACCAGCTCATGCTCGCGACGTCGGGCTCGTCTGCCAAGGGCGGGCATTTCCATGCAGATGGAACCTTCCACGAAGGGGAGGATTAACCCATGCTTGCACGTCTGATTGCTTTCTCCATCCGGCACGCGACGCTGGTCCTGATCGCTGCAGGGATGCTCCTGGTGTTCGCGGGGCTGCGCGTCGGCAAGATGCCGGTTGATGTGTTCCCGGAATTGAGCGCGCCGACGGTCGTCATTATGACCGAGGCAGGAGGGCTCGCTGCAGACGAAGTCGAGATGAACGTCACGTTCCCGATCGAGACTGCAGTGAACGGTCTGCCGGGCACGCGACGGATTCGCTCTTCAAGTGCGACGAGCCTTTCGATCGTGTGGGTCGAATTTGAGTGGGGCACGGATCTCTATCGTGCACGGCAGGTGGTTTCAGAAAGGCTCGCTGCAGTTCGCGAGTCGTTACCGCCCAGTGCGCACTCGGAGATCACACCGATCACGAGCATCACGGGCGAAGTGATGTTGATCGCACTCTCATCACCGAACCAGGCGATTTCGCCGCTTGATATTCGTGCATTTGCGGAGTTTGACCTCCGTGCACGGCTCCTTGCGGTGCCCGGCGTTGCGCAGGTTGTGGCGATCGGCGGTGAATTGCCGCAGTACCAGGTCAATGTTCGCCAGGAGATGCTGGCGCTCAACGGGCTTGCGATCTCGGACGTGGTTGAAGCAGCAAAGCGTGCCCACAGCACCGCGAGCGCGGGATACCTCGCGGACGTTGACCGCCAGGAGATCCCGATCCGCCAGTCTGCACGTGTTTCTGGCGTGGAAGACATCCAAAGGACGCTGGTCGATTATCGCGGCGGCAGGCCGCTGACGATTGGCGATGTCGCGGACGTCTCGCTGGGTGCATCACCCAAGCGCGGTACTGCAGCGGACCGCGGGATGCCTGCAGTGGTGGTGAGCATCTCCAAGACTCCCGGCGCGAACACGCTGGATCTGACCAAGCAGCTCGACGGCGTCCTGGATCAGATCGAGAAGGCGATGCCCGATGGGATGATTCTCAATCGCGACCCGTTCCGTGCAGCACGGTTCATTGATCGCGCGATCGGCAACGTGATCCGCGTGCTTGTCGAGGCGAGCGTGATCGTCGCGGTGATCCTGATCCTGTTCCTCCTCAACGTTCGCGCCACGATCATCACGCTCACTGCACTCCCGCTCTCGCTCGCGATCGCGGTGCTCCTCTTGTGGGCGTGCGGTCTTTCGATCAACGTGATGACACTCGGCGGGCTTGCAGTCGCGATCGGCGAGCTGGTCGACGATGCGATCATCGACGTGGAGAACGTGCTCAGAAGGCTTCGAGAGAACTCGGCGCTGCCGATCGAGCAGCGAAAGCCGTTGACGGAGATCGTCTACAACGCCAGCAACGAGATCCGTTCGTCGGTGGTGTTCGCGACGATCATCATCTGCATGGTGTTCGTGCCGCTCCTCTTCCTCCAGGGGCTGGAGGGCAGGTTCTTCCAGCCGCTGGGGATCGCGTACATCCTGTCGATCATGGCGTCGCTGGTGGTGGCATTGACGGTGACACCTGCACTGTGCAGAGTCCTTCTTCGCATGCCTGCAACTGGCGATGAGCACGGCGGATCGCATTCGCACGATGGGCCGCTTGTGCGTGTTCTGAAGCGGTGGTATGAGCCGGTGCTGAAGGCATCACTGCGGCGGCGGAAGTTCGTGCTCAGTAGCGCACTGGTGCTGACGGTGCTCTCGCTTGTGCTCGCATCGACGTTCGGCACTGCATTCCTCCCTGCATTCAAGGAAGGAACGTTCACGGTCTTCCTGATGGCACCGCCGGGTACGTCGCTCATCGAGAGCAACCGACTTGCAGGCGGTGTTGAGAAGCGGCTTGCAGAGATCGAGGGCGTGCAGAGCGTGACGCGAAGGACCGGACGCGCGGAGCGCGATGAGCACGCAGAGCCGGTGAGCAGTTCAGAGATCGAAGTGACCGTGAAGCCTGACGGGAATCAGGATGAGGTTCGGCGCAGGATCGACGAGATCATCGCGAATGTGCCCGGCATCACGACGATGGTGGGGCAGCCGATCGAGCATCGGTTAAGCCACATCCTCTCAGGAACCCCTGCAGCGATCGCGATCAACGTCTATGGAGATGATCTCCCGACGCTCCGCACGCTCGCATCGAAGATCGAGGGCGTGCTGAAGGAGATTCCAGGCACGCGTGACATCGCTGCAGGTCGCGAGGTGATGGTGACGTCGCTCCCGATCCGCTATCGAGCTGCGGATCTTGCTGCAGCAGGGCTTTCACCTGCAGAAGCAGCAGAGCAGGTGCAGCAGGCGCTGTACGGCGAGACTGTTGCACAGATCAACCAGGGCGTGCGGCGGTACGACCTGGTTGTACGGCTCGCGGAAAGTGAACGCGAGCGGTTTGATCAGATCGGTGAGTTGCAGCTGCACGGTGCAGGTGGCGGCGTGGTCCGGCTGCGAGAAGTGGCGGACATCGGGCCGGAAAAGACGAGCAACCTGATCGCACGCGAGAACGCGCAGCGTAAGGCAGTTGTTTCCGTGAACGTCGCAGAGGGGTACAACCTCGGGCAGCTAGTCGAAGAGGTGCGCAAGCGAGTGGATCCGATCGTGCACGGCGCGGGCTACACGGTGCACTACGGCGGGCAGTTTGAGGCGCAGCAATCTGCGAGCAGAACGATCCTGATCATGGGGGCGGGCGTCGCGGTCGTGATGTTCCTCTTGCTTCAGATCTCGACGGGCAGCTCGCGGACTGCGCTTCTCGTGATGCTGAACCTGCCGCTGGCGTTGATTGGCGGCGTGGCAGCGATCTACCTGACGGAATCGCCATCGCTCGTGAAGAACAGCTTGGCGCTGTTTGGGATTGGCGGGCGGTACATTGCGCCGGTGATCTCGATCGCGAGCATGGTGGGGTTTGTCACGCTCTTTGGCATCGCGGTGCGAAACGGCATCCTGCTCGTGAATCACTACGACCACTTGCAGAAGCACGAGGGTGTGTCGCGCGGTGATTCGATCGTGCAGGGCTCGATGGAAAGGCTCGTGCCGATCCTGATGACTGCGCTCACTGCTGCACTGGGTCTGATTCCCTTGGCGATGGCACTTGGAAAGCCGGGGAGCGAGCTTCTCGCGCCGCTGGCGGTCGTCGTGCTCGGCGGGCTGGTGACTTCAACGTTGCTCAACTTGTTCGTGGTTCCTGCAGGGTACGCGATGGCGTACCGCGTCGATCCTAGTTCGAAGAATCGGTAAGCTGTGCATGTGCACATGGGAGTAAAGCGATGAATACGAAGCTGATTTCAGTCGTTATGGCGGGTGCTGTGTATGCGTCGTTTGCGATGGTGCTGCCGTCGTGCGGGAAGGAACCTGCAGGTGGTGGATCGTCGACTGGTTCATCGAGCGGCACCTCTGCAGGCAAGGGGAGCAGTGCGAAGGGTGACGATCACGGACATTCACACGGCAAAGATGGCGATCACGACCACGATCATGATCACGATGACGGGCACAGCCACGGCGATGGTCATTCGCACGGCGATGCAGTGGCGCTGGGCGATGCAGTGGCGGGCGAGTACACGCTGATCGCCAAACGCGAGGGCGAGATCAAGGCAGGGAGCGATGTTGGATTCGACATCACGGTCGTCGGCCCTGCAGATGGCTACACCGCGGTGCGCGTGTGGGTCGGCGTCGAGAGCGGCGACGGCTCCATGAAGGCACGTGCAGATCGCTCGGGCGAGACGTGGCACGCGCACGCAGAGGCACCTGCGACGTTGCCCGAGGGAAGCAAGGTGTGGGTCGAGCTTGAGCTCAAGTCAGGTGACAAGCTGACTGCGTCGTTTGATATGAAATAACAGCCGCGTCATCAGTTTGACGCGGCTGCAGTGGTGAATCAGACATATTCAACGATGCGGGATCAGAACTCCGCGCTCTTGGGCGTTCTCGGGAACGGGATCACGTCGCGGACGTTCTGCATCCCCGTCAGGAACATCATCGCGCGCTCAAAGCCCAGGCCGAACCCTGCGTGCGGCACGGTGCCGTACTTGCGAAGGTCGCGGTACCACCAGTATTCCTTGGCAGGGAGGCCCATCTCGGCGATCCGTGCATCGAGGACATCCAGGCGCTCTTCGCGCTGGCTGCCGCCGATGATCTCGCCGACTGCAGGGACCAGGACGTCCATTGCTGCCACCGTGTCGCCCGGCGCGCCGTCGGTCCCCGGCGGGTTCAGTCGCATGTAGAAGGCCTTGATCTGCTTGGGGTAGTTCATCAGCACGACGGGCTGCTTGAAGTGCACTTCGGTCAGGTAGCGCTCGTGCTCGCTCTGAAGATCGATGCCCCACTTGACGGGGTACTCAAACTTGTGGCCCTTGGCGATCGCCTCTTCAAGGATCTTGATCGCCTCGGTGTAGGGAAGATGGCGGAAGGGCTTGTCGAGGACATCCTGCAGACGCTTGATGAGGCCCGGCTCGATGCGTTCATCAAAGAACTTCATGTCATCCGCTCGCTCGGTGAAGACTGCACGGATGAGGTACTTGATGAACTCCTCTGCAAGCAGAGCGTCTGCCTTGAGATCGGCGAAGGCGATCTCGGGCTCGATCATCCAGAACTCTGCAAGGTGTCGAGACGTGTTGCTGTTCTCTGCACGGAACGTCGGTCCGAACGTGTACACACGCGAGAGTGCAGAGCAGTACGTCTCAACGTTGAGCTGACCGCTGACGGTCAGATGGGATTCTTTGCCGAAAAAGTCGTGGGAGTAATCAACGGGACCGGAGGCACTCGGCACTGGGGACTGGGCACTGGGGGAAGGAACGCCCGTGCCGGGTCCAGTGTCAGGCTTCTTTTCGCCAGTGCCGGATGCCCGATTCCCAGTGCCGACTCGTGGCGGGCAAGACATATCCAGCGTGCTCACGCGGAACATCTGGCCTGCACCTTCGCAGTCGCTGCCGGTGATGATCGGCGTGTGGACGTAGAAGAAGTCGCGCTCGTGGAAGAAGCGGTGCATCGCCATGCTCAGCGTGTGACGCACGCGTGCGACCGCACCGAACGTGTTGGTGCGAACCCGAAGATGTGCCTGCTCACGCAAATACTCAAACGTGTGCCGCTTGTTTGCCACCGGATACGTGTCGGGATTCTCGACAAGGCCCAGGATGCGCACTGCACCGGACTGCGCTGCATCAACGAGCACTTCGACCGTCTGCCCCTTGCCCTGGCTGGCGACGATCACGCCGTCGACCTCGACCGAGCAGCCGGTCGTGAGCTTCTGGACCTCGGCGAAGTTGCCGATTGCATTCGCGCCGCCACCCTTGATGACGCACTGGATGGGGTCAAAGCACGTCCCGTCCGAAACGGCCAGGAAGCACAATCCACCATCCGCCTTTGACTCGCGGTTCGTCCGGACCCAGCCCTTGAGGGTGACGGGCGTACCAACGGGTGAGGTAAACGCAGTCTTGACGGTCAGCCAGCTCATCATGAAGCTCCAAAGAACGGAAGCAGACAGAAGTCAGTCCCCAATCGTAGATGCCAACAAACCCCGATCGCCACCAAAGACGTACCCTCGCGTGCCCGATATTCAGCGGGCGTCGATGACCACACCCAGCCCCGCCAATCTCCCGTCCCCCGACGAGCTTGCGAAAGTTGCACTGCGGGTTTTCCAATCCGGCCCTTTTCTCGTGCGGAATCTCCAGCATTGGAGGCCGTACATCTGCCCTTTTGAGGAGCTTCTGGCTCATGTCCCTGCAGGGTCGAGCATGCTCGATATCGGGTGTGGTGGGGGTCTTTTAGGGGCGCTGGTCGCTGCAGTTTCAAAGCCCGCGCGGTTCGTGGGCTTTGATGCCTCCCGGAACGCGATTGCGATGGCACACGCGAACCTGAGCAGGTTCGACACGCTGGCGGACGGCGTCTCGCGGCCTGAGTTCCTTTTGCTCGATGTCGGTGCACCGTGGCCGGAGGGGACATTTGACGTCGTATCGATCGTGGACGTGGTCCATCACATCCCACCTGCGTTTCAAAGGTCGGTGCTGGAGCAGGCAGTGTCGGCCCTTGCGCCGGGCGGCACGTTCATCTACAAGGACATGACCTGCAGAGGCGTCTTCCGCCCGTTCATGAACCGTGTGCACGACCTCGCGCTCGCGCGGCAGTGGATCCACTATGCGCCGATCGAGCAGGTGGAATCATGGCTGATGGAGGCTGGATTGAAGCTGGTTCGGCGCGAGGCGTTCAACAGGCTTTGGTACGGACATGAACTGCTTGTGTTTGAGAAGCCTGCAAGCGGTGCAGGTTCGTGAGTGTTCGCAAGAGTTCAGCATGGGACCGGATCGTGACGCCGTATGTGGGTGAGGGCGAGCCGATGCGGTGGTTTCGGACGAATGAAGGCGTCGCTGCACGCATGAGCGAGCGATGCAGGGTGTTTGATGAAGCACTCGCGATGCAGGATGGTGTGCAGGGCAAAGGGATTGAGCACCTGATCACGCTGCAACGCAAGCGATGCCTGGATTGGGACGCGTTTGCCTGCAGATTCGCCGCATGCGACGACTACGCGCAATGCCGTGATGGCCTGCTTGTAGCCCCTGCAGGTCTTGCATGGATTCCCGTCTTCTGGACGTACTACTACGTGAAGTGGCAGTCGGGTATGGGAACAATCCACCGCCTGACACGTGCACTCGCAAACGGCGCATGCCCGGACTGCGACTATCAGCTCGCGGTACGTGATTTTGAGATGCTGCGAAATGCCGGGGTTCAGCTTTCCGCATGCAAGGCATGCCCAGAGTGCGGTTCTGCCTGGCCGCTGGTTCCCCCTGCGATTGCAGGGCATGGTCGCAAAGCGGGCGTCGTGTGATATGTGCGGATGATAAACTCCTCCACGTCGCTTTGAAGAGATCCCTGCTTTGCAAAGGCGAGTGAATGTCGACGGAATCCGCACCGCAAGCATCTGGCTCTGCCGGCGTGAACGAACGCCACGGCCAGCGTCTTGCACTGGCAGGCGTGCTTGTCAACGTCATCCTCGCGATCATCAAGCTTGTTGCAGGCATCGTCGGCCACTCGTATGCACTGATCGCAGACGCGATCGAATCGATCGCGGACATCCTGGGATCGCTCGTGATCTGGGGCGGGCTGCGGGTTTCCGCAAAGCCTCGTGACGACAAGCACCCATACGGGTACGGCAAAGCAGAATCACTTGCTGCGTTTCTCGTGGCCTTGATGATTCTCGCTGCAGGCGTGTTCATCGGGATTGAAGCAGTTCGTGAGATCGTGACGCCGCACCACGCGCCTGCTCCGTTCACGCTGATCGTACTGATCGCGGTGATCGCGACCAAGGAAGTGATGTTCCGCATCGTGCAGAGATCTGCACGTGCCTCGGGCAGCACTGCACTCGAAGTCGATTCGTGGCACCACCGGGCAGACGCGATCACGTCCGCTGCTGCATTCATCGGGATCACGATCGCGCTGGTGGGTGGGCCGGGATATGAACCTGCAGACGACTGGGCTGCGCTGGTCGCGTCGTGCGTGATTCTCTACAACGCAGTATCGCTCATGATCTCGCCCGTGCGGGAACTTCTTGATGCACAGTCGGGAGAGATCGGCGACCGTGCGTGCAAAGTCGCTGCGACAGTTCCGGGCGTGGTCAATGTTCAGAAAGCGACGGCGAGAAAAGCAGGTCGCGAGTATTGGATCGACATGCACATCTGGGTCGATCCTGCAATGAGCGTGCGAGATGCACACGCGCTATCGCACAAGGTCAAGGACGAGATCCGTGCACAGATTCCTGATGTGCGGGACGTGTTGATCCACGTCGAGCCTGCAGGGGAAGAGTGAGCGAGAAATCGAATACGAACACGGAGATGCGGAGGTCGCAGAGGTGCACAGAGAGGAAGATGTTGGGAAGGCAAGAAGAGATTGGCAAGGTGACGATCGTGTGCACCCGGGTTCGTTGGATCATCGATCGTACGAAATTAGCGAGGCAACATGTCTCCCGCCGCGATGCAGCTTGCGGTGAAGACGTCTTGTGTGAGCTTGATTTCGTGGTTCTTGGGGCTTGCGCCCAAAGCTGTACTCTTGCGCCACGTTGCGGCTCGTCGAGCGATTAACTACAAACAGATTGCGAAGCAGTCGCGTCGCTCGCACACTGCGTTGCGATGCATGATCGCCTGCCGCCCGTACTCGTGCTAGCTGCTAACCGCTAGCAGCTACTTCCTCTCCTTCAGCGACTTCAACTCCGCCAGCGTTGAATTGAGCTGCTGGCGGAGCTTGCGAAGGCGGAGGAACGAACGCGAACGCGTGAGAAGTTCGACGCGGTGGACAGGCTTGGTGAGGAAGTCGTCCGCGCCGCAATCCACTGCACGTTCGACGTCGCTGACTTCATTCAGTGCAGTGACCATCACGATCGGGATGTCGCTCGTCGCGGGCGTGCTCTTGAGCTTGGAGCAGACCTGAAAGCCGCTCATCCGGGGCATCATGATGTCCAGGAGGATGAGGTCGGGGTGCGACTTTTCGACTGCACGAAGTGCTTCGTCGCCATCTTCTGCAAGCACGACCTTGCAGGGAAGCTCTTCGAGGTAGGCCTGGAGGAGCTCAAGGTTCTGCGGGTTGTCGTCGACCAGAAGGATCGACGTGCCCTGGAGGTCTGCGTCGGATTCCTTGCCCGCGGTGGTGGGGCCCGCAGTGGTATGGGAAGTCTGGCCGGGGGTAGGTGCGGGTGTGCTCATCTCGTGAATGCCTCGTCTTGAAGCCGTCCAGCGGTATCGTAGGGCCGGGAGAAGCACTCGCCGATTTGGACAAGGCCGAATGGTCCGGGGGCCGAACTTGGCCGGGGACCTGCCGTACCATGTTTTTACTTCGCACCGGCACGCCCGACCGAGCAATCGGGTGGTAGCAGGGCGAGGGGGGAGTTTCTGCACCGATGTCCACGTCCGGCACGAGAACGCGATCACCCTGGGAAGACCGCTTCAGGACCCCGACGTACGAGGGGCTGCGCGATCTCAACAACAAGCAGCTTGCTGCGGTGTTTGATGCTGCACGTGCACGCCTGGTGGGTGTTCCCGAAGCCACCGAATCGCTCGCCTGGCTCGGCATCCCGTGGCGGTGGTCGATGGAGTATCGCTGCCCGCTCGATCCGACCCGTGCATGGGCGGTCCTGATCCTCCAGCCTGCCAAGCCGACGATCTCGATCCCGCTTCCCGTGCCGGTGCTGGCAAGGGTGCCGCTGACCAAGCTCCCCCGCCCCATCCGCGACGGCCTCAAGGCCGCGATACCGATCGCAGGTGTTCTCTGGCCGACGTGGGAGTGCGCTTCCAAGACGCAGATCGAAGAGATCGGGCAGATCCTGGACATGAAGCGGAACATCATGTCGGGCGGGTAAGCATCAAGAGAACGCAGAGGCGCGGAGGATACGGAGTTGCACGGAGAAGAGCCGTGGACTGCGTTGTGAAGTGGCAGTACTGAATCGTGCATTGGGTCAATTGTTCTGAACTGCGAAGCAGCGGCTTTTGACAGCACGGGGCGCGAGCCCCGTGAAAAAATGTTGCGAACAAACGAGCCCCGCAGGGGCGGCTCTCATGATCGTGCACGACCTGCACATGCGGTGTTGCGTAGTTCAATCATCGATTGACGAATCGCCCTTTCAGGGCTCGATTTTGTCGTTGCGGCACGTACCCGCAGGGCTCACGCCCTGGGCTGTCAATAGCCGCCGCTTCGCGGCTCCAATCTCGCATGTGCTGCAAAGCAGAAGCTCTTAACTGACTTCCGACTTCTTGTCCTTCACCGTCAGCGTCACGGGCGCACTTGCAGGCACGGTCCCTGCATCCTTCGCCGCGCCCTTCTGGCGCGAGAGCGAGCGTGCACGGTGGGTCGACCAGTCGGTCACCTTGAGGTCGGGCGACTGCGGGCCGTCGTGGATCCGCATGATGTCGTAGGTGTTGTCGCGCTGGGCAGGGAGGAACCCTGCATCCCGGATCAACCTGCACAGCACTGCTTCGTCGAGGCAGTACGTCGTCCCTGCAGAAGAGACCACGTTCTCTTCCATCATCACGCTGCCCATGTCGTTGGCACCGAAGGCAAGGCCCACCTGCCCGATGTGCGGTCCCATCGTGACCCACGAGCTGCCGATCGAAAACACATTGTCTATGAAGAGCCGCGAGATCGCCTGCGTACGGAGGTAATCCGTCGAGCCCGACATGCGAACGCGCCTGCCGAACTGCTCTGCAAGCGGCCCAAGCTCGCGGTAATCAACCTCGGGGTTGCGGCCCCACGCAAACGCACGGGCGACCGTGTCGCCGGGGAACTCGGTCGTAAGCTCTTCGGGCTTGACGCCCCAGTCCTTCACGCGGCCCAGCGGCGTGTTTTCACGCTGAAAGGGCCACGAAATGAATGCCTTGTACTGGCCGAACGATGAACGCTTGCGTGCAAGCGAACTACCCGCGGGCGCGTCCCATGCATGCGGCTGCTCTTGCGGAGATGCAGCCTCTGCAAGTGCACGGTCCTGCCATTGGCGGACCAGCATCATGTGATGGATCCGGTCTGCATGTCCCTCGATGTGGCCGAACATCATCGTGGCGCTGGTGAACATGCCCAGCGAGTGCGCTGCATACATCACCGTCAGCCACGATTCCGCGTCACACTTCCCAAGCCCGATCTTGCGGCGCACCGGCGTGGCAAAGATCTCTCCGCCGCCGCCGGGCAGTGAATCGAGCCCTGCTTCCTGGAGACGTGAGAGCACCCACCTGCACTTCTCAAACAGGTTCGAACCCGGCGGATCAAAGAAGTTGACGAACTCGATCATCTCCGGCGGGCTGAACGCATGGACGTGCACATGCGGGAACCGCGACTTGATCGACGCGAGCAGATCGAGGTAGTAATCAAGCGGCAGGTTCGGG
>JAESFU010000558.1_pt1 | contig 16944 bp, 15 predicted proteins | sample 9269461 | NCBI WGS metagenome assembly JAESFU01 (sample SAMN14502556, study PRJNA617107) | algae metagenome | isolation source: Stenomitos rutilans HA7619-LM2 and co-occurring heterotrophs from cave walls | place: USA: Waikapalae cave, Hawaii | collected 2009-07-28
AACCCTGAAAAATGCGGCATGAATTGCTTACCGCGTATGAAAATAAGGGTTGGGAATGTGAATGCGTGAAAGATGAGGAACTGACGGGCAAGTAAATTTGCGCGCCTGCTTCCTGAATCTGCTGATACCTGACCATTCGCGCACCACGCAGAAATTTTCCGCATTCAGAAGAACTAACGAATCTTAAGAAATCTTCTCCCGCACGCTCGCCGTAGAATAAATGAATAGATCGCAAATTGAAAACATCCCTCAAGCCACAGCGCCTTCACGCTGTAACCAGGTAGGAGGAAGGTAGAAGGGAGGTAGAACCCAGTGTCAGGTTTTTGTAAGACCGGAAAATGTGTCAGCTATCAAAATGTGATGAAATCCCTTAGAAAAATCAATCCCGACCAGACCAACCTCCGTCCGGATATTCGGAAAAAATCACACAAACGCAACTTTTTACATCCTTCGCCCATCATAACCCGTAACCAGAATACGTTTTTCTGTTCTAAACACTTCTATTATATTTGCGGGCTTATGCGGAATCTATCGTCCTTGTTTTTAATTCTTCTGCTCCTGGCAGCAGTCTCTTGCAGTAAATTCCGGAAAATTGAGAAAAGTGCAGACTGGCGCGTGAAGTACGAAGCCGCTTTGAACTATTACAATAAGAAAGATTACTATAAAGCCTCCGTGCTGTTCGAGCAGATATTGCCCGTAGTGAGAGGGTTGCCCGAAGGCGAGAAAGTGCAGTTCAGCCTGGCCTATTGCCAGTTTTACGATAAACTGTACCTGCTGGCTTCCGAGCAGTTTAAAACCTTTTACGAGACCTACGGCCGCAGCACCATGGCCGAAGAAGCGCGATACATGTACGCATATTCACAATTCGCGTCATCTCCCAATTCAAATCTCGACCAGACCAGCAGCATCAACGCACAAACCTACATGCAGGAGTTTTTGAACCGCTACCCCAACAGCAAGTTCAGAGATCAGGCCGTAGAAGTGATCTTTACCGCACAGGCCAAACTGGAGAAAAAAGGATTCGACAATGCCTACCAGTACTACCGCATGCGCAGCTATAAGGCAGCCATCGTGGCGCTCAACAATTTCCGCGATAACTTCCCCGACTCACGTTACCTGGAAGAAGCTGCATACCTGGTCATCGTATCGGAATATAAACTGGCCCAGCAAAGTATTTATTCCAAACAGTCGGAGCGCTACAAGGCCGTTGTAGAGCACCATAAAGAGTTTGTCGATAAATACCCGCAAAGCAAGTTCTCCAAAGACGCCGAAAAAATGTACGCCGAGAGCCTGGAGAAATTAAATAAAACGAAAAACACAAATACATAATACTATGGCAGTTCAATCATCAATCGTAACACGCGATGTAGAAAAGATCGCGGCCCTTACCGGCAACCTGTACGAATCAGTAGCGGTAATCGGTAAACGCGCACGCCAGATTTCTGTAAACCTGAAAGAAGAGCTGAACAACAAACTCGCAGAGTTCGCCACAACCGTGGACAATCTCGAAGAAGTTTTCGAAAACCGCGAGCAGATCGAGATCTCTAAATTCTACGAGCGGATGCCGAAGCCAACCAACACAGCAACAGAAGAATTTCTGGAAGGCGAGTTGAACTTCCGCATGCGCAACGACGAGTTGGCATAACGTTATGCCGTTATCCGTTAATCGTTAACGTGGGAAGCAGTTGAGATCCTAGATTTCAATTCTTACCAGAACAGACAACGATTAACGGATAACTTTTAACGGACAACGGAACAACCACCACATAAAATGAAGGACAAGAAGATCCTGTTAGGCGTTACGGCGAGCATCGCGGCATACAAAGCGGCTGCCCTGATCAGACTTCTTGTAAAGGAAGGTGCTGAGGTTAAAGTCATCATGACGCCCGCAGCCCACGATTTCATCACACCCCTTACATTATCCACCCTCTCAAAAAATCCCGTCTATACATCCTTTGTAAAAGACGAATCAGGACAATGGAATAACCATGTTGAGTTGGGCTTATGGGCCGACGCCATGGTGATTGCCCCGGCCAGCGCCAACACCCTGGCAAAAATGGCCAATGGACTTTGCGATAACCTTTTACTCGCGTCATACTTGTCCGCCCGGTGTCCTGTTTTTTTTGCGCCGGCCATGGACCTGGATATGTTGCAACATCCGGCAACACAAGCCAATCTCGTAAAACTTAAAAGTTACACGAACATACAGATCACGCCCGGTTACGGCGAGCTGGCCAGTGGCCTTGTGGGAAGCGGACGCATGGCAGAGCCCGAAGAGATCGTGGCAACATTGTCCGCATTCTTCACCTCCCAAAAAAGACTTCGCGGAAAGCAGGCTCTCGTAACAGCCGGCCCAACGTACGAAGCACTCGATCCTGTACGGTTTATTGGAAACCACTCCAGCGGAAAGATGGGCTTTTCAATCGCAGAAGAGCTGGCCAACGAAGGTGCCGCCGTAACGCTCGTAACAGGTCCCACCCAGCAGCATACCAATCACCCCGGCATTAACGTTATCAAAGTAACTTCCGCCGAACAGATGTTTAACGCGTGTTCCCCCATATTTCCAACAGCCGATATCACCGTGCTGGCAGCGGCTGTAGCCGATTATAAGCCTGCACATGTGGCCGATCAGAAAATAAAAAAGAAAGACGATGCGCTCACCCTGGAGCTCACCAAGACGCAGGACATCGCCGCGTCACTGGGAAAACTGAAACACAACGGACAGATCATCGTAGGATTTGCGCTGGAAACCGAAAACGAACAAACCAACGCGCTGGCCAAACTCGAAAAGAAAAACTTTGACTTTATAGTCTTAAATTCACTCAACGATGCCGGCGCTGGCTTTGGACATGATACAAACAAGATCACGATCATGGACCGTAACCAGCAAAGCCGTACCTTTGAATTGAAAAACAAAAAGGCCGTGGCACGCGATATCGTGCAGACCATCCTGGAAAAAATACATGACTAAGCGTATTGTCCTTATCGGTTTTCTGTTGATGACGCTGGCGGCAAACGCGCAGGAGCTCAAGTGCACCGTATCCGTCAATGCAACCCGCATTCAGACTTCTGATCGAAACGTGTTCCGTGATATGAAGAACGCCATCGAGCAGTTCATGAACTCGCGCAAGTGGACAAACGATTCGTACAAGAACTACGAAAAGATCAACTGCAACATGCTCATTACGATTGTGGACATGCCCAGTGTAGGCAACTTCACCGCATCCGTACAAGTGCAGTCCGCGCGCCCTGTATACAATACCAATTACACCACACTCGCATTCAATTTTGCCGACCGCGACTGGGAGTTTGAATACATCGAATCATTGCCCCTCGAATACAACGACAATACCTTCACCACCAATCTCACGTCGATGCTGGCGCTTTACGCGTACATGATCATCGGCGTGGATTACGATACCTTCAGCGAGATGGGCGGCACGCCATACTTTCAAAAAGCTTTGCAGGTTGTTAACAACGCGCAGCAGTCCAATCGCCCGGGATGGCAATCGCTGGGCAGCAACAGAAATCGCTACTGGCTCGTTGAGAACTTCAACAACCCGCAAATGGCAGACCTTCGCAAAACCAGCTACGCCTATCACCGCATCGCATTGGACACCTTCGACAAAGACCCCGACAAAAGCCGTGAAGTAATTCTGAAAGGACTGCGGGATATTAAAAAAGTGCGGGACATCAACCCGAGTGCCGTGATCATCGTGAGCTTCTTCGATGCCAAGGGAAAAGAGCTGGCCAACATATTCTCCAGCGGCAACATCCAGGTTCGTCGTGAGGCATACGATCTCATCAAAATCATCGACCCGTCCTCCAACCGGGCCAACTACGAGAAGATTATTCAAAACTAGAGTCCATTGTCCCGAAGGGCATTGTTGGGACACGCCAAGATTCACTTAAAATAGTGAACTCCAATAGCATAGAATTGTTATACTTTTTACATTCGCTTCTTCTGGTTTTTAAGAAAATTTAACTCCTAATTTATGGCCATAACAAAAGCACATTTTATGTCTGTTCAGCCAAAACTTAGAAAAATCGTTGGGGCAAGAGAGTTTCTGAATCTCGTTACCTACAAGAGAGACACCATCATTTCGAGCAAAATCATCTATCCAAAACTCGGTTCAAAAGGGTTAGGAAAATTTGTTGTCGAACTCAAGTCAAAATGAGCCTTAAAAATCCTCAGCAGTTACCGGACACCGTCGTAGATCAATTCGTTAAAACACAATATCAGAAAGCCCTCAACGAAACAGAGGAAATAAAGCTTAAAGGCAAAGAGATTGATCATCAGGCTGAGTATGCTAAAAACCTGTTGGACCACCAGGCAAGATTAACAGCCTGTCAGCCACGCGAGTACCGCAAAACCATCATCACATATGCGCTTCTCGGCGGCATGTTCCTCTTGATCTTCCTCGCCTTCGTTGGCACATGCCTGTATTTTCAGAAAGATGATTTTGTCGAGTTTTTCCTGAAAGGTCTGAGCTACATTCTCGTATCAGCCCTCTCATTCTACTTTGGAAAAAAACAATCCCCACAAAAAAGTGAAGGCATCCCCGACGCCGAAGTAGTAAACAATTAGTAAACGATTCGAGTCATCAACCCACCCAAAAAACCGTTGACTGTAACTTCTGATAATGATTAACGGATAACGATTAACCATTAACGGATAACGATTAACGGACAGCAAAGAATACCCCCGCACCATGTATCTTTACCCCTCATGGGAACGAAACAACTGCGCCTGAACGACCCCGCGCAAATCCAAAAAAGATTGCCTGAATTCATCGGGTCCACCCTGACACTCGTATCAGGAGATGGCACTTCAACGGTAGGTATACTGCAGAAAATAGAAGGCACAAAAATCATCCTGAAAAACATGCGACTGAAAAATGTTTCCTTCGCATTCGATAATATTGTTGAAATTTATTTCGATACACTAGTCTGATGCTCAAACATCTCACCATTAAAAATTACGCACTCATCCGCCACCTGGAGCTGGAACCGTCTGCACACCTCAATGTGATCACCGGCGAAACAGGCGCGGGTAAATCCATTATGCTGGGCGCCATCGGGTTGCTGATGGGAAATCGCGCCGAAACAAAAGTATTGTGGGATGAGAATGAGAAGTGCGTGACCGAAGGAGTGTTCGATATCAAGAGCTATAAACTCAAATCGTTTTTCAAAGCCGAAGACCTGGACTACGATGATAACACCGTAATCCGCCGCGAGATCAGCCCCGGAGGAAAGTCGCGCGCGTTTATCAACGACACACCCGTAACACTGGAAGTGATGAAGCGCATGGGCGCCTTGCTGATGGACATCCACTCCCAGCACGAAACACTACTGTTGGGCAATCAGTCATTCCAGGTAAAGTTGCTGGATGCGTATGCCGAAAATCAGACACTGCAAAATCAATACGCCGAAGAGTGGCGCGAATACCAGCGCACCAAACGAGAGCTCGAGACTTTACAATCAGAAGCAGAGACCTTGCGACAGGAAGCCGATTACGTTCGGTTTCAGCTGGAAGAATTGGACAAGGCAAACTTTGAGGAATCCGAACAGGAAAAGCTGGAGTCGGAGCTAAAGATTGCAGAACATGCGGAAGAAATTAAAAGCCGCTTCCAGGCTGTGCTGGATGTATTGTCCCGTACGGAATTTGCTTCGCGCAACGGCTTGGGCGAGGCCCGCAGCAGTTTGCAACAGGTGGCTGCCTACGCCGCTAAATACGAAACCCTTCACCAGCGCATGGACAGCCTTATCATCGAACTGGATGATTTGCTAAGCGAAGTTGAAAAAGAAGAGGAGGACATCGAATTCGATCCGCAGCGCGCCGAATTCCTGAAAGAGAGATTAAGCATTCTCTACAGGCTTCTTAAAAAACATGCAGCGCCCGATCTGAAGGCATTGCTTGCCATCCACGAAAGCCTGCGCGAAAAGGACAGCATCACATCCAACGTAGACGAAGCGTTGGCCAAAGCAAAAACAGCATTTCAAACGGCCGACAAAACACTGCGTGCCACCGCAGCAAAGCTCAGCGAGTCGCGCAGAAAAACTGTAAAGCCCCTTGCCTCGCAGCTTGTTAAATTACTGCAAGAGGTAGGCATACTGAATGCCACCCTTGAGGTGGACATACAATCCATCGAGCCGACACCGTCGGGGATGGACAAGATAGAATTGCTCTTCAGTGCAAATAAAGGTATACCCGCGCGCCCGCTCGCGCAGGTGGCCTCAGGAGGTGAATTCTCGCGCCTCATGTTTTGCATCAAATACATCATGGCCGATAAAACCGCCATGCCAACCCTCATCCTCGACGAGATCGATACAGGTGTGTCCGGGGAGGTAGCCATGAAACTCGGCAACCTGATGAAAACAATGTCCAAAAAACATCAGCTCATCACCATCAGCCACCTGCCGCAGGTAGCCGCCAAAGGTGATGCACACTACTTTGTCTACAAAGATAATTCCGCATCCAAGACCATCAGCAACATCCGCGCACTATCAAAAGAAGAACGCGTGGAAGAGATCGCCAAAATGATCGGCGGGGAAAAGCCATCGAAGATCGCGTTGCAGAACGCGGAAGAGTTGCTCTCCGTTGGGAAGTAACGGTTAACCGTTAATCGTTAACCGTTACACTGTCCCAAGCCAACGGATAACGGATAACGATTAACGGATAACGGATAACGGTTAACGAATAACGAAACCCTAAATCATCTTCCGATCCGTGAAATCCTTGAACGCTTTCCGATACGTGTCGCTGATGGGAATCGATGCCTGTCCTATCTGGACTTCGCCTTTGTGAATGACGTCAATGGCATCCACAGCCACGATGAATGAATGGTGAATGCGGATAAACTTATCGGCAGGAAGTTGTTCTTCCAGTGCCTTGAGGCGTTGCAGCGTTACAATTTTTTGCTGGCGTGTGTGTATCGTCACATAATCCTTCAGTCCTTCTACATACAGAATATCATCCCAGCGAACCTTCACCAGCTTGGTGCCATCTTTAACAAAAACAAACGGCTGTCCCTGTTCGGCTACCGCAGAGCTTTGAACAGCCGGCTGACTTCCCGAAGACACATTGGACAATCGCTGATCTGCCTTTTCAACAGCACGAAGAAAACGTTCGAATGTGATTGGCTTCAGCAGGTAGTCCACCACATCGAATTCATATCCTTCCAGGGCATATTCCGAATAGGCCGTGGTGAGAATGACGAGTGGTCTTTTATGTAGCGCTTTCAATAAGGACAATCCCGTAAGCTCCGGCATCTGTATATCGAGAAACAAAAGATCCACCGGTGTGTTGCGCAAGATGTCCATCGCGGCCAGCGGGCTGGAGCACGCATCGATCAGCGTGAGGTACGGCACCTTTTGCACATAGTCTGTCATCAGGCTGCGTGCCAGCGGTTCGTCTTCAACAATCAGGCATGTCATGCTCATGATAGCGTCAGTTTCAGTTCTACAGAATAACTTTTGTCCGTGTCCTCCACTTGCAGTGAGTAACGGTCAGGATAGCTGAGTGCCAATCTACGCTGAACGTTCTGTAATCCAATGCCCGATTTGCCGCCGTTGTCAACCTTGGCCGTCCGGCTCTTGCTGTTGGCCACCGTATATACACAGGTGTCGCCGGTAAGCTTGATGCTCGCTTTTACCCATGCATCCGTACTGTTGTTACTGATGCCATGTTTGAAAGCATTTTCCAGAAATGTAATAAAGATCAGCGGCGTAATCCATACGTCCTTGCCTTCGTCGTTCACTGTAAATTCGATCGGTGTCTGATTGTTGAGCCGCAGCCTCTCCAGGCTGATGTAATTCTGCATGTACTCAATTTCCTTACTCATAAGCACCTTGGGCTGATTGGTGTCGTAGATCATATAGCGCATCATCTGCGAAAGCTTGGCGATAACTTCCGTAGTATTGGGCGACTGCGAATACGCCAGGTAATACAGGTTGTTCAATGTATTAAACAGGAAATGCGGGTTGATCTGCGCCTTCAGAAAGTTGAGCTCCGACAGCAGCTTTTCATTTTCGATTTCTTTTTTGCGCGCTTCAAACTCAAACCATTCCTTAGCGAAGTGCAGCATGGCCACAAAAATCACAATGAAAATACTGGTGGCTCCCGCCTGTATAATGAACGTATCGCTGTAGAAATAACCAACCTGGTGGGTATAGCCATCTACAATGTAGCGTTGCAGATGTACCCGAACGATCATCAGGATCGTAAACGGAATGAAGAACTCAAGTAAGTATTGTCCTATTCGTTTACGTTCCAGGAAGCGGGGCAGAAAAATAAAATAGTTGAGGTACGCGACAATCATGTTAAACGCGACATTAAACCCTCCATGGATCAATGCTTCCGATAAAACAAAGTCGTGCTTGCGAAAAGACGAAATCTGGTAAACAAAGAAAGAAAGGTACACGCACCAGAAAGAGAGGTGCAAAATAACAACCCGATTGCGTAAAAGAGAGGTCTGCATAGTATAAGCGATACGGTTAAAGTTACGCTTTGGTATGTTGGGACTTTGCAGTTCTGATCACTTTTCTGCCGTTAGCGGAATTTTATCGACCGATTCATAGCCTTGTCCGTATCTTTCGGCACGGTCGAATAAATGACCGGAATGTCGAGCCAAACTACCTGATTGTATAATATCATTCTGCATGCGTAAACAATAGATTTTCTTTGCCGTTCACCGGGTAAAGGCTCACAGCTTCTCTCTGATTTTATAAACCGAAATTTTTTATTTGTTAAGTATATATGAGAAAATTATTATCTCTCTTGATTTTTTGCGCAGGTACCACAAGCCTCCTGGCACAAGGCCAGGCCACTCGCCCCGCAGCATCTGCTGCACCGGTGGCGGGTAACAGCAAAATTGTAGGAGTAGTGCTCGATGCCGAAACACAAAAGCCGGTAGAGTTTGCCACCGTGGCGCTGACGCCCGCCAACTCGGATAAGCCGCTGGATGGAACGGTATGCGACGACCAGGGAAAATTTACCATCACCAAGGTTGCTCCCGGAACGTACAACCTGGTAGTGACTTTCATCGGGTACGAAACACAGACAGTGAAAGACATTGTGGTGCCTGATAAAAAAGATGAAATAAACGTAGGCGTTATCAAGATCGGGACAGGCGCCAAGTTGCTCAACGAAGTAGTAGTGGAAGGTCAGAAAGCACTCATTGAAGAAAAAGTAGATCGTACCATCTACAATGCCGAGAACGACCAGACCGCAAGAGGCGGCGATGCCACAGATGTATTGAAACGTGTCCCGATGTTGTCAGTAGATATGGATGGTAACGTGTCCATGCGCGGTAGTTCGAACGTGCGCGTACTCATCAACAACAAACCGTCTACCATCATGGCAACCAGCATTGCCGATGCCTTGAAACAAATACCCGCAGATCAGATTAAGTCAGTAGAAGTGATCACATCGCCATCAGCCAAGTATGATGCGGAAGGCTCTGCCGGGATCATCAACATCATCACCAAGAAAAATACACTCGAAGGTCTCACCTTGAACGTAGATGCCGGCGTGGGTACACGCGGATCGAACCTGGGACTGAATGGAAACTATCGCAAAGGCAAGATGGGTTTCTCCATCGGCGGATGGGGCCGGGCCAATTACAATGTAAACGGCAAGTTCGAAAGCAACCAGACAACCCTGTCATCGCTGGATGCAGATGCGGTAACGAGTATCAACACGCAGCGCGCCGATACACGTAACAGCGGTCTGTTCGGTAACTATAACCTGGGTTGGGATTACGATATAAACGAGAAGAACTTTATGACCGCGTCTGTTCGCTTTGGCGCGCGCAATGGTAAAAACTATCAGGACAATCTCTTTACAGGAACCAGCATCGATGGAAACATGAACAGCTCCCTGACCGACGTGGTGACAGAAGACTTGTCCAATAACGTAGATGCAAACCTGAGCTACACACATTTATACGCCAAGCCGCAACGCGAGCTGAGCTTCATGGGGAGCTTCAGCCGTAACAACCGCGATAACAACTTTGATCGCATCACCAAAGAGATCAACGAAACTCCTGCGGCCGGCGGAACACGCAACCTTAACAACAGCTACAACCAGGAAATGACTTTCCAGGTAGATTATCAGACACCCATCAGCACCAATCAAATGCTGGAGTTCGGTGGAAAAGACATTATGCGTAAAGTATTCAGCGATTTCGCATACTACACGCGCGATGAAAACGGAAACTATATCCTGGAAACCAACCAGGCATTGTCCAATAACCTGAACTATAGCCAGAACATTGCCGGCGGTTATTTATCCTATACCTACACAACGCCAAGCAACTACAGCTTCAAGGCCGGGGGGCGTTATGAATACACAACAATTGATGCCTATACAAAAACGGAAAGCGATATCAACATTCCCGCATACGGTGCCTTTGTACCCAGCGTAAACATATCGCGCAAATTCTCTAATGGAAAAACACTGAAGGCCGCCTATAACCGCAGAATTCAGCGCCCTTCCATCCGCTTCCTCAATCCGAACATTCAGTCCTCCAATCAGCTCGATGCCACACAGGGTAATCCGTCACTGGACCCGGAATACTCCAACAACTATGAGCTGTCCTATAGCACATTTATAAAAGGCACGAACCTGAACTTCTCAGCCTTCTGGCGTAACACCAACAACGCAATACAGGAAGTGCGCAACGTGGAAGTTGTGAACGATAGCCTGCAACGCGTTCTCACCACGTACCAGAACATAGGACAGGAAGATGCTGTGGGGATGAATATCTTTGCCAGCGTAAACGTAGGCAAGCTGATGCTGAACGGCGGTACCGACATCTACTACTCCATGCTGAAGAACAACAGTCCTTCAGCGCAATACAATGCGAGCAACTCAGGCTGGGTGTTCAGCTACCGGCTCTTCGGTAACTACAACCTGAGCAAAGGCTGGGGCTTTCAGTTCTTCGGTTTCTACCGCGGCCGTCAGGTACAGTTGCAGGGAACACAAGGCGGCTTTGGTATCTATAGCCTGGGCCTGAAGAAAGACTTCAACAACAAAAAAGGAAGCATTGGCTTTGGCGCCGAGAACTTCTTTACAACAGCGTTCAAAATCCGCAGCGAGCTGAGCTCACCGTTGGTGCAGCGCAATAGCCTGACAGAATTGCATAACATGAGCTTCCGTGTTAACATCAGCTACCGCATCGGCAAAATGAGCATGGACAACAAACCCAAACGCAGAAGATCCATCAGCAACGACGACCTGAAAGAAGGCGGCGATGGCGGTGGCGACATAGGCGGTGGACAAGGTGGCGGCGGCCAGGGTGGTGGTCGTCAGGGTGGAGGCGGCGGCCAGGCAATCAAGCCTGCCATTACACCTCCGGCCGATACAGCAGCCGTTGTAAATGCAGCAGGCAAATGGGCGTACACCATTGAGTCTCCTCAAGGCGGCGGCGGAACACTCACCATCATCAAAGAAGGCGATGCGCTGAAGGGCTCCATCAAAAACAACCGCTTCAATAGCGAAAACCAGTTGTCCAATGTTACACTGAAGGGCAACGAGCTGTCCTTTGGCTACGAAGTGAACATGGGTGGCAATGCGATGCAGATCGGCGTAACCGCCATCATCACCGGCGATACCATGGTTGGAAACATGACCGTAGGACAGTTCGGCACATTCCCGCTAAACGCAAAGCGTGAAGCCCAGTAGTTGAATCATAGTTAGTTTATAAAAAAGGTAAGGCCATCCCAAAAGGATGGCCTATCTTTTTTATATATAATAAGTCGCTCGCCTCTGGCGAGTGATGGATATCCCCAGGCCTCCGGCCTGCCAGAAAAAAATCAAAAAATTATTCGCACCCCATTTTTCAAGCTGACATACTGTTGTCAGTACCGTGTTCGTACTTCGTATCACCAAACCAAATAAACAATACGGCTATGACACAAACAGAAACAATCCCGGCAACAACAAGCTTAGGCACCCTGATGACAGACTTCGCCATCTACAACGCCTGGGCAAACGAAACGCTGACCAACTGGCTGAAACAAAAGCCGGAAAGCGCATTAACCCAGGAAGTTGCCTCCAGCTTTTCCAGCATCTTCGAAACCATCGTGCATATCTGGGACACCGAGCGCTTCTGGTATTCCGTGTTGAAACAAATTCCGGCGCCAACATCTTTCCGCATGAATGGTTATCAGGGAACATTAGATGAAGCGATCGAAGGCATAGTGAGCAAGTCACGCGAATTCGCCGAGTATGTGCAAACCCTGAGCGAAGAAGAATGGAATGAGAAGGTATTCTTTGATACGCCATGGGTGAAAGGCACACAGACACGCTTTGAGTTCCTGCTGCACGCCATCAACCACAGCACATACCACCGTGGACAAGTCCTGACCATCGGCCGTCACGCCGGTCTCACAGACGGTCCTATGACAGACTACAGCTTCTACCTGCTGATGGTAAAGCAAGCGTAATGGGGAAGTATGCACTATAGTCGCTCGCCTCCGGGCGAGTGACGCCTATCCCCAGGCCTCCCGGCCTGCCAGCAACAAATTGGAACGTGTCCCACGAACGTTGAAAAAGAAATACTATCTTGATCCAATGACTCTCTCAGACATCGCGCATCAAAGATTATTCAATCATCATATAACAAATCCGGCATTCGAAACACCCGAAGATGTGGTGTCTCACATCGGTGCCATTCAGGCACAGGATTATTTCGGCTCCCTCTGGTCCATAGGACTTCGGATGAAGAACCCGTCCGAAGCCATGATTGAAGAAGCCATTGATGAAAAGAAGATCGTACGCACCTGGCCCATGCGCGGCACACTGCACTGCGTTATGCCGCAACAGGTGCGCTGGATGCTGAAACATCTTGCGCCACGTGTCCTGAAACGAATGGAACCGATCGTACGTCAATCAGGTTTGGATAAAAAGGACATCATAAAAGGTTCGAAAGCGGTGGAGAAAGCACTGTCCCGCGGAGAACCGCTTACAAGGCCGGAGTTGTATGATGTGCTGAAGAAAAACAAAATCGATACCGATCAATACCGTGGCATTTACGTGTTGGGAAACATGGCCATGGAAGGTCTCGTTTGTCTCGGTCCCCGAAAAGGTAAACAACCCACCTATGTGCTGCTGGACGATTGGCTGCCCTCCTATAAAATGCTGACCAAAGACGAAGCGCTCGCAACACTGGCTAAACAATATTTCGCAGGACATGGTCCGGCCACGCAAGCGGATTTTGCATGGTGGACAGGCATCACGCTGGCAGAAGCAAAGCAGGCAATTGAAGATGCAAAAGATAAACTGGAAGAAACCGTTACAGACGACGTTGTCTATTACACTGTTGAAACAGAAGCAACATTTAAAAAATCCAGTGCCTGCTTTTTGCTCCCCGGGTTTGATGAGTACGTATTATCGTACGCAGATCGCTCGGCCGTAGCAGATGCGACTACATTGAAAAAGATTACCGGTGCAAAAAATGGACTGCTAAGCTCTACCATCATCATAAACGGTAAAGCCATTGGCACATGGAAGCGAACCCTCAAAAAGGATACAGTCGAAATTCAGACAACTCCCTTTGATAAATTCACAACACAGCAAAAGACCGCGATGGCCACGGCCGCCAAACGCTACGGAAATTTTTTAGGACTTAAAATCAAGCTTGTGTAGGTCCGCCTGCTGTCTCATTTTTTCAGGCGAGTTGCCATACCATTTCTTAAACGTATGGATAAACGAGGCCGGCTCCGAGTACCCCAGCACATACGAAATATCCGAGATTGAAAAACGATCGTGACGCAACAGCAGGTATGAGATCTGTTTCTTCAGCTCATCTGTAATTTTGCGGAACGTAGTCTTTTCCGAGTCGAGCCTTCGCTGAAAAGTACGGGCCGTCATGTTGAAATTATCCGCGATCGTATCCAGTTCGGGAAGCTCCGGCTTGGCAAGATTGAGAATAGCGATCTTCACCTGGTTGGTAAACGAGCGGTCCAGCTTCAAACCTTCAATCATCTTCAGATACGCCGGAATGAGAATGTCCAATTGCCAGCGGCTTTTGTCCTGCAGGCGCGCCTTCAGCACCGCCTTGGTGAAGACGATGGAATAATATTCACCCGCTGTCCAATGCCTGGGATAGGCGGAGTCAAATTGCGGCGATTGAATGGCATAGGACAACGAGTCGCCCGCCATCATGCGCAGCTCGCGCGAAACAACCGTAAGAATATTTTCGAGAATTATCCGGTCAGACGTAGAGTCACCTTCAGCAATGCGAAGCGTTATCCGGGCCTCATCACCTTCAGTATCGGCCCACATCGTAACAACCGGAAACGTGGCTTGCAGATACGTTTGCAGGTAAAGCAAAGCTTCTTCGATAGAAGTGTTTTGTAACGAGATTTGATAGATAAGTCCCAGAGACTTCAGACTCAGAAAATCTCCCGCGCGAATACCCAGCAACGGATCATCCACAACGTCGCAGATAGATTTCAATGCTGCATAAAAATCGTCCGGCTCCACCATGGCCGTTGTATCCTGAAAATCGACCGGTGCATTTTTCATCACGCCACGTACGTCTTGCTCTGTTACGCCCCGTTGTTGCGCATACTCAATGAAATGATAGAGATGTAAGGCCAGTATTTTCATTTTGTCATAAAATATCAATTCGCCCTTCCACAGTCACCATACTTTTGAATCAGAAATTTAAACATACAAACATCATGATAACATTAAAAAACGTCATGCTGGTAAACGCAGTTACGTCTGCGGCTACCGCACTGGGTCTTATCGCATTTCCAGGTCTTGTGGCAGATCTGTTTCAGGCCGGAAGCGCGCAGCCTTTTGTTGAGGTCGGCATATTTTTGCTGGTGTTCTCGGCAAAAGTATTATACGAGGCACTGAAGAATCCGATTCGCAGAGGCCATGTACAATTTATCATCACGCTGGATGTGCTGTGGGTAGTCGCCAGCATTGTCCTTATCGAGTTTCAGTTTTTTAACTTGTCGCTTATCGGATACGTGCTTACCGGTGCAGTAGCCATGTGGGTGGGCGCCATGGCCGTTTTGCAGTGGCGCGGCTTAAAAGCCGCAGATGCGCGGCGCACAGCATAAGCAGCAGAAATCATTAAGGAGTGAAAGAAAATCTCCGGTTACAGGCCCGGAGATTTTTATATTTCATTATGTATGCCGGATTTACTTTTAAGTAGCATATTTGGGACATCTTTAACGTTAAACCTGAATTGTTTACAGCATGAATTCATACCAGACTTTTCTGAAACTTCATCAATCACAAACACCCTTATTGCTTGGCAACGTATGGGACGTGCAAAGCGCGCAAATATTTGTGAAGCAAGGCTTCAAAGCCATTGCAACCTCCAGTGCGGCCGTAGCCCACGCGTGGGGTTATGAAGATGGCGAAGAGCTGCCGTTCGAATTGCTCTTGCAAACCGTGAAAGGAATAACAAGCCGCGTGAAGACCGTCCCCGTATCGGTAGACATAGAAGGCGGCTATAGCCGCGACGTAGATGGCATTATCAAAAATATTTTGAAGTTGCATGAAATGGGGGTTGTGGGTATCAACATCGAGGACTCTGTCATGGGTGAGCGACGTACCCTTCTGCCGGCGAAAGAATTCGAACAGACCCTGCGTGCCATAACAGGCTATTTAAAAAAACAGGACGTAAACATATTCGTAAATGCCCGCACCGACGCATTTCTCATGGGTATTGCAAATCCGCTGCCCGAGACATTGTCCCGCATACAAATCTATGAACTGGCAGGAGCTACCGGCATATTTGTCCCATGCATAACGCAACCGGATGATATCAGTCAGGTGGTACGGGGAACGCGTCTGCCTGTAAACGTATTGTCCATGCCTGCTTTGCCTGATTTTACTGCACTCACGTCCCTCGGAGTCAAACGCATCAGCATGGGCAATGCCGTGCACGATTTTCTGACGGCCTCACTGCAACAGAAAATTGAAGACGTTGTTAAAGACCAATCCTTCAAGAGCCTGTTTTAAATGTGGACATAGCTACATTGGCGGAGGGGGAATGATCCCATGTCCCTTACTTCAATAGTTTCCGGTACGCAGCATAATCCTGCGGCGATGGTTCAGGTTGCTGCTGCAAGAGCAGTTTGCGTTTCTGTTTGTCCTTTTCCCAGCGGAAGAACCACGAAAATCCATAGGGCCCATAGTAATAATCCGTTTGCTGATAGGCTTTGTCCTGAAGCGCCGTGTCCAGATTGGTAAAGCTATAGCCTTTGGATTTGATCTGCGCCGCGAGCTCGCCGAGGCAATCAGCATTTAGCTTGTTGTCATGACAGAGATAAATCTGCGGAATAACCCGGCCGTAGCGTTGAAGGGATAATCTTTCAAAATGATCGAACAGCTCCAGCGTATGCGCGATGTAGGCAGCAGTTACGCGCCGGGCTTCAATACTGTCCTTTTTATCGATCGCTTGCTGGTACAGGCTTTGAAACATATAGTCCGAGCTCTCGATCGTAAAAGGTGTGCTGATGTAGCCATGCTTGTTTAGAAATGATTGCAAGGCTACAATTGAGACACTGTCCTTGCCTGACGCGTTAAACGGAAAACGAAAATACTTCAGAGGCTTTCCGGTGCCGGATAATATTTTCCTTGTTAAAGTCTCGCCATCCAGGACCTCCTTCTCAAATAAAGTCTGTGGAATTTCAGCTGCGTTGAGATGGCTGAATGTGTGATTGCCAGCTGTAATAAGCGGATGCGTAAGCCATTGTTTCAGCAACGCAATTCTCTTCGCGTCTTCGGCTAGCCCTTGTTCGTTGATAAAAATAGCGACCGGTATTTTGGAGTCAGTCAGCGCACGAAGAATCTTGTCGTTGGCTTTCTGAATAACATCAAAGGGTGTTTGTTCCCCCCACGTCATACACGGCACATCATCCATTGTGATTGCTACCTGTTTCAGTTGTCCAATCAATACGACAGGACAAGCC
>JAESFU010000559.1_pt1 | contig 16935 bp, 8 predicted proteins | sample 9269461 | NCBI WGS metagenome assembly JAESFU01 (sample SAMN14502556, study PRJNA617107) | algae metagenome | isolation source: Stenomitos rutilans HA7619-LM2 and co-occurring heterotrophs from cave walls | place: USA: Waikapalae cave, Hawaii | collected 2009-07-28
AAGATGTAGCGAAGAAGACCGCCGAGGCCGGAGGCGAGGAAGATGAGGGTGAGTTTGAGCATGGCAGAACTGCAGTACGCACATTGATGTGCGGCGCAGTGTACGAGCGGTGCGGTGCGTGCGTGGGATGCAGGATGGCGAGCATATGTAGGGGCGTACCGTGCGAGGCGCAAAGACACACCGAAGTCGCAAAGCCGACTTGCGGTGGCACGGCATTGGTGCAGTCCTTCGCGCGTGTCATGGGTGTTATGCAGCGGCGTAGAGCGTCTCGTGCATGATGCAGCGAGGACACGAGCAATTGCACTTCAGCACCCTGCTTCGAAACGTTCGACGAAGTAGGTAAAGTCGTCGAGATCGATGAAGCCTGAAGCGTCGACGTCCGCGTCGTCGGTCCCTGCTTCAAAGCTTGCAACGAAGGCGCTGTAGTCGTCAAGATCGGTGAAGCCGGAGCAATCAAAATCGGCGACGCACACGACGAGGTCTGCAGGGTCGGTCGTGACCTGACCACAACTGTTGGCTGCAGTGCAGGTGTAGCCGCCGGTGCCGGTGCCTTCATCCACGGCGAGCGTGCCTTCGATGGTGAGCGTGGAGGAGCGGCCATCTGGAGAGACATCGACCGTGATACGAGGATCGTTCAGATCGACGGGCACGCCGCCCTTGCGCCACTCGAAGGTATCTGCATGTTCTGAGAGGGTTGCGGTGAACTGTGCAGTGCCGGTTCTGCAGGAGGTTGCGTCCTCTGGATGATGCGTGATGGCGAGGGTTGTGTCTGCGTGCCACTTTGCGAAGTATGCAGTCTTGGTGTCGCCGATACCCGTGAAGGAGCCGCCGACGAAGAGGTCATCTCCAATGACCTTGAGAGCAGTGACTGCATGGACGTTGCCGGGCGAAGTGCCCAGGCCGAGCGGGAACCACTGCGTTCCATCCCAGCGTGCGATGTTGTTGACACTCAGGCCGTTGGCGAGCTCGAACCCGCCGCCGACCACGAGCGAACCCTTGTAGACGGCGAGCGCGTAGGGCCGAGGGATGGGGCCACCTGTGATGCCCGTACCGAACGTGCTCCATGATGTGCCGTTCCAGCGGGCGAGGCTATTGGCGGTCTGTCCGCCGACGCTGGAAACGCGCCGCCGACGATCAACTCGCCGTTGTAGACGATCATGTCTGTGACTGTGCCTGCATCGATGCCCGAACCGAGCGGCGACCACTGCGTGCCGTTCCAGCGGGCGATGCGTAAAGCAGGGTTGCCGCCTGCGGTGGTGAAAGAGCCTGCGACGATGAGATCGCCGTTGTACTCAGCCAGTGCGAACACGAACGAGCCAAGCCCTGAGCCGAGCGAGTTCCACTCTGAACCGTTCCAGCGTGCGACATTGTTGACGGTCTTGTTGCCTGCCTTCGTGAACCTGCCGCCGACGTAGAGCTCGCCCTTGTGCACCAGAAGTGAGTTTGGATCGCCGCCCCAGGTTCCGCCGCCGGGGATCTCCCATGCAGAGCCGTTCCAGCGGGAAATGTTGTTGTTTCCGGTTGCGTAGAGCGTGCCCTGGTACTCGGCGAACGCGTTTGTCGTGAATGTCGTGAGACCGTTTGACATCGGCTCGAGCTGCGAGCCTGACTGGCGTGCGATCGTGCCGGTTTCCACGCCGCCTGCCATCATGAACTCGCCGCCGACGATCAGATCGCCTTCAAAGGTTGTGAAGGCGTCGGTGCGGTCATTCATTCCCGCGCCGACGGGGAGCCACTTGGTGCCGCTCGAATCAAGACGGGCGATGTTCTTGGTGTCGCCAAGGGCAGTTTCTTCAATGTCGCCGAAGGCGTAGACCTCTTCGTTGTAGATCGCGGCGCCGTACACGTATTCAAGAATACCGCCACCGAATTGCTGCCAATCGGTGCCATTCCACGCGACGGTGCCGTTCCACTCGATGAAGACGTGCCTTCTGCAGCCGACGAGCGTTCCGTTGACGTTCAAGAACCCGTAGAGCGGACCGAAGCCAGAGGGGCCAAAGAGCGACCACGTCGAGCCGTTCCATGCCTGCGTGCGAGCGATGGTGCCTGCAGTGCCGCTGACGAGGAGATTGCCATCGTGTACGAAGACTGCAGTGATTGTCGAGATGTTTAGGCCTGAACCCACGGCGGACCATGCAGTGCCGTTCCATTGGGCAAGCTTGCTTGCGGGGTTGCCGTCTGCAGTGGTGAACGAGCCTGCAGCGATCAGTGAGCCGTTGTATTCAGCAAGGTGCGTGGCACCGCTGTCGAAGCCGGTGCCTGCTGGAGCCCATGTGCTGCCGTTCCAGCGGGCGATGCGGTTGGCGTCGGCGCCGCCTGCAGTGACGAACTCTCCACCCGCGTACAGCTCGCCGTTCCAGACCAGGAGCGTGCGCCCCGGTGCGTTCAGGCCTGTCCCCATCGCGTGCCAGGTCGTGCCATCAAAGCGTGCGACGTTGGCCGCAGACTGGCCGCCGATCGAGGTGAACGTGCCGGTTGCGATCAGGTCGCCGTTGTAGACGGCGACTGCGTCGATGCGCGAGCCTGCAGTGATGCCGCCGCCGACCGATTGCCAGGTCTGCCCGTCCCACGCAGCGATCCCTGCAGAGGTGACGTTCCCCGCCCATGCGAACGCACCACAAACGACGAGCATGCTCGGCGCGGGGCCTGGACCATCAGGGTCCCACTGCGTTGAACCGACGATCGGTGCGTTCGTGCCCGGGATGCCCTCGCCGGGGATCCACTGACCGTCGCACCAGGGGGCTTGTGCATTGGCGGCGACTGCAGTGAATCCGATAACTGCGAGCGGCGCGATGCATGAGCGAAGGACAGCAGGGATGACTGACATCGTGATGGCTCCCAGATTTCGTACAGATTCGGCAGTATTCCGCAGCACGGCTGTAGCTCGCAGGCGTGGGTACATGATGAACAAGCAACGTCTGGATTTTATTCGCTGCGTGTGGCGGGGCGTTCCGGTGTGTTTTAGGGTAGAGCAGTTTGAAGAGCTTTCGCTGCGGATTTGGGCCGTGGCCTCACTGAGCCTTCACGGCATCTTTCGGATTGCGTGAATTGCCGTGAGGAATCGCTCTGTGAGGCATTCTCGAATCTCAGAGGCCTCGTTCTGGCGATTCGTCCGTTATGTGACGGCGGGCCTGACTGCAGTACAGACCGCGCAGCTCATGGGGCTGCACCGCAACCGTGAACTACGTGCTTGCATGCCTGCTCGTGCGGATTGCCCAGGCGTGAGAGCTCAATCACCCTCTGCGTAGGCCGGTGGAGGTCGACGAGAGCTGCTCGGTCCACGCCGTGTAAAGGACAACCACATCAACGGGATCGAGAGCTTCTGGGGATACGCCACCAGACTCTCGTGATTCCGTGGCATGCATCCGCACACGTTTTATCTTCGCCTGAAAGAGTGCGGATTCCGCTTCGACTGCAGACACGGCTGTCTCTAGAAAGCCCGGCATGTACTCTATCGCAAACATCCGATCAGTTGGCCAGGACTCTTGTAGCTCGCAACAGTTCAAATAGTACTTTCAAATCATCACATTGGTAACCATGACACGGTCCGGATCCTTCACGTGCCGCAATTTCAATCCGTCCGGCAGATTCACGGTCATTGGCCGTGATTTAAAGTCCATGGCAAGGACAAAGTACTTGTTGCCAGCACACAGTGCCAGGACCGAGCCGAGCCGCGATTCCCCCCTGAAAGTCATTTTTACTGCACATTCTATTGTATAGACATCATCAAACGGCATCGACAACTGATACTTTTCTGGCCAAGATTCGGTCAACAATACACTTGCCGCAACGAGGTCGATGATCAAGTGCTTTTGTCTTTTGATGAATACGGCAATTTTATAAATTGCAATAGCAATAACCGCAAAAGGTGTAAGCAGAATTAGCGCAATAGAGTCTGAAAAAATGTTGACAAACCTAGATTTAAAAGTCTGATTAGCATCAGGATACAAGACAAACAACATACAAACAACGACGCCGACAAGAATTGCTGCCCAAAATACTACCTGCATTCTGACAGATTCGCGAGCGACATACTTGCCTTGCTTCGCCTGAAAAACGGCTTGAAAATTTCCCTCCATGGAGGTGAGATTGGCAACACGCGTTTCCTGGTTCATCTCAATTGCCCGCAGCAGCCTATGGAATGACGGGGTGAAGGCGACGATGAGTCTCATCGTAGTCAGGCAATGGAGGCTGTGGCGGCGAAAGACGCTGTTCGATCTCCTTCTTCTTCTGTAAGAGTCTCTGCAGCTGTTTCTTCCACATGTTGCAGACATGCAAATTGACGCGATCGCAGTGTTTCTTTAGATCGTATGCGATGTATCCGTCACCAATAGCTTCGAGTCCTGATGCAATTAAAACTGGGACTCCCAGAATCCATGCACCAGACGTACCTATCAAGATTAGAGCTCCAACCGAGCCAATACCCAAATAAAACTTGAAAACACCTCTCCACTGATCCTTATCCTTGAAAGCTTTAAAAAAGCCAAGAATGTCAAGTGGCAACGAAATGCCAACAAATGATTTTCCAAGAACTTTTCCAAGCAGTTTCACAATGTGCTTGTCGGACAATTTTCCTACGTACGCAGCACCTTCCAGCCCGAGTTCTGTAATTGCAGTCGTGACATTGACTGATGACAAAACCATGTCGTTAACAGCATCTTTAACAAGCTTCTGCATAGCAGGGTCTTTCATGTCGCAATGCTTCATGATTTCCTGAAGAGCCTGCTGGATGTAGATTCGATTGTTGTGAAGATCGGACACGAATTTTGTAAGAAAATCTATTACTGGATTTCCATAATCAATATGCCGAGAAGGCCCGGCGGGCCAGGAGGGCGGTGGCAGCAACCCTGACCAGTCACTTGCGCTCAGTGGGTTGGCTACGTAGGCGTGCAGCGACATACCTCCCGCATACTCAAGCGGATCCCTTGTCATCCACCGCCCGAGGTCAGGAGCATACACCCTGTGACGCACGTGGTAGTTGGCGAATTCGACGTTGTAGACGTAGCCGCAGTAGCCGATCACGTTGTCGGGGCCGGCTGCACGGGAGATGATCTGGTTGCTTGAGCCGGTGGTCTGCGGCAGGGCGCCGTGGAAGGTGACGTCGTCATCGTTGATCTGGCCGTCGCGGTTGATGTCCGCGTCTGCGTTGTAGGAAGGATCGGTGATCGGCGTGCCCGTGTTCGAATTGGCTGCAGCGAGCGTGGAAAGAATGGTCGAGTCCGCACTGTTGACAGCGCCATCGTTGTTGACGTCGGCAGGGATGCGGAAGGTCGCCACGCCGTAGGCGGAATACCGGACGCGCTCCTCTACGCTCGCGTACCTGCCGAGCATGGCCACCGTGCTGAACTGCGCATCGGTCACGTGCCAGTACGCGTGCTCTGTCGCAGGGTCGCCGTTGGGTTCGCCGCCGTCGGCCTCGTCTTCATATGACCCATCTGCGTCGGTATCGACACGGCGAAGAACCGCGTCGTCGATGTAGCGCAATCCCCAGACCTGCTGGCAGATGCGATTCACGCCGCTGGGACTGGGCGTGGTGGTGTTGTTCGTGTAGTCGTCGACATACTCCGTGAGGAGCTGCCACGACGCGGAATAGAACATGATGCGCCGCTGGTCGAGCCCGACGGGGGTTTGCGTATCGGCGTCCTTGATGGTGCGCCAGTTGAGGCCGTTGTACGCATAGATGCCGACCATCTTGTCGGTCACCGGCGTCGTGTTCATCTGCTCGACCTTGACCAGGCGATTCCATGCATCGTAGGTAAAGGTGTGGTTCTCGCTGAGGCTTCCGAACGGTTCGATGGTCCGGACGTTGCCTGCAGCGTCGCTCGTCACGTCCTTGGTGAGCGGAGACCGCGTCCGAGAGAGGAGCTCGTTGGCCATGTTGTGCGCGCGGACTTCCTCCTCGCCGCTGCTGAATGTGTCGTCACCGCTTGTATCGGTGAAGATCGAATTCCAGTTGCCCAGCATGTCGAGCGACCACTTCTGGCTGCCGTTGGCGGCGAATGTGAAGCTGCTGGGACCCTGCACGCCGAGGTTGAGCTGACGCAGCCTGTCCAGCGCGTCGTAGAGTACGCGTGAATCGCGGTTGCCCCAGGTCGCTCCAGGCCGCGCATCCGTCTTGGCGAGCTTGCTTGAAGCCCAGTCGTACTTGTGCGTCTCCTCGAAGATGGGCGGGATGTTCGGCAGCGTCGTGCTGACGTCGTGGCGAGTCGTGCTCGTATCGACCCATGACTGCCTGCGGACTCGGCCGAATCGATCCCAGCCGGGATAGACGCCCGCAGCCTGCGTGGTGTAGCCCACTGCACGACGCTTGCCCTCGTTTGAGTACGTACGGTCGAGCTGCACCGCAGGAACTTCGTAGTTCACCAGCGAAGTCATGTCGAGACCGATTCGCTCATAGCTGACGATGTTCTGTGAGGTCCACTGTGGCACAGACATCGCACGGATGCGGCTGATGCGGTCATCGATCGAGTTGGTGGTGCCGTAGGAATACGTGAGGACCGATTCGCCCGCGCCGTTGTTGTCGGGGTACGTGAGCGACGCAAGCCTGCTGCGGTTGTAGTTGGCGCTGGAGGAATCGGAGTAGGTGTACTGAACGACGCGAGTGTCATTGATCGGTGCAGCGTCGGGATCTCCGCTGGTCGTTTGCACGACTCCGTTGACGTCCTGATACAGCTTGGCGATCTGCCACAGGGGCGTATAGCGGTAGCGAACGGCGTTGACGACCGTGGAGCCGGAGGTGTCCGAGGTGGATTCGACCTTGTCGAGCCTGCCGACCGCGTCGTAGGAAATCTTGATCGCGCGAACGGCACCGTCGATGTCGGTTCCGAGGGCGAAAGCCTTGTCTTTCACGACGCGGCCGGTTTCATCACGCAGGAATGAATGCTCGGTGCCGTTTTGATCCTTGGTCCACTTGAGCTCACCGAGACGGTTGTAGCGATAGCTTGTGGTGTAGCCCGACGTTCCGGGCGCGCCGGTCGATTCATCGGGATACTGAACGCTTGCAAGGAGCCCGCCATGGTCGATGTAGTTGTCGTCGTCTGCATCACCGCTTGAGCCGGAGGTTGCAGTGATCCCATAGTTGTACTGCGTGACCTGGACCTGCTCGGGGTTACTTGCGTGCGGAAGGTGCGCAACGCGCTTGACCTGATTGCCGATCGAATCAAGAACGAAGCTCGTCACACGGTTCTGGTCGGGCGTGCTGGGGCTCAGGCCTGCAGTAACTTCCCAGCGTCCCTCTCCTGAATCCCAAGCAATGGTCAGACCACTGGAGGGAACGTAGTTCTCGACCGTTGCATATACACGCCCAAGGTCGTCGAAATAGGTGCGGGTCCAGCGCTTGCGGCGCTGATGATCCGCGGAGGCGGTTTCATCGAGATGCGAGTCGAACAACTGCGTGGCTCGGCCGCGCTGGTCGTACTCGACTCCCGTGATGATCTTGTCTGAATCGATCCCGTTCTCGTCATCGTCGATCTCGGGGAGCGTGTCGGGCCATGATTCCGATGGGTCCGTAGCTCCCACCGAGAACGTGTCATCGGAGGCAGCAGTGCCGAAGTTGACGGTTCGGATGGGCCGACCGACTTCGTCGAAATAGATGCCCGTGTATATCGGCACGCCCTTGTCCGCGTCGGCGTGGCCAGAATCATCGAGCGGTCCGGTCGCGGTGGAGCCGGGCTGACGCTGGTAGGTCGTCGTGAAATCAACCCAGCCGGCGGAATTGAAACGCGTATTGGTCTGCTCGATGACGCGGTCACCCGTAACCGACCATGGGTCTGTGCCGCTTCCATCAGTTGCGTAGGTCGTCGTCTCGCGCCCGACACCGTCGTAGACATGCTTCAACGTGGGTAAGTTTGGTCCGCCCGAGGCCGCGATGCGACCTGCAGGGTCAAACCAGCTGTTTGCCTGGAGATAACCATCGCCAAGATCAGATGCGTCAATCGCGACTTCCTGGCGATATGACAACCCACGCTGGCTGTAGTACGTCTTGGTGTAGCTGGCACGATCGGAACTTGAGATTGTGGATGGAACCGTTCCGAAAACGCCTTGCTCCACGGGGCGGTTGAGATTGTCGTAGGTGGTGAATGTGTAAGGGCCAAGCGGGGGCTGTACTGAGATGACGCGGTTTCGCCAGTCATAGACCTTGACCGTCTGGCGGAACTCGGCGCCGCTGTCTTCGCCCGTGAAGCTTCTGGTTACCGTCAGGTTGCCGTCGCCGATGTAGAACTCCGGATCACCCGTCATGGGGTCGATCGAATGATCGAAGTACCTCTCGGAGACGATCTCGGTATTGTCCGGTGAGAGCGATGTCCCGACCTTGGTTTCGACGACTCGATCAAACAGATCGTGCGTCAGCACGTTGTACGTGCCATCGGCAGATCGGATGGACGCGATACGCCCAAGACGGTCGTACGCACGGAGGGTTTCGTAGTAGTCCACGCCGTCCGCAAAGGGGTACGCACGTGAGGCCATCAGGCGACCGGTGAACGAATGGACCTGGACCATTCGGGCAGCTCTGTCCGCGAGCGTAAACTCGATCTCACGAGGGTCGTAATCTTCGCCTCCATCAACTTCAAACTCTTCCGTCGAGATCGACGAGCCTTCCGCGTCTGTAATTGTTCGTGACGCAGTTCCTTCGAACGAATCGTCGTCGAGCTGGTGCGGCAGCATGTACGTCGCCATGTACGCGACGCCTGGGCGGTCTTCAGATGCAGTGATGGTCCGTACTACGTAGTTGCGGATTCCGCCATGCAAACTCATGACTTCAGATTCGATCGGACGGCCCAGTGCGTCGTACCGGGTAGAAGTTGTGTGAGCGCCTCCCTCGCCGCTCGTCCAGCCAGAGACTGAAAGGCCACCGAAATCATCACCGTCAAGCGCATCTTCGACGAATCCAGCAGGTGAATCCGTTGAAGTATTGGTGCTTGACAAGCTGGACTTACCGTTGCGTGGGTCGTACCGGTGATACGCAAGCACACCACTCTCGTCGCGAGTCCACGTACGCTGCCCACGAGCGTTGTAGAGCGAATACGACGTGAAGGTCGTGCTGCCGTCCCCGTTCTCTGCGGTCTTCTCTGCTTCCACCGTGGTCGCGATGGAAGCGACCGTATCGCCGCTGTGATACGTGTACGCAAAGGTGGTCGTTTCCGTCTGGTCGGCCGTCGGCGAGGTCACATCGCTCGAGAACTGCTCGACCTTGGAAATCAGCCACGGACGCCCGACGATTTCGTAGTAATACTTGGTGAGCGTGTCCGAGGTTGACGCGCTCGCGACCAGGTCGCCTTCGCCTACCCGGAACTCCGTGATTTCATGATTCGCGTCGTACTCCGCGGCGTACGCGAGGCCTTCGTCGGCCTTTGTATCCACGCTGGCCGCAGTGCCGACCGTTGCAGCGGTGTAGCTGGAGCTATCCACTGCAGAAGGCATGAAGAAGCGGATCGCATCGCGCGTTGATTCGTTGTACTCGATGCGCCAGACCCACAGACGCTCAGCGTCAGCAGGATCGACGACAACCTTGTTGAGAAGGTATGGGATCGTGCCCGAATCGAGATACTTGAAATCTGAATAGCTTGTCTTGAAGAGGTTGAACACCGACCCATCAAAGACGTACTCGTTCACCCTGGCGGTCGGGTGACTGACGCTTCCAAGGTACGCGAAGCTGACCTTCTTTGACTGGGAAGAACCGCTTGCGCAGCCGCACCCTGCCTGGATGTACTGGTCCGTCACGCGGTAAGGCGAGGACGAGCTGTACTTCACGATCTTGGCGAAATAATCAACAAGGTCATTCGAAGCACCGCTGAAGGCATCCGATCCATCCGCGACCGTGAGGAGGCGCGCGGCGGTATCCAGAACTTCGGCCCCGTCGACAACATCGTCCTCTGCTTCTTCGCGTTCCTGCTGAGAAAGGAACTCGATCTGCTGGGGAGCAATCACTGCCTTGAGCTGGTGTGGTTCGCCACTCACCGCAAGGCGCTCGTCGCCATTGCTGTGCGGTTCGCCATCGTGGTAGCGGTACTGCGTCACCGACACGTGGAACGGATCGATGCCCTCGGGTGCATCGTCCACTCGCACGTAGCTATCAACCTGGATCAGGTCGCCGGGCGTACCAAGCCAGGGACGAGTATTGGCGGGAGTATTGTCGATCCATTCGTCGAGGAAATAGTGATACTCGACCCGCTGCGTCAGCAGACTGTTGCCGGTATCGTCAATCTGGTATGCATTCGCGCTGCGGAGCTTGCCGCGCTGGGCAGCGTCCGCAGAGTCGTCAAACCACTGCAGCAGAATCTCGCCACCCATCGCGCGGCCCTCGCCGTCGGGGTTCACGCGAATCGCGATCGGCCTGCATGCAGTTGCGGAATAGACCGCGTACTGGAACTCGATCACGTTCCCGTACATGTCCAGTTCGACGAGCGGGAGGCCTTCGAGTGCATCATCCGTGGGGTCGCGGTAGAAGTGCATTTCCCATGCACCGGGATCAGAGAGCTTCCAGGTGTCATGCTCATCGCCGCGAAGGGTGTAGGTTGATTCGCTGAGCGCGAGCGTGCTAGCGCCGTTCGCATACCACGGGCCAGAGCCGTTGAATGTGATCTTGCCGTCTGAAGGCCAGCCATCAAGGACCTTCACGGACCCTGAGACGCTGCGGATGAACGGGAAGAGGTTTGAGCTCCACCCCGCGCCCAGGAGTTCCGAACCGCCAAGGTCGGTCTTGCTGGAATACGACCTTGCAAGGACGATGCCGCCGCCAAGCGAAGGCAACGAGAGATCGGTGGTTTGCTCTGACTTCGTGCCGGTCACGAGGTCTACCGGCAGGGCGTACCTTTTGCCGTTGTTGAAAAGCCACAGATCTTCAGGAGTAATGCCTTCGGGAAGTTCAATATCTGTGCTTTCCTCTTCCGGCGAGTTCTTGGGACCACCGCGGCTTGGTGGCGGTGCTTTCCGCTTGTTACCGCCGGGACCGGGGCCCTTGCCACCCGGCGCGCCGCAGGTGCCCGGCGAACCGTTGCCTTCAGAGCCGACTTCAGAATCGGGTGCAGTCGTCGCGTCCGTCATCGACGACGAAATGTTGCCGCAGAACTCTTCGCCGTTGGGGCTGGTGTCCAGCCTGAGCACGACAACGCCGAGGAAGTCGTCGATGTACCAGTCGTTGGACTCTGAGAACTCGGCTGTGCAGGCTGGCGCGGGCCATTCATCAAATCCATGAACCAGCGTTTCGCTCGGCGTATCAAGCTCAAACTCTTCTCCCATCTCATCGACAGGACCGATCATTTCAGAAACCCACGAGACTCCGTACAAGGTCTCTGCACTTTCGCCAAACGCGTGATAGAGCTCATCGATCGCGATCGGCGCGTGCTCCGTATCTCCGCCGTTTGTAAAGCCTTTCAGATAGAGCTTGAGCGTACCAGTGGGTGGATTCGCTCCGACCTTGAGCTTTGAGAGTGAAATTCCTGTCCCACATTCAGCAACATACCCAGCAGATACGCAGCCCGCTTCGCTGATGTAAGCGCTGTTGCCTTCTGACCACCCTGCGCTCGTTGCCCCTGTGCACGACCATTCAAACGGCAAGAGAAATGCTTCATCGCAGTCGAACCACCCTGCGGCCTGAATTTTCATATCGCCCGGCGTGTCCGCACATCCGTCGAAACCGCAATAACCGTCAGTACCCGGATCGGTCAGGCACTCGCCTACATAGTAATTGATCAGGGACCGTGAAACCGAACATCCATCCTGTGGGTACCAGCCCACCACTGGCGAGTGGGTTAGCTTGCCAAGCGCCGCACGGATCTTTCCGAATACCTCTTTGTAGTTCTCGTCTGTGACGATGATGGAGTCGAGGTCGAAATCGGCCAGGTCATAATGGGGGTTGCCAAGCTCGGACTCATAGACGAAGTCCTCCTTGCCTTCCAGCGAGTGGTTCTCCGGGATCAGGAACTCTCCACCCATCAGCTCACTGAACTCTCCGAGGATTTCGGCTACGAGAGTCGCGGTATTCTGCTCGTCTTCAAACCAGCAATCCTGATAAAACCCAGTCGGGGGCTTAGTGGGCGCCAGTGTTCCAAGACCCGAGCAATCACATGTAGGCCACGATGCTGGCGTCATTCCCAGGGCTTCCAGCCGTGCTTCAATCTCTCGCATCACGGCTTCGACCGGCAGCCGTTCATCAATCTGCGCGGCGTGCGCAGACCCGGCAAAAGACGTGAGAACGAACGCAGCGGCAAGGCCCGCCGCCGATGAGAATCGACGCGTTACGCTCGACATACCGAGGCGTACTGCGATCCCCGCCGCGGACTTACCGTTGGCGTGGACCGTGCTGCATGTCATTGTCTTGTCGTCGTATGCGTCCATAGTGCCGTCTCCGTGCATCGATGACGATGCGAGCATCGAATCTCGTGTACGCCTGCGCCGCTGTCAAATACGGGACTTACTGTGGATAAAAATCTCCCAGAGGGCCTTTGAGTGACAGTATTACATTGCCGCAATGTCAGTTTTTTGCCACTTTCTAGCAGCAATTCAATCGCTCCTGCGGTTTCTCAATATTCTATTGTTAGTACGTGATCGCACGCCGCAAGCGTGTTTGAGAATGTTCACTTCAGAAACGCGGGCGAACTGCATGCTCAAAATTCATCAAGAAAGACCAATTCTCTCGTTTCTCTCCGAGGGTGCAAGCAGTGCTTGCACACGCGGATCGCGAATGCATGTCGGCCTGTCCTTTTAGTCGCGATGAATCTTGGTATATTTGGGCTCATGATGCCCCGGCCCAGAACTCGCCTGCTTGGAAGCGTGCTCGTCCTGGCTTTGCTGGCGTGCAACTGCGTGCCGCTTTCGCATGCACAGCCAGCACGGGACCGCGACGCAGTGATGGTCCCTGAGTCGTTGAAGCTCTCGCGGCTTGTCGACCTCACCGCAGAGATCACGGGCCAGCCATTTAGCTACAACGCACAAGAGCTCAGCGCAATCACGGTTTCGTTGCGCGTTCCAGACGGACTCCGCAAGGAGAACCTCCCGCAGCTGCTCGATCATGTCCTTGCATCACGCGGGTTTACGACGGTGCGGACGCCCGACAGCCGGGTTCTCGCGGTTGTGAAGCTCGAGCAGGCTGCAGGCATCGCGTCACCCATCGCCGATGATGACGCGGGAAACGGAGTCCTTGCCGCGGGATTCGTCACAGAGCTCATTGAATGTCGGTATATCGACCCTGCGGTCGTGGCGACTGCGATCAAGCCATTCATGACGCGCCAGGGCACCGCTGCGACGCCACTTGGAAAAACAAGACTTCTTGCGATTTCCGACCAGGCCTCACGCATGGCCGAGGTACGCCAGCTTGTGTCGCGTCTGGATATTCCCGATCAGTTCCAGACTGTGCAAATCGATCTTGAATTCCTGCCTGCGTCACAGGCGGTCTCCCTGGTTCAGGAACTGGTGAAGAGAAGGCAGGCAGCGGGTGCGCACCCACTGGAGGGGGATCTGCTCGCCATGCCGAGTGGCTCGGCCATGCTGCTCATGTGCAGGCCTGAATCTGAACCAACGTGGCGTGCGTTGATCAAAACCGTTGATCATCGCGAGCCTGTTGAATCCCGAACCTATATCCCGCGACTCATCACAGCATCGGAAGTACTGCCACTGGTTGAGAATATCGGGAGTGCACCAACGACCACGTCGGGAATTGTCGACGAACGGTTTCGCGTTTCCACTGATGCTGTGACAGGCACGCTGCTCGTGACTGCGACCGCCACCCAGCACGAACGCATCGCTGCTGCGTTGGCGAATATTGATTCCGCAAGCCAGACCCCCGCGCCGGTACGCACATTTCTTGTCCGAAACCGGCCGGTCCGTGAAGTGCTTCAGACCATTGAGCGATTGATCACTGCAGGTGTTATTCCCTCCAGCTCGCCGATGGACGACCGTGCGCTCGTCACGCAGGGTGCTTCGCAGTCTTCGTTCCGTACACCATTTCCCGCGCCGACGGCCCAGCCACCCGCCGGAGGGTTGCCCCAGCCTTCGACGACGACAGCAACAACCGCACCTGCAGATTCTTCCGTGTCTGCAGCCCGCAGCGCGACGGCCTCCTCGCAAGCAACCGTGCTCACGGCCGATGAATCGTCGAACACGCTTATCGCCATCGGTGAGCCGCGCGTGCTCGATCAGATCGAGGCCATTCTAAAAACGCTGGATGTCCGCCAGCCGCAGGTGATGCTTGAAGTGCTGCTCGTCTCGCTTTCCGACACCGAAGCGCTCTCGCTCGGCGTAGAGCTTGAGCGGCTTGGCAGCCTGAACAACGCTTCTACGCAGCTGAGCTCGATCTTCGGATTGACCGGCGGGAGCGCGGGGGCACGGACAGTGCCGGATCAGGCGGGGTTTACCGGTGCGGTGCTCAATGCAGGGGAGTTCTCCGTCGTCGTACGTGCGCTGGAATCGATCAACAAGGGCAACTCGCTCTCGAACCCCAAGCTGCTCGTGACCAACAACGAGCGTGCAGTATTTTCAAGCACGCTGCAGCAGCCAGTCACGCAGCAGACGCGGACCGGGAGCAACGACACGACCTTCAGCTATGGCGGCAGCGAGAGTGCAGGTACGACGATCTCGGTCCAGCCGCAGATCTCGCAGGGCGATCACCTCGCGCTGACGTACAGCATCAAGCTGAGCAGCTTTGTGGGCACGAGCACGACTGCAGGGTTGCCACCGCCCAAGCAGGAGAACTCGGTGGATAGCTCCGCGACGATCCCTGACGGACACACCGTGGTCGTCGGCGGCATGGAACTGATCACCGAGTCTGAAGCCATCGCGCAGGTGCCGGTGCTGGGCTCGATCCCGATCATCGGGGAACTCTTCAAGACCCGCGACCGGGGCTCTGGGAGGACCCGCTTCTATGTCTTTATCCGTGCCAACGTTCTTCGAAGCGGCATGCTCGAGGATCTCAAGTACATCAGCGCGACGGACATTGCCAAAGTGCAGGGGCTTGGAGGCAGGATTGATGATGGGTTCCCCGAGGTGAAGGCACGGGTGATCCGGTGAGTGTGCTTGCGATGAGTGTCGAAGGTGGAGCAGCCGCAGTGCATGACGGTCTGGTGCCCGCCATCGCGCCATCCACGCTCGACGACCCTGCTCCTTCGCCCGAGTTCATGGCCTCGATCTCGCATGAGTTCGCGCGACGGCATCTCGTGCTGAGCCTGGGCGAAGCGGATGGCATTGAACACCTCGCAGTCGCCGCTGCCACGAGCCCTGCAGTGATCTTCAACGTCGGCGTACGACTCGGCCGCTCGATCTCAGAGCAGACTGCCTCTGCGGAACAACTTGCTGCAGCCATTGACCGCATCTATCTCAAGGCCAGCGACGATCAACGGTCTTCTGAGCACGGCCAGTCTGCAGACCTCATCCCCAAGGTCACGGTCGGAGGTTCAGACAACGTCGAAGGCGATCTTGCGCTTGCGCTGCGCGATGCACAGCAGAACGCGGATTCAGATCTTCTCAACGTCCACGGCAAGGCCCCGACCATCCGCCTCGTGGACCTGCTCATCTTCGAAGCCTTGCTGCGGGGCGCAAGCGACGTGCACATCCAGCCGCTTCGCGGCAAGACGCTCGTGCGCTACCGGCTCGACGGCGTGCTCCACACCGTGCGTGAACTCCCCGGGTCACTCGCGGCAGGTGTTGTCAGCCGCATCAAGGTGATGGCTCATCTCGACGTTGCAGAGCGGCGTGCACCGCAGGATGGACGCGCAGGGGTCACCATCGGCACCGAATCGGGCGATCAGGCAGGTCGAAGGGTGGACCTTCGCATCAGCACGCTCCCCAGCACGTACGGCGAGCGCGTCGTGATCCGATTGCTTGATCCCAAGGGTTCCTCGCATCTGCTCAACTTCGGTGCGCTCGGCATGCCCGAGGAGATGGAACGCAAGTACAAGCTCAACGTCTCCAAGACCAGCGGCATCGTGCTTTCGACCGGCCCCACCGGCAGCGGCAAGACGACCACGCTGTATACCACGCTCGCGTGGGTCACGACGACCAACGCAGGTGGCTCTGCACGCGGGTGCGAGCTCAACATCATGACCGTGGAAGACCCGGTTGAGTATGACCTCTCGGTCACAGGCCTTGCGGTGAGCCAGACGCAGGTCGATCCCAAGAAGGGATTGAACTTCGCGTCGGGCCTGCGGCATATCCTGCGGCAGGATCCTGATGTCATCATGGTGGGCGAAGTCCGCGACGATGAGACTGCTCGCATCGCGGTGCAGGCCAGCCTGACGGGGCACCTTGTGCTTTCCACGCTCCACACCAATGACGCAGCGAGTGCGATCGCTCGGCTCATCGACCTTGGCGTTGAACCGTTCCTCGTGTCGTCGTCATTGTCTGCGGTGCTGGCGCAGCGGTTGGTCCGCACACTCCATCGCGATTGCGACGGCGTCGGATGCAATCTCTGCTTATCCACCGGGTACAAGGGCCGAACGGGCGTCTTTGAATTGTTGACGCTGGACGGTGAACTCAAGGATCTGGTGGGTAGACGCGTCGCAGCGACCGAGATCAAGACGATGGCCCAGCGCAAGGGCATGCAGACGCTCAAGGAGATGGGAGAGGACCTGGTCAGGCGGCGGATCACGTCTCGCGAGGAAGTCGGACGGGTGATCGAGGCGATCGATGAGCAGGAATGACACCAGTGCAACCTCGACGGCGCTCAATCCGCTCAGTGTGCTGGCGCGGAGGACGCGGCGCGGTTTGGTCGTGTGTGCAGGGCTTACGCTGTGTGCTGCGTTGTTCGCTGCGTGGCCTGTGGGCGTCGTGGGGGTCGATCCGATCACGCAGGCTGATTCAATAGAGCCGATCGGTGCAAGTGGTTCCAAACCGACAATGGTCGCACTGGATGTCGCTGCGTTTGACGTGCCTGTGTGGCTCACGCCCCCACCCCCACCGCTTCCCCCACCAGCCGTCGAAGTTGCAGCCAAGCCCTCTGCATTA
>JAESFU010000560.1_pt1 | contig 16927 bp, 24 predicted proteins | sample 9269461 | NCBI WGS metagenome assembly JAESFU01 (sample SAMN14502556, study PRJNA617107) | algae metagenome | isolation source: Stenomitos rutilans HA7619-LM2 and co-occurring heterotrophs from cave walls | place: USA: Waikapalae cave, Hawaii | collected 2009-07-28
GAATAGCGCCTGTAAGAAGCATTAGCGGTCTTTGGGAGGAAACGATGACTTTGGAAGTAATCGGTCTAGGAGTAGGTCGAACCGGAACTTACTCGTTGAAGCTGGCGCTGCAAGCTCTCGGAGTAGGGCCTTGCCATCATATGGACGCGGTGATCGCCGACAAACCTCTCCATGTACCGTATTGGAACGCGGCATTAGTTGGGCGACCGGATTGGGCAGCGGCGTTCAAAGGGTTCAAGAGCGCGGTCGATTGGCCGACCGCCGGGTTCACGAAAGAGTTGTTCGCAGTTTATCCACGAGCCAAGTACGTCCTAACTGTCAGAACGCCGGAAAGTTGGGCTGAGAGTTTTTCGGAAACCATCTATAAGGCGCTTGAGGGGCGCAGGAATGCGCCGGCCGAAGCGCAACCGTGGCTGGAAATGGTCGCGAACGTGGTCGCGAAGACGGGCTTTCACCCTGGCCTCGATATTAGTGGCTTGAAGCAAGCTTTCAACGCCCACACAGCGATGGTCAAGGCTACGATTCCAACCGAGCAGTTGCTCATCTATCAGGTGAAGGAGGGATGGGCTCCTTTGTGTGACGCCTTGGGACAAAAGGTTCCGGATGAACCATTCCCGCGAACCAACAATCGCGAAGAATTCTGGGAGCGTGTCGCCGGCAAGAAAAGCGCGCACTAACCGCGAGTCACGGCGAGCATTCCTCAAGGAGGAACTCGCCGCATTCTCTTGCACTGCCTTTTGTCGTTCGGCGCGTTGGGGCGCTGTCTACGCCAGATGTATTCGGGGTCGTAGTTTCGCCGCGCTGTCGTCTGAGGTAGGGTCGCTCTGGGTCGGGACGTTCTATTTGCGCTGTGTTGACTTAGTCTCTTTCCTTAGAAAATCGCCAGGCTCGACCTTCAAGACTTTTGCCGACTGGTCAAGCGTCTTGATGGTAGCGTAAAGACCCCTCGCTCCAGAGCGCTGATGTAAGTCCGGTCGAGGTCGGCGAGTGAAGGCATTCCCATCGCGATAGGCATCGCCCAACACGCGCATGACAGTCGGATCGCCGCCCTCCGGTTGCCGTGAGATCGAGGTGACTTTGCGACAGCAGCTGCTGCTGTTCGTACGCCCGTGATGTTGGCACAACGGCAAAAGCAAAGATGCACAGCACCACGCTCAACCAAAGTCGTCGCTTCGTCCGTCCCCGAAACAGCTGCAATGGCTTGTATTGTCGCAGTCTATGGCTTTGCTGGGGAAGTCATTAGAGACGTCACTTAGCGAGCCGGTATTGAGTGGCATCATCATTAATCCCCAAAGGTTGCGCGAAGGTTGCATGACGAAAAGGCCGAACAACGATCGCCGTGCTAACAGCTAAGCAACGAAATCGCATTCCTGATACGGCGCGCGCCGTCATTCTTGGTTTCAAGCCTCTGTTAGCCCCTACGCGCCGCGTCGATTGCGGCGACATCGATCTTCTTCATGGGCATCATCGCCTCAAATGCGCGCTTTGCCTCAGCTCCACCGGCAGCCATCGCTTCCGTTAACGTGCGCGGGGTTATCTGCCACGAAATCCCCCACCTATCTTTGCACCAGCCGCACTCGCTCTCCTGACCGCCATTGCCGACAATCGCGTTCCAGTAGCGATCCGTCTCTTCCTGATCATCCGTTGCAATTTGGAAGGAGAAGGCTTCGTTGTGCTTAAACTCGGGGCCTCCATTGAGGCCAATGCAGGGAACGCCCGCCACAGTGAACTCGACTACAAGAACCTCACCCTCTTTCCCATCAGGATAGTCGCTGGGTGCGTGGTGAATGGCACCAACGTCACTGTCTGGGAAGGTCTTAGCGTAGAAGCGAGCGGCCGCTTCGGCGTCCTTGTTGTACCAGAGGCAGATCGTATTCTTCTTTGACATGGCGTTTTGCTTCCCATTCTCAACTAACATTCCAGAACAAGGCTCGGCGCGCTCATTGGTTCCCCTAAGTCGCCTGCTGTGGGTATCGTCGAACGCTGCCGGCCAGGGCAGTCAGCTAACTCTTGCTACATCGCCATGCATCACTTCCCGAACTCCGCTTCTGTACGAACTGCATTCGGGAGCTCTTTATCAAGGGATTGTCGATAAGCGACGCAGCCGCGCATAAACTGTGGCCAGGCAGGAACGGCTATATTCTCTGGGATTGGTTCAGGTAGCAGACCCCAGAGTTGGGGGTGGTGCCAGCACAACTCGTGCCCACTGCTATCGCGGTGCTCACGAATCCCGGCTCGCAAGCGGATGACTTCGCGAACTAGTTCATCGCGATCCATAGCTGCGAGGTCGTCATCCATACTTTATCCAATCCTTTGCCATTGCGAGTGTCACGGCTGACTAAGAGGCACATGCCTTTGCTGGGCGTCCCGCGGAGTCATATCGCGGATCTTCGCGATCATGGGCATGCTTGACCGCCGATTGCAATCGTGGATCCAGCTTGCCCCAGGTGAGTATCACCTTCTGCGAGTGCACAGCATCTATCGCGTCTCGCGACACCAGAAATCGCCAGCGTTTTCGATGTAGACGTCCATGTCGCTTTGGTAACTTGCGAACTGCACGGCAAGTGTGCCGCATTTTTTGCGCCTGGGCTAGGGGAGGTGACGAGACGTTTTCACTGAGGATTCCCCCGCAGTTGACTAAAACGGGCTCTCAACACTCAGAAGAATTAGCAACAAACCAATGAGCCCAAGTAGCCATACGAGTGACCGAATTACTGGCACTCCGGCGGCATAAAGCGGGACGTAGGCAATCCGTGAAACGAGGTACAGCCAAGCGCCCCAAAATGTTAGCTCGCCCTCCCGACCGCCGACATGCGCAATCAAAATCCCGGCAGCGAAAAGTGGAAGAGTTTGAAACAGGTTGTCTTGAGCGCGTTGCAGTCGCATTTCGAGGATGCGCGTAGTAATAACCTGCTCCAAGTGACATCCGGCCCGGCATTGACCCGAGAATCAGGACGCGGCTTTCAGGGGACGATATTGGATGGAAACATTCGACATTCGTCATGGGAACACCAGCCGTTGTGTTTATGGCGCGAACACACGGCTTGAGGAAAGGGCGGACTTGTTTCGCGATTTGACGTACCGGCCAAGCCGAAAGACCACTAATTACTCTGAGCTTGACATGCGCAGCTATGTCCCAAGCGAGGTTGCCAAGCAGGTGCCTTGTCGCGGACAGACGTTTGTCGAAAGTTGCAAAGACCTGGGGCGCCGAATTTCGTTGCGCTCGTCACCAGCGATTTCTGAGTTAAGTCTATACGGTTGGGACACGCATTCAGGTCAAGTAGGTGACCGCGACCCGCTCGCAGGTTCGTTCGCAAATCTTGCGAGAGGAATTCAATCACTCTCATACGCGACTGGTGATACATGGAAAGATACTGCAATAATCGTGCTGACGGAATTCGGGAGGGCTGTTGCACCAAATAGAATGCTGGGTACAGACCATGGGACCGGGAGCGTTTGTCTAGTAATTTCGAGCAGCGTCCCTGGAGGGCGGGTTGTTGGACCTTCTGTGGGGTCGAGGTTTCGGGACAACCTCGATGGAGCAAATGTTAGAGTCGGCGTTGATACAAGAAATGTCATTTGCGAAGTCCTGAAAGCCCATTTCTCGCTGCCTGAAGAGGTTGTATCCGGCGAAATTTTACTAGCTTGAAGGGCTGAGGGGGTAACAACAGTATAATGTCCGGGTTTCGCATGATTGAACTATGAGAAAGCGGGCAAGTTTTTCTTTTGCTTGCGGTCAGTTTTGCGAGCAATGCCGGGACCACCTCTGACGTCAGCAACTTGCGGGTTCTGCGCGCCAGAAATTCCATGCAGGCGAACTCACCAAGTAGCCGGTGCCGTCACCAGCCGCCCTATACATATTGGAGAAGCGGGTGACCATAAAGCTCCATGCAGGGAACGCTATTCCAACTGTGGTAAATGATGTTGTGGCTGTGAACGGCCTTTCTGACCGAAACAACCGCTGGGAGTAGGCGATGGAAAGCTTCAGCCCCGAGACGGTGGGCGTGATTGGTACTTACGTATACGGTTTGATTGACCCCCGTGCAGGCGACGGCAGTCACATTCGAATGTTTTACGTTGGCAAAGGAACTGCTCACCGCTGCTTCGACCATGCCCGCGGCGCGCAAGTGACCAAAGCGTATGCTGAGGAAGACCTGAAGCTGAGCAAGATACAGAGTATCATGCTTGAAACAGGCGAGAAGCCGGAGATCCTTATCCTAGCATACGCCCTTACCGTGGAAGAGGCTTATCGGCTTGAATCCGTACTGATACGGTTACTGCTTCCTCAAACAAATATCGTAAGTGGACATGATGCGCATAGGTATTGCGTCGGGGCTCGTGAGTTGGACGCGAGGTATGCCAATCCCATCGGTGTGTCGTCATTGGGAAAAACGGTGGTCTTGGTAAGCCTAAATGGAGGCAAGGCTGAACTTCCATATCCCAAAATTTCGCACGATGAGGATGTCCTTGCGCGGCGCACCCTAGGGGATTGGGTCATTCAAGAGAAGCGCGCTGCAACGGTCGAATATGTAGTCGGCGTCTACAATCGGCTCACGAGGTGCGTCTACCGAGTGCATCGAGATAACGGGGGTAACGCGCGGTATAGCGTGACCCAAACCGGGAAAAATTAGGCGTGTTCGATTTGAGGGGATACGCGACATCGAAATGGAAGAAAAATGGGGCCTGCGAAGGATTGTTGACGATGGAGATGTCACCTTCAGCGGCCCAATCGACACCTACATCTGGGGATGCAAGCGCGTAGCCTTTAATCGATGCCAAAAATGCGGGTGTAGTCGGATGGGTGCCGAAGGGTACGCATCCAGAGTGTGCTGTCAACGCCTGAATACGTGATGGTTTTGACATCGACAAGATGACCGTGAGCGTCGAGGAGGATGCCACCGTTGAGGCGACATTCCTCGCTGCCAGCCTCGCTAATGCTTAGTTCCAATGCTGGTGCATCGTTGATACACTGGCTTTGGGACTCAACGAGTTGGACGGCGCGTTGATGGCCTTTTCAGGCGACGTTATCCGAAGCTTGGAAGCATAAGTGTGGTCCAGCGGTCGATGCTTGTTGGGTAACGGTCCGTGGGCCGCGACCGGATAAACTCAGTTGCAAATTAACGGCGCAGAAACTCGCGAAGCAATTCGGCCGTGGTTGCAGGATGCTCCTCCGGGAAGAAGTGGCCGCCCTGAACCGCTTGGCCCTCCACATGATCAGCCCAGCGCCGCCAAATTCCGAGCGGGCCACCCGCGCCCTCATACCAGGTTGCGAGCCCTCCACTGCCGCTCCACAAGGCAAGGAGCGGGCAGAGAATTCGCCTGCCGGCCTGAAAATCCGCCCGATCATTGTGGACATCAACACTCGCAGCAGCGCGATACTCCTCGCAGATGGCGTGGACATGTGCGGGATCGCGCAAAGCGCTTATGTAGATGGTGCGAAGCCAAGTCGGGAACACTTCAGGCGCCGAACCCCATTCTGACAGGGCATTGTCTACTATGGCATCCGGCGCGGCAAGGATAAGGCACTCTGGCAGTGGAGATGGTTGAGCCAGGAGTGAAAACGGCCAGAACGACAGGGCGAGCCGCGCATCCGCCCGATCCCAGACTTCCAAGGTTGGCACCACGTCCAACACTGCTACCTTGGTGATAATGTTTGGGTGATCGAGGGCAGCGCGATACGCAACACGACCACCACGATCATGGCCCACAACCGAGAAGCGATCGTGACCGGCTGTGCGCATGGCCTCAACAAGCGTCGCGGCCATTTCGCGCTTCGACATGGAACTGTGGTCTTCTCGATGCTGTGGACAACCGCTCTGCCCATAGCCGGGCAAATCGGCAGCGAGCACCCGGAAGTCTTGCGCGAGCAGCGGAGCGATTTCGTGCCACATTGCGGATGTCTCGGGAAACCCATGCAAAAGTAGCACGGCCGGTCCGCTCCCACCCTCTTCGACATAGACCGTTCCTCGGCTTGTCACGATGGTACGCTGGTTAAAGCCCGAAATACCACTTTTCATGGCTTACATAGGTGCAAACGTTCCGTGAGTTCCACGGGTCTGCCTGTCATGGGCCCAGTTGGCCTCAACGACGAGACCCGTCAGCCGCATTGGAACCTCACGCAGAAGACTTGGTTTTACCCTGATGTGCCAACGATAGACTGGTGAGCTGATGGAACACTTATCATTTCCCAATGAAAGTGCGGAATATAGGCAAGCGCGAAATTCGCTCCTCGATGCCGAAATCGCGTTAAGGCGCCAGCTTGAATCGGTGGCTGCGCAACGTCGGGCTTTGCCGCCTGGCGGTACAGTTCCCGAGGACTATGTCTTCGAACGAATTGGTGGCGACCTAAAGATCGAAAAGGTACGACTGTCGGAACTCTTTGGACAGCACCACAGCCTGCTCCTTTATAGCTTTATGTATGGGCCGGATAGCGAAGAGCCCTGCACAGGGTGCACTCACACGCTTGATGGGTGGGATGGCAGCGTCTTGCACGCCGACCAGCGTTTCCCGACTTATGTCGTCGCGAAATCACCGGTATCGCGGCTTGAAGCCCTAGCGCACCAACGTGGTTGGCGGAACCTCAAGTTGCTTTCGACAGCGGGCAATAGATACTCTCATGACTATTTCGGCGACACGACCAAGTTGGGACCCGAAATGCGTGCTGAACGCGAGTATGAGCCCGGTAAGAACTGGGACCAACCGATGTACAACGTATTTCGGAGGTTTGCTGACGGGACTATCCGGCACTTTTGGGGGAGCGAAATGCTCTACGCGAAAGAAGAACCAGGGCAACATCATCGCGCTGGCGATCTTGTCGATCCTGTCTGGGGCCTCCTGGACATGAGTCCTGAGGGCCGCGGCGACTTCTTCCCAAAGCTCAAATACTAGGGAGATGAAGTATAGGAGGTTAACATGATCCGAAGGCTTAAATCCGGAGAGTATCGGCTATACTCCCGTAAGCTCGATCCGAAAACCAAGAAGCGACGAAACCTCGGAACCTTCGCAACCCGTGCCGCAGCCGAAAAGCATGAGCGCGAGGTGCAGTACTTCAAGCGGCACTAGCAGTATTTAGGGTCTTTGAGCAGGAACTTAAGGAGCGAACGCGACTTTAGCTACCTATGACCTTATCTGCAATTTACGCCCAGCTGTCCTGCTCAGACCTAAAGAAAAGTTCTGAATGGTTTTCTGCGGTCTTCGACCGCAAGCCCGATGCGACGCCGATGGCGGGATTGGCGGAATGGCACCACAAACAGAGCGCCGGTTTTCAGCTGTTCCAAGATCGTAAGAACGCTGGAAAAGGCACCTTGACACTTATTGTCAACGACATTGAGAGCGAACAGGCGAGGTTGACAGGCGCGGGGCTTAAACCGGGCGAAATCGAGCCAGCTGACTACACAACCATTGCACGCCTGCGTGATCCGGACGGCAACCTGGTCGTTCTGGCACAACCGAAAAACGCGTAATTCAACCCGCTTAACTTGGGAGTATGCGATGCCTGCGGAAAAGACAGCAATCATCGATCTCGAGACGCGCTTCTGGCAATCGATGGTCGACAAAGACGCAAAGCTTGCGAAAACAATGATCGCAGATGAATGCCTGATCGCGGGTCCGATGGGCTCCATGAAAATCGATCCAGACAAATATGAGGCCATGACAAAGGAAGGCCAATGGGATCTCGAGAAGTTTGAGTTCAGCGATTTGGAAGTCGTGTTTCCGAGCCCTAACACAGCCGTCGTTGCCTATAAGGTGCATCAACAGGGCGCACTAAAGGGAAAGCCGATGGACATGATCTGCGCTGACAGCAGCACATGGGTGCAGGTGAACAACAAATGGAAGTGTGCCCTCCACACCGAAGCGATTTTGAAGAGTTAGCCGAAGCGTGTCGTGATGCCGGGTACAGTCAAATTGCACCGTGTTCTCACAGCCAAACCAAGCAAGGTTTATCGCGCCTTTGTCGAGCCGGATGCGTTGGCAAAGTGGCTACCACCTAACGGCTTCACCTGCACAGTCCATCATTTCGATGGAGCGGTCGGTGGCACTTACAGGATGTCATTCCGGAACTTCACGACCGGCGACAGCCATTTTTTTGGCGGAAAGTTCCTGGAGCTCGTGCCGAGGCAACGGTTGCGCTACACTGACGTGTTCGAAGATCCGAGCTTGCCAGGCGAGATCCAAGTGTCGGTTGTGTTGGAGGACGTTTCGGCGGGTACCGCGCTTAGCATTGTCCAAGAGGGAATACCGGACGCGATACCTGAAGACATGTGCTATCTTGGTTGGCAGGACTCTCTGCGCAATCTTGCAAGCCTCGTCGAGCCTGAAATCAACCAATAGCTGTTTCAGAAGCCGTTTTTTGCCGGCGCTTTTTGTGGATCGTCCTTATTCGAGTTTAGTAGTTTCAGGGGCCGCATCCTTTGGCCTGTCAGCTAGCTTTGAGTTCGCTCCTTTCGGACCCCCTTAAATGGCCTCGCTGTCGGATCCTTTTTCTGATCCATGAATTGGCCGGTGGCACGACTGCGCTTCGTCCAGTGCTCTTCGCCCTCGACTGTCGTCTTGAGCTGACTGCGCTTGCGGACGGCGCCCTTTCGCGCGTTGTCGCCCTTCGGCTTATTGACTGCCATTCTCATTACCTCCGTTGGTCTCGGACACGTGTCCACCTACCTCTGCCTTGTGCGGCAGGTCCCACCCAAAAATAGACTTCCGTTTCGATGAGTTGACCATTCCGCACACGATGGTACTCGCAATTGCGCAAGCGTTTTCCAGCGTGCTTGCCATCGTAGATGATCCACGCCACTTCATCATGCTCCGGCCCGTCGATGAACGTCATCGACGTTGTGCCCTCACTATTCGGACAACAGCGTTCAAAATAGGCCTCGCGATCGATCGCGTTATCGAGCGAGCTGGTGAAGCGATAGTCATTAGCGACAAGGTGCTCGATCGACGCCCTGTCTTTGTCGACATAAGCCCGCAAAGCGGCCTTCACGGTTTTCAAAGGACTGCTTGTCACCGGACCTATGCCGAGCTGCTATTGCGGGATCCGGAGTACCTGGCCCGGATAAATCTTGTCCGCGCTCTTCAGCATAGGTTTGTTCGCTTCGAAGATCTTCTTGTTGTCCTTACCATGACCCTTTCCGTAGACCGACTCAGCGATTTCCCAGAGGGTATCGCCCTTCTTCACTGTGTAGAGCTTGGGCTGTGGTGAAGAGGAAGCGCCAACGACTTTCACATCGGTTTCGACGTGACGAACGCCGATCGTGTTACCAATCGCGACAATCGCCTTTTCCAACGCCTCTTGGTTTCCGACATCGCCGCGAACGACCGCTTTATCGCCTGAGACATCGACTTGCAGGTTCTCGGTCCCTAGCTTGTGCGAATCGAGTTCCTTCTTAAGTGCGTCTGCCGTGGGGGGTTCATCATCGCCAATGCCCAGCTTCTTGCCCGCTTCCTTGATGAAGTCGAAAAAGTCCCATAGCAGCCTCCATAGTGTTCTACAGTCCAGCGCCTTTAACTCAATACGTAGCCCAACGTTCCATCATACATATGACAGTAGCTCTGACCATTTACCGGTTCGCTCCTTCCTCTCAAACCAACCTGCACAGTAATTGCTTCCCAAGGTCACGAGGGAGTCACGCCGGCTAAAGAAAACTCGCTCGCCTATTCTCCGGGTGTGAATTTCACCGACTAGGGGACTGATCGTGGTTCATGCGAAAGATGCGACCGGCAAGACCACTGGCACAGTGCTAAGTGGTCCCGAACTAGAGGACGCTCTTGCTCGCGGCGTCCTAGACCAACCGAAGACGCAGCTCACCGGCATGGTGAAACCTTCATCTAAGGCCGGCCACATAGGTTTTACTCTTGCGGGTTGTGACACTTGGGTGGACTTCCCAACCTCCCTGATCGCCGAGGCTCTGCAGATCGGCCATCAGGCGTGTGAGGGTCATTCACACCCGCTTTTCCGCCTGTCGTTAAACGAACCAGAAGATTTGGAGGCGAAGGCACTAGTGGCACTTTTGGCTGCTCGCTCGGCCACGCCCTTCATCCCAATTTTGCCTCCCGCAAACCTGCCAATGGCAACACCTGGCAACACACCAATGATGGCAGGCGCGAACGTGCCTATGCACGCTCGGGCAAACTTGGGCGGGTTCGCGCCCGGTGGCGGTAATAATGCGGCGAGGCAACGAGAGTGCTCGACGTGGTGTCAAGGCTCAACGCTGATTTGCGCGTGCCCGGTCTATGTACCTTTCTTCGGCTGGACCTATTCGATCTATCCCTGTGGTACCTGCTTAAATGACCCTATCTATACTGCCTTTACGGCCTTCGCCTGAGTGCCATCGCAGCAGCTGAAGCAGGCCAGCTAATCAATACTATCCGCTGGGATGCGACTGTTCATCGAAAGGGAGGTGCGCGCGATGGAAAAGGCACACTCGAGTAAAGCTGCTTCTAACCTCGAGATGATAGAGGCCCTTGTGCAACAGGGCAAAACTGTTGTCTCGTCAGAGGACGCAGCGGTGGTCCGATCTGCAATAAGATCAATAAAGGAAGGTAGAACTGAAACTCTTTACCTGAAACCCAGTGTGTTCGAGGCGATTCGGCGTTGGTATTGGACGCCGGAGCGCGTGAAGCTTGTTGGGTTCAAGCCCATCACTCCCGAAGTCTCCGAGCGAGTAAAGGCGGACTTCAAGATCGATGTTGATGGCTACGCGAACAGCGTAGACTGCCCGCGTTGCGGGCATCCTTACAGCACGTACGAATTTATCCAACAGGGCATCGAGGAGCATGGCGAAGAGCTTGTAAGAGCTACCTTCACGCTCAAGCGTGCCGCCATCCTACAGATCAATCCCGTGCAAGACATAATTTGTCGGAAGTGCCGATTACATATCCTGATCGCCCCGGGAGATATTTACGGCAGTTACGACTACGAATATCGATGCGTTGAGAACAACGCCTATGCCTGCTGTAAAATTCTTGTTCTAACGCTCGCTGCGGATGCTTGGAACTATGACGGGTAGCTTCAAAAGCCCCTTCTGGCTTCATGCAGAACCCGCTTTTCTTGCGGTAAAGGCCAGTTTTCGGTGGCGGCTTCCATAGAATTGTGGGGTACAGAAATTTGGACAAGTATTTGGACGAGCTAAAGCGCGCTTGCAGAGATCAGACGAGTCACACGGATTCCGAACGGATTAAGGAGGGCGAATCGGTTTGGCTTGCGGGTCGTCCCGCGGCCGCCGAGAATGGGTTCATCAGCATTGCCCAAGATGCAGATATCCGCACGATCATCCGCGAGCAGGACGTTCAAGACGTTCGAAAGGAAGGCGATTTGTACTTGGTGAGAATCAGCACCGAGGCAAACGTAATTGTCCGGTTTGAGAAAGTCACTAAAGCGAAGCCTGTGGAGTGCGGCTGTGAGGAGCCCGATGAGGAAACCAAAGGGCATCCAGGATCAATCCGGCGACAGATAGGTACCGGCCCGTTCGGCGTGCCTCTCGGTCCCTGCCGCCTTTACATCTATTGTACTTACTGGGGAGGTCATCAGATCTGTTGGTGGTGGATAACTTGCCCTGGCAGAGTTGGCAGTATTTAAGCTCGCGATCCGCACCAGCAATTGCTACGAATTGGTCTGGCCGATTGTTCGCCCGTAAGAAGGGTAACACGCTACCACACTCGACAATCTGAACGTCCGGGCCGTATCTCTTCAATTGCGATGATCCAGGATCGGCAAAGCCTCCAGAGATCATACGCTATTCGTCATACGGTATATGCTCGCCCGTCTCCTTCATTCGCGGGTCAGACATTACCGGCCTCGCGAACATCATTGGACGGGTACGGCTTCCAGGTCCGCCCGGTCAGTAGAGCGCTTTTTTGTCATCTTACGGAAACCTCATCACCTTGGGCCGTCCCGGCACCTGTGTGGAACCTTCAGCGGCTTTGACCGTAAGCACCGGGACGAATCGGAGTGTGCGCATGATTTCCCGGCCCAAGGAAAAGTCGGCGAACGATATTCCTGACATCCAGCCGCCGCCGGCTCCCGATATTCTCCCCGGCGACCCGGAGGGCATGAAACCTGTGAATGAGCCTAGCGTCGACAATCCCCAGAGGACAAACGTAAATGACTGACTCCGGCGATCGGACTGTGCTCAACACAACCGAGGCGCGTCAGGGAAAGCCGGTTGGCGCGATGCGCTGGGTCTTGGGGCTTGGGATAGCCGGTGTGGTCGCTGCCTTAATTGTTGTCTTGGCTTTGACGTCGACCTAACCCCTGTCTCCGGCAACAAGCAAAGACTTGCCGTGGTACGTGAGGGGGTGAGAAGTTTCCTTCCGTCTGCTCGCCGCTTCTTGCGGGAGCTTTGCGTCAGGAAAGCGGACTGTCGAAGCCTTCGCGCTCAACGCATATCCCACTTTTGAAGATTTATTTTGTCCAACGCGGAACTTTTGGCTTTGCCATGTATTCCTATGGCTTATGGGCTCTTCAGACCAAAACGAGGATAAATCTTCGAATGATTTGGCGCGGCGTTTAGCGGCCATCGTTGAGTCTTCGGACGATGCTATTGTCAGTAAGGATCTCAACAGCATTATCAAGAGCTGGAATAGGGGTGCCGAGCGCATTTTTGGCTATACCCCGGATGAGGTGATCGGCAAGCCGATTACCATTCTCATGCCGCAGGACCGGCTTGACGAAGAGGAGGGCATTCTTGCCCGCATCAAAGCAGGCGAACGCATCGAGCATTACGAGACCATCCGCAGGCGCAAGGATGGAACTCTGCTGAATATTTCGCTCACGGTTTCGCCCATCAGAAACGCCGCGGGCCAGGTGGTAGGAGCTTCGAAGATTGCGCGCGACGTCACCGATCGCAAAAAGCTGGAGGAAGAGCGCGAACTGCTAATGGCGGAGCTGAATCATCGGGTGAAAAACACTCTTGCCACCGTCATTTCGATAGAGAGGCTGTCATTCAGCAGCAATGCGGATGTAAACGCTGCGCGCGAAGGGTTTCGCTCGCGGCTTCGTGCCCTAGCCCGAGCTCACGAGCGGCTTGCAGAGGCGAACTGGAGAAGCATCCTGTTGCAGAACTTGGTCGAAGACGCCATCTCGCCTTACATAGGTACGGTCTCCAATATTGCGGTCTCCGGCCCGTCGACGCGAGTCAATGCGCGATCGGCATTGCGTGTCGGCCTTGCCGTTAATGAGCTGGCGACCAACGCAGCCAAGTACGGCTCGCTTTCTTCCGTTGACGGGTCTCTTGGTGTCGATTGGAACGTCGATGATGATGGAGTTCTGGAATTGCGCTGGGTAGAGACCGGAGGTCCTCTAGTTTCGCAGCCGACCCGCGTCGGCTTCGGGCGGATGCTGTTGGAACAGGCCCTAACGCAGGAACTCGATAGTCAGGTCATACTGAACTTCGATCCGAAAGGACTCCAATGTTCAATTCAGATACCACGGCGCAAATACGAGACCTCCTGGAGGTGAATCGCTCTACCTCAAAAACACTGTTGGTCGTCGAAGACGAGTATCTCGTCGGGTTTCTGCTTTGCTGCGACCTCCAGGAGGAGGGCTATTCGACGATAGGTCCATTCTCGACGGTCGAGGCCGCGATGGCAGCCGTAAACGATCAAACAGTAGATGGAGCAATTCTAGACATCAATCTGGTCGGAGGGTCAGTCTATCCCGTCGCGGAAGAGCTTATTCGCCGCGAAATACCATTCCTATTCGTCAGCGGCTATTCGGAAACCGATATTCCCGAACAGTTTCGGCAATGCCGACGCGTATCTAAACCGGCGGATACACGGTCTCTGATGCGGGCGGTCAGCGCGATGATCTCGGCGAAGCCAGTTTGGTAGTGAGGGCTCTCACACCGGGATGCGAACATACTACATACTGACTCATGCACCGCCTGAGCGGTCCCAGAACCGAAGTTCTCGACACCTAGCAATAAAGTCGCCTGCGCCGCCAGCATCGCTGATTTCAAAAAAACCATCATCTGGCTTTATTCCTGTAGCGGCGAAAAGCTTTTTTACGGGTCCATTATACGCAACGAATTTGTAGTGCGCGAAGGCGTCGGCGACGAAGTCGCGGGCGGGAGGTGAGCCGACTAATTTGGAAACGCCTTCATCACTTGCGAGAATTGCCACGGCATCGAAGAGAACAGATGGACCACCATCTATCTTGTGCTGGGCCTTCACTTTCTCGCCATCTGCGGTCGTGATGCCCCCTATAGTCGGAGCGATCAGTTCAACAGAAGCGCCTTCTTCCCCGGCCGAAGTTTGCAAAGCGGTTAACACCTCTGCATAAATTCCTTCAGTTACGAGAATCCCAAGTTTCCGGCCCTCGAAGCTGCTTGGGCCGTTTTTCAGAATGCTGAGGGCATCTGACTTCGGTAGGTTCTTGCGCGGCTTGATAGCTGGCGGCGCGGGTTCAGGAAGTTCTTCGATGCCAAGTCCCTTGGCAACCTCCGCGGCGAGGCCCTCGTCAACATTCTGCAAGTGCGAAAGCATACGCTCGCGAATTCGGGGTGTCTCAACTTTGCTCAGTTCGAAGGTGAGAGCGTCGGAGATATGTTTCTGCTCCACCTCCATCTGGCTCTTGAAAAACTGGCTTGCTTGACTGTAGTGGTCTGCGAAGCTTTCGGGCCGCAAACGTGATTTCGGACCCTTCTCTTCCTGCGGATAGCTGCTGAAACCGGTCTCCTGGTTTTCGCGCGGCCCGCCGATTTCCGGACCCCAACCATTCGGTTCGTAGTTCGCACGGCCCCGGGGATTGCCAAATGCCATGTGGCCATCCTGCTGAAAGTGATGAAATGGGCATTTGGGGGCGTTGATAGGGAGATAGGTGAAGTTTGGTGAGCCAAGTCGCTTTAGTTGGGTGTCCAGGTATGAAAAATTACGTCCCTGCAAGAGCGGATCATTCGAGAAATCAATTCCCGGTACCACGTTATGCGTCATAAACGCGACCTGTTCTGTCTCTGCAAAGAAATTTTCAGGCATCCGATCAAGGACGAGTCTCCCTACCATCTTTAGGGGGACTTCTTCTTCTGGGATGAGCTTCGTCGGGTCGAGCACGTCAAAACCGAACTTTTCGGCGAAACCATCATCGAAAATCTGGAGGCCCAATTCCCATTCAGGATAGTTGCCCTCCTGGATGGAATTCCACAGATCGCGGCGATGGAAATCTGGGTCCGCGCCATTGATCTTTACTGCCTCGTTCCACACAACCGACTGCAGCCCGAGCTTTGGCTTCCAATGAAACTTGACGAACCTCGACTCCCCATCGGCGTTGACAAGACGGAAGGTATGAACGCCAAAGCCTTCCATGAAGCGGAACGACCGCGGTATGGCGCGATCCGACATCACCCACATAATCATATGCATCGCTTCCGGGGTCAGCGAGATGAAGTCCCAGAAGTTGTCATGGGCGCTAGCAGCTTGCGGGAAAGCCCGGTCTGGCTCTTGCTTCACTGCGTGGATGATGTCGGGGAACTTGATGGCGTCTTGGATAAAGAACACCGGTACATTGTTTCCGACGAGGTCCCAGTTTCCTTCCTTTGTGTAAAACTTGACGGCGAACCCGCGCACGTCACGAGCAAGATCCGCCGAGCCCTTATTGCCGGCGACGGTAGAAAAGCGAACGAAAACAGGCGTGCGCTCGCCGGCGCGCTGAAAAATGTCTGCCTTTGTTACCTCGGTGAGAGCTTCATAGGTCTCGAAAAAGCCATGAGCGCCGTAACCGCGCGCGTGAACCACGCGCTCTGGAATACGCTCGTGATCGAAGTGAAAGAGCTTTTCCCGAAAATGCGCATCTTCGATAAGAGTGGGACCCCGCACGCCTTGCTTAAGAGTGTTCTGACCGTCGGATACGGGTATGCCTTGCTGCGTCGTAAGCGTCTCGTAACCCTCATCCGCCCTTTGGTGGATTTCTCCGCCCGAACCTCGCATCACTTGCTGATCGCTGTAGGTGACAGTCTTTTCGGTCTTGGCGCGCACGCGTTTGGCCATTTAGAACTCCTCGAAAAACTTTCACTCAACTAGCTGTCTCGAGGTCGGTTCCGCGGTTTGAAGCTATTTCGGCGGTAGTCCGCGCGGCCAGATTATGGCCGTGACCTATTATAGAATGTGTCCGTAAGGGGGCGGAACCTTTACATTGCTGCCCCATTCCATCCGACAGCAAGAGGACTATTCAATGAACATCAATGAAGACATACGGGCTGACGAAAGCAGTCAGCGCAACGGCACCGGTGCGCCGACGCCGAGTGAGCTTGTCGATCGAGTCGTCGATGTTACGAAGAATCTTGGCACCGTCGTAGGCAAAGAAGCGCGCGCCATGGCCGGCCGTGTTACGGAACAACTGAGTGAGACGGCAGAAGCAAGCGTCGGCCGCGGTGCGGATGCTTTAGGAAGTTTCGTCCGCGCAATGCAAGCTGCTGGTCGGGAGATTGAGCCCGAGTCACCCGCATTGGCGCGTACACTCGATGATGTGGCAAGCAATGTGGACGGATTTGCGGAAACGATCAGGGGTCGCAGTCTGTCGGATCTCGTATCGAGCGCCGCTGAACTCGCGCGACGTAATCCCACGATGTTTGTCGCCGGTACTATCCTCGCGGGCTTTGCGGTATCGCGCTTCGTGCGTAGCACGGGGCCGACGTCCGGCGGCAATGAGGTGTAGTACAATGCCCACTGAAACAAAGCGTCCCGTCGTTCAACTAGTAGCCGACGTTGTCAATGAACTGACCGGACTCTTACAGACCGAGCTTCGACTAGTTCGTGTCGAACTGAGCGAAAAGGTTGCTAAGCTCGCGAACGGTGGCGTATTGATTGGTGCCGCTGCTGCAGTAATCATTGCAGGGTTGGGCATTGGCTTCTTTGCCATAACCGAATGGTTGGTGGTGGCGGGTCTGACACGCGAGTGGGCTTTGAGCTTGGTTGCGGTTGTTGCTCTCGCCATCGG
>JAESFU010000561.1_pt1 | contig 16911 bp, 13 predicted proteins | sample 9269461 | NCBI WGS metagenome assembly JAESFU01 (sample SAMN14502556, study PRJNA617107) | algae metagenome | isolation source: Stenomitos rutilans HA7619-LM2 and co-occurring heterotrophs from cave walls | place: USA: Waikapalae cave, Hawaii | collected 2009-07-28
GCTGATTTGCTTCTGCCGTGGACAGTACAACGCTTTTCGCCACTGCTGCACAACGATATGGACCGCTATCGCGATTTGCTGATTGACGATATGAAATGGTGCCACGAGAACCATGTTGATTATGTGACGTGTATCTATCCCGGCTTCAGCTGGCACAATCTCAGCGTGCGAGAGTTCCCGGATGATATCAAACCGGTTGGATCGATTCCCCGGCAGGGCGGACGTTTCTATTGGCAAATGATTTATACATCCATCAACGCCGGCAGCAAAATGCTATATGTAGCCATGTTCGATGAAGTGAACGAAGGGACAGCGATCTTTAAAGTCTCCGACAATCCGCCGCAAGGAAAGGCGACCGAATTTATTAATAACGATCACAAACCCGCAGACCATTTTTTGTGGCTTACCGGCGAAGCCGGCAAGATGCTGCGACGAGAGAAACCGCTGACATTAAAAATGCCGGAGAGAAATTAAGTTCAGGAACAGTTTTCGGATCGTCAGGCGTGCAATATTTGCCACAGTGTGAATTCTGAAATTTTTCGGAAATTCGGAAAATTAAGAGAGCGACATGAATAATACCGAGCGCGTTTACAGGATGTCATTTGCCGGCGTCTATCCGCACTACATTGCAAAAGCCCTGAAAAAGGGAAGAACAAAAGCAGAAGTAGACGAGATTATTTTCTGGCTTACGGGCTACACGGAGAAAACGCTGCAGCAGCAAATAGAGAAGAAGACAGATTTCGAGACGTTCTTTGCACAGGCGCCACAGATCAATCCCGGCGTGTCCAAGATTACGGGCGTAATATGCGGCTATCGCGTAGAGGACATTGAAGACAAATTGATACAGAAGGTACGTTACCTGGACAAACTGATCGATGAGCTGGCAAAAGGAAAAACGATGGACAAGATCCTGAGAAAGGCATGAACTACGAAACCTTCCCGGCGCATCCGGAATTGGCCTCGCTGGTGAAATGCTATTGGACATTGGAAGTCCCCGACCGGAAGGACTTTGAAAGACAACTTATCATACCCGATGGATGTATCGAAATGATCTTCCTTCTCGGTGATGATGTGAAGCGGTATACAACCGGCGATGCATCTATCCTGCAACCCCGTGCGATGGTTCTCGGACAGATTACCGAACCATTCTACATCGAACCGACCGGCTACGTTCATTCTGTAGCGGTGCGCTTTTATCCGTATGGTTTTGCCAGCTTTGTGCAAACGCCGATCCAGGCATTGGCCAACACGGAAACACCGATAGGACAGATTTTCGGAGAGGAAGCTGGAGCTGCATTGGGACAGCGAATCCTTAGTGCCGCCGATACCCCGGACAGGATCGCAATCATAAACGAATTTCTGTTAAACAGAATCGGCGATAAGGTTGTCATCGATCAGATCGTAAAAACAACCATCGACACAATCCTTTCAACAAAAGGCGCGGCGTCGATCAGTAACATATTGAAAGACGATTTGTCAAAGAGAAGACAACTGGAACGGAAGTTTGTGAAGCAAATCGGCATCAGTCCCAAACAATTGGGAAAGGTGATCCGCTTGCAGACTGCGCTGAAAATGTTGCTCAACGAATCAACCGGAAACCTGGCGGAGGTTGCCTACGAAAGTGACTACTACGATCAGGCGCATTTTATAAAAGACTTTAAAGAATTTACAGGAACAACACCGGGAGATTTTCTCGGGGATGCCCACATGAGCCTTTCCACACTTTTCTATAAAAAAGACTAGGTGTCGCATTTTTACAATGCTGAATCTGTCTGGTTGTGTAATTCTGCAGTATCAATTTCAAAACCAGCAGAATGAAAAAGATAACCGCAATTACAGCCATCGTTCTCGGTATAGGCGCTACCGCCTGCGTGCATAAAAGCAACGACAATACGCCGGAACAGGCAAGCAACACGACATCACATCAAACAAAAGGACACATGAAGAACTTAATATCCATTGTTGAAATTCCCGTCAATGAATTTTCAAGAGCAAAAACATTTTATGAAACCATTCTGGACATACAGATTGAAGAAGCAGATATGAATGGCGTGAAGTTGGGGTTGTTTCCGAATGAAGACGAGGGTGTGTTTGTGCAGTTGATTCACGGGACGGACTACAAGCCGTCGGCACACGGAACAGTAATTTACCTGCAAGGCGGCGATGACTTGCAAAAGGTTGTCGATAAAATTAAGGCAAACGGCGGGACAGTCCTTGTCCCAAAAACCGGCATCGGCCCGGATATGGGATTCTATGCGCTCTTTACCGATTCGGAAGGAAACAAGCTGGGCCTGCATTCGCCCAACTAAAAGCACAGTTTGCATCTTCGATGGAGAAACTCAATCCGGGTTTCTTTCGGCCATAAGCGCGGGAAATTGTTTTTTACTTTTAACTTTATTCATGCGTTGCGCAGGGAACGGAATTGTTGCCGGATGCAACTTGCAAGTTAACGTAGAATCCAATTAATTACCGCTATGCGCGTGCTGAATCGATTAACCTGCTTGCTGGCAGCCATGCTGTTGCTTGCATCATGCTCTACACATTCAAACAAGCAGGAATCGAAAGCCGATTCGGTGGTCACCACGTTGCCTGCGTGGGCACTGGGCGAATTTGTTCGTCCGGCAAATGTTAATCCGATTATTGCGCCAGTAGACGGTACGTTGTTTCATTGTCCCATGAAGAATGAGAAGATTGCGTGGCAGTCCAACGATACTTTTAACCCGGCGGCTACACTGATGAACGGACAGGTCTATGTGCTTTATCGGGCAGAAGATAAATCCGGTGAAGGCATTGGCGGCCGTACATCGCGGATCGGACTGGCGGTAAGCGACGATGGTATCCACATGCAGCGCGATTCTGTCCCTGTCCTGTTTCCGGCCGCAGACAGTCAGAAAGATAATGAATGGCCTGGCGGATGCGAAGATCCACGCGTGGCCGTGACGGAAGATGGTATGTACGTCATGCTCTATACACAGTGGAATCGGAAAGTTCCGCGGCTCGCCGTCGCCACCTCCAAAGACCTGCGACACTGGGAAAAGCATGGCCCGGCATTCGGCAAGGCCTACAATGGAAAATATCGTGATATGGCTACCAAATCTGCGTCGATCCTGACAAAGCTTGCAGCCGACAGGCTTGTCATCACCAAAGTAAACGACGTCTATTTCATGTACTGGGGCGAGCTCCATGTATTTGCAGCCACATCCACAGACCTTGTAAACTGGACACCGCTGGAAGACGAAAAAGGACAATTGAAAATCCTGATGTCCCCGCGGAAGGGATATTTCGATAGCCATCTCACGGAATGCGGCCCGCCCGCCGTGATGACAGACGCCGGTATCGTGCTCCTGTATAACGGTAAAAATCTATCCGGTGCCGATAGCGATACACGATACACCGCCAACTCCTATTGCGCAGGACAAGCCCTGTTCGATGCTGCCGACCCGACAAAATTTAAAGCACGATTGGACAAACCCTTTTTTGTACCCACTGAGCCTTTTGAGAAAAGTGGACAATACCCGGCCGGAACAGTTTTTATTGAAGGCCTTGTATACTTCAAGGATAAATGGTTTCTCTATTTCGGCTGTGCTGATTCGCGTGTAGCCGTGGCCGTTGCGCCCGCGAAGCGATAACGTCTTTAGTCTCAGGAATCAAGCTGTTGTTCTTTCCTGATTTCCAGCAAGGGAGTAAACCATCTAAACAGACAGATATTCTCCCTGTTTGGCCAGCACCACATTCATATTCCGCTCGTTGGCATGTTGCAGAAAGAGCTTTTCGGCGTCCGGCGTTTTAAAGTAATTATTACCTGCACGCCCGTAGTGAATAGGACAGATGGTTTTGGCACCGAGCAACATGCCTGCCACCACAGCTTGCTCGGGCGTGAGCACCGCGGGAATTCCGGTGTCCGTTATTTGTCCCATATTAATACGCGCACCGTTAATGGGCATGAAGGCGATATCAAACGGCCCGTATGCGGTAGCGATGTCCCGCCAGTATCCATGCCATAACGTATCCCCGCAGTGGATGATCGTTTTGCCGCCGCCTTTTATCACCCACGATACCTGCGGATGACCGAAGCCGTCCACCGCGGGGACAGGTATGGCCACCAAGTCCCCCATCCACCGGGAGATGTCCACCGGTTGATAAAGCCTGGCTTCCTGGAAGCGTAAATCGCGGACATCGATCCAGGGCAATGTACTTTCATGGCAGAACAGCCTGCTTTGTTTATCAAATACAGTTTGCAGGGCTGCCGGATCAAAATGATCCGTGTGGTGATGCGTGATGAGCGCGTGTCTGAAATCAGTTTCTGATTTTAATTTCAGATCACCGTATTGTTCATACGAGGTAGCATCGACAAATAACGTTGTTTGATCTATTTCGATTTTGATTCCGGCCCACGCGAGCCTCTGTATTTTCATCTTTGATTTGCTTGCTTCATCCTTCTGGGGCCGCCCGTTGAGTTTGGTCTGCGATGCAGGCAAAGCACCCAGGGACAAGGCACCGGTGTACCGTAACATATCTCTCCGCTTCATAGTTTTTTTTTGAATGTTCACTGCAAATATCCGGCGGTGGGCCGGCGTCACAATCTGAATCTTGCGATCATGGCAGGGAAGAGCGCAAGATTCAGATTGCCGGCTTATTACTGGCGAGAGATTTTTGTTGAAGAAAATTTCACACATAAATCATTCTAAAAATGAGAGCTCTTATTGTTATTGACGCACAAAACGAATTTTCGGAAAACGGCAAAAGAGCCGTACCCACCTTTAACGACGCAATGGTTGTCATCCGCAAAAGAGTGAGTGTGGCACGGGAGGAGAATTGTCCAATTGCCTGGGTAAGACATTTTAACAAGCCCCACGAATCGAAAGCATTCGTTCCGGGAACCTGGGGTAGTGATTTTGTAGAAGGCCTCGGTCCTTTGCCGATATCATCACTGGAAAAGGAATTTCAGAAAAATGTATACGGTGCGTTTACGGGAAGTGATCTGGGTGAATGGCTCACCAGGTTACAGGTCCATGATGTCCTGATCGTCGGATTCTATACGCACGGTTGCGTTTCAACAACCGCACGCGAAGCTATAATGCGGGAGCTGGATGTTTACCTTGATCCGGACGCAACGGGGGCTTGCGATATGCAGCACGATGTTCTCGGGCAGCAGTCGGCATCCGAAGTGAAACGGACCGCACTTCTGCATTTGGTAAACATGGGTGCATACGTGGAAAGGATGTAATCAGGCATGAACCCGAAGAATATGTTTTACCGTTAATCATGCATCTGAAGGTTGATCATATTTTATCATGACGCAGCAATTTTTAAACTTCCAGCGAATCGAAAAGGCCATCGCTTACATGGATGCCAACTTCAGGGATCATCCGGATCTGGAAGACATCGCGAATCATGTTCACGTTAGTCCTTTTCATTTTCAGAAAATGTTCGTGGATTGGGTAGGGCTTAGCCCAAAAAGATTTTTGCAGTATATCACGCTGAACTATCTGAAAAGCAAAATTGAGGTAACACAAAATGCCATCGATGCGGCGGAGATGGCGGGACTTTCGAGCCAATCGCGCGTACATGATTTGTTCGTGAGTATCGAAGGCGTAACACCGCAGCAATACAAACTGTCAGGACAAGGCTCCAGAATATTCTACGGCTACCATCCCACGCCGTTTGGTCTGTGCTTCATCGCCGTTGCCGAAAAAGGAATTTGCAGGCTTCATTTTATTGATGAGGACAACAAACGGGATGAGTACGATATTTTTAAAAAGCAATGGCACCTGGCGCAGCTCGTGCACGACCCGGCCTATACACAGAAAATAGTGCATCGCATCTTTGCAAAAGAGTTTACAGCAGACGACCCGATGAAGATTGTTATGAAGGGTACCAATTTTCAGCTCAAAGTGTGGGAGGGACTTCTCAAAGTTCCCTACGGGAGCGTGGCTACGTTCAGTCAACTGTCCCATTTGATCGATGAACCCGATTCAGTGCGATCGGTGGCAACCGCTGTGGGTAGAAACCCCGTTCCATTTTTGATCCCGTGCCACAGAATCATTTCGCAGGACGGGACCATGGGCGCCTACCATTGGGGACGTGTCCGTAAAAAATTGCTGCTGGGCAGCGAGCTTGCAGACTCTGGGACCGAAAATGATCGATGTCCCACGACTGTACGAGGTAATTAAAGCAGATGGGACAGATTCGCGGGTATTCCTGCACATCTGTCCCATCGTATCGGTACACGAAATGTACCCTTGTATTATTGCTTGGTCAGTTCGATGCGGTATACTTCCCGTATATTTTTGCCATCTTCCACATACTTCTCGTCCATTACCAGCGTCAATATGTTGCCCTTGCGTTCTGCTGTAAATTTCAGCGGTTCATCGTCGGCGCCGGAATCTGTTCCATAGAGTGTCAAGACATTGCCCACCAGCGTGTATTCAAACGATTCTTTATCGCTTAGAATTTCGCCCTTATTGTCCTTGTCGAATCGAAATGAATAATCGCCTTCCTCTTTATTTTCCAGCACGACCTTGTCGTCCACATACGCCGTATAGGCGACGTGATCGGCTGTCCAGGTTCCGACGATATCCAGTGTCGTGTTGTCATCGTCGTCTTTGCTACAGGCAAATGCCAGTGAGCTTACAAGCGCCATTATCCAGATTGTTCTTTTCAAGCTTTGTGTGTTGATCATGATTGAAGGTTTATGCGTGAATTGATCGAGCAAAACTACGATGCCAGAACACGCAACAACATCCCGTTTTTACAGGATTTATTTATCCGGCTTTTATCGATTCTGCTCCAGAGGACAGTTTGCAGGACCAAATAAAAAAAGACCACCCCATGAGTATGGAGGTGGTCCGATGATGATTTTAGGAGGACATCTTCAGTCCTGTCAGGGAGCTGATGCTGTCTTCATCAGAAGACGAGGCAGCATCATTCGGTGCGCAGCGCTTTGGTTGGGTTGGCGGTAGCTGCCCGGAACGACAGGACACTAATGGTAAGCCACGCCAGAACAAACACCGCGAGTCCGGCCACCAGAAAGCGGAACGGATTGATGGTAGCCTGCAACGTAAAATTTTGTTCCCACTGCAGCACCATATACCAGGTGAGTGGTGTGGCCACTGCTAAGGCAAGCGCAATCAGCCAAACAAACTCGCGCGCAATCAGAATCACCACATTGGACACCGACGCGCCCAACACCTTGCGAATCCCAATCTCCTTGGTTCTGCGCTCTACTGCGAACGAAGTAAGTCCCAACAATCCCAGGCACCCGATAAAAATGGCGAGCCCTGTAAACACAGAAGCCACTTTGCCCAGTTGCTGATCGGCCTTGTATTGCCGGTCCAGGTTGGCATCCAGGAATGAATAATCGAAAGGCAAGTGGGGCGCAAGCTCTGTCCACTTTTGTTGCACGCGGTTTACAATTTGTGGCAGATTGCCGTTGTCCAATCGTACGGAAATACGACTGGCGTAGGTTGTTAATACAAGCAGGAGCGGCTCTACCTGCGCGTGGAGCGAGCGGTAGTGAAAGTCCTTCACCACACCGACTACTTTACCCTTGCCACGCCCGCTGATTTTCTTGCCGATGGCCTGTTCCGGTGTCCAGCCGAAGTCCTTTACCGCGGTCTCATTGATGAGGAAAGCCGTCGTGTCGTCGGCCTTGCTTTCACGCAAAAAATTTCGGCCTGCGAGGAGCTTGATATCATAAGTGGACAGGAAGTCGTGATCTACAAAATAGTAATTGATGTTTGTCGGCGACATCTTTCCGTCCACCACTTCCACTTCCGTATACAGGTTGTTGGTACTCTCTCCCGGCACACGTGCCGATCCGGTAACCGCATGCACACCCGGTATAGCTTTAAACTCGTTCTTGACAGCCTCCAGGTGATTGACAATAACACTGTCCCCGTTGGTTGGAATAACGAGTGTGGCATTTTTATGAAAGCCAAGGTCCTGATTTTGCACCAGTGCGAGCTGATCATATACCAGCAGCGTGCCGGCCACCAGCATGATGGAAATCATAAACTGCACGGTGACGAGCAGCTTGCGGAAATTCTGATGGCTGTATACGCCTTTGGTGGAAGGCCGGAAAATTTGTAACGGCTGAAACCCGGAGATGATGAGTGCCGGGTAAGCTCCCGCCAGCACGCCAATGAGGACAATGAACGCTAACGCCATCGCGAGGACAATACTGTAATGCGGCAGGAGGGACAGACTGAGCGGTGAGTCCATCAAGGTGCGGAAAGCCGGTAGCGCCAGCCACGCCAGGAGTGCCGCCAGCAGCGAAGCGATGAACGTAATGATAAAAGACTCGCCCAGAAACTGCGCCACCAGCATGCGCCGCAGTGCTCCCAGCGATTTGCGAAGACCAACTTCTTTCAGCCGGCGCGAAGCGCGCGCAGTAGCCAGGTTAATATAGTTGAAGCAGGCTATGAGCAAAATGAACACCGCGATAATAGACAGGATATAGACATTGTTCATGTTTCCGCGTGTCCCGTTTTCCCAGGAGCGCGGCGGCGCCATATAAATTTCGGTGAGCGCCTGGAGTGGCAGGTCTTCGTAATACATACCGCCCTTGCTGACGTTGCGATCGATAAAGCCTTTCATCTTCGCCCGTACCTTGTCCACCGCCGATGCGTCGCGCATTAATACATAGGTATGGAATCCATTCCAGAACCAGCCGTTATCTTCCCCGTCTTTATTGTTACGACTCCACGTGGAAAAAGAAATAAGATTGGAAAATCTGAAATGCGAATTTTCCGGCACATCCTTCATTACGCCCGTAACTGTGTAGTTGTCGTTGTCCATTTTGATGGTTTGTCCAACAGGATCTTCATTTGCAAAGTACTTGTGGGCCATCGTTTCCGTAAGAACAATCGAGAACGGTTCACGCAGCGCTGTGCGCCGGTCCCCCTTCATCAGCTCAAAGCTGAATACATCGAACACGGTGCTGTCGGCGATATAGGAGTCGGGCTCGTAGTATGAAATGTCGTTGCGTTGCGCGAGCAGATTCCAGTTCTGAAAGCGTACGTAGTGTTCTACTTCGGGGAAGTCGCGCAGCATGGCTGGTCCCATCGGAGGCGAGCTGGTGGACTGAAAGAGCATCTCATTTTCGGTACGCAGATTTTCGACAATGCGAAAGATTCGGTCGGACTTTTCGTGATAGCGATCGAAGCTCAGTTCGTGATACACATAGAAACTGATGAGACAGAAGGTGGCGAGTCCTACGGCGAGGCCGGCAATGTTAATAATGGAAAATCCCTTGCTGCGCGCCAGTGATCGGATGGAAGTGATGAAATAATTTTTAAGCATAGGTGCGGGATGAAAGTATGTGGGTGACTGACCAAATTTCTTAATGATACCGGGCCGGAAGAGTCGCAGCACGTGTAATGAGAATTGCAGCCGCGCTTTCCGGACTTGTCCGGTTTGGGCATCGCGCTGAAACATTTCCAGCAGATCGCCTTCAATGTCCTCGGCGAGGGCAGGGTCGCAAAACCAGCGGAAGAACCGAAGGAAAAATGCAGGTGGCTGAATATTGGACATATAAATTATTTAGAAGGAAATGCGACAGTGGGTATGGCCTTGAACATTTCTCGCCGCTGCTCCTGTGTTTCGCGCAGCACCCGCGAGCCAAGCGTGGTAAGACTGAAGTAGCGTTTTCGTTTTCCGCCGCGCACCTGCGTAGCTTCCCCGAATTCGGACTTCAGATAGCCTTTGTCCTCCAGTCGCCGCAATACCGTTTGCAAGGCGCCGATGCTCACCTTCCGGTTGAGGCGCTGTCCAATTTCGTCGATGATGGCAACGCCGTAGGCTTCGTTATACAGGATGCCGACCGTGAGCATCACGATCTCTTCAAATTCTCCCAGTTGATGACGATTCACTTCATTATATTTTACTTAAATGTAGTTAATATACCCGAGTTTCAAAGAAAGGTTACGGATAGAGTTGAAAATTTTCACGAGGGCGATATCACCATTATAGAATCACCGGCATCTTGCGACCAACAGAACTTTATGCCAAATTGCATGGGACGGAGCAATCATTAAAAATCCGGTTGGATGGAAGAATTGATTAATCAGGGCGTGGACGTTCAGGTGCTGGAGAAATCGGGCTATGCAGAAATTCTTTTGATACGCGATCAGCATACAGGGTCGGTATTGGTTTCTGCCAGCGCGGAATATATTCCCATGGCCGAGTTCAAGTCCCTGTTTGAGCGTGCCGGGGAACTGGTAAAACTGCACAAGGTAGCCAAGCTTATTTTTGACAAGCGATCACTCAGTGTATTTCATCAACCCTCCATGGAATGGTACTTTGTTCACTGGAAGGAGCAGATGATAGATCACGGGCTGACAACACATGTCAAGCTGCTTCCCGCAGACTCTGCTTTTCGGGAGAGCGTTCGTATCGGCCGGGACAAGATTGAAGCAACCTATCCGCAGGGACGCTTTCGCCAACTCGATATTTTTTATGCGGAGTCGTTGCTTGAAGCCGTTACTTACGGGCGATAATACTCGACGGGCAGGGTAACGGTAAATTCTGTTCCGCCTTCATGTCTCACACCGATTGTCCCTTTCAGCGCCTCGATACATTTCTTTACTTTATAGAGTCCCAATCCGTTGCCCAGCGATTTGTCCGAACCGCGATAGAACATATTGAAAATCTTTTTCCGGATATCCGGTTGAATGCCGTCGCCGCCATCGTGAATCCGGATCGTCAATGTATCTTCCTTCATCCGGACATCGACCGACACCGTGCCATCTTTTTCATAATTGCGAAAGATGAAGGCGTTGGAGAGCAGCTCGTAGAGAATAACCCGGATAAAATGACTGTCACTGCGGAATGTGAGATTGTCCTCCAGATTTCTCAATACGGACATCGTGTTGCTGAACGGAATCTGCGAGCACTCTTCCAGCGCATCGTTCAGGATGAAGTGAAAGTCCACCGGGTCCATGTGTGGCTCGCTGATGGCAACATGCGAGAACGATGAAAGCGAGTTCAGCAGGGCATTCATTTTTAAAAGTTGAAAGTCAATGTGACTGCAACAGTCGTCGATGAACGCGTCGCCGGAATAATTCTGAAGGAGGTTATTAATGCCGAGTATAGAAGTGGCGGGTCCTTTCAGATCATGCGAGGCACGATAGATAATCTGGTCCATTTCGTTGTTGCGTTGCCGCAGCAGGTCAAACGCATTTACGAGTTTTCGATTCTGACTGGATAGCTCATCCACCATCGCTGCGAGCTCTTCTTTTTGTGCCAGCAATTCCTCCTTGTTGTCCTGCAGCATTTTTATATTCTTTTGCTGCGTTTCCTGCTGACCGGCGAGCTCGCTGCGAAGAAGATCAATTTCTTTCAGGGCTCGCTGTAGTGCATCGTTTTCAGGCATCGATATAGGGAAGGTATATTTTCAAATATATCAATTACCCGCAATACCTGGGAACCGTTGCGCATGGCACTGAAGATATCCCTGAAAACCCGGAGTCCGAAATGGATTGCATAACGCATGCAACCTTGTGAACGCCCCTTCTTCAGCAGGTGGTGCAGGAAAGATCGGATGTCGATTCGTTGGAATTGCCGGGATATGCTTTGAAAGCTGGCGAAACATTACCTGCGAAGAACCTCGGGTACAGGGATGGCATATATGCCGTGTACCGGCAAAGACCCCGAAATGTTCCATTCTCCGGCATGGAGCGTTCGCATCCTGCATTCACCCTCGCGGGTTCTGCGGCTTACGATCTATTATTCTCTTTTCATTACATAGCAGAACACTTCACAGTGAACGCATGTTAGAATTGGACGCTCCGGTTTACCTTGTTATGAAATCGGGGAATCACACGGGAGTTATAGTTGTAGAAATAATAGGACAAACAAAGTATGAAAAACAATTATCATCAGGCAGGCGAAGGTGGTCTTTTCAACGACATCAGTGCTTTGAACGGAAATGCTCAGGGTGATCAACATCCGCATGCAAGTTATAACACGTATGCCAGCGTGTACGATTGCGTGCCTCTGGCCATTCTGGCTATCGATGGCAACGGCGTGCTCACGTATTGCAACCCCGGCGCGGAGAGACTTTTTCAGCTTTCACCTTCCGAAGGACTGGGCGTGCCGGTGGTCACCTTTATTCCGAAGATAAGCAACACAACATCGGACAACCGCGATGTTGTTACGATGCAATTGTTCCGGAAAGACCGGTCCACGTTTCAGGCCGATGTCTCTTTCAACAAACGTGAAGGTTCATCAACCATTATCTTTATACACGACGTGTCCGGTGAATTGCATCTGCAACAACAGCAGAACGAGAACCTCGAAATGATGCAGGCACAGGAGCAGATTCTGCGCGAGCACATCACCACCATGAAATCGGCGCAGGACGAACTGGAGCAGAAGCAACTCGAAGCCGAAGCACAAATGACCGCCATCAATCTGGCCGCCGCATACATTGAATTTTATCCGGACGGCACAATCATCAAAGCCAACGACTTATTTCTGAAGGCTGTAAAATATTCGCAGTCTGAAATCGTGGCAAAGCATCATCGTATTTTTTGTGATGTGGACTACGCAAACTCGCCGGAGTATGCGCAGTTCTGGCACGAGCTGCAACAGGGAAAAGCGCAGGTAGGTGAATTCAAGCGCAAAGCGCGTGACGGCTCCACGCTCTGGATGCTGGCCAACTACACGCCGGTGTTCGACAAGACGGGCAAGGTAAGCAAAGTGATCAAGCTGGCTTCGGATATTACACGCGAAAAGCTGGCGGCTGCCAATTACCGTGGACAGATTGATGCGATCTCAAAGTCGCAGGCCGTTATCGAGTTTGATATGAACGGGTATGTCCTCCATGCCAACGAGAATTTTTTGACCGTCATGGACTATTCGTTGGCCGAAATAAAAGGACGTCATCACAGCATGTTTGCCGATTCGCGCTACACGCGAAGCCAGGAGTATAAGGACTTCTGGGCGAAGTTGAACCGCGGAGAATTTTTGTCGGGCGAATACACACGAATTGGCAAAGGCAATAAACCTGTCTGGATTCAGGCTTCCTACAATCCGATCTTCGATCTGGATGGTAAACCTTTCAAGGTAGTGAAGTATGCTACGGATATTACACGTGAAAAACATAATGCGCTGGATGTTCAGGGACAACTGGATGCGATCGGAAGATCCAACGCTGTGATTGAGTTTGCCATGGACGGAACGGTAACGGATGCCAACGATAATTTTCTGAACGTGATCGGCTACTCGCTGGACGAGATCAGGGGAAAGCATCATCGCATGTTTGTCGATCCGGAGTATGCGCGCAGCATGGACTACCGGAATTTCTGGACCAGACTGAACCAGGGGGAATTTTTTGTGGGCACGTATACGCGTCTCAATAAAAAAGGTGAAGAGATTTATATACAGGCGTCTTACAATCCCATCAAGGACGAAGCCGGAAATACGATAAAGGTTGTGAAGTTCGCATTGGACATGACCGAGGTGATCCGCGTGATCAAGGCCATGTCCAAAGGAGACTTCTCATTACGCTGCGATACATCCAGGGACAACGGCGGACTGACCTCGCAGATCAATGAGACCCTGGAAAATCTGACCAATGTGCTGGTCAATATCAATCACGGCGCGGAGGTCGTGTCCAAATCGTCGCGCTTGCTCAATGCCAAAGTGGAGGATTTGCGCAAGAGCGCAGCCGAGGTAGCCTCTGCCATTTCGCAGATTGCGCAAGGGGCGCAAGACCAGGCTTCGCGAACCGACGAGTCATCGCGCCTGATCAGCATGGTAAAAAATTCTTCCGAGGACATGGAGAGCAAAGCCAACGTTATCAGCAAGGCAGCCGAGAAAGGTCTCAACAGCAGCAGTCAGGGTATGGCCACCATCAAACTGCTGGTGAATAATATGAATGGTATACAGGATTCGGCCGGCGAAACCGCGCAGTCCATCAGTATATTGACCGAGCGCGCCGAACAGATCACCCGGACCTTGAACGTTATTACCGAGATTGCCAGTCAGACTAACCTGCTGGCCCTGAACGCAGCCATTGAGGCGGCCCGTGCCGGCGACTCCGGTCGTGGCTTCTCCGTGGTGGCCGAAGAAATTCGCAAGCTCGCAGAAGGTTCGCGAAAGTCTGCCGTGGAGATAGACAGAATCATCAGAGATGTCCAGAAGGACACGCGTGCGGCAGCTGCGGCCATTGAAGCGATGGGACTAAGTGTGAAGCAGGGCAACGAATCGACCAGTGAAGTGCTGCAGATTTTCACGGCGATATCATCCTCCAGCGATCAGACATTCGGCGACTCTCAAAAAATTCAGATTGCCACAATCGAACAGAAAAGCTCTATTGAAACGGTGGTGCGGAATTTCGATCAGATTGTAGTAGTAGCCGAAGAGACCGCGGCAGGCACGCAACAGGTTGCCATGTCCAGTCAATTGATGAATACCGGCATGATTGAAATTTCAAAAGCAGGCGAGGAGCTTTCCGCAGTTGCCAACGAGCTGCGCACGGGCATCAAACAATTTAAACTTAGAAATTAAGAAGGACTGGATTATCCTGGCCTCTCTTTCGCAGTCGATACCGGATCAGGACAACATACTGTCCTGATCCTTTTTTTGCGATAGCAGTATTTTTGCCTTTTATCCCGGAAGTAAAATCCGTATCGTGCTGCCTTCTCCTTCCTTCGATTTTGCAAAGATGAATCCCAGGTGATTGCCGACAATGCGACGGCAGATGGCGAGGCCTATGCCTGTTCCGCTATAAACATCGGATGCGGTGTGCAGTCGTTTAAAGGGTTTAAATACTTGTTCCGCATAAACGGCATCGAAACCAATACCATTATCCGAGAAACAGATCTCGTAGAAGTGTTTTACATCGCTGGCCGGAACCTCATGATCCAATTCGCTGGCGGCAATCAGTCTGGTGCGAATGGAAATCTGTGACGGTGTATTTTCCTTTTTAAACTTGAGGGCGTTGCTCAGCAGGTTGTAGAACAACTGGTTCATCTGGACAGCGTGCGCATTCACTACCGGAAGTTTATCGATGGAAATGGAGGCCTGCGTGTCGGCGATTACGAACTCGAAATCGGACATGACGTTCCGTAGCACATCGTTCAGATCCACGGGAACTTTGGTGACGTCTTTGTCCAGCAACCGCGAATACTGAAGAATGTCCCGCACCAGCATGCGCATGCGTTCCGATGAGTTATTGATTCGTTCCAGCAAAGGCATGGCTGCTTCCGGTAGTGCCGGTATGGACTTCAGCATGCTGTTGAATACGGCAATCTTGCGCAGCGGTTCCTGCAAATCGTGCGAGGTTATGTACGCATATTCCTCCAGCTCGCGGTTGCTGCGCATCAGCTCTTCGTTTGTGATGGACAGTTCTTCGGTGCGTTTCGCTACAACTTTCTCGAGCGCCTCTGCATTGTCCTGCGCCGAGATTCTTGCCACCACGAGGTTTGTCACTTCGTCTGCCACCACCATAATTCCTGAAATGGTGTTCTTGTTCTCCTCGATCAGCGGCTCCATGGTAAGCTTCATGAAAACATCTTCCGCTACACCATTGCGCATAATCGTGAGCGGTATTTCGCCCGTAACAACGCGTTTGCCGTAATGATAGATTGAGCCCATCATTTGTTCAAAGCCCTGTCCCTGTAATTCGGGTATGGCTTCGAACAGCGGTTTGTTTATAACCTCCGATGCGTCCTTGTTCCAGATCTCGAGCATTTTTTCATTGGCCACGTGCACCACATAGTTGGCACCTTTGTAGATGGCGATGGCCACCGGTGCCTGCATCAACAGATTTTTCAGCTGTCGCTCGGCATAGCTTCTGGATTTTGCTGCTTTGATCTGCGCGCGCACTTTTGAGATCAGCTCTTTGGCCGAAAACGGTTTGATGAGGTAATCATTGGCGCCGGCCTCAATGCCATCGATCCGGGCTTCCTCGCCCGCGCGTGCCGAAAGAAAAATCAGCGGGACATCGGCTGTCTCCGGGTTCGCCCGAAGATGGGCCAGAAACTCCTTGCCATCCATCACGGGCATCATCACATCGCTGATGATCAGATGCGGTTTTCGTTGCTGTATTTTTTCCAGCGCCATCGCGCCGTTGGGTGCTGTATCAAACGAGAAGTATCGTTGGATGAGCCGGACCAGGTACGCACGCATGTCGTTGTTGTCATCCACGATCAGGACATGCGTTTCGTGATCCAGCGATTCATCGTCGTGCGCAGGGCTTTTCAGTGCTGTGTTTTCTCCGTCGGTTTCGCCTTCCTCGATCAGCATTTTGGCTTCTTTCAAAAAGGCGCGTTTCAGATTCGATGTATCGAGCTTCCGCTCCTGTTCAGAGACAAGCTCTTGCGGCAAATGTTTTTTACCGAACGGTATGGTTACGATGAAGGTACTTCCGGTTCCCATTTCGCTTTCTACCGCGATCGTGCCGCCATGCAGGCTTACCAGTTCGCTTACCAGCGACAGTCCGATACCGGTGCCTTCATGCGTTCGACCCAGGCTTTGGGATACACGATGGAATCGCTTAAACATGTTCGGAAGTTCGTGTGCCGGAATACCCACGCCCGTGTCGGCCACGCGAAGGACAGCCTGATGATTGTCCTCCTGCAAGGTTACGCTGATGGTTCCCTCTAATGTATACTTAAAAGCATTGGACAACAGGTTCAGCACGATCTTCTCCCACATCTCCCGGTCCACGTAAACAAGTTCTGATAAAGGCTTGCAGTCGATTACCAGGTTCATGCGCGCCTTTTCGATAATGGAGCGGAAGCTGCTGGCAAGATCCGAGGTAAGCGTGGTGAGATCAGCCGGCTGATACATTGCTTTGACACGGTCTGCTTCTACCCGACTGAAGTCCAGCAGGTTGTTTACCAGTCGCAGCAGCCGCAGCGCATTGCTGTGTGCTGTCTCAATGTTGCCTCTGTAGACAGG
>JAESFU010000562.1_pt1 | contig 16901 bp, 14 predicted proteins | sample 9269461 | NCBI WGS metagenome assembly JAESFU01 (sample SAMN14502556, study PRJNA617107) | algae metagenome | isolation source: Stenomitos rutilans HA7619-LM2 and co-occurring heterotrophs from cave walls | place: USA: Waikapalae cave, Hawaii | collected 2009-07-28
CATCCCCGCGTTCGTGCGAGGCCTGCCACGCGTCCGGCAGTGGATCCTCTGCAAACTGACGCTCTACCAGACGTACAGGGCACTGCGACTCAAACTCGCCTGATGCAATTCCTTGTGAAAGGCCCCGTCTGCATGTCTTCATTCACTTGTCTTCGTTCCGGCCCCAACGGGGCCCTCGGAATGTAGCTACGGGTGAGCAAAGCGAACCCGTAGTAACCAACCAGAGCAACACCTCTCCCCACATCACCCACCCCACCCCAAAGGGGTGGAGGAATCGCACCCCTGTTCTCGTCACTTCCCCACTGCCCTGCTTCGCCACTCTAAACCGAACAGGCTAACTGCTCTTCTCTGCTCCGCGTCGTCCGCGTACTCCGCGGCCAAATCTCTTCTCTCTTCTCAGATCTGCGTCCATCCGCGTTCATCTGCGGCCTGACTTCTCTTCTGCCTCTCCACCAGTGCCAAGTGCCCAATCCCCAGTGCCCCTGCTCTTTATTTGCCCCCTTTGCCGCTTTGCCCCATTTGCCGCTTTCCTCACCCCTTCACCGCCCCCTGCCTCCCCCCCGTCAACCGCAACATCCGATCAATCGCAAGCAGCGCCAGCCGCCGAACCTCCGGATGCACCCGCACCTGGTTCACCACCTTCGCCTGCCCATCCTTCGACATCGCCCCCGCCAAATTGTCGAGCACCCACAGCAAGTGCGGCTGATCAATCCGGTACATCGTCGTGCACAAGCACTGGCACTCGCTCAGCACCCGTGCAGTCACCCCGCGCCCCCCTGCTTCCTTCACCAGCCGCGACACAAGATTGAACTCCGTCCCGATCGCCCACCGCGACCCCGCCTTCGCGCCGTGCAGCGTCCGGATGATGAACTCCGTCGAACCCGCAAGGTCCGCCTTATCCACCACCTGCTTATTGCACTCAGGGTGCACGATGATCTTCCAAGGCTCAGGCACTTCCTTCCCCGCTGCCTTCGCCTCTTCCGCCTCGCGCACGCTCTGCTCGCGAATCTGATCGCAATGCTCAGGCCTGAAGAGCTTGTGCACCGAGCAGTGACCTGCCCACAAGATCACTTCCGCCTCGCGCACCTGCTCCGCAGTCGATCCGCCCAGCACCTCACCCTGCCGCGCCCTTCTCGGGTCATACAGGCACGTCCCGCGCTCCACCTCAATCCCAAACGCAGACGCAGTGTTCCGCCCAAGATGCTGATCGGGCAGAAACAAGACCTTGATCTTCCCCCGCACGCCCCCGCCCTCATCACCGCCGCTCATCGCCCACTTGAACACCTCACCTGCATTCGTGCTCGTGCAGCACGCCCCGCCGTTCTGTCCCACAAACGCCTTGATCGCTGCAGACGAGTTCACATACGTGATCGGAATGATCCGACCATCCCACCCACTCGCGCGCAACGACTTGTGCAGCTCTTCCCACGCCTGCACCGTGTCGTCATACTGCGCCATGTCAGCCATCGAACACCCTGCAGACAAGTCCGGCAAAATCACGCTCACCTCATCAGGTGTCAGCATGTCCGCCGTCTCCGCCATGAAGTGCACGCCGCAGAAAACCACCCACTTCACCGCGGGCTTCCCTGCATCAACCCGCTCTTTCACAATCCCCGCCGCAAGCTGCGAAAGCTTCAGCGAATCCCCCGTGAAATCCGCGTGCCGGATGACCTCATCCGTCTGATAGTGGTGCCCAAGTATGACGAGCGAATCCGAAAGCTCCTTCCGGCGCGCACCGATCGCCACCGCAAGCTCATCCGGACTCAACGAGTGATACCGCTCAGGAAGCGAAGGCTGCCACAGCAAGGCACGCTCCTTTCATCCCAATTCTACGCACTCTTCGAGCAAAGCCTTCTCCTCTTGGGGCGGGGCCTTTCCAGGTCCCGTCTTCTCTTGTCTTCTCTTGTCTTCTCTTCGTGCCATCAGGATCTGCTCTGAGATCCTGATGCTGTTGGTTCTCGCCCCGAAAGGGGCGTGCGAATGTAGCCGGGGGTCGAGCGAGCAACGCGAGCGAAAACCCCCGGTAAGCCACATAACTACCTGTATCGCGTGCAGACTTCACAAGGCTCCGCATCCACACACGCCGTGCCATCAGGATCTGCCCTTAGATCCTGATGTGCCTTCTCTTCCCTACCCCATCTTGGGACAGCGCCTTTCCAGGCCGCCTCTACTCCATCTCCCTCTTCGCCCCGACAGGGGCGCACGGCTGTAGCCGGGGGTCGAGCGAGCAACGCGAGCGAAAACCCCCGGAACACTCAACACAAAATCCGTTACGCGTCCTGCCTCACAAACATCCCGCACCACACCGTGCCATCAGGATCTGCTCTGAGATCCTGATGCTCTACCCCTCCTCGGGGCGGGGCCTTTCCAGGCCCCACCTACATTGCCTTTCCTGCAGCCTGCAGCCTGCAGCCCGCTGTCCGCCGCCCGCCGTCAGCTGTCCGCCGTCCGCTACCCTCCCCTCATGCTCCTCCCCCTCTCTAGCTCCTCCCACCTCTCCTTCCACACCGAGGGCACCGGCACACCAATCGTCTTCCTCCACGCCTTCCCCTTCACGCACCTCATGTACGCGCACACCGTCGCAAACCTCCCGCCAAGCTGCCGTGCAATCCTCCCCGACCTTCGCGGCTTTGGCCAAAGCTCCATCTTCCCCGAGCTCTCCATCGAAACCTTTGCCGCCGACACGCTCCGTATCCTCGATGAACTCAACATCAAGGAACCCGCCATCTTCGTCGGCACATCCATCGGCGGCATGATCGCGATGGAACTCTGGCGCAAAGCACCAACGCGTGTCCGAGGCCTGGTCATCGCAAACTCGCGCGCCAATCCCGAATCCGCCGAAGGCCGCCAGCGCCGCGAAACGCTCGCACAGCTCGCGCTCGCCAAGGGCTCCGCCGCCTACGTCGATGCAGTCAGCTCGCAGCTCTTTTCAGACAAGCTCGACCAGGCCCAGCGCGACTTCTGGATCGCGCTCATGGTCGCACAAAGCCCCGTCTCCATCGCCGCAACTGCACGCGCCCTCGCCAACCGCCCCGACTCCACCCCCACGCTCCCCACCATCACCTGCCCAACCCTCATCATCGGTACCGAGCTCGACACCATCTCGCCCCCCGATGTCATGCGCGACATCCACGCAAAGATCGCTCTACGCAATCCTCGTGCATCGCTCGTCATCATCCCGGGTGCCGGCCATATCCCAAGCATCGAAGCGCCAATTGCGTTCTCGAACCTCGTAAACGATTACGTAAGCTCGATCACCGCCGTGTAACCCAATCTTGATCGTTTTCAAGCTGTTTCTACGCCCAGATGCGCGGGACATCGCATTGACCACCGTCTATGCTCTCGCGCAATCGACAGGCGACCACTTCCCCCGGAACGTCCGATCACTCGCACGCTCCTCCACCAATCGCCCGTCACTGCACATGTCGAATCCGTATCTCCAGGAAGGAGCCTGTTGTGCTTTCCCGTCGCTGGCCCGCTGCTCTTCTCGTTCTTCTCCCCCTCGCCTCCGCAAACGCTGCACTCACGCGCGGCGAAATCGCACGCCTCGAAGCAGGCCTGGGCACCAGCGACATCCGCATCCTCACCACCCTCGATGAACGCCCCATCTCGCGCAACGCTGCAGACGATGTCCAGCGCTCGCTCGTCGCCGTCCATCAGCTCGACTCGACCGATACCGCGCAAGACTCCACCATCTACTGCACAAGCCCCCAGCTCCTCACCTCCATCGACCTCCGCACACCCGGCGCCGCCATCGGTGCATGCGCCAGCGATTCTCTCGGCCCTGCCTACCCCATCCTCCACGCCACCAACCCCACCTTCTCCTTCCACACCTTCGCCGACGAGCAGCCCCAGTCTGCAGGAATCGCGACCTCCATCGGCCGCTAATTCCACGCCCGACGTCCGATTAAAAAGCCACTCTTCGCCCACAGCCCCGCATCGAAGGGCTGTGGGCCACTTTTTGCCCCCTCACTCGGGGATCTCCCGGGGGGATCTCCACCGAAATCCCGGATCCGCTCCACCTCGACATCCGAATAGACGCCCGTGAGAGAGGGAGTGCGCAGGGGGTCTGCACATTCCCGTCAGTTGTGCATTGACCGCGTTTCCGCGCGTTCGTGGTGGTCCGTCTGGTCACCACGCTCTGCACAGCCAGTACAGGACCGCAAGGAGAGAGAAACATGGTTCGTCGTTTTGCGTTCGCGATCTTCGCGACCGCCGTTGCCGCCTCCACCGCTTCCGCCACCATTACCTTCGACAACCTGTCCGTCGGCCTCGTCGGCGAGCCTCTCAAGCTCAACGAGCAGGGCGTCCTTGTCACGTTTGAAGCAGTGGATCTTGCGATCCGCGACTTTGATTTCGCACCCTTCCCCCGCACCAACGTGCTCCACTCGGGCGAGTTCACCCAGCCCATCACCGTGACGCTCTCAACCGGCGTCCGTGCATTCACCTTCCAGAACTACATCTTCGGTGGCATCAGCCCCGAGGTCGATCTCTTCACCATCCAGGCATTCGACATCGACGGCAACATCGTCGACGTCTTCGGCGGCTCGCAGGAGTTCATCACCCTCCAGGCTGCAGACGGCGAAAAGGACATCGTCAAGCTCATCATCGACGACCAGGGCACCGGCTTCCAGATCGACAACGTCGAACTACGCCTCGTCCCCACCCCTGCCTCCGCCGCCCTCATGGGCCTGGCCGCCCTCGCCGCCACCCCCCGCCGCCGCCGCTGAATCTCATCAACATCACTTCTCTCGCCATTCTTGGGGCGGGGCCTTTCCAGGCCCCGTCTTATCTTTTCTTCGTGCTTTCTTCGTGCCATCAGGATCTGCTCTGAGATCCTGATGTTTCTTGGCTCTCTGCCCCAACAGCCACTCGGTACTCTGCCGTCCTTCCAGGTGTCCTGCCCCGCTGCTGAGCGGGGCACAGGCTACTCCCTCTCCTCATCTCCCCAACGAACCCGCAGCGCAAGCAAGGGTCCCTTCTCTTCTTTCCTCTCCGGCCCCAACGAGGCCAAGGCCTGTTTCCCCCATCTCCCACCCCACCCCGGAGGGGTGGAGGAAACACTCCGACCCCGCACACCCACGGTACAAGTGTCCTGCACCTCCTCCTGTTTCTGGTCTTCGCCTCGAACCCTTGATTCCTCTTCTCTGTGCCCTCTGCGCCTCGCTGGTGAACCGTCTTTACCTTCTGTCTTGCTGTCTTTCACCGATACCTGATGCCCACTTGCCCCATTCAGGCCACCCCCTACACCCTCGCCGCCAAACTCCCCCACGCCCACGCCCGATAACCCATAAATCACGCCCCAGAACACCCCACCCCACGCCCGATACGCCCCTAAGTGCATGAATTTGAACGTCTTACGTTGGACCCTCCCCCGGTCTAAATCTACGCTGAACATGACGGGTGCGTAAACCCCGTCCGCGGATTCCGCCCCGCGTGACTACGAACAGGACACAAGGCCTGAAGGCAGCCCATGACGGGCACGCCCGGGCCACGAGAGAGGAAGAGGACACCATGCGTTCGTTTTCGCTGATCGCCGCTTGCGGCGTGGTTGCTGCTGTCGCTACGTCGTCGCAGGCCGCCTTCGTCTGGGCAAACTCGGTTGACGCGTTCGACCAGGGCCTCCAGGACAACAACAGCCCCGTCGACGGCAACCGTTCGAACCCCCTGAACGCCCTCGGCGCTCCCCAGAACAACAACACGATCAACTTCGTCAGCCTCGGCGGCGGCGGCTCGCTCGTCGTCAGCTTCGGCGAACTCTTCAAGGACGAAGTCGTGGTCTTCGAGACCACCTTCCCCCCGATCAACCAGCACATCGAATCCGCGGCCGTCTACGTCGGCTTCGGCGCAACCGCCGCAACCGCGACCTTCTGGCTCGCAGGTAACGTCGCCAACGCTGCAGACGGCGCTCCCATCTCCCTCGCCTCTGCAGAAGCTGCCTCGGGCCGCACGACCTTCAAGTACGTGAAGATCGTCGACACCACCAACTACAACGCCTCGACCAGCACCGACGGCTTCGACGTTGACGCAGTCGGCGTCAAGCCCGTTCCCGCCCCCGGCGCCATCGCCCTGGCCACTGCAGGCGGCCTCCTCGTCGCCCGCCGCCGCCGCAACGGTTGATCATCACCCCCCTGCATACGGGCCGCTCAATATGGCCCCACATACCGGGCTGATGATCACACCGCTCATGCTCTGAAATCCTGACTTTGTGTCAATCACTCCACACCAACCGCCCCACCCACGGGGCGGTGGTGTTTTTTTCTAGCCACCACTTCTCGGGGCGGGCCATCCATCTTGGGGCGGGTCCATCCATCTTGGGGCGGGGCCTTTCCAGGCCCCGTCTTCGCTTGCTCTACCTCATCTCGTGGCACAGGCGTCCCGCCTGTGTCTCCATGCCTTCGCACCTCTGCTATCCATGCTCTCTTCTCTTGGGTCGGCACCTCTCAAGGCCCCGTCTTCATGCCTTCTGCACCAACGGTGCAGCGGCCTGTAGCTACAGGTGAGCCCCGCGAACCCGTAGTAACCAGCCCCAACAACACCTCTCCTCTATCTCCCAACCCACCCCAAAGGGGTGGAGGAATCGCTGTTCACTGATCACCGTCCCCCGTTCACCTCTTCTGATCCGTCCCATCCGTGCAATCCGTGGCCTGTCTTTACTCTTCATCCGCGTACTCCGCGGCCAAATTCTCCTCCCACCGCCCCTCAACCACCCCCTCCCCTCGTGCAGTCCGCAGCCCGCCACCCGCCGTCTGCTCTTCCCGTCCCCTACCATTCCCTGCAATGCCCGACCCTGTCCCAAACATCCGTAACTTCTCGATCATCGCCCACATCGACCACGGCAAGTCCACCCTCGCCGACCGGCTCCTCCAGGCGACCAACGCAGTCTCCGCGCGCGAGGCCAAGGACCAGATCCTCGACTCGATGGACATCGAGCGCGAACGCGGCATCACCATCAAGGCCTCTGCAGTCACCGTCTACCACCGCCACAAGGCCGGACAGCAGTCTGACGAACTCGAAACCGACTACGAAGCCCCGATCGACGACACCGCATCCGTCCCTGCACACAAGCCCAAGAAGGGCGAGGCCGCCGAGACCCACGGCGACCTGTTCATGATGAACTTCATCGATACGCCCGGTCACGTCGACTTCAACTACGAAGTCTCGCGTGCACTCAAGGCCTGCGAAGGCGCCATCCTCGTCGTCGACGCGACCCAGGGCGTCCAGGCACAGACCCTCGTCAACGCCTACCTCGCCGTCAACGAAAACCTCACGATCATCCCCGTCATCAACAAGATCGATCTTCCCTCCGCGCGCACCATGGACGTCGCAGAGGAAATCGAGCAGACCCTCGGCTTCCCTGCAGAAGACTGCCTCCTCGTCTCCGCCAAGAGCGGCATCGGCATCCCCGAGCTCCTCGCCGCGATCTGCGAGCGCTTCCCTGCCCCGCGCAAGCCCGTCACCGAAAAGCTCCGCGCCCTCATCTTCGACGCCGTCTACGACGACTATCGCGGCGTCATCGTCTACGTCAGGGTCTTCGACGGCAAGCTCAAGGTCGGCGACAAGATTCGCATGATGGGCACCGAGCGCAACTTCCAGGTCACCGACATCGGCAAGATGACGCCCAAGCCCGTGCGCCTTGCAGGCGGCGAAATCGGCCCCGGCGAAACCGCCTACGTCGTCGCCGCCATCCGCTCGCTCCGCGACGTTCGAATCGGCGACACCGTCACCCTCGAAAACAACCCTGCAGACGAAGCACTCCCCGGCTACCAGCCCCCGCGCCAGGTGGTCTTCTGCGACTTCTACCCCGCCACGACCGAAGACGGCGACGGTGCGGACTTCGAACAGCTCCGCGACGCGGTCGAGAAGCTCTCGCTCAACGACTCGTCGTTCACGTACCAGCCCGTCCACTCCGAAGCACTCGGCTTTGGTTTCCGCTGCGGATTCCTCGGCCTTCTGCACATGGACATCATCCAGGAACGCCTCGAGCGCGAGGGCGACGTCCAGATCGTGCAGACTGCACCCACCGTCTCCTACCACGTCCTCGTGCGCGGCACCGACACCGTCACCGGCGCCAACGGCCAGGCACTCAAGTCAGTCGACAGCACGAGCCCCTACTACCGCGACGTGCCCGAATCGTCGCAGCTCCTCGAAGTCCACAACCCTGCAGATCTCCCCAACATGGGGCACATCATCGAGATCCGCGAACCGATCTGCAAGATCGAGATCATGCTGCCGAAGGAATACATCGGCGACATCATGAAGCTCTGCCTCGACCGCCGCGGCATCTACAAGAACCAGGCCTTCGTCTCGACCTCGCGCGACATCGTCACCTTCGAAATCCCCCTCGCTGAAATCATCTACGACTTCTTCGACAAGATGAAGGGCATGACCAGCGGCTACGGCACGATGGACTACGACATCATCGAGTACCGCAACGACAACCTCGTCAAGATGGACACGCTCATCAACGGCGAACCCGTCGAAGCACTCGCGCTCATCGTCCACCGCGACAAGGCAGAACACCGCGGCCGCAACCTCCTCGTCAAGCTCAAGGACCAGATCCCCCGCCACCAGTTCGAGATCCCCCTCCAGAGTGCACTGGGCGGCAAGATCATCGCCCGCGAAACCATCAAGGCCTTCCGCAAGGACGTCCTCGCCAAGTGCTACGGCGGCGACGTCTCTCGTAAGCGCAAGCTCCTCGAGAAGCAGAAGGAAGGCAAGAAGCGGATGAAGAACGTGGGCTCGGTAACGATCCCGCAGGAAGCGTTCATGGCGGTGCTTGATCAGGGGGATTGAAGCATGTCAAAGAATGTCGTTTTCTTTCTGGGAGCTGGCGTTTCCGCGCATCTTGGCATACCGGTGATGTCCAATTTCATAGATAAGGTGCGTGATTCTAAAGTGTTCAATCCGGACGAAGAACAGCAGTTTGATGCAGTGCTGCATCAATGCAATCAGCTTTCAAATTCAATTGGCGGCAGCGTACGGAATCTCGAGAATCTCGTTTCGTTCTTGATTGCATTACGCTTACTGCGACCGAGCACGAAATTATACGAAAGCACCACACCCAAAGATGCCATTGAAATGATAATAAAAGCTGTAGCACACGTCGCTTCGCCAACATCATTCCATGGATCCAGACTGACTACAATGCAAGAGGCAATGCTTTCTCGCAATTGCAATGTCACGCTAATAACAACAAATTACGATTTACATATAGAATCGGCCGCCGCCGCAGTCGGAATAAAGATCCAGCCAACATCAAAGGTCTTGACACAAAGTATCATTGACTGCAACAGACGAGCCTCTAGCACACCTCAACTTTTTAACGTGTACGGCACTTCGAATGTAAAAATCTTCAAATTACATGGCTCGGTCAACTGGAGTACCGTTCAATCGTCTGATGGAGAATACTTGAGCATTCAAGACGGCTTTGACATCATCAAAGACGGATCTGGCCAAGTTATAGAAGTCATACCACCTAAACCCACATCGCACCCATCTGCCAATCAGAATTTGATTATGCCATCCGTACTCAAAAATTATGACAAAGAACTATCGGAAGAACAATGGCGAGGTGCCGCTGACGCTATCCATGAAGCTGATCGCATTTTGTTTTCAGGCTATAGCTTTCCGGACTCGGATATATTCATGAGATTTGCCATGTCAGCTTCTTTTTTTTCAAATACACGCCTGCGATCGATTGCTGTAGTTGACCAGTCTTCTCATACACTTAATCGGGCTTCTCACTTCTTTACATCCCCGTTTCATCAAGAGATTTTGACACGTTATCGTAGACAGTGGCACGGGACGAAACTTGATAGGTTCGGAGATTCGGGCGAGATACCTGGCAAGAGCCATTCGGGAAAGAACGTGGATCAGCTGCACAGCATTGTGCTGCTTGATGAGATAGAGAAGCGGGGTCTCTAGTCTCGACACGTGATCTACAGCACAACAAGTCATGTCCTCCCCCACTCCCCACACCACCGCCTGCCTTGAACTCCTCACGCACGGCATTCTCCTTGCCCGCACGATCGCACGTGCATCGCCGCTCGCCAAAGGCACGCACGAAGAACGCCTCGCACACCTCGCCGACCTGACCACTGCACTCCACAACGTGCCGAAGTTCGCAGACGATGAACACGGCTTCAACGAGTGGGCACGCCCCGATCTTGAGGAATGCGACACCAAGTGGAACAACGGCGTGCCGCACCTGGTCACGGTGTATGAGTCTGCCCTCCGTGCATAGAACACCCGTGCCATCAGGATCTGCTTTGAGATCCTGATGGTTTTGGATCTTGTGATCCTTCTTCTTGGTTCCTGCATTCCATCTTGGTTCTCGTGTTCCCTCTTGGGGCGGGGCCTTTCCAGGCCCCATCTTCTCTGCTCTACGTGCCACCGAGATGCTGCTTTGAGCATCTCGGTGCTCTTGGTTCTCTGCCTGGCGCCTTCGCCCCGACAGGGGCGCGCGAATGTAGCCGGGAGCGCCGCGAGCAAGCCCCCGGAGGTCTGATAGAGAATTCGGTATCGCGTGCTGCCGCACTTGTTGGTGTGATCGCAATCTGATTCGATCTGCAGATGGATTCACTTCTTCTACCACATCTTAATTCTCGCATCCCCTCATGGGTCGAGGCCTTTCAGGCCCCGTCTGCATGCCTCCTCTTCACTTCTCCCCTCTTCTCCTTCTCTGCTCTGCTCTGCTCTTCGGCCCCAGCGCGGCCAAGGCCTGTAGCTACGGGTGAGCCCTGCGAACCCGTAGAAAACTCCCCCAGCAACACCTCTCCCCCATCTACAAGCCCACCCCGAAGGGGTGGAGGAATCTCACATCAACTCCAATCAAAATCCCTTCCATCCGCACTCTCCGTGCGCACAAAACCAACCGTCAAAACCCACGCACAACTTCAAAAAACACAAACTCCAACCCGCGCCCACTCCATCACTTCCACGCCCCCCCCCTCCACATCACACACATCCATGCGCACCCACATGAGCGCCCCCCGTAACTACGGAGGCCCACATGCCACATGCGCACGACCCCAACGCCACCTCAAACCCAATCCCCACCATCTCTGCAGAGCCCGAGTTCCCTCCACACGACGCCATCCGCCGCATCGTCTTTGATCCACCGCCTCCCAAACGTGCAGAGGTCCTCGAAGATCTCACCGACCCTGCACACTCCCTCCGCTCCATCGCAGTCCGCCACTCGATCGCCGTCGAAGCTCTCTCGCTCTGGCTCGCCCGCCCCGAAATCGCAGACGCGCTCGCCGCGATGCAAGCAGCTGCTGCACGCCGCGCCCAGCTCGTCGCCACCATCCAGCTCACGCGTGCAGTCCCGGTCCTCCTCACCTCCATCCACGCCTACGAATCCGAGGAAGCTCACTTCCCGCTTCAAAACTCCTCAACCGCCATCCGTGCACGCGTCCAGCACCGAAACGCAGCCCTCCGCGCCATCTCCCTCCTCAACACCATCGCCCGCGGCATCACCGCCCCACGCACATCTTCAACCTCGACACACCAGGCGCCACCTCCGCCATCCACGCCCACCCCGCACGAGCAGCACGGCCCGCGACGTACTGCCCACCCCGCATCTGCACACTCTCGCACATCCGAATCGCACGAATCACCATCGCGCCCCATGGTGACCCAGGTCGATCAATCAGAACATCCAGACCAACGCGAAAACCAAGACAACGACGACCAACCTCATCACAGAGCCCAATCCGTAAACCCAGATCAACAACGCCCAACCCACCAACCACCTCAACCTGACGCGCCAGAGTTCATCGACGTCGACTTCACTGCATCCCCCTCTTCTGCATCCCCTCCCCCTACCCCATCTCGTGGCACAGCCGTCCCGGCTGTGTCTACCGCCGCTCCTCCCTCCTGATCCGCGTTCACACTTTACCTCTCCACCAACTTCAATCTGCCTCCCTTCACCCTCACTACCAAACTCATCCTCATCTCGATGCAGATCGCGATCGCAACAACTGAGACAGCACGCGATACCCAGTTCCATATCAGGATTCCGGGGGCTCGCTCGCGTTGCTCGCAGCGCCCCCGGCTACATTCGCGCGCCCCTGTCGGGGCGAAGGCGGCAGGCAAAGAACCAAGAGCACCGAGATGCTCAAAGCAGCATCTCGCTGGCACGTAGAGAAGAGCAGACGGGGCCTGAAAGGCCCCGCCCCAAGAAGGGATGGAAACCCAAGACCATCAGGATCTCAGAGCAGATCCTGATGGCACGGTGAACGCGGTGTAACCTTGGTCATGCGACGTCATCTCGAAGCTCTGCATCTGTTCACGACGATCCTGTGGTTCACTGCACTCGTTGGCGCGGGGCTTGGTGCTGCAGTGGTGTTTCCGACGCTCAAGCCGCTGAATCCGCAGTTGCCGGATTTCGCTGCATACACGGGCGAGCACTGGCGGATCGCTGCAGGTCATGTGGGGAATCGGCTCTTTGCAGTCTCCGACGCGTTCCAACTTGTGTGCCCGATCGTGTGCACCTTGTTCCTGCTGCCTGTAGTTTTCGGAAAGCGTGTGCAGGCAGATGGCACGCGTGCGAAGCTCGGTGCACTCGGCATCGCAAGGCTCATCCTGCTTGCGATTGCAGTGGTGCTTGGACTCTATCAGTCGCTCATCCTCGGCCCGCACATGCGTGAGACGATCGAGGCATTCTGGGCGGCTGCACGTGCAGGGAACATGGAAGCAGCTGCACCCCTGCAGACTGCATTCGACGCAGACCATCCGAAGGCACGCTTCGTGATGGAGTCGTCTGCGTTCGCAGTGCTCGGCGTGATCGTGACCGGACTTTGGAGGAAAGCAGACAGCGGACTGCAGACTGCGGGCAGCACGACTAAGACAGGGAACAGTTGACAGTGAGCAGTGAACAGCAGGAAAAAATGCCTTTGCACCAGTGCCGAGTGCCCAATGCCCAGTGCCTTGCCTTGATGCCTCTTGCCTTGCGTGAAAAAACAACGACCCTCGTCGGGTCGTTGCTCGTTGAAACTCTGATGTCGTCGACAGCGAACACGATCAGCCAAACTTCACGGTCAGCGTGATCTCGGTCCCTGCGAGCGCCTTGCTGACAGGGCAGCTGACCTTGGCGGTCTGGGCGTGCTTCTCGAAACCTGCAGCGTCGAGGCCGGGGACCTTGCCGGTGAGCTCGAGTTCGATCTTGGGGATGCCAAAGCCCGCGCCCTGCTTTTCGAGGTGGACCTTGGCGGTGGTTTCGAGGTGCTCTGCAGTGAAGCCTGCAGCGCCCAGGAGTGCAGAGAGCTGCATGGTGAAGCACCCTGCGTGTGCAGCGCCGATGAGTTCTTCGGGGTTGGTGCCCTTGCCGTCTGCAGTGCGTGCACGGAAGTCGTACGGCGCGTCGAGCGTGCCGCTCTGGACCTTGATGTGGCCGGTACCTTCGGTCAGATTGCCCTTCCACTGGGCCTGTGCAGTTCGAAATGCCATGGTGTGCTCCTTGTGGCGTGTGTGTGAGATGAGAGCGGACGGTAGGGCGAAGAGAACACAGAGGCGCGGAGGGGACGGAGGGACGCAGAGGGGGAAATAAAGGGACAGTGATCAGGGAACAGTGAACAGATGGAGAAGAGAAGACAGGCAGACGGGGCCTGAAAGGCCCCGCCCCAAGAAAGAGGTGAGTGCACTCAGCGTGTGGTTGCGAGTGCAGCGAGTCCATTGCGGATGTCGCGCAGGGCGTTGATGTGATCGGGGGTCCAGGAGGGGGATGCAGTTGCGTGCAGGTGGTCTGCTTCGCTGTGGGTGTCGTGGTGGGCTTCGTCGCCGAGACCTGCAGAGCGCGAAGCGCGGACGCGCGACATGATGAGTTCACGGATTTCGCTGGGCGTATCGATGCCTGCGAGGAGACCGACGTGCATGGAGGCAGATTGGCCGTGTGCAGCGTTGATGCCCCCACCGCCGCCTGCAGTGTCGATGCGGAGGTCAGAGATGCCAAAGAGGCGCTGGATGGGGCCCTGCTCAACCGTGACGTTCTGGATGTTCTCGTAGGTGATCGTGGTTTCCTGGATCGTGATGATGCCGCGACGGAGGCGGATGCTCCGGTCGCTCAGGACGTACCAGGTTGAGTCAAAGTTGACGTGGATCGCGATGTAGGCGACGACGACGGGCGTGGTGAAGAAGATGAGGAGCGGGACCGCGATGAGGACCGCGACAATGGGTGCAGGGATCGCGATGACGATGATCAGGACGATCGCAAGAACGGGCGGCCACCATGCAGTGAGCCAGAAGACGAGCTTTTGATAGTTGAGGTAGCCATCTGCGGGCCTGAGTGCAGCGACCTTGAGGACGCCAGGAAGTTCGGGAGGAAGCGGCGGCACACGAAGGAGCTTGACGAGGACGGACCAGACACCTTCGTAGACCCAGCCTGCGCCTTTGCGATGGATCGGAGTTGCACTTGATGATGTAGTGGTCGATGTTGGCGTGGTCATGCGTGGGCTCCTCCATTGGTCGAGGAGCCGGAGCGCGAGGCGAGGGTCTGGACCTGGTCGCGGATTTCGCGGAGGAGTGTGAGCGCTTCGTCGGAAGATGCGGAATCGGACGAAATGGAATCACCTGCAGCGAGTGCCTGGGGCTTGGCGATGTCTGCATGGCCCTTGGCGCCGCGCATCTTGAGGTAGAGGAAGTCGCGGAGGTCGTCGTACTGCGGGATGCCCTGGATCTGCATTTCGGGGGTGGAGGAGCCGGATGCAGTCTGGACCGAGACGGTGGCGAGGCCCATCCATCGCTCGATGATGTTGCGGGTGAGATGAATGTCCTGGATTCGCCTGTAGGTGAGGGTGACTTCCTTCTTGAAGAGGATGCCCCACGACATGCGGATGCCTTCGTCATCGAAGTGATAGCGGAGGGTTTCGTATTTGAAGAAGTGAACGAGGAAGACGATCGGATAGAGGATGAACGAGGGGATGCAGACGATGGCGTAGTACTTGAGGAGCATGGGGACCGGGCGCGTGATGGCGGCGGCGTTGAAGTCGGGGGAAATGGATGGCGTGGGGATTTCTTCGGACATGCTCATCGCCTTTCATCGTAACAGAAGCCAGTAGGGCTTGTTCGGGAGGGCGTGGCGCGGGTTGCAACTGCCCATTTTGACATGCAAGGCGTGTTGTTTCTGAAGAATGCAACAATTGGAAATCGGACACGAAAGGTGTACGGAATAAAGAACGAGGCGTGGTTATTCTTTTGCTTCAGACAGAGTTGCGTATTCACGCGAGAACGGGGAGAGGGCGGGCGGTTATTGAAACTCGATAGATCTCTTTTGATCCGTGCGTTTAGGAGCGTGTCCTGGTCGCACGGAAGATGATGCACATTATGGAGTTCGATTATGCGTATCTCGATGAATTACGGGTCGTTGGTGACGGTGCTTGTGGCTGCTGGCATGGTGACGACGGCGGCGTCTGCAGGGACGTTCGGCAACCTGCGTGCGTCGGTTGACCTGGTTGCACAGGTTTCGCTGCTTGATCCTTCGGGATCTGCAAATGGGGGCATCCAGTCGTATGTGAACAGCAACATCATGTCGGGTTCGTTTGCGGAGAGCAGGACCTCGACGGCAACGACGCCGTCTGCATCGGCGAGCCTGACGGAGGGCATCTCGTTCACGCAGAGCGGGACGCTGCTGTCATCGACGATGACGACGCGCATGGTGCACCCCGCGATGACCAAGAACGTGAACGCGTTCGGGTTCAATGGCGGGAATGCGCAGGAATTCCAGTTCGTGCTGACCGAGGCGACGCAGGTGCGGTTCACGCAGAACTTTGCGAGCCTGTTCCTGAACTCGGGATTGATCTGGTTCTACGGGCCGGGCAATGCGCCGGTGTTTGCACAGGCGATCGCGCCGGTGATGTTCTTCCCCGGGACGGCGGATGTGACGCTGACGGCGGGTGTGTATCACCTTGGGTACAGCATCCAGCCCGACTATTCGTTCCCGACTGCGTTTGGTCCTTCGACGCTCCCTGCAACGGACGTGACGGCGATCAACACGCTGTCGCTTGAGATCATCCCTGCACCTTCGGCGGGTGCAGTGGCGGGGATCGCGATGCTGGCGGCGGTTCGCAGGCGTCGGTGAGGTCTGGTGATTGTGATTGATGAAACCCCGCGAGTGATCGCGGGGTTTTTTGTTTGTAGGGTTGCGAAGTACGTGGATGACGCTTGGGCGGGGAAGAGAAGGCAGGCCACGGATTGCACGGATGGGACGGATCTGAGAAGAGAATTTGGCCGTGGAGTACGCGGACGACGCGGATAAGAAGAGAGAGGGGGAGAGGAGATGGAGGCGGTCGGTTGAGAAGTCCTCTGCCCCGCTGGGGCAGGTGGTTTGTCGGAGGAGTTTCTACGGGTTCGCAGGGCTCACCCGTAGCTACAGGCCGCTGCACCGTTGGTGCAGAAAGGCAGGAGGAGTATCCGAGGGAGTGCGTTTGCGTTGCTCGCTCGACCCCCGGCTCCATTCGAGCGCCCCTATCGGGGCGAAGAGAAGAGAAAATAAGACGGGGCCTGGAAAGGCCCCGCCCCAAGAGGTGGAGGAAGAGCCAAGAGCACCGAGATGCTCAGAGCAGCATCTTGATGGCACGACAGTTTGAAAATGCACGGACGATGCGCAACGTTGTAAAGTCATGACGCGATACAGTTATCTCTCTGCATTTCCGGGGGTTTTCGCTCGCGTTGCTCGCTCGACCCCCGGCTACATTCATGCGCCCCTTGCGGGGCGAAGAGGCGTAGGAGAGACATGTAGCCTGCCCCGCTCAGGGCAGCGGAGCAGGGCACCCGAAGTTCAGAGAGAAGAGAAGAAAATACAGGCAGACGGGGCCTTTCACAAGGAATTGCATCAGGCGAGTTTGAGTCGCAGTGCCCTGTACGTCTGGTAGAGCGTCAGTTTGCAGAGGATCCACTGCCGG
>JAESFU010000563.1_pt1 | contig 16853 bp, 14 predicted proteins | sample 9269461 | NCBI WGS metagenome assembly JAESFU01 (sample SAMN14502556, study PRJNA617107) | algae metagenome | isolation source: Stenomitos rutilans HA7619-LM2 and co-occurring heterotrophs from cave walls | place: USA: Waikapalae cave, Hawaii | collected 2009-07-28
TCGATCGGTTTCGATCAGCGTCTCGCCGCCCAGGATATTGCCGGTTCGAAAGCTCATGCCGCCATGCTCGCCAAGCAAGGTATCGTGTCAAAATCGGATGCGGCGGAAATGAGGCGGGGCCTCGATCTCGTGATGAAGGAGATTGCCGCGGGCCGTCTTGACTTCTCGCGCGCGCTCGAAGACATCCATATGAATGTCGAATCGCGGCTCAAGGAACTGATCGGGGAAGCTGCAGGCAGGCTCCATACGGCGCGTTCGCGCAACGACCAGATCGCCACCGACATGCGCCTGCATATGCGCGAGACCGTCGATCATATCGATTCTCAATTGGCTGAGCTGCAGAAAGCGCTCGCACAAAAGGCGCTGGATCACGCGGCAACGATCATGCCGGGCTTCACCCATCTCCAGGCGGCACAGCCGGTTACCTTCGGCCATCATTGTCTTGCCTATGTCGAGATGCTGGGTCGCGATCGCGGCCGGTTTGCCGATGCGCGGCGGCGGCTCAATGAATCGCCCTTGGGTGCGGCAGCGCTGGCCGGCACGCCTTATCCGATCGATCGCGACATGACGGCCAAAGAACTCGGCTTCGACCGGCCGATGCGCAATTCCCTCGATGCGGTCTCGTCGCGCGATTTCGTCGTCGAGGTGCTGGCCGCCGCGGCGATCTCAGCCACGCATCTCTCAAGGCTCGCCGAGGAGATCGTCTTGTGGTGCTCGGCGCAGTTCCAGTTCGTCACCCTCACCGACAAATTCACGACCGGCTCGTCGATCATGCCGCAAAAGCGCAATCCCGATGCGGCCGAGCTGGTGCGCGCCAAGCCGGGCCGGATCATCGGCGCCTTGACCGGGCTCCTGGTGGTGCTGAAGGGCCTGCCGCTCGCCTATTCCAAGGACATGCAGGAAGACAAGGAACCGGCCTTCGACGCCCTCGACAACCTGTCCTTGGCGGTCGCGGCGATGACCGGAATGGTTCACGACATGCGGCCAAATGTCGAAGCACTGCGGAAAGCGGCGATGAGGGGCTATACGACGGCGACCGATCTTGCCGACTGGCTGGTGCGCGAACTCGGCCTGCCGTTCCGCGAGGCGCACCATGTGACAGGGCGGTTGGTTTCGCTCGCCGAAGGCAAAGGTGGCGACCTATCCGAACTCACGCTCGCCGAAATGCAGGCCGTTCATCCCAAAATTACGGCCGATGTGTTCAAGGTCCTCACCGTCGAGGCCTCGGTCGCAGCCCGCAAGAGCTTTGGCGGAACGGCGCCCGCCAATGTGAGGCGGGAAGCCAAGCGCTGGCTGAAGCTCTTGGACAGAGGCCAAGGGTTCCGATAGAAGACTCGCCATGACATCCTTGCGAATGGCTCTCATTTTCGCGCTGCTCCTGGCGGTTTCGGCCTGCGGTGTCCGCGGGCCGCCGGAAAAGCCGCCGGGCAGCAAGCCGCCGGCCAAGGACGAGCCGTTCATCCTCGATCCGGTGATTCAGTAAGTCCCCTGGTCCCATGCATCATTTTGCCTATCGCGACGGCGTGCTCCATGCCGAGGACGTCAATCTCAAGGTGATCGCCGAGGATGTCGGCACGCCGTTCTATTGCTATTCGACGGCGACCTTGGAGCGGCACTACCGGGTGTTCGACGAGGCCTTCAAGGGCACCGATCACACCATCTGCTATTCGATGAAGGCCAATTCCAACCAGGCGGTGGTGAAGACCCTGGTCGACCTCGGCGCTGGCATCGATGTCGTGTCGGAGGGCGAATTGCGCCGGGCGCTGGCGCTCGGCGTGCCGGGGCGCAAGATCGTCTTTTCGGGCATCGGCAAGACGGCGCGCGAAATGGCATTGGCGCTGAAAGAGGGTATTGCCTGTTTCAACGTCGAATCCGAGCCCGAACTCGAACTTCTGTCGAGCGTGGCGACTCGCATCGGCAGCCGGGCCATGGTTTCGATCCGCATAAACCCGGATGTCGATGCCAAGACGCATCACAAGATCACGACGGGGAAGGCCGAGAACAAGTTCGGAATTTCCTATCTGCGGGCGCCGGAGGTCTATGCACGCGCAGCGGCGCTTCCCTCGATCGAGGTCGCCGGCATCGACATGCATATCGGCAGCCAGATCACCGAGCTTGAGCCCTTCGCGCAAGCCTTCCGGCTGATGGCCGACCTGACGCGCACACTGCGCGCACAAGGCCATGACATCCGCCATCTCGATCTCGGCGGCGGCCTGGGGGTTCCCTATCGCGGCACCAATGACGTGCCGCCGCACCCCGATGAATACGCGACCATGGTGAAGCAGACATTGGGCGATCTCGGCTGCCGATTGGTGCTCGAGCCGGGGCGGATGATAACCGGCAATGCCGGGATCCTGGTTTCGCGGGTGATTTACGTGAAATCGGGCGAAGAGCGCGATTTCATCATCCAGGACGCGGCGATGAACGATCTCATCCGGCCGACGCTCTATGACGCCTATCATGAGATTATCCCCGTTTCGGAGCCCAATGGCGATGCGGCGCGGAAAGTCGCCGACGTGGTCGGGCCGGTGTGCGAATCGGGTGACTATTTTGCGCGGGCAAGAGCGCTACCTCCGGTGGAGGAGGGCGATCTTCTGGCGGTCATGACGGCGGGCGCTTATGGCGCGGTGCAGTCGGGAACCTACAATTCGCGGCCCCTGGTAGCGGAAGTGCTTGTTAAGGGCGGTCATTTTGCGATCGTGCGGCCGCGGCAGAGCTACGAGGCCCTGATCGGGCTCGATCGGCTTGCTGCCTGGCAGGGAAAATCCTGACCCGCCGCCGCCAATAAACTTCGTGTGAGAATCGGCAGATTGGGCATGATTTAGCCCCTTTTCCGTATTATAGTCCTAGGCCATGAGCGGACCGGAAAAGACCAAGAGCTACGTCGATCGGAAAATCTCCCAAGCCGGCGCGGCCATCACGTGGGAGCGCCTGTGGTCGTCGCTCTACCCCGCAATCATGGTCCTCGGCTTCTTCGCCCTGGCCGTGCTTTCCGGTCTGCTGCCGGCGCTGCCCGACTGGGCGAGATTTGGCGGCCTTGCAATCTTCGGCATTGCCCTGGTGTGGGCGCTCGTTCCGGTTGCGCGCCTCGTGTTTCCCTCGCGATCGGAGGCGATAAGGCGGATCGAGTCGGCCTCCGGGCTGGCTCATCGCCCGGTTGCAGGCAGTGAAGACCGGCTCGCCGAAGGCGAGCAGGACCAGCTCAGCGCGACGATCTGGGAGGAACACAAGACCCGGCAATTGCGCAAGCTTGGCCAGCTCAAAATCGGCGTGGTGCGCTCCAACTGGCTGGCCCGCGACCGCTATGCGCTACGCATACCGCTGATCCTTGCCCTCTTCGCTGCGGTGGTGCTTGGCCGCACGGAGCCTACGGCGCTCCTTGCCGACAGCGTGCGCATCGACGCGCCGACGCCGCAGGCGACGGCATCGCTTGACGCCTGGATCGCGCCGCCAGGCTATACCGGCCGCCCACCGCTCATGCTCACAAGCCCCGCCATGCTCGAAAAAATCGCGCAGGGCGAGGAAATCATCGTTCCCGAAGACAGCCAGCTCAAGATCAGGATAAGCGGCGCCAAGGCGCCACGTCTCGCTTTCTACCAGCCCGCTTCGGCAAACGAGACGCCGGTCGAGCTTCCCGACAAGGCGCCGGTTGCCAAGCCGACGGGCGATGCCTTCCAGATCGAAGCGAAGCTCGCGCGCCCGCTGACCGCCAAGGTCTTCGACGGCGACAAGGAACTCGCCCATTGGACGATCTCACTCATCCCCGACAATCCGCCGCAAATCTCCTTCGACAACAATCCGACGACCGAGGCCAATGGCGCGCTCTCGGTACGCTGGAAGGCGTCGGATGACTACGGTGTCGCCGGAATCGAATCGCGTTTCGAACTCTCCGACATGCAGGATGGCGAGATGGGCATCGCCGGCAATGGCGTATTCCTGTTCGATCCGCCGGAATTTCCAATCGCGCTGAAGCGCGCCGCGCCGAAAGAGGCGACAGGCACTTCGGTGAGCGACCTTACCGCCCATCCCTGGGCGGGCCTTACCGTCGACATGCGACTGATCGCCAGGGATCAGACCGGCAAGACAGCCGAGAGCGAAGTCAAGAGTTTCAAGCTCCCCGAGCGCGAATTCCACGTGCCGCTGGCCAAGGCTTTGATCGAGCAGCGCAAGGCATTGGTGATGAATCCCGATGAGCGCCAGCATGTGGTCGACATGCTCGATGCATTGCTTGTCTGGCCCGAAGGGCTGGTCGAGAAGTCGGCGCCATTGGTTGCGATCGGCGCGGTGAACTCGCGCATTCGCAACGCCAGGAACGAAGACGATATCCGTACGGCGATCGAATTCCTGTGGCAGATCGCGGTCAGCATCGAAGACGGCGATGTCAGCAATCTCCGGGCCGAGCTCGATCGCATCAAGCGCGAACTGGAAAAGGCGCTGGCCGATGGTGCGCCGCCTGAGAAAATCGCCGAACTCATGCAGAAACTGCGCGAGGCGATGAACGAGTATCTCAAGTCGATGGCGCAGGAAGCGCAGCGGCGCATGCAGCAGCAGGGCGGCGAGCAACGCCAGGCGCAGCAAGGCCAGATGATCAGGCCGGAAGACCTCGCCAAAATGCTCGACACGATCGAGAAGCTGGCGCAATCGGGCGCCAAGGAAGCTGCGCAGGAATTGCTGTCGCAACTCGATGAAATCCTGCGCAATCTCCAGCCCGGCATGCCCGGCCAGATGAACGCGCAAGGCGAAACGCCCTTATCGCAAATGCTCAATGAGCTCTCCGAAATGATGCGCCGGCAGCAGCAGCTGATGGACGACACGACGCGGCTGCCCGAAGACGGCGAGATGGGCGAGGGCGAGCAGCAGGAAGGCGCACAGGGCCAGCAGGGCAAGTCGGGCGAACTCGCCGGGCAGCAGGATGCGCTCGCCCGCATGCTCGAGGAGTTGATGGGCCGGATGGGCCAGAACGGCTTGCAATCGCCGCCATCCTTCGGCGAGGCGGGGCGTTCGATGGAAGGCGCAGCAGACGCATTGCGCGGCAGCGAACGTGGGCGCGCCTTGAGCGAGCAGGGCGAAGCCTTGAGCCGATTGCGCGAAGGCGCGCAGAACATGGCGCGCGAATTGATGCAACAGCAGGGCATGGGGACGCAAGGCACGCAGGGCCGGCACGGCGAAGCGCGCGGCGATGACCGCGATCCACTTGGTCGGCCGATGCCGCGGCGCGGCGAGGATTTCGGCCCAGAACGCGACATGCTGCCTTCGGAACTTGCCGTGCGCCGTGCCCGCGAGATCCTCGAAATGCTGCGCGAACGCGCCAACATGCCGGACCTCAGGCGGTTCGAGCGCGACTACTTCGACCGGCTGTTGCGCGGGTTGTACTAACAGAATTCTCCCTCCCTCTTGTGGGGAGGGATAAAGGGTGGGGGTATTCCCCGATTTCCGGACAGGCTTGAAAGTTCATCACGACCCCCACCCCGGCCCTCCCCACAAGGGGGAGGGTGAAATAAGTATCAGCGGCCAGCATGACAGATAAAGTTCGACGGCGATTGACGACGGTGTTGAGCGCGGACGTCGACGGCTATAGCCGCCTCATGGAGACGGACGAGGCCGGGACGCTCGATACGCTGCGCCGCTATCGTGCCGCCATGACGCGGCTTGTCGAGCGCCATGACGGGCGCATCGTCAATACCTGGGGCGATGCCATCATCGCTGAGTTTGCAAGCGTCGTCGAAGCGGTCCAATGCGCCGTCGAGACCCAGCAAGAGCTATCCACCCATAACGACGCGCTGCCCGATGCGAAGCGGATGCGATTTCGCATCGGCATCAATCTCGGCGACGTCATGGTTGAGGGCGATGACGTCTATGGCGATGGCGTCAATATCGCCGCGCGGTTGCAACAATTGGCGGAACCCGGCGGCATCCTGATCTCGGGACCCGTCTACGACCAGGTGCACAACAAGCTCTCCATCAGCTTCGATCCTTTGGGGCCGCAACAAGTGAAGAATGTCAGCAATCCGGTGATGAGCTATCGCGTTGTCGCGGGCGATATGGAGATGGGCGAGCGCAAACTCTCATCCGCCGGCACAGCGATGTCGCGTGCTTCGGCGCCAGCAATGGCGTCGGGCAACAACGTCCTGGCCCGCGCCTGGCAGCAGTATTTAGCCTTGCCGCGCTGGATCGCTGCAGTTCTTGCGGTGATCGGCTTCCTGTTTCTGGTCAATCTGTTCAGCGGCTTTGACGAGATCTGGTTCCACTGGCCGGCATTGCCGCTGCTCTTGGTCGTCGTGCTGTGGGCGGTGTTCAGGAAAAGGGAAGGGTGATAGTCACGCGGTGGCGCCGAAGACGAGGATCATGCCGGTGGCGATGAAAGCAACGCCGGCCAGACCGCGCAAGGTCATGCTATCGCCGAAAACGAGGCTTCCCAGAAAGAAAGTGCCCAGTGTGACAAGGCCGGTCACCACCGGATAGGCGAAGCCGATCGGCAAGGTGCGGATGGCGTAGAGATAGGCGAGCAAGACCACGCCTGCGAGAGTAAAGCCGAGCCAGAGATAGGGATCGCGCAACAGTGCCCATAGGGCCGGCCAGCTAAATTCGAGCGCGCGGCCGCCGACGGCCCGCTTGAGGGCGAGATTGGCGCTGATATTCGCCCCGGCACAAAGCAGAAGAGCCAACCAATTAGACATTGAATTTCCCGTCCTCTTTTGGATTATGGCGCCCGCAGATATTGCGCCAGACATTCCGGGGGCGGAAGTGGAGACGAACATGAATGAGCCGTCACCGGCTCGGCGGCGCCAGCCACCCGGGGAAGTGCGTGCAGAACAGCATTGAAACCGCGACTGCAGGCGGAAAGCCCAAGGCTCGGCAATGGGACAATTGGTTGCTGGCCGCGATCTCGATTGCCGCGACTCTTCTCGTGGTCGAACTCGGCTTCAGAGCCGTGAATGGCCAGCCGGTCTTCAGCGTCACCAATTTCCGCACCGAGCGCGTGGTGGTGAACCGGCTTGGCGATCGTGCGATTCCCGATCCGGTGCTCGGCTGGATCCTGCGGACCAACTACCGTAGCGACGGCTTCAATACGATCGATTACGGCATTAGGCGCAATGGCGATGAAATCTCGGTGCGGACCGGGGCGGTCATGGCAGTGGGCGACAGCTTCACCGAAGGCTGGGATGAGGTGAAAGATGAGGGGACATGGCCGGCGCATCTTGAGAAGCTGATCGGCGAGCCGGTCGTCAATACCGCGATTGGCGGCTTCGGCAGCGACCAGGTTCTTATTCGCGCCGAGCAGATGCTGCCGATCGTCAAGCCCAAGACATTGATCATCGGGCTTAACGAGATCGATATTTTCCGTGCCGGACACGCGCCATTTGGCGCGCCGAAGCCGTATTTCTCGATCAAGGACGGCGAACTAGAGTTCCATGCGCCCGAGCCCCTGGAGCGCGGCGATCAATCGGGCGCATTGGGCCAAATCGGATATGCGTTGCGCAATGCGCTGGGATACTCGGCGATTGCAGATTTCGTCTTAAGCAAGCTTTCCTTCGACTTCTGGTATGGCGACCAGAAACAGATCTACCGGCGCGTCCACAATCAGGAAGTGCCAGTTACCTGTGCGCTTCTTAAGCGCGTCAAGGCGCAGGCCGATGCCGCCGGAATCCGCTCCATTCTGTTCATGCAATATTACGGATCGCTTTATGTCGAAGAGGACGAGCCGCCGGACAGCACGCAGCTCGTTCTTCAATGCGCGCGCGAGCAGGGTTATGAGACTGTGGACCAGTATCCTTCGCTAAAGGCGCTGGCGCTTGCCGACGAGACGGAGTTTCGCAGCTATTACGGCTTCTACGAAAATGGCGAGTTCGCGCATATGTCGTCGAAGGGCAATGCCCAGTCGGCGCAATTGCTGGCGGCGCAATTGAAAGGGAATAGCGGGGCGGTGGGGCAGTAGACCGACCCTCCACCCAGGGACAGCATCAGCTCTCCAACCCGTAGAGAACGGGCGCGGCGGGGCCGGCATTGCCGATGCTGCGATAATGCGACTTCGGAACTTTGAAAACCGAATAGAGCGTGTTGATCACCGAGCCAATGGTCAGGTATTCGGCAATCTCGAAATTCTCGGGCAGGTCGTCGCGGGGTCGCATTTGCGCGAAGTCGAAGGGCCGGCCGATGGTCTTTTCCAGCATCGGGTCAAGTACTAGATGGGCCTTCGAAACAGCTTCGCCCGCCGTGTTGAAATCAGTCGCGCCAATGACCATTCCAGGTCGGATGCCTTTGCCGCCAAGTATGATCGAATTGGCATGCGGGTTGTGATTGGTGCCTGTGTCGTCGACGGAGCGGTCGGGCGCGCGCAGAGTACGGCCGAATTCGCTGGCGATCATGACGGTGGTGACATCGAACAGCGAGCGGCGCTTATCGAAAGGCGTGGACTCCAGACCTTTGAGCAGTGCAGCGATGCGGCCGATCGCGTCGGTAAAGAGCTTGGGCTGGTCCTTGGCGAGATTGGCGGCGTGGACATCGAACTGCTCGGGCAAAACATAAATCGCCGAGCGCGATAGGGACAGCCGGAAACACTGGGCGATCAATGACAGACACTGCTGCTCGGCCTTTTCGTTTGGATCGGGCGGATTGAGCTGCGCCAGGCGGTCGTGGACCTGTGGCGCGCGATCGAGCGCGGCATGCATCAGCGCGGCGGCCGCGGCCATGCGCCCGGCTCCCTCCTCACTGGCGGCAATGCGGCTCCTCACAAAGCCGATGAGTTCATCTTCAGGATGCGGCGGCGCCAGACGGCGCAGATAATCGGAAAGACCCTCGATCGAGCCGACGCGCAAAGGGATGACGCCCGAGTGATTGCGCTGCTGGCTTTGCACCGGGTCGGTCGGCAAGACAGCATCCAGCGATTTCGGCTCGCGGCCGGTTTCGGCGAGATTCAGGTGTGGCACGAAGGAATCGCCACCGAAGGGATCGCCGGTGAAGAGGAAGTTCATGTTCTGCAGATGGCCATCGAAGCTTTGCGCCATGTGCACGCCGTTGACGACGCTGAACCGGTCTCTAAACCGCGAGAGGGGCTTGATCAGCTCCGAGGCGAAGGTCTGGGCTCCGTTCTTGCCCGACCAGGCATTGGGGTCCTTGCCGAGGTAATTCTGGATGCGGCCGGCGGCGGTCATGGCGAGAGGTCGCGCGTCGAACATGTAGGACGGATCGGCGCCGCCATTCATGACGATGAGCAAGAAGAAGTGCGGGTCCGGCATCTGCTCCGCAGCTTCGAGCACGGTCGCGCCGGGCAAGAGCAAGGTTCCGGCCCCGGCAATGCCGAGGGTCAGAAAGCGGCGGCGGGAAGGCATCAGCATCGCGCGCCTCACTTCGAAATGAGAAAATAGGGGTTCATGGTAATCGCCAAGGTCATTGCCGCAACGGCCTCGGCCGCGGGACGGTCGCGGTAGGAAGATGTGAGGAAGAAGTCGCGCCAAGCGGCATATTCCTCCCGCGGCGCCTCATAGCCCATAAGCGCCAGCCAGAAGGCTGTCATTGCCGCATCGGTCTTGGCTTCGGCAGCGGGCCATGTGCACATCTCCTCAAGCGTATCGGCGAACCGGTCGTTGAGTTCGAGCACCTCCTCCGTGCAGGACTTGCCCATGGCGTTGGCAAAACCCGAAAGGCTTGCGTGGATGATCACCGTGTTGACGGGATTGGGCGTGCCATTGGTGAAGCGATGCTCGGCGCCGAAATTCGTCCAGGTCCCGGCAAGTTCGTCCAAACCATCGGCGGGCATGAAACGATCGAGTTCGAAAGGCTCTTCGCGCGGCGCGATGCGCGCCGAGAGCTCCTGGGAGATCGCCGCCATGCCCTTGAATTGCGGGGCGTGATCGCCGGCATGGGCGACCGCCGCAGTGATTGCGAGGGCGAGAAGGAGAAAGGGAACTTTCACGGCGCGGCCTCGTCGGCTTTCAGGCGCGACAGTTCCTGCTGGGCCCAGAGGAAGAGTTCCTGGCGCTCGGGACTCGACATCAATTTGTTCTTGGGCATGCGCTTCTTGGGGTCGCTCGATGAGATGCGGTCGACGAACTGCGCCAAAGTCTCACGCGGCGAGATTTGCGCGAAAGCGTCATCGAGATGCGGGAAGGTCTCGCCCTTGCCGCCGGGCGCGTCGATCCAGGCGCCGAGATCTAAATTGCCGTCGCCCGAGAAAGCGCTGTCGTGACACTGGGTGCAGTTCTTTTGCAGGATATAGGCGACGCGACAGGGCGGCGTGTCGCTTGTCCGGGCGCCTTCTGCGTGGTCGTAGCACTTTTGCGGATCGCGGTTGCGCTCGCGATAGGCGTTGCTCTTAAGCACGCGAATGATGGCGTTCTTCATGGCCGATGAAGAATTGACCCGTGCCTCGGCCGTGAACTTGCCGGTCAATTCGTCGAGATAGGCACCATCGATGGTCTGATCGTCGCCGACCATGTAGTCGACGAGACGCTTCATCAGGCAGCGCTTGGCTTCCGGCGCATTGCGGATGATGCGCGACAGATCGCCGACATTCTCGCCATAATCGTTGCGTTCGGTCCAGCGCGGCGAGCGGACATAGCCGATGTTCCATCGCCGCTCCGAGCCCTTCGGTGTCTGCCAGAATGAGGCGTAAGCCTTGCGGTCGGCATTGGCGAGGTCGTCGAAGATGATGTCGGGCAAGCGGGCCGCGTCGGAGAAGAGCGCTCCGTAATTGCGGAAGAAGCCGGCCATCGGGTCGAGCTTATAGTGGCAGGCATAGCAGGACGTGTCGGACCCGTGGGCGCCGGAGGCGTGTTCCTTGGGATCCTCGACGCCGACCGGAGTCAGATCATCACACAGGTAGCGACTCAATACGTAAGCTGCGCGCTTGCGGTTGTAATTGGTCGAGGAGTTGGCGAGGGCTATCCCCTGCTCATAGCCGAAAGCGAGCCAGGTCTTGGTATAGGGGAAGGTCTTCAGATCGAAGGACCGGAATTCGGCAAGGCTTTGCGGCTGGTAGACCGAGGGCTCAAAGCTCTCAACCTCCTGCATGGCGCGGCTGAACTGGGCATAGGCCCGGTCCAGAGCAACCGCGATGCGCTCAGTGTCGATTGGCGGCTTCGAGTCGCTGGAACACTCCGAATCGGCGATCGCGGAAAGCATTTCGAGCGGATCGAGCAATACGCGGCCGCGAGAAAGCGCGAAGATTTCTGGATCGTTGAAGGAGCGATAGAAGCGATCGGTAAAATCCTCGGCGCGAAACAGCACCTCGTTGAGATCGGCGCAAACACGCTGCGGATCGGTTGCCGAATTTGCCTTGCCATTGGCGATTAGCTTTTCGAAGGCCGAACGTACTTCGCCGATCGCCTTGGCGCGCATCTGCTGCGGGCTCAAGCCCCGATCCCCGGGCTCCGGGTCTTCTTCCGGGTCTTCCATGGACAAGGGTGCCATGAAGAAGGGCCCTTCGAGATCGAAGAGGCTGAAATAGTCGCCTCCGGTCATCATGGCCTGCGCGGCGCTAACCGCGTTGGGGAAGTCGAAAGCATTGTCGACATACGTGCCGTCGATCTTCACGCTGTCGATCTTGAAGCCCAAGAAGTACATATTGAAGTCGAGCATCGCATCGCCGAAACGCGGATCGGCCATGAAGCGGCGGGCGACTTCTTCCTCGCTGAGTTTCTCAAGGGCGGGTATGTCGTCTTCCGTTCCAAGCCCATCGCCGCCACGCAAGAGGCGAGCCGTCCGATCCAGCCACCAAAGGGATTCCCAATCATCGCCCTTAGCGTCATCGGCGCGGACAGGCGACATCATGGCAAGCCATGCGAGCATGGCCAAGCAGGCGAGAATATACGCCCCCAGTTGGCGGGATGTCGGATCGCCGTCGCGTGTCACACGTTGCCCTTTACAGCGGCACTAATAACGGTTCAGGCGGACCCCCGTTCCCACCGAAGGGAGACGGTAACCGCTCAATGTGACGACGGCAAGATATTGATCAGATTAGGCTTATCCGCCGCATTTTTGCTCGATCCGGTCGAAGGCGGCGTCGAGATTGGCGGCTTCGGGGGACGAGGGATCGAGATCCTCGCCAATTGACCAGGCATCCGCATAGGCAGGGCCGAGGCTCGTGAGGTATTCCTCCATCTTGACCTCCAATTCCTCGCTCTTGACGTCATCGCCTTCGCCAAGCGCCGACATCTCCTTGACGATGGCGCAAAAGGGTTCGAGCTTGGCGGGATCGGCTTCAAGCGCATCGAGGGCGCGAATGGCCGCGTCGGTCTTCTCGTCAGCCTGTGCGGGCGTGGCGAGCGCAAGCCCGAGAGCAACCAGCGGAAGCAAGAATTTCACGAGACTACCTCACGACAGGGTTTTGGGGGGCGCAGGATCGCGAAGCAGAGCGTGCAAAAGCGCCAGAAGGATGAGCGATCCGAAGAGCATGTAAGACTGGAAGATATTGAGTACCGTCGGGGCAAGGAGCCGGGCTGCAGCGATAAAGGTTGCGACCAGCAGATAGCTCAGACCGAGCCATAGGAGACCATGCCGACTGGCGGCGAGCCTGGAAAAGGCGATGGCGTAAACCGGCAGCAATAGTCCGTAGTGGTGCTCCCAGGCGATCGGCGCCGCAATTGTGACGCTGACCGCCATCAGACAAAGCGAGACCAATCGATTGGACTCCCCGCTTTGCCGCCAAAGTGCGGAAATCAGGATTGCGGCAGATACGAAAAGCGCCGGCCAATAAACCCACCCGTTATAAGGCGGAAAGCCGCCATTCCCATAATCGGCGTTGTGATAGAGTTCGGGAAATGAACGCCCGATGAACCGGTTGAGAAGGCCGTTCACCGATTGGTTCGGATAGTATGATTCCCCTCTTTCCGACATGAAGGACAAGACGGACAAGTAATCGAGGTGATTGGCTAGGCCGAACGTCCAGACGGAGATGCCGAGGCCGGTCACGCCGGCGATGAGCAAGGCGGCCGCGAACGGCCATTCGCGGTTCCTCAGGCCCCAAAGGGCGATCAAACCGTAATGGGGCTTGAGCAGACTGAGCATGCCCACCAAGAAGCCCGAACCAATCCGCCATTCGACGGCGAACAGCAAAAGTGCTGCGGCGAAGATGGCGTTGATCCACAACTGCACCTGCCCGAGTGTGAAGCCCTTTATGAAGGGATAGAAGGCAAGCGTCATGACCGCGACGATGATGATGCGCGGAATGCGGAGCCGCGACCAGTCCTCGCCCGTGTGGCTTCGCTTGAGGGTGATCTCCAGGAGTGCGGCGCAGCAGGCGATCATCAGCAAGATAAAACCCCAGCCGACAAGGTCGTTCACTGCCGGCCACATCGCGGGTGTCATGTCGTCGGAGATACGAACGCGTTGGGGGCCTGCAAGAAACAGAGCAAGGAGAGCGAAGAGGGCCGACGGGGGGTACTGGAACTTGATGCCCCCCTCGAAAAACAAAGCTGTATAGAGCGGTTCGGAGCCGGGCTCTCCGAGATATTCGAGAGCCAGTGCCATGGGTCCCCAGGAATCATCCCCGCTGCGCGCCCGCAACATGTCAATAGTGTGGGTAAGCGCGGTTTCCTGATAGCCCAACGGCGAGAGCAGCCAGAGCAGGCCATTTACCGCGAAGACCGAGAACACGCAGAAAGCAGCGAGGGTGATCGTGACGCGCTTCGGAGTCACCGGCAATGGCTGCTTCGAAATCATGCCGGCCGATCTTGCGTGGTGCCGATATGCCAGAGACCGCGCAATAGGGCTGCGAGAATGAGAAGGCCGCCGAAGAGCCACGCCGAAATTATCGTACGCGATGCCAGGACGAGCACCCAATCGGGCTCGAAAGGCAGTAGCACGATCGGCAAGGCCGTAAGCGCAAAGCCGAGCCACATCAGCCAATGCGCGACACGATCATTTGGCAGCGTAAGACGGTTGCCAAGATAAAGTCCCATCGGCAGCAAGGCGAAAAGGTAATAGTGCGACCAGGAAACAGGACTCGCGACAATCGCGAGCATCAGGATCGTCGAGTATTCGAGGTAATCTCGACCCGTCAGGTCATCGGAAGCCAGGTACGTAAGTGGGGCATGATGCGCGCGGCGCATCGACCAGAAAATAGCACCAAAAAGTGCTACAAGAATCAACCATCGCGCAATGACGTGGGACATGGCGGGCTCCCGCGCCGTCCAATCAAAGAGCTCCTCCGGACCAGTCGAAAGTCGCATGATGAATGCATCGATCGATTGCACGTTGAAGGCTGGAATAACGCGGCCGATGTAAGCGAGAACATTGCCGTCAAACCAAGCGAGGTTCACGGCCAGCCCGTGTACGGCGAGTGAAAGCATGAGCGCCGCCGCGATCACGGCCACGCCTCCTTCCACAATCCGCCATTGGCCGCGCAAGAGGAAATACACTCCAAACAGCAGAAGCGGAATCTTGATCAAGGCGGCAAAGCCAAGAACGAGACCTGCTGCGAATAACAAGCCGGCGCGCCAAAGGGCCAGTGCAGCGACGATTAGAAACAGGGCGATATGCGTCGAATTCCCCTCGCGGAGACTGTTGACCATCGGCCCGTCGACGAGGAAGAGGAAAGCAAGGACCGATGCCGTCTGCGTCGAAGGATCGGCGATGCGGACAAGCAGCCACCATGTGGCGAGGACACTGACGAGGCCAATGGCGAGAAAGGCCCAACCCGCTCCCGCATAGCCGAAGACGAGCAACGGCACGAAGAGCCAAACGAGAATGGGCATGTTGACGAAGCCGCCAACGCCGACCTCGAGATGCTGAAAGGCCTCGCGCGGGCCAACCTCCCAGACGCGTTGGGCTGCCGGGTAATAGGCCTTGTAAAAATCGCCGAACAAATAGGGCGGTTCGGAAATGCGCCAAAGGATGAGATGAAGGACGAGACCGAGTAGAACCAAAAAGGTCGAAAACAATGCGCGGCGCGAAGTTGTGGCAGACATCATCGAGCGCATTCTGAGCTACATCCGCCAGGCGACCACGAAGACGACAATCATCGCCACGCCAAGGGCGAGGCTCGTTTTGTCGCCGATGGCAAAGCGGATCGGATCCTCGTGAAGAAGTTGACGACCGGCCAGGAGCCAGATGCGTCCAAGCCAAAGAAAGAGGATGATGGGCAGAAGCCAGAGCCACACGGGATTGCGGTAGAATGCGGCAGCAAAAGCCTCCTCGATGAGATAGAGGATCATAATGAGCACGGCACCGGCTGTCGTCGATACGCCCAGGGCGAGCAGCAGTGGCGTATCGCGCGAGACATAGCCACGCCCCTTGATCTCGTCCTTACCGTCCTCGCCATTGCGCGCGGCTTCCGTGTAGCGCTTGGCGAGCGACAGCGACATGAAGACGAACATCGAGAAGACCAGCAGCCATGGCGAAGCCGGAACTTCGGCGACCGCGATGCCGAAGACCAGGCGCATGGTGAAGAGTGAGGCCAGGATCAGGACATCGAGAATCGGTAGGCGCTTCAAGCCGTATGAGTAAGCGACGCTGGCGACGGCGTAGAGAAGGAGGAGCAGGAACGGCAGTTTTCCAAGGTACGCGGCAAGAAGGAGGCCGACGGCTCCGATCGCGACCCCAGCACCCACGGCGAGTCCAATCGGCAGTTCGCCGCTGGCGATCGGCCGATTGCGCTTTGTGTGATGGTGGCGGTCGAAGGGGAGGTCCTTGAGGTCATTCACGAGATAGGCGGCTGAAGCGACAAGCCCCCATGCAAGAAAGCCCAGGCCACATGCGAACCACGCTTCAAGGTCGGCGGCGCGACCGGCGAGAATCATCGGAATGAATATGAGCGTGTTCTTCGCCCACTGATGCGGGCGCAAGGACCGGATCAGCGCCGCGGCCAGAGAAGCGTTTTTCGAGGCGGCTTCCACAACTCCTCCAAACATCCGTGCGGCCAGTCAGCGCCGAGGCTGGGCAAAACGCTAAGCACATGATCGCAGACCCGGCAACTGATGATGCTGGACCGCCGGGCCATGTGCATTGTATGAACAGGCGCGCGGGGGCGTTGGGCTGGTGAGGACGCAATGAGCTTTTTGAAGGATTTCTGGCAGTATATGAAAGCGCGCAGAAAATTCTGGTTGCTGCCGGTATTCATTTGCATGTTCCTGCTCGGTGGCCTGCTAATTCTCAGCAAGGGCTCCGCAGTGGCACCCTTCATTTATACACTGTTCTGAGCCCCATCCGCGCGGCACGGCATGCGCAAGGTTCTGTTCCCCGTTCTTCTCGGCGCCGTCACGGTTGCCCTGACCGCGCTGTTCCTCGAAGCAGCGGTCCGGCTAGCCGTTGATGACGGCATGCAGTTCGACCTGGAAATGTGGAAGTATGCACGTGACGTGAAGGTCGTGTCGCCCAATCCGGCAATCGGGCATGAGCACGGACCGAACCGCAAGGCTCATCTTATGGGCGTGGACGTGGAGACGAGCGCGCAAGGTCTGCGCGACCGGGAATTCACCCTCGAGCCCAAACCCGGCACGCCACGCATCCTGATGATCGGCGATTCGCTGACCTTTGGATGGGGCGTTCCCTATGAGGCTACCTTCTCCAAGCGCATCGAGAAGCTTTTCGCCGATGCCGGGCAGGAGGCCGAAGTCATCAATACCGGCGTCGGCAACTGGAATACGGTGCAGGAAGTGACCTATTTCCTGACCAAGGCCAAGGACTTCAAGCCGAATATCGTCGTCCTGAACTATTTCGTAAATGACGCCGAGCCCGTTCCGCAGAACAAGGCGCCCTCGCTTCTGATGCGTCACTGTTATGCCTGTGTCTTCATTGCCGGGCGGATTGATATGCTTGGCCGGCTGTTTTTCGGCGGACCTAGTTGGGACGAGTATTATCTCGGCCTCTACGGGAATGGCGAAGCACAGGGCTGGCTCGCGGCGAAGGCGGCAATC
>JAESFU010000564.1_pt1 | contig 16848 bp, 14 predicted proteins | sample 9269461 | NCBI WGS metagenome assembly JAESFU01 (sample SAMN14502556, study PRJNA617107) | algae metagenome | isolation source: Stenomitos rutilans HA7619-LM2 and co-occurring heterotrophs from cave walls | place: USA: Waikapalae cave, Hawaii | collected 2009-07-28
CTAAACCTGTCCGACCATGATGTCCCTGACACCCAGACACCAATCTTTAAACGTCAATCCGATGATCATTTCCCGCATACACCTGTTTACAGGCAAGCTGTCCTTTGTCCTGATGCTTTTGCTGGTCTGTATATCGTGCGGTAAGCCGGACGAAAAGTCTGTGCGTAAAATCGATCCTGTAAAAGCCGCCGCCATGGCGAAGGCGGTAGAAGAAGTTGTGAAGCCGCAGATCGCCGATGGACTGGCCCTGCATCTGTGGGCCAGCGATTCGCTGGTAGCCGATATAGTGTCCATTGATGTGGACGATGATGGAAAACTATTCTACACCAGGATCAATCGCCAGGATAATGCAGAGTTTGATATACGGGGACATCAGGATTGGGAGATCGAATCCATCAAACTTCAGAACGTGGAGGACAAGCGTAACTTTCTGCGCCGTGTGCTGGCGCCGGAAAACAGCGACAAGAATACCTGGCTGGAAGATAGCAACCACGACGGCTCGCACGACTGGCGGGACATGACCGTAAAGAAAGAACAGATCTTCAGCGTGAGCGATGTGTCCGGCGATGGTGTAGCCGATGAGACACAACTCGTGATCGAAGATTTTCATGAAGAGATTACCGATGCGGCCGGTGGCGTGTTGAAACATGGCGACGACCTGTTCGTTGCTATCGGTCCGGACATGTGGCGCGTGAATGATACGAATGGTGACGGCGTTGCTGATAAAAAAGAATCGATCTCGCACGGCTATGGTGTCCACATCGGTTTTAGTGGTCACGGTATGTCAGGTGCCGAAGTTGGCCCCGACGGAAGAATTTACTGGCAGATCGGTGACATCGGTTTCAGCGGCACATCGGCCGATGGGAAAAAATGGGAACATCCCAACAGCGGCGTCATCGTGCGCGCCAATCCTGACGGCAGCGATTTTGAAGTATTCTCCTACGGAAATCGCAATACACACGAGTTTGTCTTTGATGAGTATGGCAACCTGATCAGCGTGGACAATGATGGTGATCACCCGGGAGAAAGTGAGCGCCTTGTTTACGTGGTCAACGGTGCGGACCTTGGCTGGCGCATCAACTGGCAATTCGGAAAGTACCGCGATCAGAATAATAATACCTACAAAGTGTGGATGGATGAGAAATACTATGTCCCGCATTTTGAAGGACAGGCCGGCCATATCACGCCACCGATTGTGAACTATGTCAATGGTCCTACCGGGATGTTGTATAACCCCGGCACGGCGTGGGGACCTGAATGGAAGAATACATTTTTCGTAGCGGAGTTTGTGGGGAATCCGGCGCAATCGGGTATACATGCATTCAAGCTGAAACCGCAAGGTGCCGGCTTTGAACTGGCCGAGACCAAAAAGATAGTAGGCGGCGTGCTCGCCACCGGATTGGACTTCGGCCCCGATGGCGCCATGTATGTGGGCGACTGGATTGATGGCTGGGGTGCAAAGGAATACGGTCGCATCTGGAAACTGGATGTGTCCTCCAATCCATCAGGCGAGCGGCAGGTCGTGCAGGCAATACTGAAAGAACATTTTCAGGACCTGTCCAATGACAAGCTGACGGAATATTTAAAAAACGCAGATATGCGTGTGAGACAGAAAGCCCAGTTTGAGCTGGCGACCCGCGGCGATGAAGGCCTGGAGGTTTTTAAAGCAGCCATCGCCCAGCGTGAAAATCAGCTTGCGCGCGTCAACGCCATCTGGGGTATTGGACAGCTGGCCCGAAAGAAGATCGAACACGGTGCTGTTTTGATTCCATTGCTAAAGGATCAGGACCCCGAGATTCGTGCACAGGCCGCCAAATGGATTGGCGATGTGAAATACAAGGACGCCGGTAACGCATTGATACCATTACTGAAAGATGAGTATACCCGTGCGCGTTTTTTCGCAGCAGAAGCTTTGGGACGCATCAGCTTTGCCCCGGCAATCAATCCGCTAGTGGAGCTGTTGCAATCTAATAACGATCAGGATATGTACATTCGCCATGCGGCAAGCCTGGCATTGGCACGTATCGGCGATGCAAAAGCGTTAACGACATTGTCCACACACCCGTCGGCTGCTTCCCGGTTGGGTGCGGTGCTTGCGCTCCGCAGAATGCGTGACAAAGGTGTGGAAGCGTTTTTAAAAGATCAGGATGAATGGGTAGCCACCGATGCTGCGCGTGCCATCAACGATGACTTGTCCATTGCAGAAGCCTTGCCCGCGCTGGGGGAGGTTCTCAATTACACAACGTTTACGAATGAACCTCTGATCCGTCGGGCCATCAACGCAAACCTGCGTGTGGGTAGTGAGGCGGCATTGTCCACCTTGATTCGCTACGCTGCCAATGAACATGCACCAGCGGCGATGCGAGCCGAAGCATTGGCTGCAGTAGGAACATGGTCCAAACCTTCCGTACTGGATCGGGTGGACGGACGGTATCGCGGAGAAATAACCCGTGAGTCCGCACGGGTTAACCAGGTGTCTGCCGGGCCACTGTTTACGCTGACGACCTCAAAAGATAAATTTGTGAGACTGGCTGCTGTAAAAGCCATTGGCAAAATGAAAATCGACAAGTCCTTCGCTATTCTGTCAGCGCGATTAAAGTCAGATTCCGATGCAGAAGTCAGAAGAGAAGCACTGCAGTCGCTCGCTGCCATTAATGAAGGAGACGTAGGCGGCGCCATCCGCACAGCCTTGCAGGATAAGGACAAAGAAGTTCGTGTCACGGCGCTTGACTTATTGCCCAAGATGCAAATGGAGAAGAATGTAATGGTAGCCTCGTTGCTGAACGTTATCCAAACCAAAACAGTAGAAGAGAAGCAAGCCGCGATTGTCACGCTCGGAACACTCCCCGCGGAAAACACGAAGACAGCCTTTGATCAATTACTGGTGCAGCTCGATAACAAAAAACTTCCGGTAGAAGTTAATCTTGAACTGGGTGATGCAATTCTGGCAACCAGGTCTGCGGAGCTGATAAAGCAATTCAAGTCTATCATTGCCAGGTCCTCCAGCGACACCTTGCGTGCTTCCTATGCCGGTGCGTTGCTGGGTGGAAATCCGGATCGCGGCGAGCGTATATTTTACAGTCATCAAACGGCGCAGTGTATCCGTTGTCATTCGCTGGGTGATCGTGGCGGAAACGCAGGTCCGAGGTTGAATGGCGTAGCCAGCCGCATTTCGCGTCAACAGATACTCGAGGCACTGATCGATCCGGGTGCACGGTTGGCGCCGGGCTATGGTATGGTTTCAGTGGAATTGTCCAATGGAAGGAAAATGTCCGGCATACTTCAGGATGACCAACCGCAATATATAAAACTGAAAGTCGGATCAAACCCGGATACCACAATTCAAAGCAAGGATATCCGACATCGCAAGAACGCAGCCTCCAGCATGCCACCCATGCGGCTCCTGCTGACGAAAAAGGAAATTCGCGACGTGGTCAGTTTTATCGCTACGCTGGAGAAGGAGTAGGGGTGATGTCCTGAATGAATACAATGATATTTCATTCAGGACACCCAACGGACTAGGCTTTGATACGCTGTCGGATAATGCTTTCAACGACCTGTGGCCGGTCAATGTCCACCAGGTAAATTTCTTTGGTAGTTTTATCCTCATCCGTTGACTGGGAGTGTCCCAATAGCTTCAAGGTAATGGTGCCTCGCCGGTCAGAGCCACGCATACTTACCGATTCAAAACGATTCCAGGGTATCGAAGTGCTTTCATTTTTTTTGACAACGATGAGCCGTGTTGGCGTCCCCACCATCAACGGCCCGCGTGCAACAATAAGTCTGATTCCGACTATGAAGGCCCACACGCCGGCTACCCACAACAGCATCATGATACCCGTAGGCAATGCATCTTTTGTCTGAATGCATGCCAGGAAATCAGCGGTTAAACAGCCTGTATTGTAAATGGCCCAGCTCATGGCCGTGGACATCACAATGCCGAACGTAAGTGTGATCAGACTTTTGCGCAGTGGCATTTCTGCCGCACTTTGTACCTGGAAGTCGGGTGTTTCACCGTCCAGTAATGGTATCGTGTTAACAGAATAAGCGGTCATAGGATTTACCTTTTCGGAAAGATATCTCCTTTGAAACGACTTCTGCAAGTCTCAACCTGCCTGTTTGCAGCGACCTGGTCTTCAGAATAAATAAAACGCGGACAGTTTGTTAGACTGCCCGCGTTCATTATAGAAAAATAGAATGGGCCGATCCGTGCAGATAACACGATGTCAGGCGAGGTACTGAAGCATGAACTGTTATCGTATGGCGACCGTGACATGACCATTGCTCTGCACACTCACCGGGACACCGCCACCGTTAAGCTTTCCGTTCACGTTGTCCTCGTCCATTTCGCCGCTGAAATTACTAAGGTTATTGGTTTTGATTTTATTCCCGCGCAGTTTCAGATTAAGGCCCTGGTTGGCGGGGAGAGACAGGTTGATATTTCCACCCGAGTTGGATACGGTAACAAATTTTCCAACCTGGCTGATCTCTACTTCCATGTTGCCACCGCTGGTGGAAGCATCGACACTGCAAGCCAGCGCGCGTAACGTGATACCGCCACCCGAACTGTGCGCCGTTAGCTCTCCCTTGATATTGTCCCCGTGCACCGGTCCGCCACTTGTCCGTGCGTCGATAGTCCCGTCAAGGTTGTTCAGCTCGATTGATCCACCGGAAGTATTCAGCCTGATCTGACCACTGCAATTATCTGCGTCGATACCGCCGCCACTGGTAGTAAGCGTGATGTCGCCTCCAGAACCGGACAGGTTAATGCCACCGCCCGATGTTTTGCCGCGAACTGTCCCTGTGAGTTTTCGGAGATCGAGTCCACCGCCGCTGGTCGAAAAAATTTGTGTGCCCGATAGATTGCTCAGGTCGATGCCGCCACCGCTGGTGCTGAGATCGGTTGAGACATTTTGAGGGACATAAATTTTGAAAGAGATGCTCAGTGCCTGTTTCCAGTTCAGATTGGAGCGCTTGGGTTCTGCAACCGCCGTTACTTTTTTTCCTGAAACAGACACGTCAAGATTATAGTCTTTCTCCAGCCTTTCTCTAATCTCTTCTTTGGAAAGCATCTTGTTGTTGTTCCCTTTAATGAATACTTCGACGCGTGTTTCACTGACACTGACGCCTGACACGGTAATGCCGCCACCCGAAGTGCGGGAATAAACTTCGCTTACTGTTTCCTGAGAGAGAGACTTGGTGAAGTAAGGGCTATCTTGCGCCAGACCGGCCGTCCAGATGACGAGCGCGGCAAAAATGAATAGTATTTTTTTCATGGTATTGTGGGGTAAGATGTTTTTAAAAATTACGGGATACTGTGTAAAGACTCCGATTGGGTGCGTCAGGTTGCATGTAGCTGCAAAACAACTTGACTGGAACGGATCAATATTTTTTCATATCTTAACTCACTACTCCTTAACAAGACGATTGCTTTTCTTGTAAGGAAACAAGCGGCTGCCCGTTTATCCTTTCTACCTAACCTTCTATGAGCCTCAAAAAGGAAATCGTATTCGATAAGCTTTTCAAAGTGTCGCCCTTTGGCATCAACATCGTTGACCTTGAAACCCGGCAGCTTGTACAAACCAGTACGTGGGTGGTTAATCACATTGGTTATACGGAGGCGGAATTTATGGCACTCAGCCATAATTTGTTCGAAAGCATTATTCATAAAGATGATCGCGTAAATCAGCTTGCGGCATATAATAAACTCATGGAAGATCCGTCGCTTCTTTTTACGGAGTGTCACGTGCGCTATCGTAAAAAGAACGGTGAGTATGTCCCCGCACTGGTGCGGCTTTCCGTGCTGGAGGTGGATGAGTCGAAGAAGCCGCGAAGCGCGCTAAGTACAGCGATCGATATTTCTGAAATTATTGAACTGCGCGAGCGTCTGCAGACCGAATTGAAAAAGATGGAGATCATCTCGTACAAGAACAGCCACGAGCTGCGCGGACCTGTGGCCACGATATTGGGACTTATCCAGCTGATCGATTATCACGGACTGGGCGAAAGTGTGTCGATCGAAATTATAAATGCATTGAAAGAGACCGTACAGAAACTTGATCGGGTTATTTACGAGATCAATGAACATGCATCGCCCGGAGCGGCCGAAATTCCTGAACAATAGATTATCCTGCCTGACTGCTGCGCAGAAACGATACGAGTTTTTCCCGGACTCCAACGATCCAGATAATGTCTCCTTCCTCAAATTGGACAGTAGATTCGGGATTCAACAGGCGCTGACCATTTCGCTCAAGTCCCACAACGAGTGCCTTGCCCTGCTCCCGAATGCCGGAATTGCGAATGGTGAGATGGTAAAGCTTTGAATATTTGGTGACGGTAAAATTCTGCAGGGTGATCTCATCATCTTGTACCTGTGCTTCTTCAATTTTACGGGTAGAGGTTTCGAAAAAATCTTTCAGCATGGAGAGCTGATCGTCAGTGCCAATGATGGACAATTTGTCTCCCGGGTAAAGACGTTCATGACGGTCGGGTGTGATAATTGAAATTTGTCCACGCTCAATCAGGGCAATGTTGACGCCGTACTTTTCACGCAGCTTCAGGTGATGCAACGGTTCGCCTACGTGCCGGAACTCTGCCTGCACCTCAAAGTTTGCCAGGTGAGCGTCCCAGGGCGTAATCTCGTGTTTGAAAACTTTTTGCATCTCCCGCTCGTGCAGGTTTGTCAGAAAACGATTTTCGAGCCTGTCGTAAAAGGATTGTAATTTTTGATTAAAGACAACGGTGGCTGTTGCCATAGAAACAATCGCCATGATGAATGCTATGGAAAGAGAGAAGTAAAGATTGATCAGCACACCGACCAGTAGTACGGCGAGTGCAATCCTGGAAAGCTCCAGGGCAATGAGCGGCCCGCGATTGATCTTCCGGTTCAGCCACAGGTTGCCGTAGGCTTCTCTTTTTACGCGCCGGATGGCCAGTGCCCAGATAAAAGGAATCATGAGCAGTAAGGTTATCACAATGGAAGCGATTGTCCCGATGCGCGGGTTTTCAAAAAATTCGGTTGCGAAAGGCTGAACAAGGCGATGGGACAGGAAGATCAGCGCACCGATAATCACCGTATGAATCACGGCACTGATGAAATATCCGCGCAGCAGTTCTTTCCACTCGCTGTATCCGGACAGTTGTTGCGAGCTGGTACTGTAGGTGTTCAGATTTTTGATCCACCGCGCCGGAAGCATGCGTTCGATAAATACATACACCGAGGTGGAGTTTTTTATAAGAAACGGTGTGGTAAATGTAGTGATCGCCGAAACAGACACGGCGATGGGATACAGAGAAGCTTGCGTCACATTGAGCGAAACACCGAGGGACGCAATGATGAACGAGAACTCACCAATCTGGGACAGGCTCAATCCAGCCTGTACTGCATGTTTCAGTGACTGTCCTGCGAGCAGCGCGCCGAGGATGATGGTGAGCGACATCCCGATAATAATAATCAGTGTGATGGATACAATTACCCATGCATACTCCTGTAAAATGTGCGGGTCGATCATCATTCCGACGGAGACAAAGAAGATGGCGGCGAACAGATTTTTAACGGACTTGATCAGATGTTCGATTCGTTCTGCCTGCGAGGTTTCGGCCAGTATGGAGCCCATAATGAACGCGCCCAGTGCCGCGGAAAATCCGACCTCTACGGCGAGCAACACCATCAGCAAGCACAATGCGATCGAGACAATCAGCATTGTCTCATCGTTCAGCAGCTTGCGCGATTTTTTCAGAAACGTAGGAATGAAGAAGATGCCGGCCAGAAACCACAAGGTTAAAAAGAAAACAAGTTTCAGTACTTGCGTGAGCAATGCGTAACCGCTGATCTCGCGCGTGGTGGCAAAGGTTGATAGCAATACCAATGACAGAACGGCTACCAGGTCTTGCACAATCAGGACACCGAAAACAAGGCTCGCGAATTTTTTGGTTCGTACGCCCAGCTCATCAAACGCCCGCACAATAATGGTGGTAGATGATACCGACAGGATGGCGCCGAGAAATATACAGTTCATCAATGTCCATCCGAGCACACGGCCCGTCATGTAGCCGATGGCGCCCATCAATGCGATCTGGACAAGGGCTGTTATGGAGGCGGCGAATCCAACCTTCACAAGCTTTTTGAAACTGAACTCCAGCCCAAGCGAAAACAACAGAAACACCACGCCGATCTCAGACCACACCTGGATCGCTTCGGAGTCCACCACTGTGGGTACAAGCGACACATGCGGACCCACCAGCAATCCCGCCAGTATATAGCCCAGTACCACGGGTTGATTGATCTTCCTGAAAAAGAGCGTGGTTAGCCCTGCTACGGCCAGGATCAGGGCGAGATCGGTGATGAGATGTGGAAGATGTGCCATATTGAATCCACAAAATAGTGAATTATAAACAGATCAGGTCAAACGCGCCAGCGGTATGTTGGTAGTCGTAGCACGCAAGGATGATTGTGGCATTTAATGCAGACTCAGATTTACTGTTTTACACAGTTTAAAATAAATGAAGAGAAATGTCCTCTTTCGTGGCATTCGTTTGTCTTGATTAAAAATGAATTTATCATTGCACTGATTATGAAAATGAAATCCGCTGAGTTTATTGCGTTATCGGCCTGTACGATGATGTTGACGGCATTGGGAATTGACATTATGCTGCCTGCCTTTGGCGAGCTTCGTACGCATTTCAAACTGCCTCCGGAGTCTACGGCGCCATCGCAGATTATCGTCTTCTTTTTTATGGGACAGATCGCACAGATTTTTTTCGGTATGCTGTCAGATCGTTTCGGGCGGTTGTCGATGCTTCGTGTCGGGTTTCCGCTCTACATCGTGGGCGGGGTCGCAGCGGCTTTTGCGCCAACGCTGGCGCTTATGTTTGTCGCGCGCTTTATCAGTGGTATGGGTGCTTCGGCCGTTTTTATGACCACCATCGCCGGTGTACGCGATCGCTTTATGGGCGATCGCATGGCCAGCATCATGTCCCTGATCTTTACGATATTTCTGTTTACGCCCATCGTTGCGCCTTTTCTGGGACTGGCAATCATGTCTGTCGCATCGTGGCAAATGGTTTTTCTGGCGCCGCCACTGTTCGCGGCTGTTGTCTTTCTGTGGTCGCTGCGGCTTGATGAGTCCCTTCCGCGCGAGCAGCGTGTCCCGCTCAACTGGAAGAGTACTTCGCGTGCCGTTCGCGGAATTCTGAGCAACCGTACGTACCTGCGATACACCGCCGTCACCACCTTGCTGTTCACCGCGTTGAGTTCGTATGTGTCCAGCTCCGAACATATCGTGGGCGAGATTTATGGCAGACCGGAATTATTTGCCTGGATCTTTGCCGGCATTGGACTCGTAATGTCCCTTTGCACGTTTTTAAATTCATACCTTTCAACCCGGTTTGGTGCCCTGTTAACCATCCGCTGGCTGATTGTACTCTATACAGCGGTGGGTGCGTTGCTGCTAATGTTGACCTTGCTCACCACAGACCCGCCGGATATGCTCCTGTTTTTTATAGGAGTCGCGATGCTGATGGCTATTAACCTGGCAATCGAACCTAACTGCAGTGCGCTGGCGCTGGAGCCCATGGGCAACATGGCCGGCATGGCCACCGCAGTGTATGGAACATGCTTTTTTTTCATCGGGTCATCGCTCGGATCAATTATCAGTCATCTTATGGTGAAGGGAGTTTCACCGATTGTATGGAGTTTTCTTGCGATTGGACTCATAGCAGTTGTATTGGTGTTTAGCGACAGGAGCCCGCAACAGGTTAAGGAATAGCCGGGAGAATGATCGGAGTTGACGTTGACGAATATTAAAAATTTTCAGAGACGGACAGGCACAATTTTTTCATTTTTATCTTTCGAAAAAAGCCGGCAAGCCGGGAAGTAATCTACTGTCGAATAAGTCGTATCCATGTTTAGCCGGGAAGAAACATCGCGTATCAAAACAGAATTCTGGACAACATTCGGAAAATACCTGAGCCCGATTCCCTCCGCAGAAGGAGTAAAGATCAATTGGGTGAACTACCATACACAGGTGAAGGATGTCTATTTTCGCATGGATGCCGGCATCCATACAGCCTCGATTTACATTTCGCTGGAGCATGCCGACACTGGCATCCGCGAACTTTATTTCGAACAGTTTCTGCAATTGAAAAAACTCCTCCATGCCACGCTGCAGGAGGAATGGGACTGGCAACTGCATGTGCAGGCCGGCGATCGCACCACAAGCCGCATTATCAAACAACTGCCCGGCGTCTCGGTGTTTAACAAAGATCAATGGGCAGACCTCATTTCTTTTTTCAAACCCCGCATCATTGCCCTCGATCAGTTCTGGGAAAATGCCCGATACAGTTTTGATGAGCTCAGGTAAAATGATCCATGATTTTTTCGGATATTGAAGAGCTGAATAAAAATCATTACCAAAATTGTTGTCATGCCCGTATTAAAATCATCGGAGGCCCGGCGCACCGTCGTGAAAGAAGGAGTGGAACGGTACCTGTCCCGCACAGAAAATTTAATGATGGTGGTGATCGATTTTACCAACGGTCCCTGGTCTGCACCCGAGCCACCGCATCATCATGTCCACGAGCAAACTTCCTATGTTGCCGAAGGGGAGATAATTTTTTTCTGCGAAGGAGAGCCAGAGCAGCGGTTGAAGACGGGCGATATGTTCTTTGTGCCCTCCAATAAAAAACATACCATTCAGCTGCTTACCCAAACAGCCCGATTGGTAGACAGCTTTAACCCGATTCGCGAAGAGTTTCTCTAGACCGCCGATCATCGTCTGGGACATTCGAAGAATGAGCCGGTTTCCGTTTTGTACAATTTGAAACGTGCGTGGTCGTATACTTTTGTTTCAATTAAAAATAAAAGCAAAATGAAATTACCACAAAAACCGGAAGACGTTCACGCTTTGCTGGAGAACGCCTACAACACTAAAAATGCAGATGTCGTTATGAGCTTGTACGATGCCTCCGGCGTCATTGTCCCGGAGCCCGGCAAGCCCGTTTCGGGAAAGGATCAATTCGAACAGGCAGTGAAAGGCATTCTGTCCATACCAGGCGAGATGACAATTAAGACTGTATATTGCCTGCAAGCCGGGAACATCGCCGTAGGGCGATCGGAGTGGAGTATTGCCGAAGGAGGACACGTGAAGGTAAGCGCGAAGGGTGTGGAAGTGATGAAACAACAACCGGACGGAACCTGGAAAATTGTAATTGATCACGCCTTTGGTGCCGATGGAAACCTGGTAGCGTCTTAACCGTATCGGCAGGATGGGAAAAAAATGAGGTTGCAAGGCCTCATTTTTTTATAGTTTGATAATTGTCCTTTCACGATGAATGAAATTGTAAATGCCCTCGATATAAAGAAGCTCACGGGCAAGCATGCTCTCTTCGCAGAGATTCACGCGTTATATGGCGCACCACCCAACTGGTCGCGTCCACCTGGGTTTGTCTCGATGTGTAAATTCATTCTGGAACAACAGGTAAGCCTGGCCTCTGCACTGGCGCATTTCACAAAGCTGAACAACTATATACCGGCATTCACACCGGCAAACATCCTGCGCCTGAGCGATCAGGAGATGAGAATGTGCCAGATCAGCCGGCAGAAAAGTGTGTACCTGCGGACGTTGTCCGAAACAATTGAAGACGGAAAACTCGATCTGGACAATATATCCGCATGGCGTGAGCCGGAGATCAGGAAGGCGCTCACAAGTATAAAAGGCATCGGCCATTGGACAACGGATGTATACCTGATGTTCTGCCTGCAGCACAAGGATATTTTCCCCGTTGGCGATATTGCCGTGGTGAATACCGTACGAGTGTTGACGAAAGCAGATACGAGAGAAGAAATTCTGGCGTTGGCCGAAGCGTGGAAACCATTCCGCTCGCTGGCCACCTATTTTCTGTGGCACCACTACCTCAGTCGTAAGAAGAAACCTGTGTAGGACTGTGCAGCAGTGTCCTAATTATTGTTAATCGCAACGGACACCGGGAATGATTCAGGCACATAGGCCGATGGCGTAATGCCTGTAAACATTTTAAACTCGCGCACAAAATGGGATTGATCAAAATAACCACAGTCGTAGGCGATGGTAGTGAGTGAATTATCACGGCGCGCGATGCGATTAAGACTTCGCTGGAAGCGATTCATCTTATGATAAAATTTTGGCGTAACGCCTGTATACTGCAAGAATAATTTTTGCAGGTAGCGCGGCGTCATCTTATGTTTGGCTGCCAGCGTCTTGATGTCCTCCGACAGAAAATCCTGTTGCAGCTCCTGCGTGATGCGGCCGATCAGGTTTATCTTTTCAGTGTTTCTGCCGTTGAATAATAGATTGTTCAGAAAAAAAGATTCAATCAGACTGATTTGGGTTAGCAGCGAAGTTGTTTCCAGGAGCCTCACATGCAGATGATGAATCGCATTGCCCATCAGATCATGCGCATCAAATACATGATCGTTAAGCTCTGACAAATGTTCTTTCAGAAAACAGGCTGCCGAGTGATCGTAGAATTTAACACCGAGCATTTTATTTTTTCCGTGTGAGCGGACCGGCAAGGGGCGGGTAAGTTTTCCCCACAGTTCTATGCGAGGAGTTTTCTGAAACGCACCACCACCGCGTGTCTCCCAGATCCCTTCGCCCAGGTTGAAAATAATTTCAAGATGGCCGCCCGGAAATACAGTGTCTTCAATGGTCAAGGCATCGCCTTCAAAAACATAATAGCATTTGATGTAAGGCTTTAGCTTCTCGCCGGGTGTAAATTCTCGGTATTGCATACGGAAATTGTTCGCAGCCGTTCAGGGATAAAGATTGCACGGCGAACCATTCAAAGATAGGATGTTGGCGGAATTTAAACAGTTCTGTTTTGTACAACCCGCACAACCGGTTTTGAAAATGCGGAAAGTTGCCGCTAAAACTCGCGCTTGCTTTTAAATTCGGCCTTCTCCAGGTTAATGCGCACCTCGGTCAGAATATCGTCGAGTTCGGTGGCCGAAAGGTGCAGGTGATGCAGAATATCTTTGCTGTTCTCTTTCAATTCCAGCTCATGATTGATGATGTTTACCAGGCCTAAAATGCGCGCCAGCGGGCTTCGTACCTTGTGCGCGTTGATATAGGCGTGCTGCACCAGGCTTTTGTTCTGATTAAGCAGCGCCTGCGTTCGTTCAATCACCACCCGATTCAGGTATTCATTCATCTGTTGGAGTTGCTCCCCGGAGGCCGTCAGCTTTTCTTCCGATGCGCGCAGTTCCTCATTCTTTTCCTGTACTTCAATATTTACCTGCATCAGATTTTCATTCAACCCTTTCATCTTGTCGGCGTTTACCTGGAGCTCCGCTTTCATTTGGAAGATTGCTTTGTAGTTTACCGCGTTCCGAATGGCGGACAGATGGATGTTGTAGGCCCAGATGCCCGAGATGAGACAAATACACGATGCGAGAAATCCATGAAATAAAAACGATGTCATATCCATGTAGGACAATTGCGTAAAATATACCTGCGTATGCCCGGTATATTGCAGATAGCCGAATGTGCCATGATGCACCAGCACAATAACAATCAACGGAATTTGTAACCGCCAGTTCTGGTAAATAATCAGCAGGGCAGAGCTGATGAACACCCAGAAGTGCATTTCGGCCATGCCATGCATCTGGTAAATATACTGGGAGGAGAAGAATGCAGCCACGGCACTCAGCACGTAGTGATACAGTGTAGAGTCAGGCAAAAGTTTTTTTGTTGAATAATACGCCATGAGACATGTTCCGCCGGCCCCGAGGGCGATAAACCAGGTGTCGTAATAATGCGCAAGGAACAGACCGAATCCAAACATGACGAACAGCAGAGGTTCCGTTAATCGGTCAGCTTTTCGCGTGATCTTCTGATTGAGCTCCTTCAGCTCGCCCGCGCTCAGCGAGTAATCAGTGTTTTTCGATTCATTCATGCAGATATGATTTTGTGAATGAATATTTGGGACATCATGTACATTACAACGAGAATGATAATTTACTTTTACAAGTACTGGTTCTGAATACTTTTTGCGGGTATGAAAAAATCTTCCCCGTATGCTGATGGACAAATCCCTTCAACAACTATACTTTGATTTTTGTTAAAAACAAAAGCAAGTAGGGACGATGTGTTAATATTTTTTGGGACAGGCAAAATTTTTCCAAGGATAATCGATTGTGTTATGGAAATGTGATTTTTAATAGGTGTGTGTTGTTGCGTGTTTCTTCAGATTGTCTCGATATAGTGTCATAGATTGAGTGTGAAATTTTATGAATACCGGATACAGATGAAATTCAATGTCCTAAAATGCTTCGCCCATATTTATATATGACCCGTGCGATCGCTTGCCCCACCCGGCATCGAACCGTACATTCAGTCGCTCGCGGGCGTTGATAGCGTAGCGAAGCCCTATGCCGGCGGATAATTTAAGATGCTGAAAGTTTAGTGCCTCCGGAATTGTAGGGCCGACCTTACCGGTTCCGGCAAATACGACCATACCGATTTTTTTATACAAGGGCGTTCTGAATTCCGATTGGACAGCGAACATCGTTTTGTCCTGAAAGCGACCCTGATAATAGCCACGCATATACGAGTCGCTGCCGATGGTAGACATGTCGCGGATTGGCACGTCACCGCTCGCATGCGTTGTCACTACCTGGAAAGCAAGAACGCGTACCTTGTCCAGCTGGAAGTACGTGCGCATGTCCAGGTTTTGAATAATGAAATCATAATCGCTGCCCAGAAACCCACGATAAGCATTTATAAAATATTGTGCGTAGAAACCTTTGGTGGAACTGAACGCATTGTCCCGCGAGTCCCACGTAAGAATAATACCGCTGCCCGAGATCTTGCTGCCGTAGCGCCCTGCAATATTTTCGCGATCAAACAGATTATCACCCTGGTGGCTGTCGTAGCGAAATGTAAATACCTTTTGAAATTCATAACCAATACCCGCAAAGAGGTGTGGACGCAGCACCTTCAACACTTGCGGATAGACGTCCACCTGTTCGATGGTATAGTCCTCTTCCGCTTCATTTGCTGCCTCGTTGCCAATGCCCCAGAATTTGTCCGGAAAACGACTTGCACTCGCCGAGTAGTGGACAATGAATTTTTCTTCGGGCAGATAGATGGTTCCTTCTGATGCCACCACCATTTGTTTTCGGACTGTGTAGAAGGACACAAGCTTCAGATTGGATGTCCGCGTGAGCGAATCACGCTTCAATCGAAAATAGACAATGCCGCCAATACCGCCGCCCCATTTGTATTCCGGAGATTTCACCAGCAGTGGAAAGAATACATATTTGTCGGGTTTGGAAACTACGATCGGAATTTTTACACTGCCATCCTGGCTTATGGCAGCGTGTCCGCACAGCATGATTGCGAGAAGCAAAATTACCTTTGGTTGGAGTGCACAAATAACTCTCATCGGCATCATTCGGATAGCAGATCGCATTGAAAAATGAACGCGCGAAGATAAAACTATTTCGGCCAACGTAACAGTTGCGTGCCGGAATAGTGTGATGGATCGATTAGGACATCATTAGATTTGAGAGTATGATCCTGCTCCGAATGATGCCAGGATCACGCGTCGACCTTAAAGAATGCTTAAAGCCTGCGCGGGTGTCTTTCCGGGTAAACGGTCGCATGAAAAAGTAGTCCGGTTGAAACATGAGGAGCTCGCTTCTGAAAGCCACTATCCAAGGCCAGACAGAAAGCATCGCTGCGATTCAAAGAATTTAGAGTATCTTCAGTATTGTGCCGGGGAGCAATGTCCCGATGGCCCGGCCATCATCAGGACAGCGACCGAAGGATGGGGTAGGTAAAAACAGAACAATCCATGAAAAGGAGGAGATGTTCGCAATTGCCCCGCATGATTGACGTATTTGCACTGCATGCCGTACGGGTTAAGGGTATAGTTTTGTATTGAACATATAACATCAATCACCATAAAATACTGCGAATATGAAAAGCCTCGAATTTAAAATTACAATCGCCGCGAACCAGCGCCATGTTTGGGAGACCATGCTTCAACCCGATACCTACCGCAAATGGGTGATGGAGAGCTGGCCGAATTCAACGTACGAAGGCACCTGGGCACAAGACGAAGAAGTGCGGTTCATCGGTCCCGATGGCTCCGGGACATTAGCCCGCATTGTCGTTTACCAGCCGTATGAACGCATGCTGGCCGAGCACATCGGCATAATCAAGGCCGGCGGTGAAATCGATAAGGACAGCGACATGAGCAAAGGATGGATTGGTACAATGGAGGAGTACAGGTTCGTATCCAACGGAAGCGAAACAGAGCTGACCGTTATTATCACAACCTCGCCGGCGTGGGAGGAAATGTTTAATGCAGACTGGCCCAAGGCATTGCAAACCTTGAAACGAATCAGCGAAGCGTAGCAGCCATACCAGTTACTGGTGACCGGCAGCCCTCCTGTAAAAATTAACATGTGCATCAAGTTAAATTCGTTTACTTTATGCTTTGAGCATCAGAGTTTATGAAGGGAGTTTTTTTGATGATATTCAGTTTGGTCATTACAGCAACAGGCGTGGCCCAGGACGTGAATCCATTTATTCGGAAGAATGAATCACCGCTGGTATGTGGACATCGCGCCGGAATCTATGCGCAGTTTCCGGAAAACAGTTTGCCTGCGATGGATTTCACGCTGGGCGCATGCAGGGCACAATCCATGGTGCTGGAAGTGGACATTCGGAAAAGTAAAGACGGAACACTCTATGTTCTTCACGATGCCACGATAGATCGCACCACCAATGGCGTCGGTAATATAGAAGAACTGACCGATGCTTATCTGGGTTCCCGGCGCCTGAAACTTGCATCCGGTGAGTT
>JAESFU010000565.1_pt1 | contig 16773 bp, 17 predicted proteins | sample 9269461 | NCBI WGS metagenome assembly JAESFU01 (sample SAMN14502556, study PRJNA617107) | algae metagenome | isolation source: Stenomitos rutilans HA7619-LM2 and co-occurring heterotrophs from cave walls | place: USA: Waikapalae cave, Hawaii | collected 2009-07-28
CCAGTGAAACGACACGCCCTCGCCCGTGCTCGACTTGCCGGCGGCGGGAAGTCTTGCGCCGAAGCGCGCCGCAACCGCCTTGGAGGCGGCCTCGGCTTTGTCCTTGCGCGCGATGATGGTGACGATCGAAGCCGGATGGCGGACGGAGAGCGCAACACCCGGCGCGCCATTGCCGCCGCCAAATCGGCCCTGCCGCACGACATGCGCAAGCGGCGATGCGCGCTCGACGAGCTTAAGCATGGAGCTTCCTGTTCTCGGGATCATACTGCATCGGCTCGCAGATCTCGGCATACATGTGGATGTTGCGCAATCCGTCGAAGACCTTGACGATCTCGCCATGGCGGTTGCGCCCGTTCTTGAAGAGCGCCAGTCCGATCCACAAGTTCAGCATCGGCGAGAAGGCGACACCGGTGATGTAACCCTGATCGTTCGCCATGGATGGCTTGTCGTCGCGCTTGAGCAGATGCGAGCCGGCGCGAATCCGATCGCCGGGATCGACGGGCCGGATGCCGACCACATGTTCGCGTTCGGGATCGATGAGGCCTTCGCGTCCCGCCATCATGCGCCCGATATAATCCTTCTTCGTCGACATCATCTTGCCGAGGCCGAGATCGCCGGCCGTCGTCGTGCCGTTGAGTTCGCCGCCAGCCACGTGGCCCTTCTCGATGCGCATGACCGAGAGCGCTTCGACGCCATAAGGCACGATGCCGAATTCAGCACCCGCCTGCATGATCGCGCGCGCCGCCATGTTCCCGTAATCCGCCGGCACCGACAATTCATAGGCATGCTCGCCCGAAAACGAGATGCGGAAGAGCCGCGCCGGGATGCCGCCGAGGATCGTGATTTCCTTCGCCGCCATATAAGGGAAGGTCGTGTCGTTGAGTTCGACGCGATCGACGATCTTCTGCAAGGTCGCGCGCGCCTTGGGGCCGGCGACCGCCATCTGCGCCCATTGCTCGGTGACCGAGACATATTGCACGTCGAGTTCGGGCCACAGGGCCTGGTGGCAGAATTCCATATGCGACATGACGCGGGCCGCGTTGGCCGTCGTCGTCGTCATGAAGTAATGATCATCCGAAAGTCGCGATGTCGTGCCGTCGTCGAAGACGATCCCGTCTTCGCGCAGCATCAACCCGTAGCGCGCCTTGCCGACTTGAAGAGTCGAGAAGGTGTTGCAATAGAGCCGGTTGAGGAATTCTCCGGCATCGGGCCCTTGCACGTCGATCTTGCCCAAGGTCGAGACATCGCAGAGCCCGACGCGCTCGCGCACCGCCTTCACTTCGCGGGTGACGCTTTCGAGCCAGTCCTTCTCATGGGGAAGCGGGAACCACGAGGAGCGCATCCACAGACCGGTTTCGACGAATACGGTGCCAAGCTCTTCCGCCCATTCATGCAAAGGCGTGCGGCGCACCGGTTGGAAGTGATGCCCGGTGAAGGGGCCGGCCAGGGCGCCGAAGGAAACCGGCGTGTAATAGGGCCGGAACGTCGTGGTGCCGACCTGATCCATACTCTGGCCGGTCGCCTCGGCGAGCACGGCGATCGCATTGACATTGCCGAGCTTGCCCTGGTCCGTCGCCATGCCTGTCGTCGTATAGCGCTTGGCGAGCTCGACATCGCGATAGCCTTCATGCGCGGCGAGCGGCAGGTCTTTCACGGTGACGTCGTTCTGATAGTCGATGAAGGCCTTGCCCGTCGACTGCTTCACCCACCACAAGGGCGTGATGCGATAGGCCTCGTCCTTGCACGGAGGAACGGCGATCGCCTTGCCCGCAAAGCCGAGTGCGGCCGCCTGTTCGCTCCCCTGCCTGGCGCCGTCGGCAAGGCATTCCGAAAGTCGCATCAATCCGCGCGCCGAACCCGCCGCGGTGAAAGCCGCGCCGACATCGGGCGGCACGAAAGCGGCGATCGTCTCGTTCCATTTGGGCTTCGCACCCTTGTGGCAAGCAAGATTGACGATCGGGCTCCAGCCGCCCGACATGGCAAGCGCGTCGCAGGTGATGGTCGTGTGATCGGCAAGCTCTACGCCTGAGACACGCTTGCCGCCTTTGACATTGACGACGAGGCCGCCCTTTAGCACCGGGATACTGCCGGCATCGGCTGTCGCGTCTTTCCGCGAATCGATCACCACTTCGACATGCACGCCGAGGCGATCGAGATCGCGCGCCGTGCGATAGCCTGAATCATTATTGGTGAAGACGGCGATCGAGCGGCCGGCTGCGACGCCATAGTGATTGGCGAAGGTCCGCATGGCGGATGCGGTCATGACGCCCGGCACGTCATTGCCGCCGAAGGTGATCGGCCGTTCTTCGGCACCGGTGGCAAGGATGGCGCGCTTGGCGATGAACCGCCAATAGCGCTGGCGCGGTTCATGAGAAGGCGGCACCGCGACATGGTCGTTTACGCGCTCGACCGCGCCGAAGATATTGTCGTCATACCAGCCGAAAACGGTAGTGCGCGGCATGAGCGTGACATTCGGCAGCGCGGCAAGTTCGGCAACGACGCCCTTGGCCCAGTCGACGCCGGGCTTGCCGTCGATTTCTTCCTGCTCGTTGAGGAGCGACCCGCCCAATGCAGCATTCTCATCGGCAAGGATCACGCGCGCACCTGAGCGCGCCGCGGCAAGTGCTGCCATCAGGCCGGTCGGGCCGGCGCCGACGACCAATAGGTCGCAATGCGCATAGGCCTTTTCATACTTGTCGGGATCGACGTCCTTCGAAGCGCGGCCAAGGCCCGCGGCACGGCGGATCAACGGCTCGTAGATCTTCTCCCAGAAGCTCTTCGGCCACATGAAGGTCTTGTAGTAGAAACCGGCAACGAAGATTGACGACGCCAGCGCGTTGACGGCACCAAAATCGACCTCGAGCGACGGCCAGCGATTCTGGCTCACCGCTTTCAGGCCATCATAAAGCTCGATCATCGTGGCGCGGGTATTGGCCTCGCGCCGCCCGCCATCGCGCAATTCGACGAGCGCATTCGGCTCCGCCGCACCCGCCGAGATGACGCCGCGCGGCCGGTGATACTTGAACGAGCGGCCCATGAGATGGACGTCATTCGCGATCAACGCCGAAGCAAGCGTATCGCCCGGATGGCCCGTGAAATGCTTGCCGTCGAAAGTAAAATCGAGCGTCGTGGCGCGGTCGATCAAGCCGCCCTTGTCGAGCCTAAAGCCGCTCATGACTTGGCTCCCTGGCGCTTCGCCCATTCGCGCGCCGTCATCGAGCCGAAGATTTCATGCGTCTGCGTGTTACGGTCGACGACGAGCCAGGAGCGGCAGCCGCCCGAATGATGCCAATACTCATGCATCCGGCCCTTCGGGTTGTCGCGCAAATAGACGTAGTCGAACCATTGATCCATGGTCGAAGGATCGCTCGATTCGGGCCGCCTTACCGAGGCATCGCCGAGATAGGTGAACTCCTCCGACGGCCGTGAACCGCAATGGGGACATTTGATCAGCATGGTTCTGTTCCGTTATCCCCAGACTCAATGCAAATTCGGCGTGGCGCCCTGGCCTTTTTCGTCGATCATGTAACCGCGGCGGAAGCGGTCGAGACGATAGGCGGCGTTGAGCTTGTGCGGTTCATTCTTGGCGATCGTATGGGCAAAACACCAGCCCGACGCGGGCGTCGCCTTGAAGCCGCCATAGCACCAGCCGGTATTGAGATAGAGCCCGTCGATATGTGTCTTGTCGATGATCGGCGAACCATCCATCGACATGTCCATGATGCCGCCCCAGGAGCGCAGGACCCGCACCCGGGCGAGGCCGGGGATCATTGCGACGCCGGCTTCGATCACATGCTCGACCATCGGCAGATTGCCGCGCCGCGCGTATGAATTGTAACCGTCGAGATCGCCGCCGAAGACAAGGCCACCCTTGTCCGATTGCGAGACGTAGAAATGCCCGGCACCGAAAGTCACGACCTGGTCGATATAGGGCTTGAGACCCTCCGACACGAAGGCCTGCAACACGTGGCTTTCGATCGGCAGTTTCATGCCGGCCATCGCGGCGACTTCCGATGAATTGCCGGCGGCCGCGAGGCCGAGCTTCTTGCAGCCGATGAAGCCCTTGTTGGTTTCGACGCCCTTGACGACGCCGTTCTCGATTTTGATGCCGGTGACTTCGCAATTCTGGATGATGTCGACGCCGCGAGAGTCGGCGCCGCGGGCATAGCCCCAGGCCACCGCGTCATGGCGCACCGTGCCGCCGCGCCTCTGCAACAACCCGCCCTTCACCGGAAACCGCGCATTGTCGAAATCGAGGAATGGCACCATCTCGCGCACCGCGTCACGGTCGAGGATCTCGGCATCGACATCGTCGATCCGCATGGCATTGCCGCGCCGCGCAAAGGCATCGCGCTGCGGATCGGTGTGGAAGAGATTGAGCACACCGCGCTGCGAGACCATGGCGTTGAAATTGAAGTCCTGCTCGAGCCCTTCCCACAATTTCATCGACCATTCGTAGAAGGGATTGTTGCCGGGAAGCATGTAGTTCGAGCGGATGATCGTGGTGTTGCGGCCGATATTGCCGGAGCCGAGCCAGCCCTTCTCCAACACCGCGACATTGGTGAGGCGGTGTTCCTTGGCGAGGTAATAGGCGGTCGAGAGCCCATGGCCACCGCCGCCGACGATGATGATGTCGTAGTCCTTCTTCGGCTCCGGATTGCGCCAGGCCGGTTGCCAGTTCTTGTGGCCGGAGAAGGAATTCTTGAGGAGGGAGAAGACGGAATATTTCATCGCCAACCAATTTCAGACCAAGCCGACCAATACTAGACCAATTTTGAGGGCACAAGGGCCCCACCCGGCTCGGCTCCGCCTCGCCACCCTCCCCGCAAGCGAGGAGGGAAAATCACGCGGTCCTCCCTCCCCGGCTTCGGGGAGGGTCCGCCGCGCCAGCGGCGGGGGTGGGGTTAGCCAAATCAGCAATCCAATGTCGTATCCCGCTCCCATTGCGTGAGATGGCGGCAATACTGGTTCCAGTCATTGGTTTTGAGCTTGATATAGGCGTCGCACACATCCGACCCGAGCCCGTCGCGCAGGTATTTGTCCTTCTCGAAATTGCGGATCGCATCAAGAAGGTTGAGCGGAAGCTTCTTCGCCCCCTTCACCTTGTGGCCTTCGGCATACATGTCGATATCGAGCCGCTTGCCCGGATCCATCTTGTCATCGAGCCCGTGCAGGCCTGCGACCAGGATGCCCGCCATCATCAGATAGGGATTGGCGGCGCCATCCGGCAGGCGGAATTCGATGCGGCCTTCATCCGGCACGCGCACCATGTGGGTGCGGTTATTGCCGCCGAAGGTCACGGTGTTTGGCGACCAGGTTGCGCCTGAAAGTGTGCGCGGCGCATTGATGCGCTTATAGGAGTTGACCGTCGGATTGGTGATCGCGACGAGCGAGTCGGCGTGATGGATGAGGCCGCCGAGGAACTGATAGGCCATCGGCGACAGGCCGAGATCGCCCTTCGGATCGTGGAACAGGTTCTTCTTGCCCGCACCGTCCCAGACGGAAAGATGCACATGGCAGCCATTGCCGGTGAGATTGATGAAGGGCTTCGGCATGAAGGTGGCGCGAAGACCGTGCTTCTCGGCGATCGACTTCACCATGAATTTGAAGAAGGCGAGCTGGTCGGCAGTGGTCAATGCGTCGTTGAAATTCCAGTTGATCTCGAACTGGCCGTTCGCGTCTTCATGGTCGTTCTGATAGGGGCCCCAGCCGAGCTCGATCATCGTCGCCGTGATCTCGGCAATGACATCGAGGCGGCGCATGATCGCCGCCTGATCGTAGCAGGGCTTCTCCTGCGTATCGCGCGGATCGGACACCGCGCTGCCATCGGCATTGGTGAGATGGAATTCCGGCTCGACGCCCGCCATGAGTTTCAGATTGCGCTTCGCCGCTTTGGCGACGAGGTCCTTCAGGACCAGGCGCGGCGCCTGTGCCAATGGTTTGCCGTCCATCCACGGATCCCCTGCCACCCACGCGACATCGGGCCGCCATGGCAAAGGAATGATGGAATTGGGATCGGGCATGACGAGAAGATCAGGATGGGCCGGCGTCTGATCGAGCCAGGTTGCGAAGCCGGCAAAGCCCGCTCCCGCCTTCTGCATCTTGGCGGCGGCCTGCGCCGGCACCAGTTTGGCGCGCTGCGTGCCGAACAGATCGGTGAAATTGAACAGGAAGAACTTGATATTCCTGTCCTTGGCATATTTGGCAAGTTCGCTCATTCCCGTCGTCTCCCTAGAATGCCTTGTTCTTTGTACGGATCATTTCGTCGCAATCGCGATCGCCGCACCGCCCATCGCCGTAGCGCTCACCCTGTTGGCGATGCGCATGGCGCGTGAGGATTTGAGCCAGCGGCGCGCCTGCGCGGCGGCGATCACCCAGGCGAGATCGACGGCGATCAATACCAGCATCATCACGGCGACGAGTTCGGCGATGCCGAGCACCGTGATGCCGGACAGATCGATCAATGACGGCAGCAGCGCCAGGTAGAACACCATGATCTTGGGGTTTCCGAGCGTGATCGCCATGCCGGTCGCGAACAGCCGCCAGGATGAATCTTCCGTTGGCAGGTCGCCTTCCTTTACGACGGCCGGCGCCGTCCACATCTTCCACGCCAGATACAGAAGATAGGCGACGCCAAGATATTTGAGGACCACGAAAACCGTATGGAAGCTCTGCGCGATATAGCTTGCACCGCTCGCCGCGAGACAAAGCCAGATGGCTTCGCCGATCCACATGGCGGCGAGAAACGGCAAGACGCTGCGATAGCCTCTGCTGATCACACGCGCGACGAGCGCGGCAATGCTCGGACCCGGCGATCCCGCCGCGACGAGCAAGGCGCCGGCAAAAATGAGAAGCGCCGAAAGCGTCACGACACCGGCTCGACTTTGACGTCGGTCGTCACTGAATTGGCGATGTAGCACTCTTCATGCGCCTGATGGTGCAACTGATCGAGATCGGCCGCGCTCGGCTGCTTGTCGCCTGAAAACGCGATCGTGGGATGGAGCACGACTTCCGTCATCGCCATTTTGCCCTTGGCATTCTTGGCGAGCGTGCCCTGCGCCAAATCGACGTAAGAATCGACGGTGAAACCCTTGCGCGCCGCGAAGTAGAGAAAGGTCAGCATGTGGCAGCTTGAAAGGCTGGCGAGAAAGGCCTCTTCCGGATCGACTGTGCCCGGCCCGGTCATGGGCGGCGGCACCACCAGTGGCGAAGAACTGCCCTTCACCGTGATGCCGTCGTCGAACGCCCATTCATGGTCGCGCGAGAATTTCAGGTCCGTGAATTTCTGCGATCCGCGCTGCCACGTGATCTTCGCATTGTACTTCGCCACGACACTTTCCTTCTATTTGCCGGGGATCCAGCTCGTCCCGGCCAGGGGCACCTGTGCCATCGCCGCCGCCTCGACGGTGAGCGCCACAAGGTCCTCAGGCTCGAGGTTGTGGACATGGCTCTTGCCGCAGGCCCGCGCGATGGTTTGCGCCTCCAGTGTCATGACTTTGAGGTAGTTGGCAAGCCGCCTGCCGGCGAGCACCGGATCGAGCCGCTTGGAAAGCTCGGGGTCCTGCGTGGTGATGCCGGCAGGATCGCGGCCTTCATGCCAGTCGTCATAGGCGCCGGCTGTCGAGCCAAGCTTTTCATATTCGGCTTCCCAGCGCGGATCATTGTCGCCGAGCGCCACCAGCGCCGCCGTGCCGATCGACACCGCATCGGCGCCCAGCGCCAAAGCTTTCGCGACATCGGCGCCATTGCGGATGCCACCCGAGACGATGAGTTGCACCTTGCGATGCATGCCGAGTTCCTGGAGCGCTGCAACCGCAGGGCGGATGCAGGCGAGCGTCGGCTGGCCGACATGCTCGATGAAGACTTCCTGCGTTGCCGCGGTGCCGCCCTGCATGCCGTCGACAACCACGACATCGGCGCCCGCCTTGACCGATAGCGCGACGTCATAGAACGGCCTGGCGCCGCCGACCTTGATGAAGATCGGCTTTTCCCAATTGGTGATTTCGCGCAATTCCTGGATCTTGATTTCGAGATCGTCAGGGCCGGTCCAGTCGGGATGCCGGCAAGCCGAGCGTTGGTCGATACCCTTGGGCAGGCAGCGCATTTGTGCCACGCGATCGGAAATCTTCTGGCCCCACGACGACTTCGATCGCATCGGCTTTCCGCAGATCGTCCGGGTTCATGCCATAGCGCGATGGCAGATACTGATAGACGAGCGTCTTCGATTGCCCGCGCTCTTCCGGGGTCATGCCGCCATCGCCCGTCGTCGTCGACGTGCCGGCGATCGAGGCGCCGCGGCCCAAGGCTTCCTTGGCTTGTGCCGAGAGCGAGCCGAAGCTCATGCCGGCAATGGTGATCGGAATTTTGAGTTCGATCGGCTTTTTCGCAAAGCGCGTGCCGAGAACGACATTGGTGCCGCACCGCTCGCGATAGCCTTCGAGCGGATAGCGCGACATCGACGCACCGAGAAACAGCAGGTCGTCGAAATGCGGCAGCTTACGTTTGGCGCCGGCACCGCGAATGTCATAAATGCCGGTCGATGCGGCACGCCGGATTTCCGACAAGGTGTGATCGTCGAACGTCGCCGACTTGCGCGGAAGCGTGCGGGGGATATTGGTGTCCATGGGACGTCGATCCGATCTCTAAGCTGTCATTGCATTGCGTGTTGAGGCATTACGGGTATCAAATGCCTCAATACGCATCGGCGTGATCGATGTTGAAATTGTAAAGCTTCCGCGCCGAGCCGTAGCGCCGGAAATCCTTCGCCTTGGCTTTGATCTTGGCGCGCTCCAAAAGCTTCTCGAGATCTTCGCGATGTTCGGCGCGTATTTCCTTCTCGATACAGTCGGCACCGAGATTTTCAGCGCGCCCCTTCACATAGAGCCGTGCTTCATAGATCGAATCGCCGAGCGCTTCGCCGGCATCCCCGCACACGACGAGATTGCCGCGTTGCGCCATGAAGGCCGACATATGCCCGACCGAGCCGCCGACGACGATATCGATGCCCTTCATCGAAATCCCGCAGCGCGAGGATGCATCGCCTTCGATGACGAGCAATCCGCCATTCCCAGTGGCGCCTGCCGATTCCGATGCATTGCCGGTCACGCGCACCACGCCCGACATCATGTTCTCCGCGACACCGACGCCTGCATGGCCATGGACGATGATCTCGGCTTCCTTGTTCATGCCGGCGCAGTAGAAGCCGACATGGCCTTTGATCTCGACGGTGAACGGCCCGTCGAGGCCACAGGCGATCGCATGCTGGCCTTGCGGATTCTTTAGAAGCCAATGGCGCTGGTTGGTGGTCTTAGGCAAGGCATGCAGGCGCGAATTGACACCGCGCACGCCTTCGCTCTTCACATCAAGCTCGATCATGCGTGGCCTTCCCACGTATAGATCGTTTGCGGCTCGGGCTCCCAGATGCGCGCATCATCGGAACCGGGAAGATGCGAGATGGCACGATACTCCGTCGCCATCGCCACCCAGTCGTCGGTCTCGGCAAGGACCGCATGCTTGCAGGCGATCGGATCGCGCACCACGGCGAAACCATCATGCGTGCCGATGCAGAAAGTATAAAACCCATCGAGATCCTTGATGCCGTCTTCGAGCGCTTGCCGCAGTGATCGGCCCTGGCGCAATTTCCAGGTCATATAGGCGGCGGCGACTTCGGTGTCGTTCTCGGTCTGGAATTCGAGGCCCTCGCGCTTGAGATTGTCGCGAAGCCGATTGTGGTTCGAGAGCGAGCCATTATGGACGAGGCAAAGATCGGCGCCGGTCGCGAAAGGATGCGAGCCGGCCGTCGTCACAGCGCTCTCGGTCGCCATGCGGGTATGGCCGATCGCATGCGTGCCCTTGGCGTCGTCGAGCTGGAACTTGTCATAGACGGCTTCCGGCAGTCCCACTTCCTTGAAGATCTCGATCATCTGGCCGGAGCCAACGACGCGCACTTCCGGGTGATGTGCCTTCAGCCAGTCGACGACCGACTTTTCCTTGGCATTGGTGACGAGCAGGCAGTGATTGCCGATCTTCTTCACCGTCGCATCGCATTTGAGCGTGCGCTCGAGCCCAAGATCGATCTTCTTCCAGTCGTAGCTAGGATCGTCATGGGCGAGCGAAAACTTCACCTGGCCCTTTTTGACCGGGTTGCGATAGATCGCGACACCGGCTGAATCCGGCCCACGATTGGTCATCTCGATGATCATCGGCTTGAACATCTGTCCAAGCTTGGGTTGCAGCTTCTTGTTCTTGAGGTAGAGTCCGACTATTCCGCACATGCAAGACGCCCTTGAGGCCTGAGGAACCATCCTCATAACAGCGGGAATTGGGCGTTTCAACTCTCAGGAATTATTTTTTCACAGCGGGAACGGGGGTTGAAATCCCCGCACCGAGTAGGTAAAGGTAATACCTATGTCTACCGAGACCCGCCATGGCCATCAAAGTCGTTTCCATCAAGCTCGACGAGACCGATCAGGCCCTATTGGCTAGCCTAGCCGAGACCCGCCAACGCTCGTCCCATTTCCTCATGCGCGAAGCGATCGCCGAATATCTCGAACGTGAGGAAAAGCGCGCCGCTTTCATCGCGGAAGCCGAAACGGCGTGGCAACACTACCAGGCAACCGGCGAGCATGTGACGCTTGATGAGATAGATGCCTGGGCGAACCGGCTGGAGTCCGAACCGGAGCTTCCGGCGCCGCAATGCCGGAAGTAAGACTGACGGCAGAGGCCCGCTCTCAACTGGAGCGTCTCCGCAAGTTTTACGACGACACGGATGGCGAGATCGGCCCGCGCGCTATCCGCACCATCATCGACGCATTGAAGCCCTTGGCGCGCTTTCCCGCGATCGGGCGGCCCGTGCGCGACCATCGCGAATTGCGCGAACTCTCGATCCGCTTTGGCCGCAGCGGCTATGTCGCACTCTACCGGCATGATCGGCCAGCCGACGCCGTCATTGTCCTGACAATCTGCCGCCAGAAAGAAGCAGGGTATTCGGGCTTCGAGTGAACTTACTCAGCAGGGTGCCACGCTGAATACGCTGCCGAATGCACTTGCAATGGTGTTCAGAATCTGCGTCACCACACGACCGCGATTGAGAAGGATGTCGGCCAGAAAGACAAAGACCACCGCCAGATAGGCGTCATAGCCATAGCCGACATAGTCGTTGAACAAGACGGTGTAGAACCAGTTCTGATTGAAGAGATAGAAGCCGGCCGTCACCAGGACCGCCACGAGCAAGACAATTGCGACCGGGATCAGGTGGACGCCGGCCTTCCGCTTGAAGAATGCGGCGAATGCCAGCAGCAAGAACACAACCGCATTCGAGCCGGTGAAAATCCGAAACTCGCGGGTCAGCTTCGCTTCCGTCTCCATGTATTTCGCGCGGACGAGCTGGGTGAGCTTTTCCTGCGCGGCTTCGAGACTCGCTATCTCGCTAAGAGTGAATGCCGTGAAGACCTTATCGACAAGCTTGCGACAGTCGCATGAGAGATCGCCCATCGATGCGAGCAGCTTGCCAATCTCGCCGCTCGCCATGAAGGTGCGCAGGGCTTTGAGCTTGTTGTCACATCCAACAATGATCTCGGTTGCCTTCCCGCCAAGGAATGTCGAATCGAGCGCTTCGATCCTTTGATCGATCTTGGCTTCGACATGATAGCGCACCGCGGCCTTGGCTGTTTGCCCCACAAAATGTGGATCAACGATAGACATCATGAACGCCGCGCCGAACAATCCCGCGCCGGCAATGCCGAGCCAAATCAGGAATGGGCGCAGCGCATTCGTCATGCGTCAGGCAACATTGACGATTAGCTCGCTTGGCCCTTGATCGGCATTGATCGTCCAGCCGTCGACCTTGAGGTCGAAGGGGCACGCCGAGACGACACAGATCAGATCCATGAGCGCCTCCAATTCGACGAAGGCGCCTGGAGCAACCGGATTGGGCGGCGAGACGAAGCGGCCGTCGGCCTCGACATGCGTGTTGGTGAAGAAATTGACGGGCTGCGGAATGACATCGACCTGATGGCCGAGCCTCCGCATCGCGACACAAAGATTTTCCGAACAGCTCGCATGCGGTCCCTTGAAACCGAAATGCTCGTAGCGAAACTGGTCGCAAGCCGCGATCATCATGTCGTGCACGCCCTTGGCGCCGTCCTTGACGAATTTGAGCATAGGCCGGCGGAAGCGCGAGATGAAGACATCGCCCTCGCGCGGCTTGACGCAAAAGGTCGTGACCCAGGTGTGGTTGGCGGAGAGAAATTCGCCGACGGATTCGGCGTTATACGCAAAGAAATCGGCGGCCTGCGCACCCTTCGGCGTGGTGATTCTGATTCTTTGACCCTTTGATACTTTCACCGCACGGCCTTCGCGCGCCGGCACAACCAGTTCAGTCATTCGAAGCGTCCTCGATGAGTTCAAGATAAAGATTATGCGTCTGCGGATCGAAGCAGCAAAAGATGACGCGCCCGATCGATGGAATTTGCGCAAGTGTCTCGCCGACGGTGACGACGGCAATACGCGCCGCCTCATTGCGTGGATAACCATAGACACCGGTCGAGATCGCCGGAAAGGCGATCGATGAGAGCTGGTGTTGAGCAGCAAGCGTGAGTGAGCGGCGATAGCAGGAGGCGAGCAGATCGGCTTCGTTGGCGCCACCGCCTTGCCAGACCGGACCGACCGTGTGGATCACATGCTTCGCTAAGAGATCATAGCCGTGCGTGATCTTGGCATCGCCGGTCGCGCAGCCGTGGAGTGTGCGGCATTCTTCCAAGAGCTTCGGCCCGGCGGCACGATGGATGGCGCCGTCGACCCCACCACCGCCGAGCAGCGAACTATTCGCGGCATTGACGATCGCATCGACCTCAAGGCGTGTGATATCGCCATGCATGACGTCGAGCGTCGCCATGCCGACCCTACTCCTCGCGGCGATAGCTGATTACGCAGATGAATCGGATCGGCAATTTGCGCAATTCTTCCGGACCATGCGGCGCTTCCGCATCGAAGAACAAAGTATCCCCGGGCGCCATGTCATAAGTCTTGTCGCCGTGGCGATAGACCACCTCGCCTTCGAGGATGTGGATGAATTCGAGGCCCGCGTGCTGGAAAATCGGGAATACATCGGATTCGGCAGTAAGCAGGACGATATAGGGCTCGACCATGACCGGCCCGTGCGGGCTGTGGCCGAGCAACTGATATTGGTGACCGGCACGCGTTCCGCGACGCTCGATGGTGAGGCCCTGCCCCGCCTTGACGAAGGTTGCGTCGCGGATTTCCTCGTAGGAACGAAAGAGCGCGGTCACCGGCACATGCAGGGCGCGCGATAGCGCCTGGAGGGTCGACAGCGACGGCGACGTCGCGCCATTCTCGACCTTCGACAACATGCCCGCCGACATATCCGCCGCCTTGGCGAGCTCGGCGATGGTGAGGCCAAGCTTCTCGCGATACTGCTTGACTTGCCGACCGATCGCCTCTTCGAGCAATTTGCCTTGCGCCGTGCGCGCGGCATGCGGCTCTTGGTAATGCATCACAGCCGGATCGCTGGCCTTGCGCTTGCGCTCTGTCGTTTCCACGCCTGTTTCCTCTGGTGAAACAAAATACTCCTCCAGAGAGACGACCTCAATGGTGTTATCGATAGGATTTTGCCTTTCAGAGGCGCCCGCAAACCCAATAATAGGATATTCCCTCTAGACAGTCGAGGCGCCAAGGTCTAATGGCGGCTCATGGACACGATCGCGCAGACATTCCTCACCGATATCGAAGCTTTCATTGCGGATTCCGATATCGACCCCACCACGCTCGGCAAGCAGGCCTTGGGCGATCCCTCCTTCGTCTTCGACTTGCGCAAGGGCCGCTCGCCTTCCGCCCGCACCATGGACAAGGTCCGCGCATGGATGCGCGGTAATGCGTCCGACGTGAAGCCCGCGCCGGCCGCAACGGGGGGCGACAGCCGCCCGGCCCCGGTGCAGCGCTCGAGTCATCTGACTCATCTTGCCAAGCTCGAGGCCGAATCGATCCACATCATCCGCGAAGTCGCCGCGGAATGCGAAAAGCCGGTGATGCTCTATTCGATCGGCAAGGACTCGGCCGTGATGCTGCATCTCGCCATCAAGGCTTTCTATCCGGCGAAGCCGCCCTTCCCATTGATGCATGTCGATACGACCTGGAAGTTCCGCGACATGTATCAATTGCGCGACGAGACCGCGAAGAAGTACGGCCTCGACCTCATCGTCTATTCCAATCCGGAAGGCCTCGCCAAAGGCGTCAATCCATTCGACCACGGCTCGGCATTACATACGCAGATCATGAAGACCGATGCGCTCAAGCAAGCGCTCGACAAGTATGGGTTCGACGCGGCCTTCGGTGGCGCACGCCGCGACGAAGAGAAATCGCGCGCCAAGGAGCGCATCTTCTCGTTCCGCGATTCGCGCCATCGCTGGGATCCGAAGAACCAGCGCCCGGAATTGTGGAACCTCTACAATGCGCGGAAGAACAAGGGCGAATCGATCCGCGTCTTCCCTCTGTCGAACTGGACCGAACTCGACATCTGGCAATATATCTATCTCGAGAACATCCCGATCGTGCCGCTCTATTTCGCCGCCCGTCGTCCGGTGGTGATGCGCGACGGCCAGATGATCATGGTCGATGACGATCGCATGCGGCTCAATCCCGGCGAGAAGCCCGAGATGAAGATGATCCGCTTCCGCACGCTCGGCTGCTATCCCTTGACCGGTGCCATCGAATCCAGTGCCACGAGCTTGCTCGACATCGTCGAGGAAATGCTGGTCGCCACTTCCTCCGAACGCCAGGGTCGCGTCATCGACAAGGACCAGGCCGCCTCCATGGAAAAGAAGAAGCAGGAGGGATATTTCTGATGACCCGCTTCATCGAATTTACGGGCGGCGACGTCGCGGCCTACCTTCGCGCCCAGGAGAACAAGGATCTGCTGCGCTTCATCACCTGCGGCAGTGTCGATGACGGCAAGTCGACCTTGATCGGCAGGCTTCTCTATGAAGCCAAGATGCTTTTCGAGGACCAGCTCTCGGCACTCGAAGCCGATTCGAAGAAGGTCGGAACGCAAGGCGGCGCGCTCGATTTCGCGCTCCTCGTCGACGGCCTTGCCGCCGAGCGCGAACAGGGCATCACCATCGATGTTGCCTATCGCGCCTTTACGACCGACAAGCGCAAATTCATCGTCGCCGACACGCCGGGCCATGAGCAATATACCCGCAACATGGCGACCGGCGCCTCGACCGCCGATCTCGCCGTCATCCTCATCGATGCGCGGAAAGGCGTGCTCACGCAGACACGCCGCCACACTTACATCGTCTCGCTTCTGGGCATCCGCAACATCGTGGTTGCCGTCAACAAGATGGATCTCATCGGCTATTCGCGCGAGACCTTCGAGGAAATCGAAGCCGATTATCGGGCCTTCGCGCAAAGCCTTGGGCTCACCGACATCAAGGTCATCCCGGTCTCGGCTCTCGTCGGCGACAATGTGATCCTCAAGTCGCGAGCGATGCAGTGGTATCACGGGCCGACCTTGATGGCGCATCTCGAAACCGTGCCGGTCGGCGAGACAAATGATGCCAAGCCCTTCCGGCTGCCGGTGCAATGGGTCAACCGCCCCGACCAGAGTTTCCGCGGCTTCTGCGGCACCATTGCCGCCGGCACTATCCGCAAGGGCGATGCGGTGAAGGTCATTCCCTCGGGCCGCACCAGCACAGTGGCCAAGATTGTTACTTTCGATGGCGATCTCAACAATGCCGTCGTCGGCCAGTCGGTGACTGTCACGCTCGATGATGAAGTCGATGTCAGTCGCGGCGATGTTCTCTGCGCGGCAAGCGATCCGGTCAGCGCCGCCGATCAGTTCGAGGCGCGGGTCTTGTGGATGGGCGATGAGCCGATGCTTCCCGGCCGACCCTACCTCATCAAGATCGGAACGCGCACCGTCAACGGCGCGCTCGAAAGCCCCAAATACAAGGTCAATGTCAACACGCTCGAACATGTCGCGGCCAAGACACTGACGCTCAATGAGATCGGCGTGTGCAATCTCGATCTTGGCGCGCCGGTCGCCTTCTCGCCCTATGACGAGAACCGCGAACTTGGCGGCTTCATCATCATCGACCGCTTCACCAACAACACGGTGGGCATGGGGCTCGTCAATTTCGCATTGCGGCGCGCGTCGAATGTGCATTGGCAGGCGCTCGACGTAACCAAGACGGCGCGTGGCCGCAAGGCCGGGCAGCGTCCGACGGTGTTGTGGTTCACCGGCCTATCCGGCGCCGGCAAGTCGACCATCGCCAATCTCGTCGAGAAGAAGCTGCATGCGCAGGGCCACATCACCTATCTGCTCGACGGCGACAATATCCGGCACGGATTGAACAAGGATCTGGGCTTCACCGACGCCGACCGCGTCGAGAATATCAGACGCGTCGCCGAAGTCGCAAAGCTCATGGCCGATGCCGGCCTGATCGTGCTCGTCTCCTTCATCTCGCCCTTCCGCTCCGAGCGCCTGATGGCACGCGAATTATTGGAGCAAGGCGAATTCGTCGAGATCTTCGTCGACACCCCGCTTGCCGACGCCGAGAAGCGCGATGTGAAGGGCCTCTATGCCAAGGCGCGGCGCGGCGAGATCAAGAACTTCACCGGTATCGATTCCGCCTATGAGCGGCCCGAAAATCCGGAAATCCGCGTCGACACCACAGCGCGGCAGGCAAGCGAAGCCGCCGAGCAGATCGTCGATTTTCTTGATCGCAACGGCCGTCTCGAGCCCGAGCGTAATGG
>JAESFU010000566.1_pt1 | contig 16720 bp, 14 predicted proteins | sample 9269461 | NCBI WGS metagenome assembly JAESFU01 (sample SAMN14502556, study PRJNA617107) | algae metagenome | isolation source: Stenomitos rutilans HA7619-LM2 and co-occurring heterotrophs from cave walls | place: USA: Waikapalae cave, Hawaii | collected 2009-07-28
TACTGATAGGGATTTATCCGGAATCACAAGGTCTTCATCAATGCCGAGAATTTTGCCAAAGCCTTCACAGGTCTGGCAGGCACCGTAGGGATTGTTGAAGCTGAAGAAGTTAATGGATGGCTCGGTGAATTTTATTCCGTCGAGTTCAAAGCGATCCGAGAAATGCATTTTGGACTTGCCTTCAGCGTATACGTGGCAATCGCCTTCACCTTCGAAGAAGGCTGTCTGCACTGAATCGGACAGGCGGAAGGTGGTGTCCTCGTCTTCCGGATTTACACTGGCGCGATCAATCAATGTTTCTATTTCGCCTTCAATCTTGACAGCTTTCTTTTTCTTTGTTCCTTCGGGGTCTGCGGGACCAATGAGTTCTTCTATGAATTTCATTTCGCCGTTCACCAGCACGCGCGCAAAGCCTTTGCTCAACAAAAGGTTAAGCTCATCCGCAAGCTTTCTTCCTTTCTTGATATGAAGCGGGCACGCAATCATAATACGCGTACCGACCGGAAGTTTATTGATAGCATCCACCACACTGGTTACGGTGTCGCGCCTCACTTCCTTTCCGCTGACGGGCGAATATGTTTTTCCCACGCGGGCAAACAGCAATTTCAGATAGTCGTAAATCTCCGTGGTGGTACCAACGGTTGAACGCGGGTTGCGTGTGTTTACTTTTTGCTCGATCGCTATCGCCGGTGAAACACCACGAATGTAGTCCACTTCGGGTTTCTCCATACGCCCCAGAAACTGGCGTGCGTAGGAGCTGAGACTTTCCACATACATGCGCTGGCCTTCTGCAAAAAGTGTATCGAACGCCAGCGACGATTTGCCTGACCCGGATAGCCCGGTAATAACAACAAGCTTGTTGCGCGGTATCGCCACGCTCAGGTTTTTCAGATTATTAACCCGTGCGCGTTTTATGATAATATATTCTTTCGGATCGAGGTCGTCGAGATTGACGACGGTTGTTGCGGGTGCCTTGCTCACGGAGTTCTCCTTTTGTTAATGGCTTTCAAAGTAAACCTTTCTGGTGAAAAAATTATTCCCTGCGCCACAATATGCCGTGGCCAACGCGAATAAAAAAAGAAACACCATCGCGCAGGATGGTGTTCATATCGTTTTGAAATTTTTAAAATCTGCTTACATCAGGCGTCAAAATCCGGATCATAGCTGGCTTCGCGATTTCTTTTACCGCCACCTTCCTCATCGTAATCGTCGCCTTCGCTCTCGTTGTTGTCGGAAGATGAGTTGAATCCGTCATCATCATCGTTGCTGCCGGTGTTGTCGAACTCATCTTTGGGAGATTGATCGAGGTCGTATTCGCCATCGCTGTTTTTCGTTACCGGCACTTTCACCAGGTAGGTGGAGTCTTCCGTTTCGAGCGGGAAAACAAAGATAGCCTCTTTCTTGGCGTTGGTGATGCGCGTGATGCTGCCATCGTATCCGTCCGGATATTGTTCTTTTACCAACTCCAGTAAGTCTTCGGAAAGATTCTCGAGACTTTTAATAATTTTTTTCTTGCTTACAGCCATACTAAAAAATGCACAAAATTTCTTCGAGGCAAATAGGTGAAGAATTTATATGAGAGGCAAGAATTTTTTCAAAATTTTTTGCGCTGCACAAGAAACTTTCTATCTTTTCAATCTAATTCTAACCAAACCCCGGCAATATCGAGAGAGACTTCTACGTTACCTAAATGTGAGACAGAATGATTGACAGCAGATTAAGCGACAGCCAACTAGTGTCGCTCTATCAGACCGGTAACGAAGACGCCTTCGAGATGCTCCTGCACCGACACAAGTCTAAAATTTATACAGCTATCTACCTGATTGTGAAAGATCGGTACACCGCTGAAGACTTATTGCAAGAAACTTTTATAAAGGCCATCAATACCATCCGCGGCGGACGGTATAATGAGGAGGGAAAATTTCTTCCCTGGATTAGTCGTATTGCCCACAACCTGGCGATCGACCATTTCAGAAAAGATAAACGTTACCCTGAGATTGTATTGGAAGACGGCAGCCGTGTGTTTAACTCCCTGGAGTTTGCCGAGCTTTCGATGGAAGAGAAGCAGGTTTTTCGTGATACGCGCACCAAACTGCGCGACTTGATTAAAGAACTACCAACGGAGCAAAAGCAGGTGTTGATTATGCGCCACTATTTGGAAATGAGCTTTCAGGAAATCGCTGATCGTACCGGGGTGAGCATCAACACGGCCTTGGGACGGATGCGGTATGCGTTGATTAACCTGCGTAAGAAGATGATCAAAAACAGAGCCTATGATAAAAACTTTTACGCAAACGGACTTGATCAGGTATTTATACCACGAGACTACGGAGGCGGAGAGCCGGGAAATTGACAAGGCCCTTCTCTGCGACAGCGAATTAAAAGCGCTCTTTGATGAACTGCAATTCATGCAGAAAACCATGGACAAAGAGCAGCTTCAACCTTCTGCAGCCACAGTACTCAACATTCTGAGTTACTCGCGCAGCCTTGAAGAGAAGCGCACGCTGTAGTATTTTATAGCTCCTGTAGTTTAACCAGGCGCCAACGAACTTTTACACCTCCACCATCGTGGATCTGTAACGAGATTTTGCCGGTGCTGGCCCCTATTTTTTCATCTTCCAGGGCAATCATCTGATTGCCGTTTAAAAATGTCGTAACCTCATTGCCTTCCACACGGACGATAAGTCTGTTCCATTCGCCTTCTTTCAGATTCTTTTCGCGATGCGGCTCAGGCTTGATCAGCCAGCCTCGCCCATACGATTCATAAATTCCACCGGTGTGTTTGTTCAGGGGCGCTACTTCAGCCTGCCAGCCGCTTACGGTTGTTCCATCTACATTCGAGTGAAAAAACACACCACTGTTTCCATTGGACTCCTGCTTGAACTCAACCGTAAGTTCGAAGTTTTTATATTCCTTGTCCGTGGTGAGGTAGCCATACTGTTTATCGGGACCGCTCTCGCAGATGAGCTCGCCTTTATCCACATACCATTTTTCCGTGCCGTGCACTACCCACCCGGTGAGATCTTTTTTGTTAAAGAGATCAATTGTTTTCTGACTGAACACCGTGAGTGAGCAGAACAGCATGCAGGCGAAAAAGAATATGGAGTGTTTCATCGTGTTTTGCATTTCTTTAAAGTTAGGACAACGGAACAGGAATGCAAAATTAGTTTCTCACGGAAAACACGGAAGTACACAGAAAAATGCTTTTAAAAATTCCGTGTATTCCCGTGCTTTCCGTAGGACACCTGCATTTTATTTTTTAATGCGTTGCCTCTTTTAAAAAATCAATCAAAGGCTTGGACGATTTCAGGGCGTCTGCCACATTCTTCAGAAATTTCTTGTCCAATACTTCCTTGTCGGTGAATGTCCTTGTTACGATGAAGCTCTTTAAACGTAACCAGTCGGCATATTCGTGATCAGGAGCGTAGCCTTTGGGCGCTTTCTTCAGTGCGCCTTCGTCCCAGAATTTATCGAAGTTGGACTTGAATTTTTTAGCCTTGAAGATTTTGGACAGCTTATCTCCATTATAGTCAATCTCCTGGCGCACTTTGGACAGTTTCTCCGGTTCTGGCTGGAAGAGTCCGGAGGCTATAAAACTTTCGTTGCCAGGCTGTATTTGAAAATAATATCCGGGTGTCCCAAGTCCTTTTCCGGATGCGGACATAGCCGCGCCGAAATTATTTTTATAGGGCTTCTTGTCCTTGCTGAAACGTACATCGCGATAAATGCGGAAAACCAGTTTTTTAGGATCCAGTCCTCCTAACGTATCATCAAACTTGACCATCTCGGCCAGCAATGCGGCCGTCACTTCATCAAACGACTCTTTCGCCTGCAGGTATTTGGACTTGTTTTTTTCAAACCACTCGCGATCATTATTCCTGGCCAGGTCTTTCAAAAATTTCAGAATGAGTTCAAAGTTCATGAGTGTCCTTTTTTGTTAATATTTCTATAAAACGTCAACAATAGTTTCCAGTCCAATACCGCGTGAAGCTTTTACAAGGATGGTCGCGTTTGCAAGTTTATCTTTCTTCAATTGTTCTGCCAGTGCATCTTTCGTTGTGAAATGCTTTGCTTCCGGCAACTCGGTTGTGGCAACCTTAATCAGATTACCCACCAGGTATACTTCTTTAAAATTCTTATCGCGCAGAAGCTTGCCCAGCGCCCGGTGTTCTTTTTCTGATTCTTCTTCGAGCTCAAACATATCTCCCACAATAATCACTTTACGTTCGGCGCGCATCGCAGCCATATTCTCGATCGCAGCCTGCATGGAGCTTGGGTTTGCATTGTAGGCATCGAGTATAATAGTATTCGAATCTTTCACTACAATTTGAGATCGCATATTGCTAGGCACATATTCGGCTATGGCGCGATTGGCATCTGCGGCAGGGACATGAAAGAACTTGCCAATACAAAGCGCTGCTGCCATGTTCTCATAATTGTACGTACCCACCAGGTGAGTCGTTACTTCTTCACCATTCTCGGCGCGCAGTTTTACAAACGGATCGGCACCCAACAACTCGGAAGTATAGTAATCTCCTTTGGCTGCATACATCACCGGTTTGGCAAAACGCTTTGCCATGTTTGCCAGAATTTCATTTTGAGAGTTGATAAAAACAGTCCCCTGTGTGACAAGCAGATGCTGGTACAATTCGGACTTGGCACGGATAATATTTTCGTATCCGCCAAACATACCGATGTGCGCCTTGCCGATGTTGGTAATAAATCCGTGGGTGGGGTTGGCGATGGAGCAGAGCAGCGCTATCTCGCCAAGATGATTGGCGCCCATTTCCACCACGGCCATTTCGTACGAGGCATCAATCGACAATACTGTAAGCGGGACACCGATGTGGTTGTTGAGATTTCCTTTGGTGGCGAACGTCTTGTATTTCTTTGACAGCACGGCATTCACCAGCTCTTTACTGGTAGTCTTGCCGTTGGAGCCGGTGAGACCCACAACCGGAATGTTCAGTTTGTTACGATGATATTTTGCCAGCGCCTGAAGCGTCGTCAACACATCTTCCGTGAGCAGACAGCGCGGATCGGTCTGATACTTTTCATCATCAATTACAACATAGCTCGCTCCTTTCTCCAAGGCCTGCGCGGCAAATTCATTTGCGTTAAACTTGTCACCTTTCAGGGCAAAAAAAATGGAACCGGGCGCGATCTGCCGTGTGTCTGTTGAGACTTTGCCGGAGGTTAAAAATTTCGCGTATAGATCTTCAATTGCTATCATATTCAAAATCGGAATCAGCCTGTAAAATTCACGTAGTGTTTGTGCACAGGAAAAAGTATCTTGGTGGCAAGATAACAGCCACGATTCGTCTGCGTTAAAGCTGATAGAAAATTATTTTGATGAAATCATCATTACTCTGCTTCATCCTGTTTCTGCCGCTGATCAGCCGGGCGCAGTTTACCTATACGCTCGATCATTCCATTCCTGTAGAAGGCGATAAAATTACGTTCGCTATGCCCTGGGCCGGAGGCCTGAATGCCACACAATACAATACCCTCGATCTGGACCACGATGGTAAAGACGATCTCGTGCTGTTCGATCGGATGGCCAATAAGATTTCCACATTTCTTCAGGTGAACGGACGCTATCAATACGCGCCAGACTACGAAACATTCTTTCCTCCCGATGTAATTAACTTTCTGGTGCTGCGCGATATTAACTGCGATGGCAAGAAAGATCTGTTCACCGGAAACATTCTGGGGATCAAAGTATATCTCAACATAACAGAGGCATCGTCGCCACCGGCATGGAAGCATCGCATTTTTTATACAGGTGTTGGCAATGGTAAAAGTGATGTGCTGCTCACCAAAGGCACCACGCTCAGCAATCTTCAAATCCAGTACGACGATCTCCCCGCCATTCTCGATGCGGACGGCGACGGCGACCTGGATATATTCAGTATTCGCTTTCCGGGAAACGGCACCATTGTATATCACAAGAACTTCAGCGTGGAGCGATCATTGTCCTGCGACTCGCTGGTTTTTGAGCGCGTCACCAATCAATGGGGTGGCGTAACAGAATGCTCCTGCGGGAGCTTCGTCTTTCATGGCGACGAGTGTAGTAATACGGGAGGAAAAGTTGAACACGCCGGCGGAAAAAGTCTTTTGGTACTCGATGTCACACACGATGGCGTGGTGGACGTTGTCCTCTCAGAAGCAACCTGCTCACGACTGTCCTTACTGGAAAATAAAGGGACATTGGCCGCCCCTGTTATTGATGACAGCAAAATATTTCCCCCGATAACCTTCAGCAATCTTTTATATCCGGCAGCGTACTACGAAGATGTTGATGCCGACGGTATAAAGGACCTGATTACCTCCACCAACTTGTTTACGAAACCCGATCCATGGGTCTCTGTCCCGGACTATGCAAGGTCAAACTGGTTTTACAAAAACACGGGCAGCAATAGCGATCCGGCGTTCGTCTTCAACAAAAACAATTTTCTGCAGGATCAGATGATCGACGTAGGCGACAATGCGGTTCCTGCATTCGCCGATATGGATGGCGATGGTGACTTCGACATGCTGATCAGCCACCATACAAGCGATGTTACCGCTTCCAAGATTCGTCTGTTCGAGAACATCGGGACAACGCAGGCACCCAGCTTCAAACTGATAGACGACGATTATCTTGATTTCTCATCGCTTGCCCAGTATAACCTGAAAATTCAATTTGCTGATATCAACAATGATGGCCGGCAAGATCTTGTATTTACCGCGACCGGTTTTTCCGATCTGATCACCCGGCTGCATTACCTGCCGAATCGCTCTTCGTCGGGGCTGAGTTTTTCCATTGCCGATATGCAGACTGTGGATCTCGATCCGTCCATTGAAAACGAGCTGGTGTCCACGGAAAACATTACTGTTATCGACGTGGACTTTGACCCGCGCAATCCCAATAATCGCACGGACATTCTGCATGGAAAAAGCAACGGTGCCCTGTACTTCTGGCGCAACACGGGAAGTCAGTATACGTTGGTGACCAAAGAATACCTGGGCTTTAAATCCAGCGTGGTGCGACAAAATATTTCATGCGCTGCCGCCGATCTGGACGGTGACGGGACATTGGACCTGGTGCTGGGAGATCAAACCGGGGAAGTCCACATTGTAAGCGACTTTCGCAACGTAAGCGATGCCTCTGCTTCCTCCGAAACTTCCATTGTCCGGAATGCCTTAAAATCAAAAGATGGTGTTGATTATTATGAACCTAAAAATCTCGGCGGCAGAATCTGGCCCGTGGTGGTAAATCTTTTTCAAACCGTGCGTCCGCAGATTGTGGTCGGGAATATTATGGGTGGTGTGTCCATCCTTCGCCACGACAACGATGTTGTGTTACCGGAGGAGCCCGTCATTTCCATTTTCCCCAATCCTTATAAAAAAGGCATCGCACAATCTTTAACGGTTCGAAGCGATCGCGCGGCCAGCTATCAGATTATTTCCATGAAAGGACAATTGATTTCCGAATCCGTTATGGCGGCGGGCGATACGAATCTGCCTGCAGCTGATTTAAGTGCCGGCATGTATATTTTCCGCGCTGTTATAAAAGGAAAAGCTTACTCACAACGATTTGTTGTGTTCTGATATGTTAACGATGGAGTGATTTCCGCTTGCGGCTGTTGAGACCATTACACTGTCCTTCCGTCCACTTCCAGGCGAAAGCCTACGCCGTGATAGTTAACAATCTGAACAGACGAATCCTCTTTCAGATATTTTCGAAGTTTTGAAATAAACACATCCATGCTTCGTCCCATAAAATAGTCGTCGTCGCCCCAAACCTCTTTTAATATTTCTTCGCGTTTCAAAACGCGATGGCGATTGAAATACAGCAACTGTAGCACTTCGGCTTCTTTTTGTGTCAGGGTCTTCTCGATGCTGGCATGCTTCAGGGCGAGCGTTGTGAAATCAAATTCATATTCGCCCACTTTAAATCGCGCCGGCTCGTTTGTGGCAACATCGGCGCTTCTGCGGAAACAAACTTCAATGCGACACAATAATTCATCAAGGCTAAACGGTTTGGTCATATAATCATCTGCGCCGGTGCGAAAACCTTCGAGCTTGTCCTCCACCATGGCCTTGGCCGTTAAAAACAGAATCGGGACAGTCTTATTTTTTGAACGCACCTGTCGCGCCAATGAAAAGCCATCCTGCTTGGGGAGCATCACATCAAAAATGCAAAGCTGGAACGGCGACTCGTTAAATGTGTTGGCGCCCGATTCGCCATCCGTACAAAGCGTTACGTCGTATCCTTTAATGCTCAGGTTGTCCTTGATAACAAAGCCGAGGCTTGGATCGTCTTCCACCAATAGTATTCTTTTCATACTTATGCAGGCAAATAAAATCTGAATGAGCTTCCTTTTCCTAATTCACTTTGCACGGTAACATGTCCGCCATGCGCTTCTGCTATGGTCTTTACGTAACTGAGACCAAGGCCAAAACCTTTTACATCGTGCACATTGCCGGTGGGTACGCGGTAGAATTTCTGAAACACTCGCTTGTAGTCTTCCTGTCCAATGCCGATGCCGTTGTCGTGAACTTCAATGAACACGCCATGCTGGTCGCAAACTGTCCTGATCGTAATTTCCGGTTCTACCTTGCAATATTTGATGGCATTGTCGATGAGATTCGCCAGTGCATTGGTAATATGTAGCCTGTCCACATGCAGTGCCATCGATGTTTGCGCGAAAAGCTCGTGTACTTTCCCACCACGCTCGCGCAACGCCAGGGATGTATTTTTGATGGCCTCCTGCACAAGGTGGTGAACTTCTGCCATTTCTTTTTTCAGCCCGATGTCCTCTTTATCCAGACGGGCCATTTGCAATACGCGTTCCACCTGTTGCTTTAGCCGAAGATTCTCTTTTTCAATGATGGTAGCATAACTTCTCAACCGCTCCGGCTGATGAATGATATCCGGATCTTTCAATACTTCCGTTGAGACAGCGATGGTAGAGATTGGCGTCTTGAACTCATGCGTCATGTTATTGATAAAGTCTTTCTGAATTTCGGACAGTCGTTTCTGTTTCAGGATAACAAAGATGGTATAGGCGAAGAATACAATTACCAGCAACAGCACAAATGATGAAAAGCTCCAGATGCCCATCTGGTTAATGATGTGCGCCTCGCGGTTGGGAAACTGGACTCCGAAGTAATATCCCTGGGTAGACCATTTGGGTAGCGTAGCACTGCTGTTTTTCTGTTTGGACTTGAGCGGCACATAATTTCCGTAAACGATCTTCTCGTTCATACAGTCATAGATGCCATATTCAAAGTCCACCATGATGTTGCGTTTCTCAAATTCTGTCTGCAATAAAAACTCCAGCAGCTTCGCATTTACTTCGCTGTTCACCAGTACTACAAAATAGTTGGTGGACAATTGCTTTACCGGGTTGTTGGAAGGTGGCGGCGTTTCGTTGATGCTGTAAATCTGTTGCGCCACATTGTGCAAAGCGGTGGTTACTGTTCTTTCGAACTCCGCTTCTTTTAAGTCAAACGCCCGGCGCACCCAATACAATTGGGTAATGGTGATCCCGGTAATGGATAGTGTTGCCAGGATTACGATGAGACGAATGGTTGAGTTTTTCACAGATTAAAAATACTAGTTCTTCTGCACAGCTTCTAAACTTTAACAAGTCATTAACATCTTTTAGAAATTCATTAACAAGGCTTTGGCGATGCATTCAGCAGCTTTGTATCGTTCGAACACACATCAATTTTATCAACTAAAAAACTATGAGTATGAAAAAACTATCATTCATTATGCTGGGCGTTATTTGCGCCGTAGCAGCCATGGCACAAACACTGGCTGTAAATACAAAGCCGGTTAATCCTTTAAAGCCCACACCCAATTTTGAATGGGCACAAACCGTATACGACTTCGGAAAGATTGTAGTTGGCAAACCGGTGACAAATGAATTCAAATTCATCAACACGGGCGATGCCCCGCTCGTCATCTCTTCGGTGCAGGCATCATGCGGATGCACGGTGGCGGAGTATTCCAAAGATCCGATTATGCCTGGTGGCGAAGGTTATGTAAAGGCCACCTATAATGCGGCAAAGGCAGGCATCTTCACCAAAACCGTTACGATCAATGCCAATACGGAAAACACATCTGTATTGCTTACGATTAAAGGTGAGGTTGTGGAATCACTGTAAGCATCAGGAACTCTCATAAACAAAAACAGCCGGCATCAACCGGCTATTTTATTTTTTATAACAATCTCTTTTGCTATTCTACCGTTACAGACTTGGCCAGGTTTCTGGGCTGGTCCACATTGCAACCGCGCATTACAGCGATATGATAGGACAATAGCTGCAATGGAATTACGGAAATCATCGGCGTAAGTGCCTCGTGTACCGCGGGCACCTCGATAACAAACTCCGACATTTGCGGAATCTGTTTGTCGCCTTTGCGGGCCTTCACTTCCTGTATATTGGACACCACTTTTTCGTAGGAGCTGTCGCGCGTGGCGATGAACACCACTGGCATTTCTTCGTCGATCAATGCAATAGGACCGTGTTTCATTTCCGCGGCAGGATAACCTTCGGCATGGATATACGAAATCTCTTTAAGCTTCAGGGCGCCCTCCAGAGCAACAGGGAAATTGTATCCGCGGCCCAGGTAAATAAAGTTGGGTGCATCTTTGAATGTCTCTGCGATCTCTTTAATCTGATCGTTCAGTTTCAAGGCACGCTCCACTTTCTCCGGTATTGTCTCCATCTCCACCAAAAGCTCGTGAAGCTTCTGTTCGGTAATCGTGCCCTTCTTTTGCGCCACGATCAGCGCGATCATATTCAGCACCGTGAGCTGCGCTGTAAAGGCTTTCGTACTGGCCACCCCAATCTCCGGACCGGCGTGTGTATAAGCGCCTGCATGTGTAGCGCGCGATATAGACGAACCTACCACATTGCAAACACCAAAGATGATTGCTCCTTTGGACTTCGCCAGTTCAATTGCTGCGAGTGTATCGGCTGTTTCTCCCGATTGTGAAATGGCAATCACCACATCACCTTCGCGGATCACGGGGTTTCTGTAACGAAACTCGGACGCGTATTCCACTTCCACGGGGACACGGCAAAATTCTTCGAAGAAATATTCCGCTACCAGGCCTGCATGCCACGATGTCCCGCAGGCCACGATCAGAATGCGATCGGCATTTACAAGCTTGTTCAGATATTCACGCAAGCCGCCGAGGACAAGTCTTGCTGTCTGTGAGTCCAGTCGACCGCGAAGACAATCTTTGATCGAGCGGGGCTGTTCAAAAATTTCCTTGATCATGAAGTGATCATAACCGCCTTTTTCAATGGCTTCCAATTCCAGATCAACGGTTTGGATGTAGGGCGTGAGCGGGAGATTTGCTGTATTCTTGATGCTCAGTTCTCCATCGCGCACCACGGCGATTTCCTGATCGTTCAGATACACTACTTCGTTTGTGTATTCGATGATCGGTGTAGCATCGGATGCAAGGAAAAATTCATTCTTGCCAACGCCCACTACCAGTGGACTTCCTTTACGGGCAGCCACCAAAAGGTTGGGCTCTTCGAGGGACATAATGGCGATTGCGTATGCGCCTACCACTTTAGTCAGGGCCAGCCGCACAGCTTCTTCCAGCGAACAATTTTCGTTGTCCTTAATGTCTTCGATAAAATGAATGAATACTTCTGTATCGGTATCGCTGGCGAACGTATGTCCTTTTCGGAGGAGATCCTGTTTCAGTGCGTTGTAGTTCTCGATGATGCCGTTGTGGATAATCGCGAGTTTACCAGACGCGGAGTAGTGCGGGTGCGCATTGCGATCGTTTGGCTCGCCATGTGTAGCCCAACGGGTGTGTCCTATTCCGATGTGGCTGTTCAGGTCCTTTCCTTTCAGATAGGTTTCCAGGTCTGCCACTTTTCCCTTTTTCTTGTAAACATTCAGGCCTTCATTCAGCAAGGCAATACCGGCACTGTCATACCCGCGGTATTCCAGACGCTTCAGTCCTTTAATAATTATTTCGTGGGCCTGACGGTGTCCCACATAAGCTACGATGCCACACATAAGAAAATGCTACTGGTTAGATTTCACAATGGGTACTGTATAGTATACCCGCAACACAATGTCGTTTTTGTTAAACGATGCACGGTTCAACGTTTTGCCGTTGATGTTTATGATGTTTCCGTTTGCCGATGATCGGGCAGCCGGCACCAGAATGGCCTTGGTAAACTTCGTTACATCAGCATCTGTTTTCTGAAGCAGTCGCTGAAAGAAGAGCGCTGCTGTTCCACTGTATGTCTTTTTATCAGCAGAATAAGAAAGCATCAAGGGCAAGGGCGGAGATAAATCGTTTAATATATGATAGGTGCTATCGAACGGAATCTGTGTATTGGAGAAATAACTGCCGCGGTCGAAGTTCACATAGCCCTGATAGGAAATCAGATCCTTTGTTTGTTTCGCCACGCTGGCTGTCCTTCCGGCATAAGAAGCTTTAACCTGGCGATTATTGTCCTTGATCAGTTTAACCAACAGGTTCTGTGGCGGGCTATAGGTGCCTGGATCATCCACGTTTTTGATGAGCAATTCTGCCGAGTTAACAGCAATCCGCTGAATGGTATCGGCAAATTCCAGCACTTTCGAGAAATCAATTTTTGTTACCACGCCTGTTCCTGCCTGAACGTATCGTTTGTCTCCATTCGGTTCGGAGTCCTGAAAGAAATTGTTTGTCAGCGATGACAGCTCGCCCGCAGAACGATCAGCTGTAATCTGGTTATAGCTGATGAGTCCCGTAGAGCTTGTTATCAGGTAGAAGTTCAGCGCCAGCGTATCTTTGGATGTGTGGTAATGCAGCATGACCTTGGTCGTATCATCCGTTGGTGTAAAGCCGATTACTTTGCTTCCTTCCGTCGGGACAAGGGCGAGCCCTTCAAAGGCTGCCGAAAATTTACTCAACGTGCGGAAATCACTTTTGTCTGTCGCGATGGCATAGTCAAACAGCTTTTTGCCGAACGCAGGACTCAACGGAATTTTGGTATAGGCAACGTCTGGTGTAAGATCGGTAAATTCCTGGTTGTACTCCTCCAGATCTACGTTAAAGGCACGTGTTCCCAACACAGCCGGATCATAGGTTGTACTGGTTTTGGTATAGTAAAGCTGTGGAAACGCATATTTGGTAACATGTGGTTTTTGCTGTCCACCCGTATTGTTTGTTACCGTTACATCGAAGCTGCGCTTCAATTCCTGCGTAAGCTCGTGGACACTGATTCGTTGCTGTGTAGAACCTGTTGATCCGTAAGCATAGAAATCATGTCTCAACCAAAGCGAGATGGAATCAAATACAGGGTTATCGATTTTAGTGATAGAGTCCGACGGGAAAAACTGAAACATCGCCACGGACTTTACTTTCCCGAATTTTGGATCATCCAGTTGTCCAACCAGCAGTCTGTTTACATCGTTGGTTGCATCGTAGTTCGATGTGCGCACCGAATCCAGGAGGACAACGCTGCTGCTCACCGGAATGTCGACATACGCAAGCTTTATTTTTGAATTGGGATTGGGATATGCAAATTGGCTGGAGTCATCCTGACATGATAAAAAAAATGAGGCAACTGCCAGCGTAGCCAGTTGCCCCAGGAGGTGTTTAACCTGCAAGTTCATTATAGAAGTTATAGTACGATTCGGTATAGTTCTCGTTTTCAATTGTCTCAACTTTCTTCTCTTTGATTTTCTTGAAGAGGCCTTCGAGCTTTTTGGTTTCACCGGCAGCGATAACAGCATCGGAGAACTCAACGCCCAGTTTAATGAACCCTTCGAAGTCGGCTGTTTTCAAATTGCCGAGCATCTTGTCTTCAATGTCCATCATCTTCACCTTGTCCATGATGTCGCCCTTGAACTTGTGCGAGAAGGTATTGTCGTAAATTGAAAATACGGTCTTGGTATTTTTGAACAACGGGTCGTTTTTGTAAGTGGTCTTGAGGTACAACGGAATAAAGCTGGTAATCCAGTCGTTGCAGTGAACGATATCAGGAGACCATCCTAATTTGCGGACAGTTTCGATAACGCCTTTACAGAAGAAGATCGCACGTTCGTCATTGTCCTCGTAGAAATTGTTTTCCTTATCGTGGAATACGGACTTGCGGTGAAAGTAGTCTTCGTTATCGATGAAATACACCTGCAGTTTGGCATTGGGAATAGACGCTACTTTGATAATCAAAGGTTTTTCTTCATCGCCTACGGCAATGTTGATTCCGGACAGCCTCACCACTTCATGCAACCTGTTCTTACGCTCGTTGATGATGCCGAACCGTGGCACCAAAATTCTGATCTCCATGCCCTTCTCCTGCATCGCTTGTGGAAGTTTGCGAACAAAGTCCGCCACATCTGAAGTTTGCAGAAAGGGATTAATCTCGCTGGCTACATAAAGTATACGGAGTTTTGACATATTGTTGATTTTAAAGTAGAACGGAAAATTGAGCCACAAAATTACAAAAAAATACCCCCCTTTTCAACTTATTTTCAGTTTTCCCTATACCTTTGCCCCCCTTTGCCAGAATAGCTTAAAATGGAGATTTTCAAGCAAATAGGCCCTCTGAAAGCCTTTTTAAAAACCTGCAAGCTGGAGGGTAAGTCCATCGGGCTCGTACCCACCATGGGCGCGCTTCACACTGGCCACCTTTCGCTTATCGAGGCTTCCAAAAAGCAGAACGATGTTACCATCTGTTCGATTTTCGTGAACCCTACGCAATTCAATAATCCCGCCGACCTTCAGAAATATCCGCGTACGTTAACCAAAGACACATCGATGCTCGAAAAAGTTGAGTGCGATGCCGTATTTGTTCCGGAAATTTCTGAAATGTATCCCGCGCCTTCCATTATCCGGTTCGATTTCGGGCCGCTTGATAAAGTGATGGAAGGCAAATTTCGTCCGGGGCATTTTAGCGGTGTGGCCCTTGTCGTATCCAAATTCTTCAACATCGTAGAAGCTGATCATGCTTATTTCGGCCAGAAAGACTGGCAACAATTTGCTGTGATCAGCCAGCTTGTAGAAGAGCTTAAAATCAATATCACCCTGCACGGCATTCCTACCGCACGCGAGCCTGACGGACTGGCCATGTCATCGCGCAATCTGCGACTGTTGGGTGATCATCGTACACATGCTGTTGTATTTTACCAGGGACTGCTCGCTGCAAAGAAAGCCTTGCAGGACGGAACTGAAATCGCCCGGGTAAAAAATCTGGTTCGTGAAATTGTGGAACAAAAGCCCGAAATATCACTGGAGTATTTTGAGGTGGCAGACAGCAAAAACTTAAATGTTTTGGAAAACGTTAAGGACTCGGATCGGCCCATTATGTGCATTGCCGGTTTTGTCGGTGAAGTAAGACTCATCGACAACATGTTTGTAAACGAGCACTGACCAAACGTTTTTATTTTTAATCTAAATTTTCACCACGTGAGAATAGAAGTTTTAAAATCAAAAATTCACCGGGCCAAAGTCACGCAGGCGGAACTTCATTATGTAGGCAGCATTGCCATTGATGAAGACCTGATGGACGCAGCCAACTTTATAGAAGGCGAAAAAGTAACTGTTGTGAACGTTAACAATGGCGAGCGCCTGGAAACATACATTATAAAAGGCGAGCGCGGGACAGGCATGATCTGCCTCAACGGGCCTGCGGCACGCAAGGCACAGGTAGGAGATATTGTCATCATTATTTCCTATGCCTCTATGAAGTTTGAAAAAGCGAAGCAGTTTAAACCAACCATCGTTTTCCCAACTCCCGATAATAAACTACCTTGAGACGTTTTATACTCTACACTTAACGTTAAACGCACGTGCCATCACGTCTCAAGACTTTCATTCAATATGTCGTAATTTTCGGTATTACCATTTTGCTGATCTGGTATTCGCTGCGCGGGCTTCAGGGCGAAAACAAAATGGAGTACCTGAAGCACACGTGGGAAACGGCACACAAGGAATGGCTGGTGGTCATGGCGATCATCGCCATGGCCAGTCACGTGGCACGATCGGAGCGGTGGCGCATGCTCATGGTCCCTGCGGGACATCACCCGAAATTGCAGCACAGCTTTTATTCCCTTATGGTGGGCTATCTGATTAACCTCGTTATTCCCCGAGGCGGAGAAGTGTCCCGATGCTACAATCTGTACAAGCTCGATAAAACGCCGGTCGATTTATCGTTCGGCACCGTAGTCGTCGAGCGAATCGTCGATCTTCTTTGCCTGATGATTCTGATTGCTGTCTCATTTGCCGTTGAATCCGAAAAACTTTTTCAGTTTATCGAGACACTTCCGCTGAACCTTTCCGGAAACTCATCCAAATTAAATGTGCTGTTACTGGTTGGCATAGCCGGAATTGTTGTACTGTTCATTGGATTTTTTCTGCTGAAGCGCAATCAGAAATTCATGGCCTTCATCACCAAAACATGGTATGGATTCCGCGAGGGACTGCTGTCCATCTTCAAGCTTAAGAATAAAGGACTGTTTATATTTTATTCCCTGCTCATCTGGTCATTGTATTTTCTGATGAGCTATGCCGTGTTGAAAGCATTTCCCTCTACCAGCGAACTGGGTTTTGGTGCCGTGCTCAGTTTATTTGCCATTGGTTCCATTGCCATGGCTGCACCGCTGCCGGGAGGAACAGGCTCCTATCACGTGCTCGTGCCGCAGGGACTTGTCTTCCTGTACAATGTACCCCGAACCGATGCCGTTGCGTTTACGTTTATT
>JAESFU010000567.1_pt1 | contig 16708 bp, 12 predicted proteins | sample 9269461 | NCBI WGS metagenome assembly JAESFU01 (sample SAMN14502556, study PRJNA617107) | algae metagenome | isolation source: Stenomitos rutilans HA7619-LM2 and co-occurring heterotrophs from cave walls | place: USA: Waikapalae cave, Hawaii | collected 2009-07-28
GAAGGATTGAGCAAAATCGGGCGAAAACGATGCCCCGATCTGGACCCGTGTGCGTCAAACCACCGAAAGCAAGTCGCCCCGCCACTGCGGGGCTTTCGTTCTTGGAGAACCGGCCCTAAACGTCCGAGAATCGGTGTTGCAGGGGATATCAGACGTATACTCGCTCACGCCCAAGCGGCACGTGGAGGCCGAGGGCGGGCGGGGTAATCAGAGAAAAGGATCTTCGATGATGACGCGTGCTTCGGCGGTCGTGCGTAAGCGCGGTATGAAAATGACGGTGGCGATGCTGGCTGCAGTCTGCGGTCTTGCGGCGACTGCACAGGCAGATCTGCCCCCCGCGATGGATAAGGCACCCGACACTGCCATGGGCATCGTCGCGGTCCGCAACATGTCCGCCCTCCACGGCAGGCTGATGCGCTTCGTCGAGATCTTCGAGGCAGACGTCGAGGGCTCACCCATCGCCATGATGGGCCAGATGCTCAGCACGCCCGGCCTCGCAAAGGATGGCTCTGCGATGGTCGTTCTTCTTGCCCCTGCAGAAGGTGACAAGCACGAGCACGCAGAGGGTGAAGAGCACGACCACGACCATTCACACAACAACGACCCGCGCCCGGTCGTCGTCGTCCCCGTGACCGACGCCAAGGCCTTCACGCAGGCCCTCAACGCGCAGGGCACGGGCGTCATGACTGCAGAGTTCGACGGCCAGACCGTCTTCCTCAAGGATGGCGGCTCGGGCTACGTGTTCATGAGCCCGATCGAGGGCGTCGTTGACACCTTCAAGCTCGGCAGCAACGCCTCTGCAGGTCTCAAGAAGTCGATGGGCTCGAGCGGTGCAAAGTCCGCCGACACTGCAGACGTCGTCGTCTACCTGACCGCAGCTCTCGCCAACGAAGGCATGAAGGCAGGGACCGGCGCGCTCCAGGGCCAGGCAGAGATGATGGACATGATGGCAGGCCCCGAGGGCGGTAACCCGCTCAAGGGCGCGACCGCGACGGCCAAGGACGCTGCAGACGCTTTCGAGAAGGAAGGCCAGGCAGTGGTCATGTCGCTGACGATGGACGATGCAGGCGTCGTTTTCGACGTCATCGGCCAGTTCCGCGAAGGCACCGAGCACGCCAAGAAGTTCCAGGTCGAAGGCAAGGCCTCGGAACTCTCCAAGACCTACCCCGCGTCGAACTTCCTCCTCGCAGGCTCGTTCGACATGTCGTCGGAACTGGTTCGCGGCTGGATCAAGGAAGCCTCTGAGCTTCAGCGCAAGCAGGCAAACGATGCGCAGCTCGCGGGCATCCCCATGGAGAAGTTCATGGGCCTGTACGACGACGTCGAGGGCTTCTCGATGTTCGTCGGCATTCCCCCTGCGGGTCTCATGGGCGGCATGCTCACTGCAAGCTCTGCCTTCTACCAGACCAAGGACCCTGCCAAGCTCTCGGGCCAGCTCAAGACCGCGCTCGAAGCCCTCAACGACGTCGATGTCGAAGGGATGAAGTTCAAGTCGACCTACAAGGCCCAGTCCGTCGAGGCAGAGGGCAAGAAGTTCGACTCCTGGCAGGTCGTTGTCCCCAACATGAACGACCCCAACGCGCAGCAGGCCATGATGATGATCTGGGGCATGGGTCCTGGTCCCTCGGGCCTCATCGGCCAGGCAGACAAGGGTGTTGTCATCACCATGGGCAACAACTCGCAGAACATGACCTCCGCGCTCAAGGCTGCATCGGGCGGTGAGAGCATGTACTCGAAGGACGAGTTCAGCGCGGTCGCCAAGCGTCTCCCTCCTGATCGTGTCTTTGAAGGCTACCTCGGCGTCAAGGGCGTGATCGACATGGTCGGTCCCTTCATCGCCATGCAGACCGGTGGCGCACCCTTCAAGACCCCCGAGAAGCTCAGCCCCATCGCTCTTGCAGGGACGATGAACGGCGGCGCGCTGGGCTTCCGTGCAGTGGTCCCCAACGACGTGATCGAGATCGTCAGCGACATCGCGTCGGAGATGGCCGCGCTCGAGGGCGGCGACGATGAGATGATGGATGAAGGCGACGAGGCACCCGAGGGCGAGAACCGTCCCCCCCGGTTCTGATCCCTTCTTCCGGTTCTCTCTATGAATCTCAGAAGCCCTGCCTTTACCGGCGGGGCTTTTTTCATTCGAGACCGCTTTTTACGCGTTCGAAACCAAGGATCCGACTCTCCGGAATGGTTCGGGTGCAGGTGGGGTTATATCTTTCCACCCTGCCTGACTCGTCTGAGCCCGGGGCGGGGGTGCCGGTGTCCTTTGGGATGCCCTGGGAGAGGCTGATGCTCTGGTTGTGGATCGCATTCATCGTCTTTGTCCTGACGCTCCTGGCCCTGGACCTTGGTGTCCTGAGCAGGAAGTCCGAGACCGTCAGCGTCAAGCGGGCGATGATCTTCACTTCGATCACCGTCATCCTCGCGCTTGGCTTTGCAGGCGCGGTCTACTGGATGTACGACACCAACTTCCAGAACATCTCGACGCTCCACCCTGAGATGCGGGGCGAGAACAACGAACTTCTTCCCAAGAACGGCCTCCAGGCGACCGCCAAGTTCCTCAACGCGTGGGTCATCGAATACGCGCTGAGCATGGACAACATCCTGGTCATCGCGCTGATCTTCCGCTACTTCAAGATCCCGCAGAAGTTCCAGCACCGCGTCCTCTTCTGGGGCATCATGGGCGCGCTCATCATGCGAGGCGTGATGATCGGTGCAGGGACGCTCCTTGTTCAGCAGTTCAGTTGGATCCTCTATGTCTTTGGCGCGATCCTCATCTACACCGCGGTCAAGGTCCTGATCTCCGACGAAGAGTCGATCGACCCCGAGAAGACGATCGCTGCACGCCTCGCACGCAAGCTCTTCCCCCTTACGCAGGAACTCGACGGCAACCACTTCTTCACCCGCAAGAACGGGACGCTCTTTGCGACGCCGCTCTTCCTGGTCCTGCTGGTCATCGAAGGCACGGATGTCATCTTTGCGATCGACTCGATCCCTGCTGCATTTGCGATCACGTCAGACCCCTTCCTGGTCTTCACGTCCAACATCTTCGCGATCCTGGGCCTGCGCTCGATGTACTTTGCCCTGGCTGCAGTCATCGACCGGTTCCATTACCTCAAGATCGCGCTGGTCTTCGTTCTTGCGTTCATCGGCGTCAAGATGCTGATCAGTAAGTACGTCCACATCGAGCCGCATATCTCGCTCGCGGTCGTCCTGGGCCTCCTTTCGACGGGCGTCATCGCCTCGCTCCTTGCACCCTCCAAGCACAAGCCTGCAGAGGAAGCAGCAGGGGATGCACCAGACCATGCTGCAGGCACCCCTGCGATCCCTGATGCAGCTGCAGCGAGCCCGATGGCGGGCCATGGGACCGGCTCGACACCCACGGATCGCAGCGGCGGCCCGATCGACGCGCACCACGGTTAAGCACGCGGATCGGTGTTCTGGCATCTGCTTTTGGCCTCTGCCTGGCCTCTGGCGTACCCCCCGCACGCACCGGCGCCTCGACTCAGATAAGCTGCTCACCGATGGCCGAACGTCGTGGCAGATTCCTCAACTGGTTCTTCGGGAACGCCCATGCACGGTGGAGTGATCCCGCGCAGCATCCGCTCCTCCTCTGGGGCGTCTTTTTCACGTTCTTCCCGATGGGCCTGATCGGGATGATGATCCCAGACAACCCCGGGAGCTGGCGCGGCATCTTCACCATCGCGCTTTTCAGCGGCGGCATCGCGGTCGGCTGGGCCTCTGCATTTGTCCTGAGCAGGCGGTGGATCCTCCTGATCGTCATCCCGCTCCAGATCCTGATCCCGTGGCAGGGCTTCATCGCGCTCGCGCGGCTGGGCTGGTTCAGCGGCTCGACCGGCCTGACGCCGACCTGGACGCGCGTCGCGCTCATGGGCCTTGCAGTCGCCTCGACGGTGGTGGGGTACATCCTCGCGATGCGCGTCGCAAGGCGGCTTGAGAGCGTCTCCGTCCGCTCACGTGCGGAGCTTGAGATCGCCTCGACGATCCACCGCTCGCTCGTTCCTGATCTTGATCTTTCCACGCCGCGCCTCCGCATCACCGGCACGTCGCGTCCTTCGAGCGAGATGGGCGGCGACCTGATTGATGCTTCGATCCACGCGGATCGCGTCGACGTGATCCTCGGCGATGTTTCGGGGCACGGCGTCGGTGCAGGGATTGTGATGGGGATGCTCAAGAGTGCATCACGCACGCTCCAGCAGGCAGAGCCATCGGTCGGCCAGCTCCTCAAGCGTGTGAACTCGGTCCTCGCGGAGCTGACTCGTCCTGAGACGTTCGCGACGCTGGCGATCATCAGGCTCGCGCCATCGGGCGAGTTTGAGTACGGCCTTGCAGGGCATCTCCCCATCCTACACCGCCGTGGAGCGACGGGCGAGATTGTCGAATACGCCAACGAGAGCCTCCCGCTTGGCATCGACGATTCCGAGTCGTTTCCCGTCGGCAGCGGCATGCTCGAACCCGGCGACACGCTCCTCCTTGTGACCGACGGCCTGATCGAGGTTCGAAACGCGTCGGGTGCGGAGTTTGGCCTTGGCGCGATCCGAAGGCTCTTTGCAGAGCACGGCGGCGAGTGGCCCGAGGTGCTTCGCGACCGCATCCTGACCTCTGCAGCCAATCATGGCCTGGCGATGGACGACCAGTCGCTTGTGATCGTCCGTGCAGTGGGCTGATGAGGTCTTCTGCGGAATCTCCGGACAGCAACCCAGCCTCAGTGACGGTCAGGCCAGGCCTGTAACTCGACGATAGCACGGACGGTATCATGGACGCATGTTCAACCGTCCAGCCTCATGCAGTGTTTTTCGCCGCAGTGCCTTTGCCACAAGCAGGGCGTTGTTCATTCTTCTCGCTGCGTCCACGATCGTTCCGCTCGTCGGCTGTGCAGGTCACGACCGTGACGAGGAAGAGGAGAACAACGTCGCGATCGGCCTCAACCCCGATCCGCGCGGCATCAATGTCTTTCGCGGCGATGGCTCGCTCGTGTCATGGCAGGAGATGGTCGCTGCAGCTACGCAGGCAGATGCAGTGCTGATCGGCGAGAACCACGGCCACGCACTGGGTCTCGCCTCTGCAGCTGCACTGTGGGAAGACGTTCTGAAGGCCACGAAGGCAGGTTCTTCGGGAACGAAACCTGCTCTGGCGATGGAGTTCTTTGAACGCGACGAGCAGGACGCGCTGGACGATTACCTTGCAGGGATCACCGACGAAGCTGCGTTCAAGAAGGCTTCAGGCAGGACCGACGGCAATTACCCGCAAGGCCACCGCGACATGGTCGAACGTGCACGCGAAGCAGGCGTGCCGGTCATCGCCGCCAACGCGCCACGGAGGTACGTTCGCCTCGCGAGGCTCGACGGCTTTGATCGGCTTTCCAGGCTGACCAATGAGCAGCGTCGCCTCTTTCGCATTCCCGATGAGCTTCCCACTGGGCCGTACCGCGATCGCTTCAACGAGGTGATGACGCCCGCGCCGAAGGAAGGCATTGCAGAGAGCGATTCGCACGGCGGGCAACCTGCGGCGGACTACTCGCGCCTCGATCCGATCTTCCGGAGCCAGTCGGTATGGGATTGGACGATGGCAGAGTCCGTGAACAACGCACTCGCGGAGGGGTTCCATCCCGTCGTGCTGGTGGTGGGGCGGTTCCACGTTGATCTTGCAGGCGGCACGACGCTCGCAATGCAGAAGCTTCGCCCGGGCGTGAAGACGGTCACGGTGAGCTTCGTCGATGCATATGCATGGTCAATGCCCGACGAGGACAAGGGGCGTGGCGACTTTGTGGTGTATGTTGGTGCAGGAGTGGAATGAAGAAGGCACCAAGGCACCAAGGCATCGAGGAAAAGGCAGGCATGAAAAAAGCCCCGGCACAGGCCGGGGCTTTTTGTTGATGTGTCGTCCATCCTTGCTGCTCGCGTTTACCGCATCAGTGCACGGAGGCGTTCTTCTTCCTGGTCGAAGAAGTCCTTGTTGAGGTTGTAGAACATCACGAAGATCGGGAACTTCTTGGCGATCGTCTTGAGCGAGTTGAGGTGGCCGCGTGCACGGTTCACGAACGAGCCGCGCGTCTGGCGGTCCTGCGAGCTCTGGGCCTGCTGGACCGAGGTCTGGTAGCTGATGCGAAGACGATCGAAGTTGGCCTGAGCCTCGGAGATGCCCTTGCGCCACTCCATCTGCATTTCTTCGGCCTTCGAGACAGGCCAGGCAATGCCCTTGACAGGCTTGCCGACGAACACGAACTCGGAGTAACCCATCTTGCGAGCGACGTCTTCGTGCGTTGCTGCAGTGCCTGCAGAGAACCGGAACTTCTCCGCCTCGATCGCATCGAACGTGAGAATCTCAACGCCGTGGCGCGGGTTGATGATGTGCTGGCCGCGTTGGTCCTGAGACCAGGTCACTTCACCCGTCTGGGGGTTGATCGTCGCGGAAAGCTCACCCGAGGGCGGGCTGATCTGGAGTTCATCCATCACGTCGGTCGCGCCGCGGATCTGCATCGCACGCATGATCGAGACCGGACGGTTCGCACGCGCGGAGATCTTCTCCATCATCAGGAGGACTTCTTCAAGACCGCGGCCCTTCACTGCAGTGCCGTCGCCGAACCAGCCGGTACAGCCGCCGAAGTTACCGTTGGGCATGAAGTAGATTTCTTCAAGGCAGTACGAGCTCATCGCCGCTGCGGAGATCGCGGATTCGATCCACGCGACCGTCTTGAACTTGGGCTTGTACTTGAGGTGAAGAACATCGCTGATCTTCTGGATCTCAAGGAGGAACCCGCCGCCCGAGTTCACCTTGTAGATGACGTCGGTGACGCCTTCCTGCTCAAGAAGCGGGATCGCGTCCTCAAGCGACTTGGAGGCCATCTGCATGCCGACCATGCCCTCTGCAGTCAGCACGGCGATGCGCTTCACGCCCGGGGGATACTTCTCCGCGGGCGTTGCATCATCGGTCTTCTCTTGGGTCGGTGCATCGGGCGTCTTGGCTTCTTCTGCAGTGGGCGTTGCACCTGCATCGCGCTTGAGATCGACAATGTCCGTCGGGCCGAACATCCGCTCCTGCTCAAGATCACCGATCTTGTACTTGAACCAGATGTACCCGTTGGTCTCACGCGTCACGGTGCCGGTCAGCGTCCTGCCGTCCTTGAGCTTGAGCGTGTCTGCACGGGCGATGCCCGTAACCAGCATCGTCGCGAGGGCGACGGCCAGGATCGAGAGTGTCCGAAGAAGCTTCATCCAGAAATCCTCCGAAGAGTCGGTCGTATGCGTGGCGGATGGGTGTCTTGTTCAGGAAAATGCGGCCTGGTGAGCGTGATCAGCGGCGACGCTCTTCCAGTGCCTCGCGCTGCTGCTGCTGGTCGAGAAGTTCGATCTCGGTTGCGATCCGCGCGATCTCACCGTCCGCGGTTTCCTCGCCGAAGACCTCGCGGTACTTGCGGAAGATGTCCTGCATTTCCTTCAGGAGACGCTTGCGCTGTGCACGGCCCTTGGTCCGCTCCTGGAACGTGCCGCCGCCCTGGATCTCGGCCATCTTCTGCGGGATGCGCGTCCGGATGTCGCGGATTGCCTCCGCAAAGCCGTCACGCCACTTGGCCATGATCTGCCTGCTCTTGGCGTCCTTGAGCTCCACCCAGTCACGGGCGATGCCAAGCTCGGTCATCAACTCTTCGACAGAGTCTGCGGTGCCCTTAGAGATCTTGAGGTTGCGTGCGAGGACTGCGGTGAGCGTCAGGTGATCGTTGCCTTCACCCGAAACGATCTGCTTCACGCTGTCTTCGCGGTCTTCCTTGCCGTCGTCGGTCAGGAGCTCCTCATCGGGCCCGTTGGGCATGCTCTCGATGAACTGGACCTCGCTGCCGATGTACCGCACGCTCAGGACGTACTCGGTGATCGTCATGGCGTTGATGATCTGCCACGGATAGCCGTACTTGTTCGCAACGCCGCGTGCATGGCCCGCGCGGAGCGAGTACTGCTTGTCGCGGAACGACTTGTCGCCGCGACCTTCCAGCGACTGGGTCAGTGCGCCGATGCCGCCCATCCTGCCCTCGGACATGAAGTAGATGTCCTTGGAATAGAACGGAAGGAACGCAGCGCCGCCCATGGCCTTCTGCACCCACACGATGACCTGCGGCGGACGGTCCCAGCGATCGACCTCGTCGGAGATGACCGGGCCGATCTTCTCCGCGCGGAAGAGCTCGTTGAAGTTCGTCGCGTCGTCGCCCGCGTCCTCACCCTGGATTTTCCACTCCGCGTTGAGCTTGATCAGGACGATGTCCGCGTTGAGCTTCTGCGCGTCCTTGAGTGCGTCACGCATCGGCGTTTCGGTGATGTCGCGGCCGAAGCGGCCCTCAAGGTCGAGCATGTAGACGCGCTTCTTGCCCGTGTTGTCGACATTGGTCGGCACGGGTTCAGCGGTCTTGACAGGGTCAATGACCGAAGCGGGCTTTGCGGGCGTCGCGGGGTCTGCCTTGGTCCCTGCGGTGCCGCGAACGATCTGGAGAATCTCTGACTTCTCGTACTCGGTGTCGAGCGCGATGCCGTTCACTTCGCCCTTGAAGCGGACCTTGGTCGCCGTCTCAGAGACGATCGTGCCGACCAGCGTCGTGCCGTTGCGCATGATCAGCTTGTCTTTGGCCTTGTCGTCCTTCTTGTCGTCGCCCATGTCATTCAGGGTCCACGACGAGACGCCGGCACGGACCGGGGAGACGAAGGCAAGGGAAGACCACGCGAGGCTGCCGCACGCAAGAATGAGTGCAGCGGTCGAGACGTGGCGTGTGAAGCGATTCGGCATGACGAAATCTCCTGCGAAGTCCGGTGCTCAACGAGCAAAGAACAAGGTCATTCAAAGAACAGGTCGTCCCCAAACAGGTCGTTCAAGTGATCTTCCGGCGTGCGAACCAACGAACCATGCTCATGGCACGTGGATGCCTGCCGGACTCTTCCCGAGAGCGTTCCCGCGATCAAGCCTCTCTTTGGCAGGACCGCAGGGAGATCAGTCCCCGCGATCAGATCAAAGAAAGCCAGGCCCGCGTCCCGGACATCCGCCAAAGGCAGACGCCGAGCGTGAATCTCGGGATCGACCGACACGGTTCCTCCGTGCCGACCGTCGGGATAGATCCAGAACGGACCTGATCCCCCGGATCGGCACGTCAGCCGGCCCGTACATACGGAGAATCAGACGCTCAAGGACCGTGCGAGTTCCAAACCCAGAGTCAAACCCTCTTCCCGAGTCAGAACGCGACACTCTAACTGCGCATCGTAGATCAACTCAAGCAGGGTACGAAATCGCGGGCCGGGGGGAAGCCCTGCACGGGCAAGGTCGTCGCCGTTTACGAGCCTTGCGGGGGCTAGGCCGGGTGCTGAGTTTGCCAAACGGACCGCTTGTTCACGGATTTGTTCGGATTGTGATCGGAATTCGCCCCCGAGCGAGCCGACCAGCCGCAGGCCATGCTCAAACCACGGGCTCGCTGCAGTTCTCCTGCGGTGAGCTTCCGGCATGCCCTGCCAGCGACCTGCCAGGAGACCCGTCCAATGGAGGATCGCAGCCAAGGCGTCCCGTTCCTCATTGCTGAGGCACAGTGCGTCTCGCCAGCGGCTTGTGGTCGCGATAACTGAAGGAGCAGGAAGGCCCTGCCAGAGTCCATCCGAAGGTACCTGCAGATCGTGTGGTGGGCCCAGCCCACGGTCGATCGCCCATGCAGCGAGCGCAAGCCCTCCGTTTAGCCGTGGGCCTTCGGACCCCCAGAGTTTTTCCACGATCGGGACAGGATTGGTACGAGTCCCACTCCACGATGGTTCTTGGAGCACTGCAGCGTCGAGCTTGAGTGCAGTCAGGTTGGCGAGCGCTTCAGGTGCTCGCGCAAGCGCCAGCATCATGCGCACTTCTTCGCCGATGCGCTCGCGACTGAGGCCTGAGAGCTCCGCTGCATGTCGCTGGATCGCATCTCGAGTTGCGGGGTCGATGGTGAAACCGAGCTTTGCCGCAAGACGAACGGCGCGAAGCGCACGGAGGTGGTCTTCCGAAAGCCTCGCGTCCGCATCGCCCACTGCACGGATCACCCGTGCATGCAGATCCGGCAGGCCGTTCACAAGATCGACGACCGTTCCGCCGCGCGGGGCGGGTGCGAGCACGCGATGGGCAGGGAGCCCTGCATGCGATGCATCATTCACATCACTGAGCGGATCAAGGAACAACGCGTTGACCGTGAAATCCCGCCGCTGTGCATCGGATTCAGGATCGCTGAACGTGACATGATCGGGCCTGCGACGATCCGAATACGAACCATCCGACCGGAACGTCGCGACCTCGATCGCGCCCTGGCTCTTTGAGTGGCCGTACTTGACGAGGACGACGCCGAAGCTCGCACCGACCTGGCTTGTGCGCTTAAAGAGCGAACTGATCCGATCGGGCGTCGCATTGGTCGCGACGTCGTAATCGTCGGGCTCGCGTCCCAGGAGTTCATCACGCACGCAGCCACCTGCAAAGTACGCACGGTGCCCCGATGCACGGAGCTTGCGAACGACCTCGAGCGCCTCGTGGCGTGCCTGCTCTGCAGGGGAGTAGTTGGTGGGGGAAGAGTCCATGGGGAAGGCATCAAGGCAGGAGGCATCGAGGCAGAAGGTCAAGGCAAGAAGGCAGAGGCACTGGAGAGTGGGCACTCGGCACTGGTGGGGGAGGCAAGCAGCCACGGATGGTTCGGCTGTTTACTGATCTCTGTTCACTGTCTACTGATTCGCGTTCACTGTTCACTCTTCTTCGCCGCTCGTGCCTGATCGAGGAACTCGATCCCGCGACGCAGATGCGGGATGACGATCGAGCCGCCGACGATGAGGGCGACGTCGAGTGATTCCCAGATTTCCTCGTCGGTGCAGCCGATGTTGACGCACTGGTCGATGTGGTAGGCGATGCAGTCATCGCAGCGGAGCACTGCAGATGCGACCAGGCCAAGCAGCTCCTTGGTCTTGACCGAGAGCGCACCATCCTGGTAGGTCTGGTGGTCGAGCGAGAAGAACCGCTTGGTGACGAGCGTTCCGCCCTGTGCAGTAGAGCCATCAGGACGTGCAGCACCTGCAGAAGCGCGTGCAGCGTCGTCGCCGAGGATCCGACTGTTCATGCGGGTGCGGTATGCGTGGAACTGTTCGTAGCGGTTCATGACCGAGAGTGTAGTGAATCATTAGGTTTGGCGGCGTAACGATACAATCAGGCACGTGGAATCAAAGGCCATAATCGAGATTGTGTTTACAGTTGAAGAGGACGCCACGGGTGGATTCGTGGCGACTGCAGCCGGTGCGTCGATTCACGTGCAGGCGGACACGATTGAAGAGTTACGTGAAGCAGCACGTGATGCAGTGCACTGCCACTATGCAGAAGCAGATCGCCCTCGGCTGATTCGCCTTCACTTTGTTCGCGACGAGATCATCGACGCGTAAATGGCGAGGCAAGTCACGAGATTGCTCAGCACCCTGCCTCAAACGCCATCACGAACGCAGTAAAGTCGTCGGTATCGACGAACCCCGTCCCGTCGAAATCCGCGTTGTCCGTCCCTGCTTCGAATGCCAGGACGAATGCAGTGAAATCGTCGGTGTCCGCGAAGCCTGAGCAGTCAAAATCCGCAGGGCAGACCGAGATCGTCGCGGGCTGCGTCACGACGTTGTCGCACGGGTTCCCGACGAGCATCCGGACGGTGTAGGACTGCGTCCACGGCAGCGTGCCGCGATCGAGCGCGAGGTCCTGCGTTGTTGAGCCCGTCGCGTTGAAGAGGAACGTCTCGCCGACGAAGTTGGGTCCTTCGACGATCGCCTGCCACTCGCCCGGCGCGGTCTCATAATCCCACGCGAGCTCGACGTTCGACCCTGCACCCTCTGCATGAACATTCGCCACGCCGAACGGGCAGATCGTGACCGGGAGCGGGTCCCTGCTAACGTACGTGCAGCAATCACCCGTCACACACTCGCCGCTGACAACAACATTGTCAAACGAGTGAAGCGAGCCGCTGAAGTCGTAGACGCCCGTCATGCCGCTGGGAAAATTGCTGTTTGTCAGTGTCGTCGTGGGCGTGGGGGAGTTGTTGATGTACGCGCGGCAGACGTCGCCCACGACTTCAATCTTGACGTGGAGATTCTGCCCCGTCGCGTAGACGCCGTTCGCGACGCTCAAGGGCGGCGAGAAGCTGTTATTCGTGATCGTGTGCCAATACGCCTGCCCGTGCGCGAGCACAAAGAGAATCCCGCTCGTGCCCGTCGAGTTGGCGTGGATCCAGATGCCGCCGTCGTCGGTCCCGAGAATGTCGCACTCCAGGACCATGTCGTCGAGGTCAAAGGGGAGGCTGGAGAATGTGCAGGGGTTGTTGTTCGGCTGAATTGCAAAGTACCGACCTGCACCCGTCGTCCAGTTGCCGCGCTCGTTGCCCCACAGGAGCGATGCGTCGTTGTCGAACGTGTCGGTGAAGATCGGCTGTGCGAAGAGAGATGACGCACACATCGACACCGCCAGCAGTCCTGCGATCTTGCCCGTGGTGATTGAACGCATCGGCGTGTTCCTCTTTCCGTACGCCATGCGATCGCGTTGGCTCGTGCACGCAATCGCGCTGGGACGTGAGGTCCAGCGTATGCGAACGTCTATCGATGGGCAATGGAATATCGGACCCACGCAGGAGTTCGTTGGGCAAAATGGCCTGTAAAATGGCCTTTCGCGGTGCAGTAGTGCACAACGCTCACACGAACTTGCTAAAGCGTCCGGGCGCTGTTTAGTCGTCGTACGCCTTCATCAGGTAGTCACGCAGCATGCGCTCGGTCGTGAAGTACGAGCCGTTCACGCTGATCGAAGACTTCATGATCTCAAGCCAGTCGCGATTGCTCTTGTAGTACGTCGGCACCACTGCGTGCTCGAGCTTCTGGTACAGCTCTTCCTGGTCGCGGTGGTAGAGATCTTCTGCAGCGCTCACACCAAGCTTGTGACCCGCGAGCGAGCCTTCAACCTTGGGAATCTCACCGATGCCCCAGCCCGTCACGCCTTCAACGCAGCCTTCGATCCACCAGCCGTCCATCGTCGAGAGCGAAGGCACGCCATTGAGTGCAGCTTTCATCCCGCTGGTGCCGCTGGCTTCCATCGGTGGTTCGGGCGTGTTGAGCCAGACATCCGCGCCTGCAACGAGCTTGCGTGCAAGGCCGATGTCGTAGTTGGGCAGGAAGACGATGCGAACGTCCGCGCCAGATTCGCCCATGATCCTGGCGATCGTGTCGTTGATCTGCTTGATGATCCCCTTGCCGACGCCGTCGTGCGGGTGTGCCTTGCCGCCGTACACGATCTGGAGCTTGCCGCACCGCTTGGCGATGCTCGCCAGCCGCTCTGCATCGCTCACGAGCATCGCTGCACGCTTGTACGCGGTTGCTCTGCGTGCAAAGCAGATCGTCAGGACATCAGGGTCGAACGTCTCGCCCGTCAGTTCTTCCACTGCGTCGATCAGGTCGTGCTTAGCTTCCTGGTGTGCAGCCCAGAGCTCATCGCCAGGAATCGCCCGCGCGAGCCTGAGATCGCTGTTCACCGTGCGCCAGCCCGGAACATACTGATCAAAGAGCGAGGCGATCGGCTTTGAAACCCACGAACCTGCATGGACGCCGTTGGTGATCGAATCGACCTTGTGATTTGGGAACATCGCACGCGAGACTTCGCCGTGCTTGCGTGCGACGCCGTTGGCGAACCTGCTGAGATTGAGCGCGAGAATCGACGTGTTCAGCACGCCATCCTTGCCGTAGAGGTCCTCGCGATGGAACACAGGATGGTCGCCGATGATCGCGCGGACGCGGTCGATCGGGAAGCGGTCGTGCCCTGCTTCGATCGGCGTGTGCGTCGTAAACACACACTGCTTGCGTGCATACCGCACTGCTTCTTCATCGATGAAGTTCTTGTCGAAGCGAGAGAGATGCTCGCTGAGAAGCTCGACCGTCAGGAAGATCGCGTGGCCTTCGTTCATGTGGAAGCAGGCCACGTCGTGCGTGAATGCACGGAGCATGCGGCGGCCGCCAATGCCCAGCACCGCTTCCTGCTTGATGCGCCAATCCGAGTTGCCGGTATAGAGCGCCCGCGTGATCTTGCGATCGTCAGGCGTGTTCTCCGGAACGTCGGTATCGAGGAAGTACACCGGGACGTACTTGCCCGTCACGCCCTTGAGCATGAGGCGGAAGGCACGCACGTGGACCTGCCTGCCTTCGATCGGCACATACCCGCGCTGGGGCATCTCGTCGAGGACGTCCTCGGGCTTCCATGCAGTGATGTTCTCGACCTGCTGGCCATCGACCAGCTTCTGCGTGAAATAACCATCGCGGTACAGGAGCGTGACCCCTGCGTAGGGCAGACCCATGTCTGCTGCAGCACGGAGCGTGTCGCCCGCGAGGACGCCAAGGCCGCCCGAATAGGTCGGGATGTGCGGCTCGAGGCCGATTTCCATCGAGAAGTAGGCAATGAGTCGATTGGCGTCGCGCATGGTGAGTGTTGATCGGCCGCAAAGGGATCATGGTCGCATCGGCGCGGCGGTCCCGAGTGCTGAAATGACAACTCGTCGAGGATATCGGGCCTCGGGCCTGCGTGCGAGTTTCAAACAGAACTCTGCGTGCTCTCTCTTGGGGCGGAGCCTTTCAGGCCCCGTCTGTATGCATAACGCATGCAGCACGTGATGCGTTTCGATACACCAGTGACGGTGGCAATGAATCACGGCAGGAACGTGTACTCATCCGTCGTGTTCACGACGCCCTTGGGCACCTTTACACGCAGCTTCACATGGAAGTCGAGATACAGCAGGTTCGCCTGGACCTGCTGCTCGTTGAACCAATTGGACTGGCGGTCGCCGTCCTGCTGATAGTTATAAATCGTGTGCGTCCCGATCACCCACGTCTTGGTCGTGTCGCGGATCACGGGCATCTTGCCGCCCGGACCCTTGGCGGTCATCGGCACCAGCGTCGTGAACTCCTCACCCTCGAGCGTGTGGTCGTTCATTGTGTAGCTTGAACCGATGAAGTCGTAGTACGAGTCGGTCTTGTCGAGGCCCGGCACAGGGATGCCCGTTTCGCCGCAACCTTTGTCGACCGGCGACTGGAACTCCTGCATCTCCACGACCTGCGGATCTGCATCCGATGCAGGCTCTCTGCTCGAGACGTACTTGTTCAGCGGGCGACGCTCCGCGCCGATCTGGTCGATGCCGTAGAAGGGCAGCATGCCCTTCTTCCCTGCAAAGAGTGCGCCGATTACCGACTCACCGCCGCCAGGAAGCGTGCCCGACGCCTGCGGGAGTGCATCCTTGAAATCGTTGAGATACGTCGAAAGCCCCAGGCCGATCTGGTGAAGCCTGCTGCCGCAGACGGTCGTTTTCGCTGCCAGACGCGCCTTGCCGAGCGAAGGCAGAAGGATCGAGATCAGGATCGCGATGATGGCGATGACGACAAGCAGCTCGATAAGCGTGAAGCCGCGGCGGTGCATGGAGAAAGTTATAGCGGGGCGGGCGGCACGCAGCACGGGGGAAACTTCCCGAATAGACCCTCGCAGCGGTGTTTCAGGCCACAAATGAAACACGCGGCTGCTCGCCGCGTACTTCACAAAGTCGGGGTTTGAATCGCAGCAATCAGCGGGGCAGCACGATCGTCCCTGCATCTCGGATCTCGACTCGGTTATTGGTCTGATCCCAGAACAGGACGCGTGCACGCTGGGGAACGCCCTGGCTCGGGTCAAAGAAGACGACAGTGTTGCCCTCGTTTGCCATCGCCTTGGCCACGCCCGATTCTGCGTCGTACTCGACGCGATCCGCGATCAGTTCCTTGTTGTCGGTCGAGCGGATCCACACGTTGCCGATCGCCTCAGAGCCCAGGAACTCTGCCTGGAACTCCTTGCCGGTCCGGTCTGCCTCGCTCACGCGCATGTTGCGGAAGCGGCCGATGAGCGTGTCGGATTCGATGTCCGTCGGCAGGCCGTCAGAAAGACGAACGTGCCGGAGGTTCGACTTGCCACGCAGTGTGACCGTGCCAAGACGCATGTCGACGTCCATGCCGTCCTGCCACACAAACCGAGCGTCACCGCGATCAAAGTCGCCGAACGGATTGCCGCCGCGATTGGGATCGACGCGCGGCGCGGGTTCCTGGGCCTGCTTGGCTGCAGGTTCGCGCTTGCGGCTGCGGTCCGACATGAACAGCCTGCCAGGGCCGGGAACGTTCAGCGTCCCTGCAGCTTCATCGCGGAAGATGTATTCGCCTTCAAGGAAGCCCACGCGTGTCGGCCGCTCGCGGCCCACTGCAAACGCAGAGCTGTACTCACGCATTTCAAGCTGTGCAGGTCGCGGCGCCTCGCCCTTCACGCCCCAGGCCATCGCCTGGAGAATCCGCCTGCTTGGGATCTGCCCATCCGATGGCTCCGCCACGGGCAGAGGCTGCACGACCGGTTGTGCCTGGCCTTCGTTTGCGGTCTGCTGCGTGCCGTCGGTCGAAGCAGTCTGCTCGGCTGGTTGTTCGCCCGATTGACCATCTGCAGGTGCGCCTGCCTGGCCATCGAGAGAAGCCTGTGCTTCCGTGAGCGGTTCAAGGATCAGCTTGGCCTTGTCTGCACGGAGCGTCTGAAGGCTGAACGCATCGGGACGATTGCTCGCGACGACGTTGCCTTCGCATTCAACGACACCTGCCTCGTGGTCGTACGACGTGCTGCGCGTCCACGTGACGTTGGCCTCGCTCAC
>JAESFU010000568.1_pt1 | contig 16671 bp, 11 predicted proteins | sample 9269461 | NCBI WGS metagenome assembly JAESFU01 (sample SAMN14502556, study PRJNA617107) | algae metagenome | isolation source: Stenomitos rutilans HA7619-LM2 and co-occurring heterotrophs from cave walls | place: USA: Waikapalae cave, Hawaii | collected 2009-07-28
ACTTGTAATCCTGGATGCCGGCGGCTACCAGATTTATTATGGCAACCCGGTGGATGCTGTTGTCTACTTCAAACGAAGCATAAACCTGGCCAACAGCGAAGAAGGAGAGTGCCACGAATGCGGAAACGTAAACCCCGAGCAGATCTTCAACATCATTGAGACCAAAGTGATCAATGAATATGGACACTTTACCAACGAACGAAAAATCACGGCGGAACAGTGGGATGCCATCTATAAACAGAACTATAGGCCGTTTGCTGTAGAGACATCCAAAGAAGTTCCACACTCTACACTCAGTATTCCCACACGTATTAAACAGGCTCACCTGTTTTCCATGCGCGACATCCGGGCGAAGATTCACAATCAGCAATACATGATCATCAACTTGCTGGAAGCGCCCGTGCTGGCATTCATATTGGCATTCATTGTCCGATACTTTAATGTGGACGATTCGTCTGTGAGCGGCTATGTTTTTGGCAAGAACCTGAACGTGCCCGCGTATCTATTCATGAGCGTTATCGTGGCGCTCTTTATGGGACTTACTGTCAGCGCGGAAGAAATCATACGCGATCGTAAAATTCTGAAACGCGAAGCCTTCCTGCATCTCAGTCGCAGCAGCTATATCTTTTCCAAGATTTCTATTTTGTTTATCCTGTCCGGTATCCAGACGTTCACGTTTGTGCTGGTAGGAAATTATATTCTTGAAATTCATGGTATGCTTTTCCATCATTGGTTTATCCTGTTCACCACATCGTGCTTTGCCAATATATTGGGACTTAACATTTCTTCGGGATTCAATTCAGCGGTAACTATCTATATCCTTATTCCTTTACTTTTGATTCCGCAGTTGATTCTGAGCGGGGTAGTAGTGAAATTTGATAAACTCAATCCATCCATTGGTAATGCGGCCACTGTCCCGTTCGTGGGCGATCTGATGGCGTCAAGATGGGCCTTTGAAGCGGCGATGGTCTCGCAGTTCCGGGACAATAGTTTTGAACGCGAGTTCTACATGTACGATAAGGCCATGGCCAGTGCCGACTACATGAAAGTATATTATATACCCGAACTGGAAAGTCGACTGCAGTTTGCGTTGAACAATTTCAAATCTAAGGACCCGGCGGTTCGCGAACGCGTAGCGTCTGACCTGGAGCTGATCCGCCATGAAGTGGCACGTGGACTTGAGGAAACCGGAAAGAAACTGGAAAGACTTAAACAGTTGACGATTGCCGAGTTTGATTCGGCCGCCTACAACGAAGTGTCTACCTACCTGGAGGCGTGGAAGAAATATTATGTGAAACGCTATAACTCGGCAGACCAGCAGCGGGAGGCAATCATCATCAGTGAAACCAGCACACCTGAAAAGGAGGCGGCCTTCAGCGAGCTGCGCGAACGCTATCACAACGATGCCATTGCCGAGCTTGTGAAGAATACACAGGAAACACACCGTATTATCGAACATGATGGCAAACTTGTCCAAAAGATTTATCCGGTATACAAAGACCCGGACCCGGCCCACATGATTGATTTTGACGCGCAGTTCTATATGCCCGCCAAACATTTTCTGAATGCCAACATCGATACATTCTATTTCAACACGGGCGTCATCTGGTCCATGTCCCTGGTGCTGGCCCTCATGCTGTACTTTGATGTATTGCGGCGCGTTGTCGATGGCATCGGTAACCTGTCCAGTCCGCTGGAAAAACGTAAATAGTACGCAGCACGCATAGCGGATAATTAAAGCCTATGTTCTTTTTTCTCTCCAAGACGCTCAGCTATTTTATGATGCCGTTTACCCTGGTGGTGACGTTGCTGTTGCTGTCTGTGTTCTGGAAGAACGCGGTATGGAAGAAGCGATTCCTGTACAGCGCGTTGATTCTGTTGCTGTTTTTTTCAAATGATTTTATAGCAAACGAAGCTATGAGTGCGTGGGAAGTTGAGACAGTGCCCTATGCTTCCATGAAGCCGCATAAGCTGGCCATTGTCCTCACAGGCTCTACCATGCCGTTTATGAAACCCAACGACCGTATTTATTTCTACAAGGGAGCAGACCGCGTGACGCACACCGTACAGTTATATAAATTGGGACTTATCGAAAAGATTCTGATCAGCGGCGGTAATGGACGGCTTGGCAAACAAGATGTGCCAGAGGCGGATCAGTTCCGCGCCGCCATGCTCATGATGGGTGTCGACTCATCAGCGATCATCATCGAGAACGGAACACGCAACACGGCTGAATCAGCCCGTCAAGTTGTGGGTATACTTGATTCCTTGCAAATCCCCTCACGCGATTGCCTGCTCGTAACATCGGCCTTTCACATGCGCCGCTCCCTCGCCTGCTACCAGAAAGTGGGTTTGGACATCCAGCCGTTCTCTACGGATTTCTACGCGCATCCCCGCGAAGTCCAGATCGGATCTTTGTTACTGCCCAATGTAGATTCATTCGGCGTGTGGAACAAGCTGATCAAGGAATGGGTAGGCATGGTTGCTTATAAGGTTGCCGGGTATATTTAAGGCTTGTGCTGGCACCGGTGAGGTAAACTTCAAAACCAAAACTTTCATGATAAAGCGAGTTCTTTTATTGTCCATTCTTTTGCCGCTGATGCCAGTCGTGTCCTTTTCGCAGCAACAAAAGAGGACACCCAAAACCGTATTCTTTATCGTTGATGGCATTCCTGCTGATGTTCTTGAAAAATTGAATCCACCCACGCTGGCAGAGATTGCTAAAGCCGGTGGTTATACGCGTGCGTATGTGGGCGGTATAAAAGACGCATACAGTCAAACACCCACCATCTCTGCTCCAGGCTATATTGATTTGCTTACCGGTACATGGGGAAACAAACACAATGTATGGGACAATGATATCGCGGCTCCGAACTATAACTACTGGAACATCTTCCGCATCGCCGAAAAGAATAATCCGGAAATCAAGACTGCCGTATTCTCCACATGGCTCGACAACCGTACTAAACTCGTAGGAGAGAAGCTCTCGGCTGCCGGTGCGATTACATTGGACTATACTTTTGATGGACTCGAAAACGACACGGTAAACTATCCGCACGATAAGAACGCTGATTACATTCGTCGTATCGACGAGGCTGTGTCCACCGAGGCAGCGCGCGTGATTAAAGAAAGCGGCCCGGATATTTCGTGGGTTTACCTGGAATTTACCGATGACATGGGACATCGCTACGGCGACAGCCCGCAATTTTACGATGCCATCAAAAACGCTGATAAACAGATCAGGCAGGTGTGGGATGTGTTGGCAGAGCGTACAGCAAAATACAATGAGGACTGGCTGATCGTAATCACCACCGACCATGGACGCGATGCCAAAACGGGTAAGAACCACGGAGGACAATCGGACCGCGAGCGAGGAACCTGGATTGTAACCAACAGTAAAAACCTGAACGGACACTTCAAACAAACACCGGGTATTGTTGATATTCTGCCATCCATCTTTAATCATATGGACATTGCCGTGCCGGAGGCTGTACAAAAAGAGCTGGATGGTGTTCCGTTTATTGGACGGGTAGAGATTGCAGACCTCCGTGCGAAAAAGAATGGCGTAAATATCCAGTTAACGTGGAAAAATCTGAGCACGGTAAAAAACGATAAACTTGAAATCTATCAGACAAACACGAATAACTTTCGGGAGGGAGGGACAGATGAATATACGAAAATCGGTGAAGTACTGAGTAATAAAGAGACCTACACATTTCCGGCGAAAGATGATGCGTTGTTCTATAAGATCCTTGTGAAGGCCCCGCATCATTATACGAACGTCTGGGTTAAATGATAAATGAATAAGTGCATGTTGTGTATAGCCTGGTCACTCCGCTGGATGCAAACGACTTGGTGAAAACAAGAGAGGCGACCCAAACAGGTCGCCTCTCTTGTTTAAAACATATTATTTCCAGTTAAGGGGTAGGCAATTCATTACCCTTGTAGTTATTCGGGTTTACCTGCAATACATTGGCCTTAAATGTTGTGTTGATGGCTTGAATAAATTGGTTGGCGATATACGCGTGTCCACGAGGATTTGGGTGAATACCATCGAGCGAAAATCCGCCATACGGGGGTAATATGCTCGCGTTCAGGGACAGTCCGCTTACCAGAATTCCGCCAGTGCCAGCTGCAGAAAGATCTCCGAGTACTTTATTGATGTCCACCAAAGAAACTTTAGCTCCGCCAGCGTTGGCAGCATCAACAGCAGCTTTTATAGCAGCATTGAAGGCGGCCACTCGCTCTTTTATGGAAGCGACTTCGGTGTCATCAAGTAACCACTTGTCCGCGATTGGATTAGGCCCTGAAGGAGTCGCGCCCGAAAACTTAGCAACACCCCAGCCTGCGCGATTGCCATATTCCGTGCCGCAGGCATTTACCAATTTGCCCGTGCCCAAGGAATCTGTTGGTGTAGTCAACAGAAAAAAGTCCTTTGTCCTATCAAATTGGCGTACCTTCTTATCGGCATCTGCGCCGACTGAAATAACAAAGTTGTTGGCGCCAGCCTTAAAGAGCGGAGTACCATCTACGGTTGTATACCCGTAAGCCGCGTACAACATATTCAAACCGGTTGCACTGTTCGCATCCAGCATAAACGTGGGTATGTTCGGATTGATGGTGGTGAAGTGTGGCAGAGAAGTGACATCTGGAATATTTGCCACCACACCTTTCGCGTTTGTACCTAACATGGCTGTAAGTGCCGCTGTATAGGACGGTGTGAACACAGCCAAAGGCGTCATATCGGAGGGGTTGGTTCCGTTAGTGGAACCTGTGCCGCCGGCGATCGCATACGCAAGCACATCGTTGCTTCCCAGCCACATCGAAAAGAAGGTCCCTTTGCGTTCAGCAGCCTGTTGTATAAGCGTTTTGTCCGCCACGGCAAATCTGCCGTAAAAAGGATTCAACGTTCCATAGGTTGGAACGTTAACGGCCTCGACAAGCTTTACGCCGGGCACGCCAAAATTGTTCAATGTGCTTTTGTCCCCGCTATAAGCAGTGAGTGCATCTCCCGGGACAGTGGGCCTGGGAGATGGCGATGCTTTAGGACAAGTAGCACTGAGTTTCAGATAGAGTCTGCCGTAAGGAGTAGTCGTCCCTGTGACGATACCTCCGAAGCCGCCTTTTTCCGAAATCAGCGTGGGTATGTTGAATGCAGCGTTATCGTTTAACGGTTTGAACTGATCGGATAAGATTTTAGCGTAAGAGTTCAATTGTCCTTCCTGATACAGTGCGCCATTCATGTAGCCTGCCGTAATGGAATTTCCCACAGCAACATAAGTAGTCAGGTCCGCATCGCCCTTGGATGGAAGCGTGGCCGGATCAGGCTCCGGAAAGTCGTACGAACAGCCGCAGACCAGTGCCGAGAGCGATAAGAGTTTCAGTATATTCAGTTTCATAAAATTACTTGTTAAACAATTGGTCGAAGGTTACGGACACGTAATAGATCGCACCGATCAGCGGGGCCCCGTAGTTCAGCACATAACGCTTATTGAAGATGTCCGAACCGCCTAATTTCACTACCGATTTCATAGCCGGTACTTTATAGCTCACCTGCGCATCGAAAGTGCTTACCGCAGGGACATTGCCATTGGCGAAGGAACCTTCCCAAAAGAAATCTTCCTGCCATCTCCAGGTTACAGCAAATCCTAACTTGTCAGTAAGCTTCCGGTTGGCGAAAGTCAGGTTGACTTTGTTTTCAGGCGTGTTGAACTGGTAGATACCGCTGGTGTTCTGGTTTTTATCGAACGAGTTCCAGCTGTAGTTACCGGATAAGGTATAGCTCTTCGGCAGATTGTATGTAATACCTACTGCAGCGCCCTGTGAGTTGACCTCGTCGGTGGCGTTGGTGTAAATCTGGTACGTGTTGGTATTGTCTCCACTCAACAGGCTGGATGCGTTGATGGCGTTGGCATTCACATCACCCACCGCGCGTCGCACGCGGATCTGATATTCGAAATCTGTATAGATGTTGTAGTAATAGGACACGTCCACCATCAGTTTCTGTCCTGCCATCAGGCCTTTGTAACCAACTTCAAATGATTTGATCTGCTCAGGTTTCACTTCGTTGAATGTGCTGAAACGTTGCAGTACAGCAATGTTGGCCGGGTCTACGATCGCGTTGGTGTTACCCGCAGCAAGCACGCGGCCTGTATAGGCGTTTACGGATTCAATCGTATACGTATTGTCTGTGATTCTGTAACGATCGGCATATTGTTGCAAACCGCCCAGCAACTGTGCGGATACTACGTTCAGGTCGATGTGTTGCGCCTGTGTGGTGGGGTTTCTGAAACCGGTCTGGAACGATGCGCGGAAGTTATGATTTTCGGCCACGGTAACAACGCCGGAAATACGTGGCGAGAATTGTCCTTCGAAGTTTTCATTTTTATCGTAGCGGATAGATCCCGTTAACTTGAGTGGTCCAAGAGCTTTGGCAGCCTGCACATACGCGCCATACTCATAGATGGTAATATCGTTGCCCGGGACGTCGGCGAAGATGGTACCGTTTGAATTCAGATCGAATAAACGGTAGCTGGCGCCGGCAAGCAGATCGATAAATTTGATCTGGTTCTTGAAGTTGTATTGTCCCTGTACATGGTAGAGGTTGGACTTGTCGTCGAACTTGCCGCCGGAAGGAATAACCTGTCCTTTATATTTATCTGCGATTTCGTTGAATTGCGGAGTGCCCGGTTGTACGCGGAGTTGATCGGCTGCTGCGCGCGCTGCGTTGTTGATGCCTTCCAGGATGTTGGCCGGCAACTGATCTGAAGTGCCGGGTGCAATGCCGTTGGCTTTTAAGGCACCCATATACGTAAGACCATAGGTACCAAACCACGAGTTGTTACTTAGCCAATCGTTGTTAACCTGAAAGCCGATGAGATCGGCGATGTAACTGTCTCCGGAATTTTCGCGGGTGGTGTAACCTCTTAAAAAGAAGTTGTCGCCTTTCAGCTCAAGTTTGTGTTGTGTGATGGCAAAGTTGTTCAGCGAATAGCGTTGTGCCCCCGTATATACAGAAGTACCGAAGCCATAGTTGAGTGCGTAGATAACTTCAACTTTGTCGTTGAGACGATAGTGGAGAGATCCACCAGCCTTCAGATTTTCCGCGCCATAGTCTACCAGGTATTTTTCGCTGTATGGGGTGCGGGACACTACATTGTTCGGAAGGTCCTGCAGATAGTCGCTCAGTCCTAATGCCTGCGCCTGTTGCTGAAAGCCACCGCTGAAAGCAAGAAGGCCGATGTTGGTCGCGGCTTCGTCACCAAATCCGTGTACCAGATCAGCGCCGGGGTTATTGGTAAAGCCTGCCGGTTTACGTTCCGGGTTCTTGTCGGTCATGTTGCTGCCGTACCAGTCTTCTGCACGTGAGTAAGAAAAGTTCACTTTAAATGCAAAGCGGTTGTTGAAAGCTTTTGCATAGCGCACGGATGCTTCGTACATCGGCTGCGGACTGGAAGGCTCTTCGCTGGTGCCGTTGAAGTGGTTGAAGCCCAGCTTGGCATAAGCGCTTACGCCCTGGTACTCAAAAGGACTTTTGCTGTTTACAAGCAGAATACCGTTAAAGGCGTTGGGACCGTATAGCGCCGATGCGGCACCTGGCAAAAACTCCACACTCTCTACATCAAGCTCGGACGGACCGTTCAGGTTACCGATGGGAAAGTTCAGCGCGGGTGCCTGCGTGTCCATACCGTCGGTGAGCTGCACAAAGCGTGTGTTACCGGTAGAGTTAAAGCCACGCGCATTGACGATCTGGAAATTGATACTGCTCTGTGTCATGTCCAGACCTTTCATGTTGATGAGGCCCTTGTAATAGTTTTCAGAAGGTGTAGCCTGCACTTGCAGGATGTCCATTTTCTCGATGGACACGGGGGACTGCAGAATGCTTTCTTCCACGCGCGAGGCGGAGATTACCACCTCTTGTCCCAGGATGGTTTGCTCTTCGAGTTTTATATCCAACCCGGTGGTGCTGGCGTCGGTAACCGAAACCTCGAAAGTCTTGTATCCCACATACGAGAATACCAGCGTGAGGGGTGGCGCATCGGTGGCTTTGAGAGCATAGTTACCCTCTACATCCGAGATCGTTCCGATCACGCGGCCCTTCACAATAATGTTTACACCGGCCAGGCCTTCGCCGGTGGCAGCATCTGTAACCTTGCCCGCTATGCTGGTTTGGGCAAAGGCCATCGTACCGCTGAGCAGCACCATCAGCATGGCGGTTGACAAGCCCCTGTAAAAGTTTTTCATAGATAAAAAATGGTTTTGGTTTTTTAGGATTAATGAGTTTCCGTGTTTGGCCCGAAATAGTATGCATACCGAGCTTTCTTATGGAAAAGTACAAAATTTTATAAAAAAACAAACGTTTGAACGAACCTCTTGCCGCGGTTATTGATGTTTTTGACTGCATTTGAAAAAAGCCCGCACCGGAGAAATCAGGTATGGATAGTCGGTTTTGAGTTGTTAAAATACCCGGAAGCTGGCGCGGTTGTGTGCCAGGAAAGTACTTCGGGGCCGGTGTGGAGGCAACGTTCGTCTCTGATACTGAAGCTCGTATAATTTAGGGAGAATATAAAACAGGTTGAATTTTTTTGCGACAGGGATAGCAGCAGAAAGCCCGCATGTGCGGCGGGCTGATTGGACTGCTCACCGCAGGCACAGATATGTGCTCATGGAAAATAATATGCGTGTTGGCAGAAGATGCCGCGCGCAAGGCGGACTTGGCGCGGAGAGCCCGGCCGAGGAACGAGGGGCGCCCTTATTTAAAGTTACCGGAGAAAAAATGAGGAGCCGCCTGTGCTTGCCGGCAGCTCCCTGCGATGATTCTATTTGTTCTCTTTCTGCACGTGCCTGACGAGACGCTCGCACAGGGCATTTATTTCGTTGGCCATAAAATCGTCGCCGGTAGCGGTGAGGGCACTTTGCGCGAGGCCACCGATGCAATCTATATAAAATCGCTTCATCTCATCTACCGGCATGTCCTTGGTCCACAAGTCGATGCGCAGCGTGTTTTTGCTTTGATGATCCCACAGGGCCACGCTCAGCGATTTGGTTTCGGAAAGGCCGGGGTCTGGCTTGTCGGTGGCATCCCACAGGATTTTATCGGGAACATTGTTCGAATCGAGTTCAACAGAAAAGTTAATGGTTGATTTTTTCATGCACCAAAGGTAACGGCTACTGCAGAGAGCAGAAAATTTTGGTGTGTCAAGTTTAAATCCGGCCGCAGGCTTTAGTAACTGGTTTCGTCGAGCGTGACCTTGCCTTTGAATGTCCAGAAAACAAAGGTTGTGTAGGCAGCCACCAGCGGCACCCCAATGGCCGCGACGAGCAGCATGATGCCCAGTGTTTTCTGAGACGATGCCGCATTGTATACGGTGAGACTGTTGGCGGGCGCAGCGGGCGAAAACAAGATGGTCGGGTACAGCTCGATGGACACGATGATGAGCGCTACACTGATAACCACGGCAGACGAGAGAAACGCCCGGAAGTAACGACGCTTGGCCACGGTGCGCGTAATGTTGGCGATGGCCAGCACCATGATGACGGGCAACACAAACATGCCGGGGTTGTTGTGGATGTTGTCCACCAGGTGCGGAATGTAGAGCAGCGTATAAAAAGATGTGAGCACAAAACTGATAACGAAGAAGATGGTGGTGCGCCGCACGATAATGGTGAGTTTGGCATAGAGCCTATCTTCGGTTTTCATAACAAGGTAGATGGCACCGTGCATCATGAAGAGGGACAATGTAGTGATGCCGACCATGATGGCATAGGGGTTGATGAACTGCGTGGTAAGCCCGCGATAGATATGGTCGCTGTCCAGGTTGATGCCAAGGGCTACGTTGCCGAGAATGAGTCCCAACAGAAATGCGAGCAGTGCGCTGGAGAGACAGTAGCTGATGTCCCACATTTTGCGCCACCACGCCATTTGCTCCTTGCTGCGAAACTCGATGGACACGGCGCGAAAGATGAGCGCCACGAGGAAGATCATAAAAGGTGTATAAAATGCAGCAAGCAGCGACGCGTATACCTCCGGGAAGCCGGCAAAGAGCGCGCCGCCGCCGATGACGAGCCACACTTCGTTACCGTCCCACACGGGCCCGATGGCATTGAGGACAATGCGCCGGCTGGTTTCCTTGTTGAAAAAAAGATGCAATGCTCCGGCACCCAGGTCGAAACCATCGAGGATGGCATAACCGGTGAACACGGCGCCGATCACCAGGAACCACCATGTATTATAATCAATGCCGGCAAATGTTTGCATAGTTATGAAGCTGAATTGGTGGGACTTTCGGTATGAAGCGACTCGGCCATCTCCTTGTGCCGCGGGCTGTGCTCGTCGTTGTGTGTATCGTAGGGGCCGTGTGTGATCTTTTTATTGAGCAGATAAATGAACAGCGCGAACAGCAGCAGATATACCAGTGTGAACAGAATGAGGGATGACAGCACCTGTTCGGCCGTAACCGCTTCGGACAATGCATCGGAGGTGCGTAACAGTTTATATACTACCCATGGCTGTCGACCCACTTCAGCTGTGTACCAGCCTACCTGGTTGGCAATCTGCGGCAGCAACACGGCCCACACGAAGATCCACAAGAGCCATCGTTTCTGAAACAAGGTGCCACGCCACCAGAGTATAGCCGAGTACCACGAGAGCGCAATGAGGGCCATGCCGATGGCGATCATGAGGTGATAGGTTTGAAAGACAAAGTTTATGGCACCGGGTCTGTCCTTTTCGGGAATGCTGTTGAGGCCGGGGACAGGTTCGTGAAAATCGCCGTGGATCATAAAGGACAACCCGCCCGGAATGGATACACCGGTGGTGGTTTGCTCTTTTTTGTTTACCCACCCGAAAAGATATAAGTCGGCAGCCTGGAGACTATCGAAATGTCCTTCCATGGCGGCGAGTTTGGCGGGTTGATATTCGGCCACGACATCCGCAGACCGATGCCCGGTAAATAACTGAAAGAGTGAAGCAAATAGTGCGAGGGACAACCCGATTTTAAAAGAGGCTTTGGACAAGTCTGTATATTTTCCTTTGAGCAGGTACCACGCGCTTACGCTAGTGACCAGAAATGCGCCTGCGAGAAACGAACCGCTCCACACGTGCGAGATGCGCTCGACGGAAGATGGATTGAACACCATAGCCCAGAAGTCGGTTATCTCGGCGCGCGCCTTGAGGCCTTCGCCCACAATGTGATAGCCCGTAGGCGTTTGCTGCCACGAGTTGGCCACCACAATCCAGATAGCGGAGAACATGGAACCCAGCGTAACCATGATGGTAGCAAAGAAGTGGACACGGGGACTGACGCGTTTCCACCCGAAAATAAGAATGCCGAGAAAGCCCGACTCCAGCGCAAAAGCAAATATGCCTTCTGCTGCCAGGGCGCTTCCGAAAACGTCGCCAACATAGCGCGAGTACACGGCCCAGTTGGTACCAAACTCAAACTCCATAACGATGCCGGTAGCTACACCGATGCCGAAGATGAGCGCAAAGATTTTTACCCAGAAGCGCGTCATCTGCTCGTACATGACGTTGCCCGTTTTAAGGTACATGCCCTCCATAAAAACCATGGCAAGCCCGAGACCAATGCTGAGCGGGGGATAGATATAATGGAATGCAATCGTAAACGCGAACTGAATGCGCGAGAGAATTTCTACGTCCATTGGCAATAAAGCTACGGCACAATGCGTGGGCTTCAAAATGAATACGAAAGAAATGCAGACAGGGTTGAGAAATAAATGATATAGTGGATTATAATCCACAGATGAAAAAACTCTGTTGGAGCGATGAACAGAGACTGCATGACGCCGGAGTCGCCATTTGCCTTTCCGTAATATGTCTATTTCAATGTTGTTATGTGTCCTCTCGGATTTCAAGAGCTTCACATGATGCAGGTGTATGTAGCTGGCGTGTTGTGAAAATGAATCAGAGAAAAACAGTAATGCTATGTTCTTTTTGCGAAAGTCTGACACTTTTTAAAGAAGCCCGCGGTTTAGTCACGCAGCTTTTTTCGGGTGGTGGACATGACAGAATGATCGGATACTGAAGTTAAGTCAGATATGGAAATGTTATAAAATGAGAATTTTAGACAGTGATTGTTTACTCATAATTGTCCTAATGTCCACAATGGAAAGTAGTTGCGATAATATTCACAAAACAATTACGGAATTTGTGAGTAGGAAATGTCCTTGTCCCGTATCCGCCGGTATAATTTTTGACGCACGGATGTCCACTTAAACAAATATTTTTTTATGACATTATTTCGAAAAGTTTTACCGGTTACGTTGGGCGTATTCGCGTTGGTTGCCATGAGTTGTGATAACAACGATGAGATTAAAGTTGATCCGGCCGCTGAGTTTGATGCTGTTCTTATTGTGAATGAAGCAGGTCCCGCCAATCCGAATGTAGATGTTGCTGTCGATGCTGTTTCGCAGAGTAGCATCAAAGCCAAAGTGTCCTTTGTGTCCACATCGGATATGAAGCGTCTGTATATCACGCAAAACATTAAAGGCGCAGGTGAACAAATTTATAAACCCTCGGAGAGCGTAGACCTGAAAGGCGATGGTGCGATCGATCTGACCGGCAAGAACAGTAAGAACTTTGATTTTCAATTTACGTTGCCGGTTCCATCCGGGCTGGGCAACGGAACAGTGGTGTACAAGTTCTGGGTAACATCGGGCAATGGCGATTTCCGCGATCAGGCAAAACGACTGATCGGGACACCGGGCACCATTACATTGAAATCGGGTACTGCGAGCAATCCAGTCGCATTCGTAAAATCATACACCAGTGTGCAACTGTTTACACCGACGCAGGATGCCAAATCGCTGACGTTTATTTCGCTGCTGAATGGCACGGTTTATAAAATCGATCAGGGAGAAGAGTATCTGTCCTTCTGGGACTTCGGTTATATCAACCTGCAAAACGGTGGCCCGTCGCTGCATGCAACGTCATCATACCCGACGGTGGCTATTCCAAGCCTGGCTAACATAAGCGATAAAAAGAATTCGGTGTATTTCAGAAATTCAACCAAAACGGTAGCAGACTTTGATGCTGTGAAGGTTTCATCGGATTTGAATTTTGTTGCAGCATTCTCCGCCGGAGACAATACGTTTGTGAGCGACCTGGTAGCAAACGACGTGGTTGAGTTTGTAGACAGCTATGGCAAAAAAGGATTGTTGAAGGTTATTGAAGCTACCCCCGGAAACGAGGCCAGTAAATTTATCAGAATCTCCATCAAGGTTCAGCCCTGATAACTAAACGAAAAAAATGCCTTGTAATAAAAATGCCGCCCGAACGCCGGGCGGCATTTTTATTTCTGTTGTCCTGATGATCCTAGTTGGGGTACCAGTTTCTTAAACGGACATCAATTTTCGCATTGGACTTGTTCACAGTCTTTTTGAAAGCTTCTACATCACTGAGCCCGTTTTGTCCGCGGTAGTGATAAGGGTACACGATCTTCGGTTTGAATGCCAGTACGGCATCGGCGGCTTCGGGCACATCCATCGTATACGGCAGGTTCATGCAGACAAAGGCCACGTCGATGTCCTTGAGTGCGCGCATTTCCGGGATGCCGGCCGTGTCCCCGGAAATGTACACCAGCTTGTTGCCAACATTCAGGATATATCCGTTGCCGCGTCCCTTGGTGTGCCTGGCGTCAGGTGACTCCGGCAGGTTATACATAGGAATGGCCGTAATGGTGAAACCGAGCTCGTCAGTCGATTGTCCATTGTTCAGTACCACAACTTTGGAGATCAGGTTGTCCGGAAGTTTGTCCGTTACCGCCTGCGGCGCGATGAGTGTTACGTTTGGTGTGTTGATGGCCTCCAGCGTTTGTGGATTGAAGTGATCACCGTGAATATCGGTGATCAGAATCACATCAGGTTTGGTCAGCCCGTCAAACAGTTTGGCATCGCCGGAAGGATCGACATAAATCGTTTTTTTATTCCAGGTAAGAACAAGCGTGGCATGCGTAACCGGTTGAATGGTGAGCGCGCCCTTTGCCGTTTTGATTTCATCCGCCGCAGGACGTTGCGCCACCGCGACCTGCAGAAATGCGAGAGCGATCAGTGTGAATATTGTTTTCATAGTTATAGGGTTGTTTGTTGTCCGTTGTCCGTTGTCCGTTGTCCGTTAATGGTTAATCGTTATCCGTTAATCGTTAATGGTTAATCGTTATTTGTTATTCGTTAATTGTTGTCTGTTAATGGTTATTCATATCATTAAATTCACTTGTCAATATTTCATGTCTACCAAAAATCACGGTTAACGGTTAACGGTTAACGATTAACGGATAACGGTTAACGGATAACGAAAACAGCTTCATTCCTCATGCTCCGGTGGCGGTTCTTCGCCGGCAGGGATGATCGTCGGGCCGGCGGCCGGATCTTTCTTGTTGCCGGCGTCATCTTCCAGCAAAATAACAAAGGGGCGGAGGCGTGGTGTGTGGGACAGAAGGATTTTAAGAAGTCCTATGCCCGGTACCGCCAGAATCATTCCGGCAATGCCCAGTAATTTACCGCCAATTAATAATGCAATGATAGCGGCCAGCGCGTTGATACTGACTTTCGATCCGGTGATGCGCGGCGTGATAAAGTTGCCCTCCAGGAATTGGACAACAGTAAACACCAGAATAACACCGATGGTATACCAGATGCTGTCCTTGGTGATGAGCGCCATCAGAATGGGAAACAGTGCGCCAATGATAATGCCTACATACGGTATGATGGTGAGTACACCGGAAAGAATTCCGAAGAAGATCGCGTGCTCGATGCCCAGCGCCAGGAGCCCGATTGTATTGAGTGCGGCAATGATCAAGGTTACCAGGAACAATCCCGACATGTAGCCCTGGACAACGCGTTCCACATCTTTTTTCCAGCTTAGTTCTTCGCTTTTCAGCAGGTGTAAAAAAAACTGCCTGAATTTTTCGCGGTATATGAGAAAGAGAAAAATATAAATCGGAATCTGGACAAGTGTGGAGATGGTATTGGTAGTAGATATAAGCACGCCACCCAGGTATGTACTCACGTTGCGCATAGCCTCGCCCGCCAATCGTTTTTGCTCGGCTGTGGAAATGCCGAAGTCACGGCGCAATGTTCTGCTGGTTTGGTCGATGAAATTGTTGAGCTGTGCCTGCAGGTTGGGCAGATCGTTGATCAGGCCGATCACCTGGTTTACGATGAGCCAGATAAACAATACCAGTATAGCCACCGTTGCCAGCAATACGAGTGTAATGGACAATGCCGTACCCAGCCTGCGCTCTTCCAGCCGTTTGATCACCGGCAGCATAACGATGGAGATAATTCCGGCAAAGGCAAAGGGTACTACAATATCCTGCGCCAGTACAACCGCCGTAATGGTAAGGGCAATAACGATTAGCAGTTTATACGTATAGTCGAGACGGTCGAGGGGTTTCTGAAGATCGGACATGTGCCTAAATTACGCATTATCAATAGCCTGCAAAATGATGGCGCACGATTCTTTGATCTCCGCTTCCGTAATGGTGAGCGGTGGCGCAATGCGGAAACTGTATGGGTGCGATAGAAACCAGTAGGTGATCACACCAAGCTCTTTCGCCTTCTCCACAATCCGGTTTACCCGCTCAGCAGAGTCGAAGTCGATGGCAAACATCAGCCCGATGCGCCGGATCTCTTTTATCTGCGGATGTTTCAGCAGGCTTTCGAACAATTGTCCTTTTGCCTCTGCCTGTGCGAGCAGGTTTTCATCTTCAATCACCTGCAGGGTTGCGAGTGCCGAAGCGCAGCACACGGGATTACCGCCGAAGGTGGTGATGTGTCCCAACATCGGGTCGTGCGTTAACGCGTGCATGATTTCTTTGCGTGCAATAAAAGCGCCGATGGGCAGGCCGCCGCCAAAAGCTTTGGCAACCGTCAGTATATCCGGCGCAATACCAAATTGCTCAAAGGCAAACAGTGTCCCTGTGCGACCCATTCCGCATTGTATTTCATCCAGTATCAACAAAGTGCCGGTCTCATCGCACTGCTTTCGCAAGGCTTGCATGTAGGCTTTTGACGGAACGCGCACGCCGGCATCGCCCTGCACCGTTTCTACAATCACACAGGCAGTGGCGGTGGTGATGCTGTCCAATTGTTCTTCTGCGCCAAAATCCAGAAATGTGACATCGGGCAACAATGGACGGAACGCCTGCTTCTTGATCTCATTCCCGGAAACACTCATGCTGCCATGTGTGCTGCCATGATAGGACTTGCGAAAGGACACGATGTTGGTGCGCCCGGTAAAACGCTTGGCCAGTTTCAGCGCGCCTTCGTTGGCCTCTGTCCCGGAATTTACCAGGTAGCAACAGTTCAACGTTTCCGGCAGCAGGCCGATAAGTTTTTGCGCCAGCAGGTTGGGCGTTGCCTGAATAAATTCTCCATAGACCATTACATGCAGGTGTTTGTCCAACTGATCTTTGATAGCCTGAATTACTTTTGGATGCCGGTGCCCGATGTTGCTTACGCCGATGCCTGAAATAAGATCGGTGTAGCGTTTTCCATCGGGAGAATATAAGTAGATGCCTTCGGCCCGTTCGATGGTGAGCAGGTAAGGGGCTTCGGTAGTCTGCGCCAGGTTGTTGAGAAAAATCTGAGGGCTGTATTCCATGGGGTAAAGATAGGAGCCGGTATCCGTTGTCCGTTAATTGTTATCCGTTA
>JAESFU010000569.1_pt1 | contig 16622 bp, 18 predicted proteins | sample 9269461 | NCBI WGS metagenome assembly JAESFU01 (sample SAMN14502556, study PRJNA617107) | algae metagenome | isolation source: Stenomitos rutilans HA7619-LM2 and co-occurring heterotrophs from cave walls | place: USA: Waikapalae cave, Hawaii | collected 2009-07-28
CCATTCGGAGCTTTTCCATGCTTGTGGGTGCTAGGATGACCGCAGAGCAGACATTCCATAATTTGTACGTAAAAGTAGCGGTCTCCCTACTTTACTCGACCCACCATTCTTTGACGCACTACCGAAAACATTACCTTCCGTCGGAACGTTGAGAAATGAGCGGCACTGGACGTGATCGCAATGGCAATGGCAATGAATCGCCATCGTCGCAATCCCAAGAATATGCTTACCAAAAGGATGGGTAGCCGAAGGTGATGCTGCGCTGTCTGGACACAAACGCTAGGCTGTGGAAAAAAGGAGCTTCTGCATGATTTGGGTTTATGCCGTGCAGAAAAATATGTTTGTGTTTTTGCGGTTTGTGAGAGGGTGTGAGTCCGATTTTGCCGTTGAGGGCGATCGCTCTCATCCACATGCCTCAAACAGAGTGCTAAAAACTGCGAAGAAGTTAGCTGGAGAACTTAAAAAGAAAAGGTTGTCCGGATAGTTCCTACGTATTCTGTATCATTTTTGTTGTTTCCTTCTGGATTAAAAATGACAATTACACCGGGAGTAATTGCGATGTTTTCAGTTAGTTGAAAGCGAAAGAATCCCTCTGCATGGTAAGAGGCATCTCTGTCTGTACGGCGAGGAGATACAGTAGTCGGGGCAGAAATTCCATAGTTGTTAGATGTTGTTCTGGGAGGAGAACCAAACACAATCCCTGCAAAATTACCTTTTTTGCCCAAATCTGGAAATCCTAGGGTGATTGCCCAATGCCAAATATCTGCTTCATCTCCCCTAGAAACCGTTTGAGTCAAACCAGTACCAATAGAATTTTTGGCTTTGGCATGAATGTAACCACCCCATCCCGAAATGACAAAGCGAGGACTGACTCGATAGGATGCTTCGATACCAAAGTTATCTGCTGAAGTGGGAACAGATGTAGTTGCTGAAGCTGTAAAGGGAGCATTGGCAAATCCACTTCCGGTGCCGCCGGTTAAGCCAGTACCGTTTTTGTAATAGGAATTGGCATAGGTGAAGCCAATCCCAAACTGCGGTGTTGGCTGGAAGGTTAGTTGAGCAAGAGCTGTGTAGGTTCCATTGAAAAGACCTGCTCCATTACTGGGGTCACTCGCGATCGCGCTCGGCACCACATACCCTATCGAAAGGTTAAATGCCTTACCCAACTTTTGATTGAGGATGATTCCCGAACCTGTAGCGACACGATAGACTGGGCTGAACCGTCCGAACCGAGAGATTGCTCCTGTACCACTGGGACCAAATCCGGGATTCAAAATTGGAACGTTATCGTTGTACTCAATGCCGTCTGGTTGTCCTCCTCCTATCACGATCGTGGTTGTTTTTCCTAATGGGAAGCGATATTCCAAAAGGGACAAGTTGATAGCATTGGATTCATTGCCCTCGAAACCTAAACGGGTCATGTTGGTGCCTGTGACGGCTCCACTAAATGAAGTGATGTTTCTGGCTTGTAGTCTAGCTCTTAAACGATCTTTGCCCGTGAAGCTAGTGTCGAAGTTGAGACGAACGCGATCGCCAAAAATTGGATTATCTTGCACATCTGGATTGGCTCCTAAGAATGTAGATTTTGGAGTACCCGCATCAACTCGTCGTTGCTGGTCGGATGTGATCGCTCGATCGGAGCCAAAAGCACCTGCGATCGCAAAAACAACCTCTGCATTCAACTTAGTAGTTGTCGAGAATTGCTGCTTCTCTAAAGTAGCTGCGCGGGCTTCTAGCGTGTCTACACGACCGCGTAGCGTCGCCAATTCCGCTGCAAATTCTTCTTGCATCTTTTGTACCGCTATTAAGTCTTCTTTCTTGATAAAATCAGCAGTACCGGCTGCAATTAACTCGTTAATTCGGTCTATACAAGCGTTGAGTCCAGCAGCAAACTCGTAGCGTGTCAAAGCGCGATTGCCCCGATAAGTTTTATCGGGGTATCCGACAATGCAGCCATATCGTTCTACCAGAGATTGTAATGCTTGAAAAGCCCAGTCTGTAGGCTTAACATCAGAAAGCTGAGAAACAGAAGTTACTTGACCCATTGGTACATCTCCAGGCACTTCTGATGCTTCAGCCGCACGAGCAGGTTTGGAGATCGCAGCAGTCATAACAGCAGCACTTAGAAGCGTTGGCACTAAGAAGCAATTCCATCGAATATTCATCACAGGTTATCTTCTCCTACTCCACAAATGATCAGAGCTTCTGCCTTCGCTAAATTGCTTTCAGAAGCTTGGTTTTAGACTACGGGGAGTTGATTAAGTCTGAAGGAGGGAACCAATTAAACCTTGCTTATTGTTCGAGGTAGACAAGTTGATTGGTTTACGTAAAGAAACAGCTTTGACTTAGACTTTAATTGTCTATACAAGCAAGAAATATCTATGCCAACTGCCGACTTCTAACGAGTTAATAAGACCGACGTTCAATCAAGAAAGAATGGAGATAGGTGTAACAGTCCCCGTATCTAAATTTTTAAGTTGGAACCATATTTCCAGCTTGTATAGACTGGTAAGAGCTTGTCAGAACGGTGCATTTCTGACAAGCAAGGAACTTATATAGACAAGTTGATAAGGGAGATTTAATGGCTCGTCCCCTTTGGATTTAACTGTCTTCCAATATTCTGAATGCAAAGCTGATTCAGCTTCACTTCCCTCAAAGAACTCGTTCCAAGTTTCTAACGTTGCACAGACTCAAACTGCTTGATGGTGATCGCTGAAATTGCTACAAATCAAACTGTCCGATCGTTGACTCAGTCCAATAGCCTTCAAATTCTCTCTATCCTTATACAGGAGCTAATCACCCATGCTTCGCAGAAACGTTTTAACCACCGCACTTGTTCTGCTTCCCTCCCTAGTTGCTTGCAATCAGGCAAGTAATCAAGGAAACACTTCTCAGCAAAGTCCTTCTGCTGTGCCCGCATCCGCTCAGCGGCCATCCACATCTGCTTGTCCTAGCGGTAAGTCAGAAATCATTATGGGGCTGATTCCGGCTGAGAATAATCAGGAAATGGCGCAGAAGTTTGAACCGATGCGTGCCTATATCGAGCAGAAAGTTGGCTGTCCAGTCAAAGTCTTTCAGGCAACAGACTATGCGGGTGTCATTGAAGCAATGAAGAAAGATCGAGTAGACCTTGCCTGGTTTGGTCCATTGTCCTACATATTGGCAGAGCAGGAGGCTGGAGCAGAAGCCTTCGCTGTAGGTGTGCGAGATAATGGTCAGTCTACCTACCGCAGCTTATTTGTTGTACCCGGAGATTCTCCCCTGAAATCGTTGGAAGATTTAAAGGGTAAGACGGTTGCCTTTGTCGATCCGGCTTCCACCTCAGGCGCACTTGTACCCAGTTACCTGGTCAAGAAAAAGACCGGTCAAACTCCTCAAGAGTTTTTTGGTAAATTGACCTATGCTGGTACGCATGATGCCTCTGAACTTGCCGTCAAAAACAAAACTGTGGAAGCCGCCGCAGACAACGACATTACCTACGAAAAGATGCTCGGTAAAGGGCTGATTACCAAAGAAAGCAATCGGATTCTGCTACAATCTGATCCACTGCCAGGCTCTCCTTTGGTCTACCGCAACGATCTAGATAGCACAGCTAAGCAGAAAATTAAGGATGCAATTCTAACTGCACATAAAGACATTAAAGTGACAGGCTACGGAAACATCATTCGCTATGATGCTACCGATGCAGCGGCATACCAACCCATTCGAGATATGGTGAAGGAACTGGGTCTGAAGCGCGAACAGATGGCGAAATAAAAGGAATTGAGAATGGAGAATGTAGAGGGAATTGAGAATTGGGAATGAAGAATGTAGAAATCAAGCCAAATTCCTAATTCATTGATTCTTTCACCTCTCATTCTTCATCCTCCATTCTTCATTCTTCATTCTCCACCCCTCATCCTCATTCTCCCTATGTTTTTAATTCAAATCAATCAAGTCAGCAAGCGCTACGAGAATGGGTTTCAAGCCCTTCATGCAACAACACTGACAATTAATTCAGGTGAGTTTACGGTCATCTTGGGACCGAGTGGCGCGGGAAAGTCAACCCTGTTACGAATGCTCAATGGGCTGGAAACTCCCAGTAATGGTGAAATTTGGATTGGCGATCGCCAACTCACTGCCAAAAGTCGTCGCAGCATTCGCGCTAAAGTCGGCATGGTCTTTCAACAGTTCAACTTAGTCGGTCGTCTTAATGTGATGACCAATGTGCTAACGGGCAGATTGCATCACCGTTCCTGGTGGGAAAGTTTGTTGTACCTGTTCCCCAAAAAGGACTATGACATCGCTCACTGGGCTTTGGCGCGGGTCGATTTGACAGAGAAAGCGTGGAACCGTGCTAGTCGGCTTTCGGGTGGGCAGCAACAACGTGTGGCGATCGCCCGTGCTTTAGCCCAACAACCCGCTGTGATTCTCGCAGATGAACCCGTTGCAAGTCTTGACCCTGTCACCAGTGAAGAGATTATGGAATTGCTGCTGGAGATCTGTAAAAACGATGGTGTAACGGTGATTGCGAGTTTGCATCAGGTGGAACTGGCGATGAGGTTTGCCGATCGCATCATCGGGATTAAACAGGGTCAAGTTGTGTTCGATGGTACACCAACCGAATTAGTGACTGAACAAAGTACGCTGCAAATTATTTATCGTCGTGAGGACGGTGGTACTGATGAAGACCCTAACCTGGAAGTGGCAGTGGTCCACTCCTAATGGCTTTCCGCCGCTATCTTTCGTTGCATTGCTGTTAGTCATCCTGCTGGTACTGGGCAGCACTGCCTCAATGGTGGAGATGAATCCCATTCACATCGTTCGTTCTGTTGGAAAACTGCTCGATTTTGTCCGACAGCTAATCTCCGTGCCTGACTGGAGCTACCTACCAACGCTTGGTATGAAACTGCTGCAAACGGTGGAAATGGGATTTCTCAGTGCAACTCTAGCATTGTTTTTCAGCTTGCCGTTGAGCATCCTGGCGGCTCATAACACTAGCCCTCACCCTGCGATTTCCCATGTCATTCGGAATGGATTGAGTTTAATGCGAGCATTGCCAGACATGGTGTGGGCATTGATCTTTGTCTCAGCAGTGGGATTAGGTCCTTTACCAGGTGTAATGGCGTTGACCTGCGTAACGATTGGATTTATGGCAAAACTGTTTGCTGAGAGTATTGAAGTGGTGGATGGCAAAGCGATCGAAGGAATCACCGCAACAGGAGCAGGATGGTTGCAACGCATCACCTTTGCGACATTACCACAGGCATTTCCTGATTTAATTGGCACAGTTCTCTACATCCTCGACAACAACATCCGTTCAGCGACGGTATTGGGTTTAGTGGGTGCGGGTGGTATTGGTTATGAACTGGTAATGTCACTGCGCCTGTTTAGCTACAGCCAACTGGTGATGATCATGCTGGCAATTTATTTGGCTGTAACGCTGCTAAATCGGATCTCGAATCAATTGCGATCGCGAATTATTTAACCATGAACACTGCTCAACTACCCCCACTGCCCAAACGACCCATTAATTGGCATCCCCTTTGGCTAAGTTTATGGCTTCTAACAGTGGGTCTGGTTATCATTCATTTGGATATTTCATTCAAAAGCCTGCTGCAAGGACTTGGAGATATTGTTGAGTACATCGGGCAGTATCGATCGCCCGATTTTAGCGACTTAGGAAAGTACCTCAAGTTGATGCTGGAAACATTGGCGATCGCTGTGTGGGGAACTGCCTTTGCGTTCGTCACCAGCTTCTTCCTGGCACCCCTTGCCGCCAAGAATATTTCTCCTCATCCCGTGATTTATCGGGCTGTGCGTGAATTGCTCAACTTTTTACTATCAATTCCCGATTTGCTCTTTGCCCTCATTCTGGTCACGGCGCTGGGATTAGGTCCTTTGCCAGGAGTATGCGCTTTGGGACTGCACATGACCGGCTTTTTAGGAAAGTTTGTAGCGGAGAGTATGGAGCGGGTTGATAAGGGCATCTATGAGGCGGTACAGACAACCGGAGCTAATTTTCTGCAACTCGTCATGTTTGCGGCTTATCCGTCTATTTTGCGAGAAGTTGCAGGATATACCCTCTATAGTTTTGATCGCAATGTGAGAGTGGCAACCGTTTTAGGACTGGTGGGTGCTGGTGGCATTGGAGTCGAGCTAAATGCAAACTTGCGCTTCTTTCAATATGACCAGGCAGCTGCACTCATTTTCATTATTATTTTCACGATCGTGGGTATTGATTACCTCTCCAATTGGTTGAGAGGCAAATTATCATGATTCCTCAAAGTCAATGGGTTAGAGCCTTAACCGCCCATCCTTCTCAAACCATTCAGTCATTAGCAGAACAATTGACATTCAACTGGCAAGTCAACTACAAGGCGTTACCTCAAGCTGGATTGAGCTTACTGCAAATGGCAGACGGTGTATTCCACGAACCCTACTACTTAGGCGAAATTCCGCTCGCCTGTGCCTGGATCGAGCTGACAAATTCTGCTCAAGAAAGCTTTGAGGGTGCAGCCCAAGTGATGGATGATTCAGCCGAATTAGCCGTTGCGCTTGCAGTGTGTGATGCTGTGATGACGCATCAGTTGTCAGGATGGCAGAAGGTTGCAGAACTAATTCAACAAGGAATGGAAAAACGTACCTGGGAAGACCAACAGCGAGGATTGATGTTGGCGAAAACCAGAGTGAATTTCGCCTTGTTGAGTGAGGATGAGGAACGAAGAATGGAGAATGGAGAATGATGATAACAGTTGATGCTATTTGGCAGGCGGAAACGCAGCAGAAGATTTTTCATGCTTTGCTTAATTGCATGAGCTTACCGGGAGAGATTGCTGATTTGAGTCATTATTTGGGTAAGTCTTCAGCATTGGTGGGAGTGTTGGCAACCTTGCTAGATGGAACGGTGAGTTTAAGTGACGAAGATGGATTGATCAGTAAAAACGATCGCCATCTTCTACAAGCGTCTACTGCTCCCTCAGCGATCGCTAACTTCGTTATCAAAGACGCTACCAAACCCCCTCAAGATGGCTTTTCTCCTAACTTAGGAGAACTACCTAATCCAGAAAAAGGAGCAACATTAATACTTCAAGGTGAAACTCTGGGTATCGGTGATCTATCCCTTCAATTAACAGGACCAGGAGTGAATGGAGCACGACAAACTTCGATCATGGGCTTTCATTCAGAATGGTTTATGTACCGTCAGCAGTGGGTTGAAAACTTTCCTTTGGGAGTAGACCTATGCTTAGTGACCTCTGCCCAAATTATGGCAATCCCAAGAAGCATCAAAATCCAAAATCTAAAATCCAAAATCTAAAATCATCATGGGTTACATTGCAATTAAAGGTGGAGAGGCTGCAATTGAACAGGCTCAAGAACTATTGGAGTTTTTGAGAACTCACTCTGTCGCAGCAAACCCTTTGTCCCTAGAGCAAATTCAACATCAGCTCCATTTTCTTCATGGTCGTGTCTTGTCGGAAGGTGGGCTGTATCATCCAGAACTGGCATCTCTAGCCATTAAGCAAAGTGCAGGAGACACGTTAGAAGCTGCCTTTTACCTGCGGGCGTATCGTTCCACTCGTCCTCGCTTAAACGAAACACCGTTGCAAAGTGGTAAAAATATGCGTCTGATTCGTCGCATTTCTGCTGCCTTCAAAGATATTCCGGGTGGACAGATGTTAGGACCAACCTCCGACTATTTGCAGCGTTTATTTCGGTTTGAATTGCTAGATGAATCGCCCGAACAATTCCGCAGAATTGCCAAGCTCTGGTTGAAAGAGTCACCTCCTGAAGCCTTACCAACAACCTTTCCGAAAGTGCTAGATAGTCTACGTCAGGAAGGACTGTTGCCTTCGATCGCTGAACATCCCGATCGCCCATTTGACATCACCCGCGAGCCACTGGTGTTTCCGGTATCACGATCAGCAGCACTGGCAACAATGGCACGGGCAGAAACCGGATCAATCTTAGCGATCGCCTACTCCAATATGCGCGGGTATGGTGACATTCATCCCACCGTTGCTGAATTGCGTGTTGGCTATTTACCTGTACAGATGCCTCATCCCATTACAGGCGAACTGGTCGAAGTTGGCGAAGTGTTGATGACTGAATGCGAAGTCGTTGCTATGTACGAGGCCGAAGCCAACCAGAATATACCAACGTTTGGTTTAGGATATGGTGCATGTTTTGGACATAACGAAGTGAAAGCGATCGCAATGGCAATCCTCGATCGGGCGCTGCAAAAAGGAATGAAACATAAACCTGATAATCCTTCTGAAGATCCTGAATTTGTCCTGTTGCACATTGACGGCATTGAATCAATGGGTTTCGCATCCCACTACAAAATGCCCCATTATGTGACGTTCCAATCAGACTTAGACCGACTCCGAATTACTCAAAGAATGAAGAATGAGGAATGAAGAATGTAGAAAAAATTAATCTCTAATCCCCAGTTCTTAACGCCTCACTCTAAATTCTCAACTCGTCATTCTCCGTTCTCAATTCCTATGCAGCTACTTACTCGTCATTCTCAATTCTCCCTTCTCCATTCCCAATCTTCCTACCAGTTCGGTTTTCTGGATGAATATGCCAAGAAGGAAATTCGTCGGAGTCTACTGAAAGCAGTTGCTATTCCTGGCTATCAAGTGCCCTATGCCTCGCGTGAAATGCCGATCGCTCGTGGTTTTGGTACAGGGGGATTGCAAATTACTCTGTCGTTATTGGGAAGCGATGACATTCTAAAAGTGATTGACCAAGGCAGTGATGATTCAGTCAATGCGGTCAATATTCGCAAGTTCATAGCTGAAACTTGTCCTGGAGTTACGTTGACTAAACAGACTTCGGAAGCCACCATTGTTCAAACTCGTCACCGCATCCCAGAAATACCACTCAAATTAGGGCAAATTTTAGTGCTTCAGGTTCCCTACCCCGATCCCTTAATTGTCGTTGAACCCAGCGAAGAAAAACGCAAAATGATGCATGGGGAAGGCGATTATGCGCGGCTCTGGGTGAAGCTATACGAGGATATGGTGAAGTTTAAGGAAATCACAATTTCTCACCGCTATCCCACTCGCATCAATGGCTTTTACGTGATTGATCCTTCTCCCATTCCCCGCTTCGATGTACCCAAACTGCATCAAGCAGAAGCCTTGTATCTGTTTGGTGCTGGCAGAGAGAAGAAAATTTATGCCGTGCCACCCTACACCAACGCTGAACCGCTCTCCTTTAGTGATATTCCTTTCCGTGTTGAAGATTTTACTGATGAGAATGGTCAGCGCCGTGCCTGCGATCGCTGCGGTTCAACAACCAGCTTTCTAGATGAGTTGATGAATGAAATAGACAAGAAGATTTATCAGTGTTCCGACACTGACTTTTGCAACAGTCAATTAGGAGGACAGAATGAATAAGATTTTGGAAGTACGGCAACTAACCAAAATTTACGGTTCAGGCTGTTCTCGTTGTCCGGTTACGACAGGTCCTCAAGCAAATACCAATATTTGTTCGGATTGCGGAAGTTTAGTTGCAGCACTCAACATCTCCTTTGACTTGAGTCAAGGAGAGATTTTGGGGATTATGGGTGAGTCCGGCAGCGGGAAATCAACATTAGTAAAGCTGCTGTTTTTTGACCAAATACCAACCAGCGGCAATGCTAAATTCTTTAATGCTGAAAAGACCTATGATTTGTTTGCCCTCAATGCCGCTAAACAGCGATGGCTACGCAATCATAAATTTAGCATAGTTTACCAGAATCCACATTTAGGCTTAAATTTTCGGGTATCCGCAGGCGGCAATATTGCAGAACGTCTATTAATGAGTGATTGGTCAAGTTACAGTGAGATTCGCGATCGCGCCCAAACCATCCTTGCCCACACCGAGTTTTTGACCGAGCGGATGGATGAGTTACCTAACAACTTTTCCGGTGGAATGCAACAGCGTGTTCAGATTGCTCGCGCATTGGCAACCAAACCTCCACTACTGTTCCTAGATGAAGTCACAACCGGATTAGATTTATCGGTTCAGGCAAAGATTCTTGATTTAATTCTGCAACTACAGCAGGAGTTACATATTGCCATGATAGTTGTCACTCACGATTTAGGAGTCATTCGCCTTCTAGCAGCCCGAACTTTAGTGATGAAATACGGACGCATTGTGGAAGCTGGTCTAACGGATCAAATTCTGGAAGACCCCCAACATGCGTATACCCAACAACTCGTTGCATCGGCTCTGTGAGGTAAAAGCAAATGACAGCAACACCGATTTTATGCGTCAAAAACTTAAGTAAGCACTTCTTTTTGCATGAGCAAGGAAAGCACATTCCTTCAATGCAAGAGGTGTCTTTAGACGTTCGAGCAGGCAAACTGACTGCATTAACTGGACCCTCCGGCGTTGGAAAATCAAGTTTACTTAAATGTATCTACCGAACTTACTTACCGAATGCAGGAATTATTGATTATTGCACTGACGAAGGGGATTGGATTGATTTAGTTCAAGCGAATGAACGGGAAATTATTCAATTACGACGTACAGAAATCAGCTTTGTGACTCAGTTTCTCCATTGCTTACCCAGACAGTCCACGATCGATGTTGTTGCAAAGCCCTTATTTGATTTAGGCATCGATCGCGCTGAGGCAAGAATCCAGGCAAAGGGATTACTGGCTGAAATTCATCTACCAGAACGCCTCTGGGAAATCTCGCCCAGTACCTTTTCAGGAGGAGAGAAACAGCGAGTTAATTTAGCTAGAGCGATGATTTTGCGTCCTCGCCTGTTGTTGCTGGATGAACCGACTGCTAGTCTCGATCGTGCTTCAGTAGAACGAGTCATTCAGATGATTCAGAGTCTTAAAAAGGCGGGTACAGGCATCTTAGCCATCTTTCATGATCCACAACTCGTCAAGGAGTTAGCAGACTTTAGTAAAGAATTGAGAATTACGAATGAAGAGTGTAAAAATATCAGCAGCCTTCATTCTTGATTTCCAACTCCAATGCTCTTTTCTCCATTCTTAACTCTCCATTTCCTATGAAAACTTTGTTAGCGAATGCTCAAATTGTTCTGGCTGATGAAATCCTAGAAAACGCTTCGTTACTCGTTGAAGATGGTGTGATTGCTGCCATTAATCCAATCATCACGACAACTGCTGATGTGATTGACTTAACTGGTAAGATTCTGATGCCAGGAATGATTGATTTGCATTGCGATGCGATCGAGAAAGAAATTGAACCGCGTCCCGGTGCTTTATTTCCAATGGACTTTGCCATTGCTCAAATCGATCGTCGTAATGCAATGGCAGGCATCACCACGCCCTTTCATGCAATTTCCTTTGCCCATGAGGAGTTAGGTGTTCGCAACAACGACACTGCCGCTGAAATTGTTCGTGCCATTCATGCTTACCAACCTCATGGGCTGGTCGATAATCGAGTTCACTGTCGCTATGAAATCACTGATCCGATTGGATTACCAATTCTTCTAGATTTGCTGTCTGAAAACGCAATGCATCTAGTGTCATTGATGGATCACACACCAGGACAGGGACAGTTTAAAGACTTGCAAGCATACCAGAACTACATTTCACGAACCTACAAGAAAACAATGGCTGAAGCCGAAGCGATGGCACACCAAAAGCTAGAAAATGCAGCAGGGGCACGATCGCGCATTGAAACTCTAATCACGAAAGCACTTCACCAAAACGTGCAAATTGCCAGCCATGATGATGACACTCCGGAGCGAGTGCAAACAATGGCAAACCTGGGTGTCAAACTCAGCGAATTTCCAGTCAATTTAGAAACGGCTGAAACGGCGAAATCATTGGGCATGTCTACTATCTTTGGTGCACCCAACATCCTACGCGGGCAAAGCCAGAGTGGTTCCATGAAGGCGATCGCCGCCATCCATAACCATGTGGCTAGCTGCCTCTGCTCCGACTACAATCCCGGTGCGCTGCTTGCGGCTATCTTTCGTCTACCAGAAATCTCCGAATTAACGTTACCACAAGCAATTGCACTGGTAACGGTTAATCCTGCTGATGCGTTAGAACTGAGCGATCGTGGTGAAATCGCCGTAGGAAAACGATCTGATCTGATTGCTGTACAGCATGTCAACAACTTGCCCCAAGTTACAACGACCTGGGTATCTGGGGAAATGGTTTATGCTTGCAAGTACAAAGACTTGTAGATTTGGCTATAGTTAGCTCGGTGGGAGTTGAACGTGGGAATAACAGCAGAATTCAAGCAAGTATCTCCTTATTTATTACAGAGTTTGAAGGAATATCCAGATTTTGCAGAATTGTTCTTTAATGCAAAGTACTTACCAGATTCCGAGTTTTGGCAGGAGGTTACAATTAACCCAAACGATCCTGATGATGTTGAATGGTTTAATGAACTTAGTAATTCTGCTGTAGAAACTTTGGAAAAGTTGAAAAAAGAAAAGCCTCATGGGTTTGAGAATCCAAGATTGGATATACTATCTATAATTTTTGAAGGTAAAACTAAATGTCTGAATATTGATAAAACTTGGAATCGATTACATTTCTTTTTTACAGGATGCGAGTATCCAGTTCGCCCAGATTTCTTAGTTGGCAAGAATGAGGAAGACCATTTACCTTCAATCAATGCAGTCCTAGGCGGTTTAGAAATAAATTATTCAGCAACTTACAATCTTGTGAGGTACTTAACTGATAGTGAGATTGCACAGGTTGTAGAAGCCCTGTACACCCTTTCTCATTCACAAATCAGAGAGAGACTACGATTTAAAGGTTGGGAAGAAGATAAATTTGAGTATTTATTTAATTATACTTACGAACCGCTTGTGAATTACTACAAAGATGCTGCTGAAAGAGGGAATGCGATGTTCCTTTACCTTACATAAATAATCCAGATTGTAAAAGTATGAAATTTGGCATTGCAATGATTCCAAATAGTGAAATGATTGAAGCGATCGCACAATTACAAAAACAAGCCACTTCAATTTGTCCGCTTCAACCTGAGCTTGGCAGCGATCGCAATTTACCTCACATCACATTGCTGCAAGGACGCTTTCATGACTCGGTTGATTGGATGCAACTTCTCACCGAACTACGAGATTACTATGTGAATCAGCAGTATGACCTAAGTCTCCAGTTAACTGAGTTGGAATGCAAAGCATTAGGCTGGTACTTCTTAATTCCAAGTCGCAATCCATTTTTCTATGATGCACATCAGTTCGTCTTTCAGCGCCTCAAAGCTGCAATGTTTTTGACCGAGAGCGATCGCCAGAAAGACGTTACCCACTACAGCTCATTAGAGCAATCTAATTACCTAACTTACGGTTACCGCTTCATTGGTGATGCTTTTCAACCTCATATCACTCTAGGTAGAGTGCTCAACCCGCTTACCCCGGAAAATCAGGCACGTATCCGAGACTTAGTGGAAACCCTACTACCCTTGTGCTCAAATATGATGCAAAAACTCACAGTCTACAGACAAGGCGAATACGGTAGTCATGCCGATACACTGTGTTCTATTGAACTAGAGGATGGAGAATCAAGTTGTAAAATGTAGGGAAATTGAGAGTGTAAAACTTTTCTACCTTCTCAGTTTCTCATCCTTCATTCTCAATTCCTCTATGCATTGCAATGACGATCACCTCTATGATCAAATTGCCACTAAATTGATGGCAAAGATTGTGGCTGGTGACTACAAGCCAGGCGATCGCCTCCCTTCTGAGAATGAGTTGGCAACACAGTACGGAGTCCATCGGCTTACGGCTCGTCGAGCCATTACTGCGTTAGTCGAGAAGGATCTGGTTTACCGACTGCAAGGGCGCGGTGCATTCGTTAAGGAAGCAAAGCTTGACTACGCCCTCAATCACAAAACGAGTTTTACCCAAAGCCTGTTTAGTTTAGGCTTTTTGCCTTGCATCAAAGTTCTCGGTAGTCAGATAATGCCTGCGGGTCAACAGCTTGCCGAATTGCTGAATATCAGTGTGGGTATACCCGTCATTCAGGTGAAAATTCTTCGGTCAGCCACGCCTCCAATAGTAGATGCAACGATTCCAGAGCTTAAACCGCTCTGCGTGAGCCTCTCCTATCTCGTCTCCGAAAACTTTCCAGAATTACCTGTTCTCATCTACCGGGCGCACTCCCTATATAGCTTGCTTAAAGAGCATTACGGAGTCGAACTGCACCGCACCCGGACGCTAATCGAAGCAGAATCGGCTTCTACTGAAGATGCCAGACTTCTGCAAATTTCTCCCAAAGGACCTGTGCTTGTAACGCGTAGCCAAGCCTGCAACCAGAATGATCAGGTCGTTGAGTACACAGTGAGCCGTTTCAGAAGCGATCGCTTCACCTTAGAAGTTTCGTCACAATGGTAAATTTTTTCCATCTTCAAAATTTCTTCAAAACCTGTGTTTACTGTCTGCTCTAGAGTTAATGATTAACATTCGCGCTCCCGGACGACGATAGGTGAAGCCACTGACGTTAACCACTGTGGCTAGTGCTAGTGGCTCACCCGATCGCTTCGCCTCCTCAAACGCATCGAGAATTGTTGACAGGTCACTCATGGCTCTCACAGTAATTTTTCTAATCGGATGGGTAAGTCTCTGACTCGCCTACCCGTTGCGTGGTAGACCGCATTGGCGATTGCTGCTGCTGAACCGACCGTGCTAATTTCACCCACGCTCTTTGTACCAATAGCGTTGACGAAGGGATCGTGTTCTTCCACAAAAAAGGTCTCAATTCCAGCAATGTGAATGTGTGCTGGGACGTGATAATCTGCAAGGCTGGTAGTAGCAATGCGACCGAGATTGGGGTCGGTGATGGTTTCTTCCATTAATGCCATGCCAATGCACATGACAATGCCACCCAAAATCTGACTGCCAGCAGTTTTGGGGTTAAGAATGCGTCCAGTGGCAAAGGCTCCCACATATCGGGAAACGCGCACTTCCATCGACACAGGATTAATCTTTACTTCGGCAAAATGCGCGCCAAAGTTGTACATGGCATACTGGGAATCGACTGGACCTCGCAAGGCATTGATACCCGAAAAGACTTTATTGCGATCAGTTTCATCGGCATCACGCGGAAAGGTCTCTTGATAGGCTTCGATCACCTCTAGATTGTGACGAGCCAGGATATTCTGATAGGTTTCTTCTTGTGTAGGGTTATGCTCCAAAAATAAGCACCCCTCAAACGCTCGAATTTGCGATTCATCTACACCATAGAGTGGGGAAGCAGGATCAGCGATCGCCATTTGCACCACTTTACTCCGGGCAGCTCTGGCAGCCGCTTGCACTGCGGGTCCACACTGCCTACTGTCCGGGAGGCTCCTGTAATTGGGGTGTTCGGTAAGTTAGTGTCTCCCAATTCAAACTGCACTTTTTCAGGGGATAATCCCAGTGCTTCAGCCGCAAGCTGAGTCATCACGGTATAGGTACCGTTACCAATTTCATGGGAACCGCTTTGGGCAACGGCGTGTCCATCGGTAAAGATTTTGACGCGGGCAGCGGCAGGAGACAGATACACGGGATACGCAGCGGTTGCCATTCCCCAACCGACCAAAAAGTCACCATCCTGCATGGAACCCGGTTTGGGAGTGCGCTTTTCCCAGCCAAACCGTTCTGCTCCCTGCTGGTAGCACTCCTTGAGTGATTTGCTCGACCAAGGTTTGCCGCTTTGTGGATCAGCATCGGCATAGTTGCGGAGCCGGAGAGCGATCGGATCAATGTCCAATACATACGCCAGTTCATCCATTGCCGACTCCAGCGCAAACATTCCTGGCGCTTCACCGGGAGCACGCATCTGGGTTGGTGTGCCTGCATTCACATGCATCAGATAGTGCTTGACAAGCAGATTGGGACAGGCATAAACCATTGGTGTGAGTAAGCCCACAGGTGTCGGATAGTTGGCAAACGTAGACGTTTGGACGATGCCCTCATGGGAAATCGCGGTCAATGTACCGTCCTGTTTCGCGCCTAATTGGATGCGCTGAGAGGAAGAGGCGCGATAGCCCACGGACATAAACATCTGTTCCCGCGTCAGCACCACTTTAACGGGTCTACCGACCTGCTTTGCCGCGATCGCCGCCAGAATCACATGCGACCAGGTAAAGCACTTGCAGCCAAAGCCACCGCCAACAAAGTGAGAAATTACGCGCACCTGTTCCTGTGGAATGCCCAACATAGTAGCGACGGCATTGCGATCGCCATAAATCCACTGTGTCGCATCATACAGCGTCAGATGTTCACCCTCCCAAACCGCTGTTGTAGCTGACAGTTCCATCGGGTTGTGATGGATCACTTGCGTGACATAGGTTTGATCGATCTGGATAGCTGCTTCTGCCAGTCCTTGTTCCACATTCCCTCGTGTGGCATCACCGCCATGTGCAAAGGTTCCGGGCGGTGGCTCCTCTGCGGTTGGAATGTTGAGAACGGCACCATCTTTCCCGTGAGTAAAGGTGTCTGACGGTGGTTTGTGGGCAGTTTCTCCTCGAAACAGCGCATCTTTGAGGGAGGCGATCGCAGGTTCCTCCGCATACGTCACTTTCACTTAGGATTATGGATTCAATAAAACCGGAAATCATAGTGATTGCGGCTTAGCAGTGTAGTTCCATTTTGGCAGGTACTCATCAAACACAATCTCCATCGTCTGCTTGAACGCCTCTGTCACTTT